>Ga0209960_1002947_pt1 | contig 15747 bp, 12 predicted proteins | sample ThiBiot_500_plan_2_FD_183947 | JGI IMG/M metagenome (GOLD analysis project Ga0209960, IMG submission 183947) | Wastewater bioreactor microbial communities from Cape Town, South Africa - Thiocy_expt_500_plan (SPAdes) | ecosystem: Engineered > Bioreactor > Thiocyanate-remediating >...
AATCAAATCAAATCAAGACCTTATTAATCCATCACTTGATCCTGTACATATTAAATCATCATTAATTTTTACAATTGTATCAATAGATTGAGGATGTCCTGGAAAAGATTCTACAGCACCTATTGTTATTTTGATTATTTTTGTTTCTTTGATAAAAATAATAATACCTCCCCAATCTCCCCAAGAAAAGAGAAATAGAGAACCTCCTTGTGATCCACAAACAACTTTTTTTCCATTCTAATTTTTTTTTTTTCAAAATCAAAAGAAAAAAATATTAAATAGAAAAATAATCATAATAAATTAGTACCTTCATTACAGTAACTGATAATAATTCATCTGGAATCATGTCTGATCGATCTAATGGTTGATTTTTACGAATGTCATAAACTACTAAACTTCCATCTCCACTATTTTTGTTTTTTTTTTAAAAAAAAAATTTAGAGATTAGAAAAAGAAAAAGAAAAAAGGAGAGTAAAAATACCTCGTTACAAGAAGAGTATGTTTATGTTCTACAAATAACATATCACTGACAAAATCTTCATTTTCATTATACATTTTAACAGATTGTTGAGCTCTTAAATCCCATAACTAAAAGAAGAATTTTTTTTTTTTTTTTTGGAAACTATGAAATTCTTCAAAAATATTTATACTTTAACAGACCCTTCATCATCTCCAGAAGCTATTAAGTTTGCATTCAGTCCATGTAAAACATTAATAGGATCCCTTATATTTGTATTGAAATTCCATTGATTTGATTTACATTTGATTTAAATTTTTTTAAAAAAATTAAATATACGAATGAGCATTCTTTTCTCTATAAAAAATATTTCCAGTTGTTAAATTGATTGCATTGAGTGTTTTATCAGAAGATGCAGTAAATAAAACTATAATTTGTTGGTTTATTTAGTTTATTGATTTTTCTATTCAGAAACAAAAATGAAATGTTTTAAATAAAATACCTCCTCCTTCTTGTGAAAATAATACTGAACGACATGGTTTTTTATGAAAATCGAATTCAGCAGATTTTATATTTTCATCATCAGCATATTGATGTCTTTGTATTTTTTTGTTGAAATTAATTCTATTGAACTGCAAATTTAATAATCAAAAGATAAATTCTTTACAATTCAACTTTTCCTGTAATCAATCCAGCAGCAATTAAATTATTTGTTGGGTGGAAAGCAAGGTCAAAGATCAAGTCATCAAAATGAATATCGTTGGGTTGAATTTCTTCCTATTTTTTTTAAAAAAAACAATGAATTAAATTGATTGTCAATGTTAAATTATATTTTGTTGCTCCAATGCGAAATAAGAAAATAACAAACATTCCAAAATTCTTCAAACAAAACACAGTTCAAAACTAACATTAAAACAATTCTAAAACTTCAATTCTTTTATCATTTGACTTTGTTTTATTCACTCATAATAAAGAACAGAGTCAATAAATCAAAAAGAAATTCAAACATTGTTAATGTTCAAATTGTTCGAATTTCTCTCTTCTTTTTTCTTTTTTTTCACAATTCTAATACTAACAATAATTACAACTAAGATTTCTAATCATCATCTTCAATTTACTAACATGAATACAAAATAGAGAATAAGAAAGAAAGAAAAAGGTTACATTCATTGTTGTTTTTGAAGCAAGTGAATTGAAGGATCTTTGCAAATTTTTTTTTTTTATTTTATAAAAACCACATGGTATCCACGTGGCTTTGTTGACATTTTTTTACTTGATTGTGCAACACTTTGACCTCCTCTCTTCCTCAAGACTTGTAACTTTGAATTCTATTATCTAATATTTCTTATTGTTACTATTACCTCATAATTATTTATTACTTTAGAACCAAAAAAAAAAAAAAAAAAAAAAAAAAAAAAAAAAAAAAAAAAATTAGTGGAATCTTTGTTTTTTTCTAAGGAAACAGATTAATAGAAAATTAAGTTTTTATCAGTTTCAGTTGAAAGCTTGAATAGACCCCTTCAATTTGTGTTGTTGCATAACTTCAAGACATAAAATCATAAGAGTTGATAACAATTGGATTAGAATTGAATTTTTGGGAGTTTTTTGAAACAGAGAGTATTTTGGAAAATGTTTCATATTAATATTCAAAGTACTACAAAAAATAAGTGAAAAAAAAAAGTGAAAAGAAAATAAGAAATTAGTCAAGATGTCTTCACCTAAAAAATGGACCTTAGAGTATAGTCCAAAAGAACTTTATCGTAGAAAATTTAGAATGGCTTCAGCAAAAAGTACATTAGATCGAAAAAAATTTGAAAAAGAATTTGATGTAACAAGCTTAAATTTATCTCAAGATCATCTTGATATCTGGAATCAAAACCCTCATATTCGACAAGTTTTTGCAAATGGAAGAGAATTTCATAGAGAAAATAAAAGTCTTTTACCAAGTGATCGAATTTTAGATGATAACTCTCCAATGACACCTTATCAAAGAAGACAAGGAGAAGCCAAAACAGTTGAACATTGGGGACAACGAAAGCTAATTATGTCTGAAATAGAGTTCTTAACAAATTATGGTGATCCTTCTCAATCTTATCGAGTTATTTATGCAGGAGCTGCTCCAGGAACACATATCTATTATCTTTCTACTTTATTCCCAAACTATGATTTTTTACTTGTTGATCCATCAAAATTTACTCTCAATGAAACAGATAGAATTACTATTATTCAAGATTTTTTCACTGACGAATTGGCGCATCAATGTTTCAAAGAATCTCAAGAAAATTCACAATCAATTTTATTTATAAGTGATATTAGATCTCAAATCGTTACAATGCCAGAAAAAGAAAAAGAAGAAAGTGTGATAGTTGATATGGAAATTCAAAAAAAGTGGCATGAAATAATGAACCCTTTAGCTTCAATGTTAAAATTTCGTCTTCCTTATGAAGATGGGAAAACAAGTTATCTTAATGGTTTAATTTATCTCCCAGTTTGGGGTGGTAGAACAACAACTGAAACAAGATTGATTGTTGAGCGTTCTCAATCTCCCTCACCTGCTCTTCAACTAAAGGAATACGATCATGTTATTTATGGAAATATGATGTTTCACTTTAACACAATAACAAGAACAAGTTACTTTGAGCACGATGTAATTGGTGAAGGACTTGATCATTGCTTTGATTGTGCTTCTGAAATTCTAATTCTAAGGATTTTTCTCAAGAAATTCCCTGAAAAAGCTGAAGTTTTATTTGATTCAATTTCAAAAGAGATAGATGATTCAAATCATCCACCTAAAAGACTCAAGTTAGAACAATCAAAGCCAAATGATGAAAATTTTGTAGACTTGAATGGCGATGTCACAATGAATTTTTTAATTGCAAAATTATCCAAAGAAATATCACAACAAATATCAGAAAAAGGAAGAACACTTCGACCTTAAAGTAAAAGTTGATTATTGACATCAATCTCCTTTTCTCTTTGTATTTTTATTATATTATTCTATGATTTTTTTGTTTTTTTTCCCAATCCACTTCCAATTCTACTTCCATTAAATTTAATATTCAAACAAGTACTGAGGGATAAATAACTTGTAATGAAAATAAAATAAAGAACACAATAAAAAAAAAGAAAGAAAAAACATTTTATGCATAAAATTAAATACAATAAGTGCAACATAGAATAGATAAATAAATAATTGAGAAAATTGTGGCCATGGACTCGACAAAGAAGTTATAACGATCTTATTATCATTTTTTGTTTTTTTGGGAGTTGATTGCCAACTTTCCTTTTTCTTTTCTTTTGTTGTTCCATTTGAGTAACATATTTCCTTATTAAAGCCACTTCTTGGGAGAGGCGTTTCACAGCGTCAGTTTGTTCCGCAAATCTCGATCCGATCCCATTGCACATTATGTAATAGAATCGATTGTTCAATAACATCCAACTGAGTAATGGGCAATCAATTTTTTGAAAAATTTTGTCGAATTTGGGTTTGAATTTTTCAAAAGGAAGAGACATCCGCATAAAGAAGGGCATCAATTTCCCCCGAACAATTTCTTCCACAAAATTTGGATGCATAAAACTTTGTTTGGTCATCATTTAATATTCTGTTGGAAGATTTACATATTGAATTTGAAGCCTCTATAATCAGTGAATTGGCCACAGAATTCGAAGTTCATTCAGCTCAACTATTGAAGAGGAATATTCTTTCAATTTTTAATTGTCCTACTTATTTTTCGAATGAAAAAGGTGAGAATATTTAAAAATAGAAAAAAAATGAAGAAAATAAGAAGAAATACCTGAGCCATTGGATTGGTTAGGAAGTCGAGCTATTTTAAATAAAATAAAAATAAAATTAGTTATGCATGATTAAATTTGTCAAATAACAAAAAATCAAAAGAGATGAATAAAATAAAATAAAATATAAATAAAATAAAAATAAAAATTACTGATTAATAATTTTTGTTGATCACGGAGAGCTTGAATATCTTCTTTCCAATCATCTATTTTTTCCTTGTTGTTGTTATTATCCCTCTCAAAATCAATTTTTTCTTGAAGCTTTCCAATTTTTTCTTCCAACTGTTCCCAAGTGGGTGCGCTCATTTTCTAAATAATAATAAATAAATTTAGAATGATGAAAAGAAAAAGAAGAAAAAAGAAAGATGAGAGAAAGCTCAAGAGAAACGACAAAGCCAAAAAAAATATTTTTAATTTGCAAAAAGAAAAAAAAAAGAAAAAAATGGCGGACAATTTATTTTATTTTTTGATTCAAACTCTTCTCACCAAAATCGACAACCAATATTATTCAATCATTAAATATACCATCATTAACAACAACCATAAACACACCAACAATATTACTTATCACTCTAATTTAACAACAAACTAAACACCTTCAATTATAATCATCACTTCAACCTGAATCGTTACCCACCAAAATCAAAAAAAAATAATTAATTAATACAAAAAGTAAAATACCACTCAATTCAAAATAATTATAATTCAAATTAATTAATTAATTAATTAATTACACTTAAAGATTTGGATTATACTAAGCGAGTGTAAGGAGCGTCCCGAACGGACATAAACATAAATGTTTGAATGGAACGAAGTGAAATGAGTAAATTAAGCTTTAGCGACTGAAAGAGCATGCAGTTAGTTTCTATTCTCAAAGTCTAGTAGAGATACCTCTTTTAGTGGGACGGTAGATCGTCCGAGGACAAGCCTCTCCCTACTACCTGCAATTAGACAGCTCAATCTGTCATTTAATCTCTTTCAGATTATGAAATTAAGGTCAAACTGTCTATCTCTTCAACAGCTATTAGTTAAACTGAATGCGAAGCGACTAACAGTATTACCATTCAATGGAGTGACTTTTGAATCAGGAATATCTTTTAGAGGTCGTTATGTCGCTTTTTTGTTGAGAAGGTAGTTTGATGTGAATTTTAGAAACTCAAATTCAATCAATCTTTATTATTTTTGAAAAATGGACCTCCGGTCAGCCCTTTTTGATGTAATAAAATGCCTTTTTTCTTAAGAAAGTATTTTTTTTTTATTGTTTGTTCTATTTATTCGAATTGAATGGATAGAATAGTTTATTTTAACAACAACATGAGTTGATCTCTCCTAATAACAAGTTGTTCTTTCAACTGTTGTTTCTTTTCGACTTGATCATCAATCTTTGAGATCTGTGATTGAATCTCTATTATTACTTTGTTCAGATTCTCATAAATGTCATCTTGTTTATCTTGTTCACTTTTTGAATTCTCAATAAACTTTGATTTAGCCTCTTTCTGAACAACTCTTTTAATATCACTCTTTGGTATTCTGATTCCACCTCTACCATGTTTTCTTGGTTTTTCTTGAATTGTCTGTTAGCAATGTCTTGATATTTTCTCTACTCATTGAGAACATCATCTACATTGATATCTCTAAGTTGTGTGCTGATCTTTTTACTAACAATATTATTTTTGAGTCGTTTCTTAATTATCTCTCCTTTTTCTGCTTGATTCGAATCGACTTGACTAAGAACTTTGAGTACATCATCAGGTGTTGCTACCTTCTGAAAACATGATAGGTTTGACATTCTAACTGTACTATTATCTCGATATTATTTTTTATTATTGAGATACTATCTTGAATCATTTTGTCTTATTGATAATAATCTTCCTTAGAATAAATTCAATTTGATTCTTATTTGAGAAGTTTTTCAACAAGTTTTTTTGTTGTCCATGCTCTCTGGTCAAAGTTAGAATTTCCAGGGACTCTCAAAGTGCAAAAAAAAAACCTCAATCGGATTCAATCCAAAAAAAAAAGAAAAAAAAAAAAATAAAAAATCCAGAAAAGGAGGAAAAATTAGTACATTAAAGGTTTGAAAGGATGTCAAGGCGGCTCAAGTTACTTCTTGGAGTTAGCTTATTTGTCTGTATTTTAGTTTTTAGTCTGTTCCAGCTCTTTGTGGTACCATTGTTCCTTCAAATTGAAAATTTGACTTTGGAACTTGAGACCCTACAAAGGGCCGCTTTAGAGAAGTTTGATAAGAGTTTTGAAAAGTCAGAGTAAAACCCTTTTTTCATTTATTCATTTTTTTTTCTTCTTTTTCTCTTTTTTTTTTTTCATAACTTATATTATTTTCTATATTATTTTTTTTTTCTTTTAGTGCTCGTGATATTATGAATGAAGATAAATTATATCGAAAGTTATTTTCTTCGGCGTTACATCCCTTCAAACTTCGTCCGTTTTATTTTAGGGCTGAGGAAACTAGTGACTCAGTTATCACGCTAGCAACGATATGTACTCATAAAAGAAGAGAGATGCTTCCATTTCTTGCTGAAAGATGGGGAGGTCCATTATCAATTACTTATCATTTAGAGAGAGGATTAAATTTTGCTAAAGAATTTCAAGAACTCAAACAAATTTATTATGGGAGTGATTTTTTGAGAAAATTTGCTTCAATCCATCTCATTGTAGATGACCATCAATTACAGTTAAATCTATGGAGGAATATTGCTCGATTTTATTCAAATACACCTTCTGTTTTAATTCTTGATGTAGAATTTGTTCCTAACCCAGATCTATACCCTTATGTTTCAAGAAACTGGGATAAATTAGAAAAGATGTTGAACAATAAAACTGCATTTGTTCTTCCAGCTTATGAGCTTGTGAATTATGACTTGAATGGAGATATCCCAGAAACAAAAAGCAAATTGATCCAATTAGCTAGTCAAAATCAAGCTCAAATGTTTCATTCATATTGGTATCAAGGTCAAGGTCATACAAATCATCCAAAATGGGAGTCAACGAATGTGATGTATCCAATTGAGACTTATTATTTTAAATATGAACCTTACTTGATTTATCCACAAGATGCACCTTTTTGTGATGAACGTTTTTTTGGATATGGATCAAATAAATGTGCTTGTGTTTATGAACTAGTTGTCGCTGGATACGATCTTCAAGTCCTTCCCGAATCATTTATTGTACATAGACCACATGGAGAATATGCTTTAACGCCGGAGCAACAAGAAAAGAGAAACAAAGAAAATGATGTAAATAATGAAACTTTCAAGAGATATATGGAAGATCTTCGGCTCAAGTATGGTACTATTATTATGGGAAGCAAGGCAAATGGCACTTTTATCCGCAGATAATTTTTTCCATTAATTTTTTTTTTTGTTATTGTATTCCATTTGTGAATAATTTGAAATCTTGAAGGAGAAGAAGTAGAAAGAAAAAAAGATTAAATATTTATTGTATACATGTAGCCTTATTTTTATGATACCCAAAATCTTATAATAGGATCTTATTTCAACGGAAAAACAAACTCGTTTGGAAGAAAAAAAATTAAAAAAGAAAAAAAAAATTAAAAAAAAATTAATATAAAAAGATTGAAAGTTTTTGAATTCATTGATGAATAGGGTTTTGTTATTGATGATTCTATTGTTATGATTTGATTGTTTTGAAGAAGGTAACAGAGACGAAATCAATCTGAAATTGAGGGACAAGATTGAAAAAAAAAAAAAAAAAAAGATTGAGATGAGATGAGAAAGTCAAGAGTCATCTTTCTATTCTGTTCCTGTTTTATTCTATACTGGCTCCATATAACTTTTAACAAAAACGAAACAAAGACATTCAATGAATTTGTTCAAACGAAAAGAGACACAGGAGTATTAGTGATACCACCAGCTGGAGGCTTAGGTGATAGGCTTAGACCGATTGTGTTGGGATATTTTCTTTCTTATTTATTCAATAAGAAGCTTGTACTCCCTCAAGAAATTTGGAATGAATTTGTAGAACCAAGCTTTCAAGGATATAAACCATTTGGAGAGAATGAGGGACAAATAGATATTATAACAGACCCACAACTTCTTAAAGAAATGGATTGGAGAACACCAAGTGTTTTGCTGAACGAGTCAACATATTCAATAGGTGAAGATGATGGGAATTTTATCAAAGAAATATCTCAAGACATTGCTGAAATGAGAGAAGCAAAAATTTTGGATCTTTCAGTTCGATGTACTGACTGTTTAAGAGTTATAATTGCAGAATGTGAAAAAGCAACTGGATTAGGGCATCATTTTCCAAATTTAAAGTATTTGAAACATATTTCTCAAAGTGGATATGCATGGCAATTTGCATTAAATAATCTATTCAAGCCTCCAAAAACAGTTAAAGATGGTTTGGATTTAATCAAAAAAAAATATTACACAATTTCAAATCAGATGGTAGTTAACTATTTTAAACATGAAAGCAAGTTATATGAACGTTTTAATTTGAACTACAAAAAAGATGTTAGAAGGGATATATTGAATGATACAGATTTAGAGTTTTTTACTTTTAGTATTCAATATAGAAGTGGAGACTCTTTCTTTGGTTTTAAAACATTCAGAAGTAATTTCAGATTTATGCAACAAAAAGATGTATATTATTTTGTAGATAAATTTTTAGAAGAATGGAAAAGGATATTAAGAGAAAGGAAAATGGATGAAAATGAAAGGGAAGAAAAGGAAATTGAAGGAAACAATAAATCTCAAAGAGCACAAAGAAAGAGATTAGTCCCAATTATTTTTATAACAGGGGATAATCCAAATATTATCGGCTATCTTAATTCTGTTTTCTCATATCTTCATGTTCCTGCTTTCACATCAGAAGAATTTGGAGAAATTGCACACACAGGACAAAAAAAGAAACCTAAAGCAAGAACCTATTTAGATTGGTGGTTATTAGCTCAATCAAACCATATTTTGGCATCTCAAAGTGGATTTCCTATGTCAGCATCAAAAAAAGAATGTGTTCCTATCTCAATTTATTTTAACCCTCCACCCAATTTTGATGACGATCAATTGAAATACACACCAAGATTCATAGAATTTGATCGCAAAACAGGCCTTTGTGGAAATGAAAAAACTAGTTTCCTTTTTCCTCGTCTATTTGCTTACATAGATGAAAATCGACTTACTGATGAAGTTGAAAGAAGAGTAGCAAACAACATTAGATCTCTTTCAGTTCAATATAAGGTCATTTTCAGAAAATGAATAAAAATCAATAATTGTGTATAAATAAAGTTTGATGTTTAGTTTTCATTTTCTTTTTAAAAGATTGAAACCATTTGATGTGCTGCAAACTTTTTTTCTGATCAGAATGCATCAGATCAAAAAAAAAAAAAAAAAAAAAAGTGGAGAGGATATTATGAAGAAGTCAAGAGTCATCTTAAAGTTTCTTCTATGCTCATGCTTTATTCTCTCCTCTTTCTATTTCACTTTTAGAACCAAAGAGGAGCTCAAAGAAACAAAAACAATTAATGAATTTATTCAAACTAAGAGAAATACAGGAGTATTAATTATACCACCAGCTGGAGGCTTAGGTGATAGACTTAGACCGATTGTGTTGGGATATTTCCTCTCTTATTTATTTAATAAGAAGCTTGTATTTCCAGAAGTACTTTCAAACGAATTTATGGAACCAAACTTTCAAGGCTATAAACCATTTGGAGAGAATGAGGGACAAATAGAGGCTATAACAGACCCGCAAATTCTTAATGAAATGGATTGGAGAACTCCAAATATTTCACTGAACAAGTCAACATATTCAATAGGTGATGGTAGCTATATCAAAGAAATATCTCACGATATTTCTGAAATGAGAGAAGCAAAAATTTTGGACCTTTCAGTTCGATGTAATGGTTGTTTAAAATTTATAATTGCAGAATGTGAAAAAGCAACTTTGTCAGGACATCACTTTCCAAATTTAAAGTATTTGAAACATATTTCTCAAAGTGGATATGCATGGCAATTTGCATTAAAGAATCTATTCAAGCTTCCAAAATCAATTAAGAATATGATGAATTCAATTAAACAAGATTATTATACGATATCAAACCCAATGGTGGTTGATTATTTAAGAAATGAAGATATATTATATGAACGTTTTAATTTAGAATATAGAAGAGAGACTCGAAACAAATTAGAGAGGAAAAGTTTATTGAATGATACAGATTTAGATTTAGAGTTTTTTACTTTTAGTGTCCAATATAGAAGTGGAGATACATTTTTTGGTTTTGAAACTTTAAGGGGTTTTAGATTTATGCAACAAAAAGATGTATATTATTTTGTAGATAAATTTTTAGAAGAATGGAAAAGAATAGTAATTGAAAGAGAAATTCGAAATGAAAGGGAAAAGAAGAAAATGGAAAGTGAAGGAAAAAATAAATCTCATCAGATTAAAAACAAGAGACTTATCCCAATTATTTTTATAACAGGGGATAACCCAAGTGTTATTAGTTATCTTAATTCTGTTTTTTCATATCTTCATATTCCCACTTTTACATCAGAAGAATTTGGAGAACTTGCACATACAAAGCAAACAGATAAATCTCAAACAAGAACCTATTTAGATTGGTGGTTATTATCTCAATCAAATCATATTCTTGCTTCTCAAAGTGGATTTCCTATATCTGCAGCTAAAATGCAATGTGTTCCTATTTCAATTTATTTTAACCCTCCACCCAATTTTGATGAAGAACAATTAAAATATACACCAAGATTCATGGAATTTGATCGCAGAACAGGCCTTTGTGGAAATGAAAGAACTAGTCTTGTAGTTCCTCGTTTATTTTCTTATATAGATGAAAAATTACTTGCTGATGAAGTTGAAAGAAGGATGACAAATAATATTAGATCTCTTTCTGTTCAATATAATGTAGTATTCAAAAAAATGTAATAATTGTGTACAAATAAATTTTATAATTATGATTCCCTCAAAAAAAAGTTGAAAAGAAAATAATCATCAATTTTATTTGGAAGATTTTCAGTTAATTTTTTATTGCTTCTGTTTGTGCCTTTGATGCCTTCAAAAAAAAAAATTAAGAAAATTTGGAGAAAACATAATTTATTAGTGGAGCCAAAAGGACAGGATTTCATTCGAGGAAATACAAAGTTCAAGTAATTAAAACTTATGCTGACACCTTCCATCTTATAGCATTGAAAATTTACCGCAAATATCATCCACTTCTTGATTTAATAATGGATCCAATTTCAATGAAACCATCTTTGGCTGGGTCATTTTTTTTTTCCTTTCAAAATCACTTTGATGTGTTTTCAGTATCTTCCTTACCAAATATGCAGGTTGAGAAGTCGACCACCGCCAGCAGATAAAATAAAATTACATCAAAATGCAAAGAAGAAGCCATGTTCGCGCAAAAGTAGAAATTTTGAAGTAATTGCAAGCAAACTAGATAAAGTTTAGAAGGTCTATGCAAAAGAGGGTCATTGTGAATACCTTTATTTCCAACATACTGGAAAAAGATGCAAACACATTTATGTTGTCGAATTGTACCTGAAAAACTTGAAAGTTGATAGAGAAATTCCTAAATACATTTTTGGACTGTTCTTCTATTTAAAAAAAAAAAAAAAAAAAAAATTCAATCAAATGGAAAGTAAAATAAATCTTAAATCAATCAAATATAATAGTACAATAAATAATTGGAGGTTCTCATGGGGTAATACCTCACTCAAAAAAGATAATTGTCAAGATCCTGCATAGGACATTATTATTTTCCTGTTGGACTCTTCGAAACGAATTTATCCATGATAATGTTTTTAATCCTGATAAATGTAAAAATCTAATCATCAAAAAGTTAGAAGGAATTTGAGCGAGGTTGGATCTTCTTTGATCCCTGATCTTGAACTTTAATTAATAATTCTTTATTTAGATTCAAAACTAATGATGCTACTGATGATGATGATGGTTCATAAGGATTTACTTTAATACATCAGTCAATTTCTGCTTTCGCTGTGTTTGTTGTGTACAAGAATTCTCTAATCCTCCCATGGTATATTTCTCCTTCGATTTCAAATTCCTTCTAACCTAACAATATAAAAAAAAATCAATGTATTGTCCAAATCAAATAAAAAACCTAACAAAGCAAAAAGCAAAAATAAAAAAATAAAAAAATAAAAAAATAAAAAAATAAAAATAAAAATAAAAAAGTATAATAAATAATTACTTTTATACTGAATTACTTAGTTGAAGTTGTTTCCTTATTCCTAAATTTCAAGGGAGAGCGACTCTGACATCAGTATGTTCTGAATGCATAAATCATTTTTTTTTTAGGTCGAAGGAAAATCCGCCATTTTTATTTTATTTTCTTTTTTATTTTCCTATTGAGCCGACCGAATCCAAAGCTTCTCTCAATAAGTAAATTCACAAAACAATTAGATCAAACACCCATTCGATTAGATCACAACCCTCATCAGCTCAAAACATTCAATAGACACTTACGTTCGCATTCAGATTGTAAAAAGTAATAGAGAGAAAAGAATCCTAGTAGACAATGTTCTCTTCTCTGAAGCTCAAACAGGTGTCGAATGCAATAAGACCTCAGTTGAGGTACCATTCAGTCGCTAGGAGCTTACTACCAAGATCAGGTCTGATTTTGCCAAATAGTGAGACTTTGGCTTCGAGATTGCAGAATAGTTACTCTTCGATATCAATTAGAAGCTTGTTCCCTGCATTGGTTAGGAGTGAGGTATGTTTTTTTTCTTTTTGTTTTTGAGCTTTTTTTTTTTTTTTTTTTTTTTGCTTTTTTTTTTTTTTTTTTTTTCTGTTTGACAAAAACATTAAATGTCCTTGCATAATTTTTTTTTTCTTTGGATATATTCTTGTATTGTTATATGTTTGAATTTCTTTTGAATTTCTTTTAACGAATTCTTTTTAATTTTGTGGTTATTGTGTTTCCAAAACTTTTGGGTTATTGAATTTTTTTTGTTTGCCAAATTGAAGGGAAAAAAAAAAAAAAAGGTTCCAAAAGGTTTTGAAAACTTTCAAGATCCAAATGAAAAAAAGAATACAGAAAAGAAAAGTAGTTCTGATAAAGAACAAGATAAGAACTCAGAAAATCAAGGAAAGTCCCCGTTTCCAGGTTTGAAAAATCTTATCATTTTCCTTTTAATTTACTTTTTAATTTTTTTGAATCTTACAAAGTACTTAATGAATTTTTTTTTTTTTAAAATCTAAAATGATGATGATTATTAGAAGTATCTTCATCTTTTTTATTATTTAATTTGTTATTTATTGCTGCCTACTTTTATTGGAGAGGTTCAAGTAATCAAGAAATAACATGGGAAGAATTCAAAAAAGGATTCTTGGCTGAAGGCTCTGTAGAAAGATTAGAAATTACTGATAATAGATATGTTCGTATTATACTTAAACCTTCCCATCGTGCTGGAGCAAAAATGATGTATTTTACAATTGGAGGTGTTGATAGTTTTGAAAAGAAATTAGAGGAAGCCCAACGAAAACTTGGAATTGAATCACATAAATTTATCCCACTTATATATGCACAAGAATCACTTCTCACAAAAATAATTTCTTCATTTGGTCCAACTTTAATTTTTGTTGGATTAATTGCTTTACTTTCAAGAAGAATGGCTGATTCTCTTCCTGGAGCAGGAGGAGGAGGAGGAATCTTTAGTGTTGGAAAAAGTCGTGCAAAATTTGTAAATCCAGAACTTGTTAATGTAAAATTTGCTGATGTTGCAGGAATGGATGAAGCAAAAGAAGAAATTATGGAATTTGTTAATTTTTTAAAGAATCCTAAGATGTATAAAGATTTAGGAGCAAAAATTCCTAAAGGAGCTCTTTTAACAGGACCACCTGGTACAGGAAAGACTCTTCTTGCAAAGGTAATCAAATTTATTTTGAAATTGTAGATTAATAATTATTATTGATTTAATTGTAAACATAATCATATTCATAAGCAATAAGCAATAATCAATAATTAATAATAAAAGGCAACTGCAGGAGAAGCTGGTGTACCCTTTTTAAGTACTTCTGGTTCTGAATTTCAAGAAATGTTTGTTGGAGTTGGACCAAGTAGAGTTAGAGATCTTTTTAAAAGTGCGAAAGAAAGTGCTCCTTGTATAATTTTCATTGATGAAATTGATGCTGTTGGAAGAGCTAGAGGAAAACAAACAAGGTGATTATTATTAATTATGAAGGAAAGAAAAGAAAAAAAAGAAAGAAAAAAATTAAAAATTGAAATTAAACATTTAAAAAAAATTAAAAAAAAAAAAAAAAGATTTGCAGGAAATGATGAAAGAGAAAATACATTGAATCAAATTCTTGTTGAAATGGATGGATTTGATTCATCAAGTGAAGGAGTTATTGTATTAGCAGGAACAAATCGTGTTGATATTTTAGATCAAGCTCTTCTTCGTCCTGGAAGATTTGGTATCATTTATTTTTTTTTTTTTAATTCTAAGAAGAGAAAAATCCCTTTTTTTTCAATTCCTATTTATCTATTATTTATCGATTTAAAATCTCTATAATATAACAGATAGACAAATTTACATCAGTAAACCTGATCTACTTGGACGAGTTGATATATTCAAAGTTCATCTCAAAAAAATTAAAACAAAAGATGATATTTCACTTGTTGCTGAAAAAATGGCAGCATTGACTCCAGGTTTTAGTGGAGCCGATATTGCTAATGTATGTAATGAGGGTACTTTTTTTTTTCCCTTTATATTCTTTTTCCCCTTCAAATAATCAACAACTTTGAATAAAATTAGCTGCTTTAATTGCTGCCAGATATAATCAACCTTATGTTAGACTTGAAGACTTTGAACAAGCAGTTGAAAGAGTTGTAGGAGGTTTAGAAAAAAAGAATAAAGTACTTTCAATTGAAGAAAAAACCATTATTGCACATCATGAAGCTGGACATGCTATTGCTGGTTGGTTTCTTGAACATGCCTCTCCACTTCTTAAAGTATCTATTATTCCAAGAGGATCAAGTATGACTTTTTTTTAAAAAAAAAAAAACCTTTATCCAGAGACTTTTTATTCTCAATTTCTTCCTCACTGGATTTTAAACTTTTTTGAATTGAAAACACAAAAAATAACAAATATTTAATAGATGCATTGGGTTATGCCATGTCAATTCCAAAAGATCAATACCTTTATTCAAAAGAACATTTATTAGATATGATTTGTGTTGCATTTGGTGGAAGAGTGGCTGAACAAATCTTTTTTAATAATTATTCAACTGGAGCTCAAGATGATTTAAAGAAGATTACTAAAATTGCATATTCTCAAGTTGTAACTTATGGAATGAATGAAAAACTTGGAAATATTTCTTTTGAACTCCCAGAGTATTTTTTTTAGTTCTTTTCTTTTTTTTTTTTTTTTGAATGTTTTTTTTTCCAAATTTTTTTTTTTCATTTTCATTCAAAAGAGAGGATTCAGGATTTGCTACAAGACCTTATAGTGACGATATGGCACAAACAATAGATAATGAA
>Ga0209960_1002948_pt1 | contig 15744 bp, 26 predicted proteins | sample ThiBiot_500_plan_2_FD_183947 | JGI IMG/M metagenome (GOLD analysis project Ga0209960, IMG submission 183947) | Wastewater bioreactor microbial communities from Cape Town, South Africa - Thiocy_expt_500_plan (SPAdes) | ecosystem: Engineered > Bioreactor > Thiocyanate-remediating >...
TAAAAAAAAAAAAAAAAAAAAATCTTAATTATAAAAAAAGAATAAAGTTCTTTTGATGAAAAACTTGAACAAAAAAGAAATAGAAATAGTTTTTTTTTTTTAAAACAGCACGTTCCTTGATCCATTGATAAAATCACAAGGAAATGAATTTATAAATGCCAATATAAAAAATAAATGAAAAAAAATAATAATAAAAACAAACAAACAAACAATGCGAAAAAAGAAGAGAAAGGTGGGTTGGTTATCATCTTTTGAGTTGACGAATGAGATGGGGAGGATTAGCCAACTTTTCCCCATCAGCAACCCGCCCCCTTTAGAATGATTCCCTAAAACATGTGATTTTTAAACTTCTTTCTTTCTTTTTTGTGTATAAATAGTCCCCGAACTTTTCCGTCAATGGCTCAACCTTCAATTCCTCTTCCTTCTTCTTACTTCTTACTTTTTACTTTTATTCTTTCCTAATTCTCTTTTTTACTTTTCTTTTTTATTTTCTCCATTTTTTTTTTTCTTTTCACATTCCTTTTTTTTTATTTCATTTTATTTACTGACTCATTATTTTGTCAATTGTTGTCTATTTTATTTTATATTTTTACCGTTTTATTCATTTCTTTTTCTTCTTTTATAAAATAAAACCTTATATTCTTGTCACTCACTCACTCACTTGAACATTGAGTTTTCACCGTTCTGAAACGATACTCTCTTTCTTTATAATTAAATTTTAAACTAAGTTTTTTGTGTTTTTTTTTAAAAATTGCATTGAATTCTGGAATTGAGTGTCTGAAAGCAATTGAGGAAGAAAAATTTGAAAAAATACCCCCAAATAAATGCCACCAATTACTTTAAAGGTCGTTGAGAAAACAGGCCTTGTTCCAATGTTTGTAGATCCTGAGGAGCTACAGAGAACATGGAGAGTTTGTACTAGAGTTAAGGACTCTTTAGAGAATGGATCCCGAATGGAGAATTTATCTTGGAGAGTTTGGTTTTTGAAACATAGACAAAAACAAGATATGAATACACAAAAAGTAATTCTTTCTTCTTTTTACCTTTTTCTCTTTCTTCTTCTCTTTCATCTTCTCTTTCATCTTCTTCTTTCTTCTTTCTTCTTCCTTCTTCCTTTTTTGAGAGTCATGAAAGTAATTTTTTCATTTTTTATTATTATTATCAAGGCAACTATGTTAGAAACAAGACTTCTTTCACTCCCAGAAAAATTAGCGGACTTAAAAAAAATTGCACCCACTCTAAAACATAATTACAAACAAATTAAATCTCCAGATCCAAATACTTTAAGTTCAAAAAATCAAAACCTTTCTATACAATTTCAAAGTGATGGGGCTTTCACTCTTTCAGGTCAATTCGAAGATCTCTTTGGTGACTTTGGTTCCATTTTCACTGATTTTGATATTCAAACTGCCTCTAGTACAGACTTGGTACAAATTTTGTTCTTTTATTAAAAATTTTTAATTGATTCTTTTATTTATTCTGTTTAACTTAACCATCCTAAAAATTTTAGTGGGATTTTGATGCTCCAGATGTAAATACAACAAACTTTTCTAAACCTCTTTGTAAACCTAAAAATGAAACTGTTTATTTATCTCAGGTTTTTTTCTTTTTTTTTTTTCTCTCAAAAAAATCCAAAAAAAACAAACAAACAAACAAAGTTGATTATTTATTTATTTATTTATTTATTTATTTATTTAGGCTTCCAACAGCATGTCCCCAATGATGTGGAATGATCCTCATTTTGGTAGTTCTGTATCCTCCCCTTACTCAAATTTTGAAAATGATACTCAAAACCAATCATCTTTACCGTCTACATTATCTTCTTCACCTTCATCTTCAACATCTCCCTCACCTTCACCCTCACCCGCTCCTGAGAATCATTTTGTACAAAATTTTGAAAATACAACTTTTGGTATTCATTTATTTTACTTTTTTTTTTTTTTTTTTAAAAAAAAAAATTTTTTAAAATTTTTTTTTTTTTTTTTTCAAAAAAAAAATCTTATGAACATTTTTTTATTTTAGAATCAAAGTTACCGCCTCCTGTTTCATCTGCTTTGAATGAACAACTTTTAATGCAATATATTCAAAACCTTCAATGTTGTTCATGTGGAAAAAAAGAATACCCACTTTGGAGAAAATCAACTGACATGAACGATTTTTCAGTTTATTGTAGTGATTGTGCTAAAGTGAAATATGTTCCCAAAACTGTAATAACTTCTTCTTTCTTTCGTTTTCTCAAATTCATTTTTTAATGCAAATATCTTACAAACTTTTTTTTTTTTTTTTTGCCCTTAGGGATTGAAAAGTACCGAGAAGAAAAAGCCAACTTACCCAACAAAACCTTGCGCTCAAGAAGAAAAGAAAGAGATCTTGGTTTGCACCAATTGTTCTACAATGACAACTCCACTCTGGAGAAGAAATGATCAAGGCAATGTTCTTTGCAATGGTTATTTTCTTTTTTCTTTCTTTTCCTTTTTTTTTTTTCAAAAAACTCAATCACTCAACAATTTTTCTTTTCCATAGCTTGTGGATTATATCTCAAACTTCATCGCGGAAATCGTCCAATTTCAATGAAAACTGATATCATCAAAAAGAGGCAAAGATCCGAATCAAATGGTTTCTCCAAAAGAAAGAAGTCAAACCCATCTCCAAACTTTGCTCCATCCAATATTCATCCACCCTTAATTTCTCTATCCCACCAAGTTCCTATTCAAATCAATCACAACTACCATCAACCTATTCAACAAAATATCTCTTTTGCTCCAGGAAGTATTCAATCACACGACAAAATTCAAACACTCAAAACGATATCTCGCTAGTTTTCTTGTTTATTTTCTTTTTTGTTTATTACGGTTTTCTTCTCAAAATTTTGTTTCAAGAATTTCCCAACAAATATCATTTGTATATTATTAAACTCACAATCTTCATTTCTTAATTTTGATATTTTTTCATCAAAAATTCTTTCCTCATTGATCTCAACAACTTTTTGAAGGTCAGAGTGAAAAAGATTTAATATCAGTGTTAGTAACTAAGATGAAACAATCAATTGTAAAAGATTGATTGACCAAAGAAGGGATAAAAAAAAAATTAAAAAAAGCAAAAATCTGGGTTTTAATTAATTGCAAAGAGATAATTAGTTTCTTTCAAAAATAAATGGTATCTCAAATTGAGATTGTTTTGAGTCAAGAAGAAGAAGAGAAAAAAGAATGAGTAATGGAAAAACAACAAAAAAAAAAAAAAAAAAGGAGAAAAGGAAAAAAAAAAAAAAAAAAAAAAAAAAAAGGCGGAAAGCAGCATGGCTTCGTGGTTTGGAATAACAAAGGGAGACGACTTTGATGCCGAGTTGGACGACTTGCTCAAGAACTCAAGCCAATACCAAATACCAAAGGTACTCTCTTAACTTTCATATTACTTATTCTTGATATTCTTTATTTATTTTCTTTCTTCTATGTTCTCTTTTTTTTCTTTTCCATTTTCTTTTCCATTTTCTTTTCCATTTTCTTTTCTCCACTTTTTTCTTCCCCATTGATTTTGACTTATTTCACTTATTTTACTCATTTGGAGTTGAATACATTTCGCTAAAGATTGAATTCCTTGTTTTAAAAAGAAAGAAAAGAAAAGAAAAAGTTAAATTGCAAAAAAAAAAAAGAATTTGAATATTTTGGAATTTTAATGAATGCATTGCATTACTTTCCAAACCTACCAATAGTTTTGACTTTTTCTTTTCCTTTTTTTCATTTTCTTTCCTCAATTCAAAACTTTTAGGTCCACCCAAAGAGAAAATACGAAGATGAAGACGAAGATGAAACTAATAACAATGAAACAAGAGATTCTAAAAAAAAGAAAGGAAATGAAAAGGATGAAAAAATTGATGAATTAGAAGTATCTCATCTTAGAAAAGTTGAAAAGAAGAAAACTCAAGAAGGAGAAACTACAAAAAAATCAAAGAAAGGAGAAGTAGACAAAGAAGAAGAAAATAAAGAAGAGAAGAAGAAAAAAACAAATGAGAAAAAAGATATCAAGGAAAACCAAATAAAAGAAAAAGGAAAAGAAAAAGAAAAAACAAAAGAAACTGGAAAAAAATTGTCAAAAAAAGATATTGAAATTGATAGTGATGAAGAAATGAAAGAATTAGAGGAATTAGAGGAAGACGAGGAGGAAGAACAAGAAGAGGAAGAAGAGAAATCAGAAAAGAGTTTTGATGATAAAAAAACGAAAATCGAAAAATCAACTAAAGTGGATGATCCAGAAAAACTTGCAAGAACAATTTTTGTTGGAAATTTACCTTCTAGTTGTCTAGAAAAGGTTATTGATTTTATCAACTATTAACTTGATTATTAGTAATTCATATTAAAAAAAAAAAAAAAATTCAAAATAAAAAATAGAAAGAATCAAAGTTATTAAAACAACTTTTTTCAAAACACGGAGAAATTGAATCAGTAAGGTTTAGATCAGTTGCTCTTTCAACCCCTGGTATTCCAAAAAATAATGCAATTCTCAAAAAATATCTACATCCTCAAAGAGATTCAATTAATGGTATTTTTTTTTTTTTCATTTATTTATTTCATTCCTATCATTCTTATTTTCCAAAAAAAAAAGGTTATATTGTTTTCAAAAATCAATCCTCAGTTCCCAATGCTCTTCAAGAAAATGGAACATTTTTTGAAGGAAAACATCTTAGAGTTGATAGTTTGGGTGAAAAAAAAAATGATACAAAGTGTTCTATTTTTCTTGGAAATATGCCTTTTTCTGTTACAGAAGAACAAGTAATTCCTATTTAATAATCATAATTAATTAATTGATCAATTAATCATTAATAAACTAACAAAATAAAAGATCAGAGAACACTTTATTGAATGTGGAGAAATTGAAGCCATTCGAGTTGTTAGAGATGGAAAACTATCTGTCGGAAAAGGATTTGGATTTGTCCAATTTAAGGTTATTGTTCTTGAGATTTTTTTTTTCTTCTTATTTTATTTCAAAAAAAAAAAAAAAAAAAGGATTCTTCAGCAGTTGCTCTTGCTTTAAAACTCCATGAATCAAAATTTCAAGGAAGAGAAATTCGAATTTTCAAAGCATCAGATCCTTCAAGACAGAAAAAAACATCTTCAAAAGTTTCAGCAAAAACATCTTTAAAAGCTTCCATAAAGAAACCTTTAAAAAAGCAAAAAAATTCTACCAAAGATTCAAAAGATGCTGCCACAAAACCTGCTAAAAAAAAAGAATTAGATGAGGAGGTAATATCTCTACTTCTTTCAACATTCTCTCTCTCTCTTTTTTTTTTCCTCTTTTTAACATTTTTCATTTTTTTTTTTTTTTTAAAAAAAAATAGGGACAAAAAAGACGTGCGAGAAAACTTGAAATTAGACATCAAAATAGAATGAAAAAGAGACTTGAAAATGGTGGTAAAGATACTAAAAAGGAAGATAAATCAGAAAAAGGACAAGATGATAAAGGAAAAGTGAAAAAATCAGAAGTGAAAAGTGAAAAGAAATTCAAAAACAAAGAAAAAACCAAAACCGAAGTTGATAATAAACCAAAGAAGAAATTTGAAGGAGAATACGCAGTTGAAGGAAAGACAATGAAATTCAAGAATAAGAACAAAATTGAAAAGAAAGGACAAAAAAAGAAACAAAAAGTTCGTAGTGATAAATATATCAAAAGGAAGGATAATAGGAAGATGACAAAAAAATCAGCTGGTTTGTAAATGTGAATAACAAATTTCTTTAGAAAAAAAAAAAAAAAGAAAATCAATTTTTAGTGATTTATTTATTTTATTTTATGTTATGTTATTTTTTCTAAAAAAACAACATTTATTGATACAATTGTAAAAAGAGAATCTATTTTTCAAACCATTCAGTTGCTAATAAGTAATCTTGCAGGATATAACAAGCCGCAGCATTATCAAGAAACTTTTTCTTGGTTTTATATTCCCGTCTTTTTTTTGGTGAAAGACCATGAAGGGCTGAACTTGTTGAGAATCTTTCATCAAATAATAATATATCTAAAGGAGTTCTTTTTGATAATCCATGTAAAAATATTAACGTTTTAGTTGATTGCTCAGATTCTGTCCCATCCAAGTTATAAGGATAACCAGCGATGATTCCACTAACTTTTTCTTTATTGATTACTTCCAAAATTTTGTCTAAAAATAAAATAAAAAAATAAATGTCAATATTTTTTTTTTTTTTGTTTGAAAGAGAAAAAAAAATTGTTCATGAAATAATCAAACCAATTGCAGTATCATCACTTGCTTCTTTTCGAATGATTGGTGCTTTTAATGGAGAGAACGAGGTTGTTTGAAGGGGATCGCAAATAGAAACGCCAATATAGACATCTCCAACATCAAGTCCCATTAATACTTGAGGAGGGAGGTGTGCTTTGACAAAGGATTTGAATGCACGGGATACTAAATTTCATATTTTAAAAAAACAAATAAAAATTAAATATTAGAAGTTAGAAAGAGAAATAGAAACTGTAGTGATTAATTCAAATTAGAATTCAATCACCAAGAAAGAAGAAAGAAGGAAAGAAATCCGACGCATGGCTTTTGAACCAAAAGTAAACAAACTCACACGTGGCTTTTTGCAATTCCTTCATCTCTTCATTGTTATATTCATAACTCTAATCTCTTCATCTCTTTACTCAAATCATCCCATTTAGACCACAATGGAAGCTTACTATGCTGATAAAATTAAAGATTTTCCTATTGAGATTCGTCAGATTGATGAGATCAAAGGAAAAGGTGTTTTTGCAACAAGAGATATTAAAGAAGGAGAGGTTTTGATAAAGGAGGACCCCATTGTTTCTTGTCAATATTCTTACAATCGAGTATGTTTCTCTCTCACTCTTATATTTCTTTTTTTTTAATTTTGATTTTTTAAAATTCAAATAAAAAAGATGTTTTTCCCTGCTTGTGATCATTGTATGAGATGCTTTGAAACTCCAGAACAAATGGCAAAGAGATTAGCAGGATACGAACAAACTCCACAATTATTTCGAGCAAATGAACTTGTTCCTCCTTTAGAAAAGGTATAGTCAATAATTCAAAGAAAATGAACAAAATTCAATTTCAATTACAAATGAATAGATTTCTTGTGGAAATTGTGAAAATGAATGGTATTGTTCTGAAGAGTGTAAACAAAAAGCTTGGAAAGGATATCATTCTTTACTTTGTTTTGGAAAAAATTCTGAAAATCATCCTTTAAAAAAATTAGAAGATGCTTGGAAGTATTCTTTATTTAATTTTTTTTTTACTTTTTTTACTTTTTTACTCTCTGATCTGACTCAATTTTCCCAACAAAGAGATATTCATTATCCTCCAGAAACTGCAACAATTATGTTACTTGCAAGAATGATTGCTATGATAATTCAATACGAAACTGATTCAAATCAATCAAAAAACTCTGAAACAATAAGTGAAGATGAAAAACTTATAATTGAAAGAAAAAAACAACTAGGACCATTTTTTCAATTCACAAACGAATATGAAAGAATTGATCAAAGTAAGAAAATATTCATAAATGAAAAAAATTAACAAATAAAAATAAAATAAAATCATAGATCTTCGACATGAATTTTTGTCATCGAAATTCCAAAAGAAGATTGATTTGTTATATAAACTTTTTAGAGATGCTTTATTTCAACCAAATTTTGAACACCGTTCGTTTTATTTATTTATTTTTTCCATTCATTTTATTCAATCTTGATAAAATAAAGACGATATCAATAATTATAATAAATTAGTTTTTAGTTTTGAAATGTTCAAGTCATTATTTTGTTTAATGGCATTAAATGCACAAGGTAATTAACTCTTTGTTTCAATTTCAATTTCAATTCAAAAAATGTTGTTTTTTTTTAGGTGTTGGAACAAGTTCTCTTGAGGAATATCAAAGAAAATTTTATGAACTTCTTGATGAAAACGAAAAAAAAGATCCAAGTGAAAGAGATGAAGAATTGACAATTGCAGAACAAGTTCTCGAAGAAATGGAAAATGACATTGATGAACATTCTGAGTATTACAATTTTTTTTTTTTTACCATTATCATCTTTTTTAAAAAAAATGAAAATGTTTCAATAGTCATTTTACTCATTGTGAAGGATCGGCTTTATATCATCTCCATAGTTGTTTAAATCACTGCTGTACTCCAAATGCTGTTTCAATGTACTTTGATTTTTTTTTTTTTTTTTTTCCAAACAAACTTATATTCATCAATAAGGTTTCCATATTCAAATTCAACCCTCGAGATTACAGCTCTATGTGACATCAAAAAAGGAGAGGAAGTATTTCTGAGCTATTTAGATTGCTGTTTCTTTTTCTTTTTTCTTCTTTCTTCTTTCTCTCTTTTTTTTCTTTTATAACCAATCCTAATCAATAATCAATCAATAGGTGGAGAACTTGAATTAGGAGAAAGAAAGGAAGAACTCAGAGATTTTTATTTATTTGATTGTTCATGTACAAAATGTAAATTAGAAGAGCAAAAAGCAAATGAAAAGAAGCAAAAGCAAAAACAAAAACAAAAGGAAAAACAAAAGCAAAAGAAATCAAAGAAATAAAAAAAAAGAGATTGCAATCAATTGATTGAATTCTCGTCTTCATCATTTTGCAATTTGATAGTGATTGACTTCATTAATCTTGTTCATTTATTATTACTTTTTTTCTGTGTCCCATTATTTTGTAGCAATAGGATTATGAAATACACCATTTGAATTGTCTTCTATGAGAGATAGATAGATAATAGAAGATATTTTGGTTTGGTTTGGGAGAAAAAAAAAAAAAAAAAAATGAAGACAATTTCATTCTCTTATTCACGCGAAAACTTATAACTCTCTATCTTTTCACCCAATATATTTATTTCAATCATTCACTTTCAAAACTAGTGATTGCATCTAGGAAGTTTATTTAAACAATGAAAATAAAAAACAAGAATATCTTCAATAACAACTTTTTTTAATGAGCTATCCAAGAGTCTCGAAGCAGAACTTCTAATATCAACCTGCAACTACTTCAAATAGGCTATTGATATTTCTCTCTTCAAACATTCAAACTAAAAAAAAATTTATTATCAAAACAAAAGGGAGTTTCTATGTCTCTTTTCATTGTTTTTTTTGAAAGATTGAATTATTAAAACAAAGCATGGGCTACTAAGACAAAAAAGAAATAAGAGATCTGATTATTTTTTGTTAAGGATCGCCAATGATCTTCTTTTTCTCTTTAAAATAAAAATAGAGAAATAAATAAAAATTAAATAAATAAGAGGAGAAGATGATCAAAGTTTTAAGAAAAAAAGAAGTTCAGAAGAAAAACAAAGAAACTTTGATCATAGAAAACAAGAAGAAGGATTAAAAAAAAAAAAAAAAAAAAAAAAAAAAAAAAAAATAAAAAAAAAAAAATAAAAAAAAAAAAAAAAAAAGAATAAAAAAAAAAAAAAAAAAAAAAAAAATCAATAAACTTTAGGGTTAGAATTGCAAAAAGAGAATTGACATTCAATTTTTACAAAAAGGTATTTTTGCAGATCACAAAACAAATAATAATTGTAATAGAGAATTTTTTGGTGAATATTGTCTTCATTTCTTGATGATTTTCTTATTCAAGTCTGCAGAGAGCAGAGACTCAAAAAAGAAAATTGGAAGAAAAAAAAAAAAGAAAAAAAGAAAAAATAACGGTTTTTCTTTTTTGAATTATTGAAGATAAATACAACAAAAAATAAATAAATAAAACAAAAGTTCAACCAATTTCTAAAGTGTTCAATAATTTTTTTTTCCTTTAAGGTGGATCTTGATGTTTATCAGCAAGTTTTTTTGATTTCCTCTTTTCAACTAAACTTGAACTCTCAATAGGAGAAAGGGTTAAACTTTTATGAGCCATTTCAGCAAGTAGTCTCTCACTTTCATCAGTTGAATTTGAATTTGCTTTTTCTATTTGAATTTGAATTCCAATTTTGAAAAAATCTTTTAGAGAACCCATCTGTTGTAAAGTTCTAAGCTCAGTTCGTGGGGAATTGAAAGATCCTGATGTATGTAATGGAGCCATCTTCATCCATGGGTGAGCCAAAAATTCTCGAATATTAATTCTATACATTTTTTATTTTTATTTATTTATTTATTTATTTTTTGTTTTTGTTTTAAAAGTGAATGTTGTGGAAAAAAAGAAGAAAAATAAGAACCTCTTTTCAGGATCAACAACAAGACATTTTTGAATTAGATCTTTTGCTTTATCGTTAATAGGTTTATTTCGAGGAAATGAATATTCTCCCTCTAATTATGGTTTTATTGAAATAAAAAGAATAAGTTGAAAAAATAAATAATTATTTGAATGAAAGAAAATTACTTTGAACTTTTTGATAAATATTTGAAATTGGATTCCCTGAATTATCAAGGTCATCATAAAATGGGAAGACTCCAAATAATAAGATATAAACCAGACATCCTAAAGCCCAAATATCAACTCCAAATGTATATCCTCCTTTTAATACTTCAGGTGCCTTATTAATTCATTTTTTTTTATATCAAAAATAATGAACATAAAAATAATTGAATTTTTCTTCACATTCATGGAAAAAAATGTCTTTACCATATATTCAGTTGTTCCACAATACGTCCTCAAAGGATTCCCTAAACTATACCTCGCAAGACCAAAATCACCTAACTTAATCGCACATTCATCTTTATTTACAAACATTAAATTTTCAAGTTTTATATCTCGATGAGCAATTCCAATTTCATGAAGATAATGAACAGCCTCTAGAAAATATTTTTGTTAATGAAGATGATTGAGAAATTCTTTTCTTTTTTGACTTTGGATAAATTTAAAAATGAGAATGAAAATAAATAATGGTACCAGCAACTTGACGAGTTATTCCTCTAGCTTCAGCCTCTGTGAAATCATTCTAAGAATCAAAGTCAATATTGGAATGAAGGTTATAAATTATAAATTAATTTATAAACCTCTTGAAGTTTATCAAATAAGTCACCTCCTCTCATCAACTCCATAATAATTATGTAATAAGTATCTGTTTGAATGAACTCTTTGAATTGTACAATCCTTTCATGTTTAACCATTTTCATGATCCTCACCTATTCAATATTATTATTATGAGGATTTCTTCCAACACCCAACTATAAACCATTTCTTTTAAAACAAAACAAAAAGAATTCTAAACAAAAATTACCTCCTCAAGGACATTTGATCTTTGTTTCTCAGTTAAATTCTTCCATTGAATCAGCTTACAAGCATACTCTTGTTTCGTCTTCCTCTCTTCCACTTTATAAACTCTAGCAAAGAAGCCTGTGTTAAGCTCAGAAATGAGCTTGTAGTCCTCTGTTAAGCCAGGAATATCAGCCGTGAAGAGCTCCTCAGTCAAAGACATCAATGCAAACTCCAACGCAGAAGAATTTCTTTTTTTTTTTGTTTTTTTTAAAAAAAAATAAATAAATAATGCGATGGAATGGAACGAACAACCTTGGCACACCTGAATTCAGGAAAATAAGGCTCTGTTTCAAATTTCATGAGTCTTCATAAGAAACCCAAATATCAACATCCTAAATAACAGTTATTTGCTTTTGCTCCTTCTTTGAAACATTAAAAATGACCCAAAAATAAAAAATAGATTTGTTTGAATGATTTTATTATCAATTGTCCTCTCTTTCACACTACTTTGAGTTCCTTAGTCGAGGGCTTTTTCTTGGACTAAAATCAGATGGTACACTCTTTTTTTGTTTCTTTGTTTTTCTTTGATTCGTTTCTTCATTTTGTGAGGATTCTTCAATTGATTCCTTTTCTTTTTCCTTTTCATTTCCTTGTTCTTTTTCATCATTTCTTTCTTCAATTTCCATTTTTTTCTGATCACCTTTTTCAGGTTCAGTTTTTTTCTTTTCTTCTTCTTCTTGTTGTTTTTTTGGTGATTGTTCACTAACTTCTTGTAGTTTCCTTTTGTTTGCAGATTCTGGTTTTATTAAAGATACAGGAAAGATTGTATCATTTCTTTGAAAAGTTGAATTTCCTGAATCTTCAGTTTCGTCATTTTGATTTTCATTTTCACTATCTTTTGGTGTATGAATTGTTCTTGAAATCATTTTTTGATGAACTTCTTTCAATTTTGGAGTATCGTTCTTGATTTTTTTTTTTTTTTTTGAAAAAGGAAAGAAAATAAAAGAAAGTAAAAGAAAAAGAAAAAAGTACAGTAATCCAAGGATGTTCAAGAGCTTGTTCAACTGTTAATCTTTTTGAAGAATCAATATTTAATAATCCTCTTACCATATCTTTTGCTTTTTTTTTTGATAAAATTTCATTAATTTAAATTTCATGTTCTCAAAAAATTCAGATAAAAACAAACAATTAAAAATTAAAAAGTCAAACCATCTTCAGAAATATTATCCCAATATGGGGAATGAAAAGCATATAATCCTTTCTTCACTTGAGTATCAAGGGAGTGATCCTTTCTTTCATCAGAAAAAGGGGGGTAACCACACAATCTAATTCATTCAATAAATAAATCAATATATATTTTTTTTACAAAAAAAAAAAAAAAAAAAATACGAGATATATAGTATCACACCCAATGACCATAAATCAACACCCTTATTATATCCACTAGGGTTTTCTTTGTTTGTAACATCAGGAGCTTTATTGATTCATAAATAAGTAATGAAATTCAAAAAAAAAAAGGAATTCTAACCTAAATAAAATGGAGTTCCACAAACAGTTTTCATAAAAGAAGTTTCTCCAACAATTCTTGCCAATCCAAAATCTGTTATTTTTACAGGTAAATCATCACTTTTATCTAAAAGAAGTATATTTTCTGGCTATAGAGGAAATGAAGAAAAAAAAATGAATTAAATTTGAGAGTTTTTTAAAAAAACAAGTCTTACTTTAAGATCTCTATGCGCAATATTTTGATCATGGAGATACTGTTTGGCATTGATGTTTTTTAATCTTTTTTGAAGAAAAAAAAAAAAAAAAAAAATTAATTTGTAAAAGGGAAATACTTTAACTCCTTGGAGTAATTGATAAAAAACAAGTTTTGCTTCAGCTTCAGTTAGTTTTTGTTTATCCACGATTCTATCAAATAAATCTCCTCCTGAAAGGCTAAGATAAATTCAATTTAATTTACATGATTAATTTGAGTTTTTTTTTTCAAAAAAAAAATGAAAGTCTCACTATTCCAATACAAGATACAATGTTTTTTCTTCATCGTAATAATCAACTATGGAAACAAGATTTGGCTAAACAAATAAATTAATTAAGAAATTAAGAAATCATTTTTTTCATTGAGAAGGAAGGAAAAACAAACGTGTTGAATTTTCATCATAATTTCAACTTCTCTTCTTAATGCTTCAAAGAATTTAGGCGATTCAGAAAATTTTGTTTTGTCAATAACTTTTACAGCATACTTTTCTCCAGTCTCTTTATCAAGTGCAAGTTTAACTTCTGCAAAATTTCCACTAGAATTATTTCGAAATGATTTCTTTATTGGAATAAAATAAAATAAAGTTCAAATTACCTTCCAAGGACTTGTTTTATTTGATAGTGATCATGGATGGACTATGATTCAATGAGAGATATTCAAATTAAAAAAAATTTTCATAAATTAAATAAATTAAATAATACCCTTTCAGAGCCAGAGCCAGAAGCTTCGTCATGAGATTTCTCAGCTTTGGGATATTGAAACATAAAATCTATTTATTTTTGACTTTTTTGTCTTTTCTTTTCTTTCTTGAAGTTTATTTGAAAAAGAAATCAAACATTTATCGGCGAGGGGATTTGAAGCATCTTTTTTAAGTAAAAGTTGAATTTCATCATTATGTGATAGAAGATGTCTTTTATTTTTTCCTATTTTCTTCCCATTCACAAAGGTTCCATTCGAACTAAATATTCAATTTCTTGATCAACAAATAAGAAAAAAGAAAAAGAAAAAGAAAAAGAAAAAAGAAAAAAGAAAAAAGAAAAAAGAAAAAAGAAAAAAGAAAAAAGAAGAAGCAAAAAGAAAGAAAAGCGTGAAGTATCTAAAAATATGAAACAAATTATAACCTCAAATCTTCAAGATAAGCTTGTGGATCTGATTTTCCATCTTCATGTTCTTCCTATGATTTTTCATTTTTCAATTTTTTTTTTAAAAAAAAGAAAAGAAAAAGAGAAAAGAAAAGAAACCATGAAAACGCGACAGTGTCTGTTACTAATACTATCATTTTGAAATTTAATGTCACAATCTTGGTGTCTTCCGATTAAATAGCTATCCTTTGTGAGTTCTAATTCAAAAAAGAAAAGAAAAAAAAAAAAGAAAATCATGATTTAGTTAGTTATTGAATTGAATTGAATTGAATTGAATTGAGTTGACCTTGGTGTGGGTATTCTGGGTTCAATGAAAGAAGGTTTCCCCATCGAAATGTCACTTTTTTCTTCCCTGACGCCATGTTTATTTACTTTTTTTTGTTTCAAGAAAAAAAAAAAAAAACTGAACAAAAAAAGTTGATCGTTGTGCCTTCAACAACACATGGAATTGTTTTTTTCGGTTTTGATTACTCCAAGAGCAAATGGGAGATAAAGAAAGAAAAGAAAAGAAATAATATAAAATTGAAAAATTGAAAAATATAGACAAATTTATTTTATTCTATTATTCTAAAGTTTTGATTTAACAAAATATTAATACATATCTCTTGAAGAAATGGATGAAGAAGAGGAAGAAGAAGATAAAGGGGAATTTGACAAGATAAAGTTATCATGGTTTGGTTTGAAATCAGAATCCAAATTGCTTAAAAAACTTGGTGTTTCATTTCTCATAATTTGATTTGAGAAAAATATTCCTTCTGGATCCATAAAAAAATCAATTGAAGGAACTCTTTCAATTTCAAAAATTTCATAATTTGCATTAGATGACATTTGATTCTCATATTGGTGTGTGTTTAATTCTCCATCATTTTGTTCTCGTTTCAATTCATTCTCACTCATATTCTCATTCTCACTACCATCCTCATCCTCATCCTCTTTTTCTTTTTGTTGGTGTTCATTTTGAATGGCATTGTTTGGATCATTATCATCATCAGTTTGATTAGTTTCATCTTGTATTTGATCATTGTTTTGGATCTTTTCCTCTGAAGTTTTAACATCATCAATTTCTTCAAAAAACTCATTTTGATTTTCATTTTCTTGAATGCCATGAACATATCCAATACTATCATATACTACTTCACGACAGCTGCTCTCCACAAGTACTCGTCTTTTTTTCTACAAAAAAAAAAAAAAAAAAGATTTTGTTCGTCAAAAGAAAAAAAGAAAGGAAGAAAAAGAGAAAAGAAAAAAAAAAGAAAAAAAAGGATACAATATTTTCTCTAGGATCTTGAAATGAAAATAAATGTCTTTTATGATTTTGAAAATAATCCATTCCATGAGTTGAGTATTTTTCCCAACCAAAAGGAAGGGCTGAAGAGATAGTAAACTTTGGTTTTTTGGGTTCATCATGTTCATGTTCAACTTCATGTTTCTCTGATTGTTGTTGTTGTAATTCCTTCTTTCCGTAAGATTCAAATATACTCAATTTCATCAAAAAGAAAAAAAGAAAAAAGAAGAATAAATCAAAAAAAAGATGAAAAGTGAAAAATAAAAGAGAGAGAGAGGGGAGGGTGTTTTAAAAAAATAGGGGTTTTGAAAATTGAAATTGAAAGGAAAAAACTGAAACTGTTTGAAAAAATTAAGAAAAGTTGGGATTTTTTTTCTTTCTTTTTTTTTTTTTTTTTTTTTTTTTTTTT
>Ga0209960_1002950_pt1 | contig 15743 bp, 13 predicted proteins | sample ThiBiot_500_plan_2_FD_183947 | JGI IMG/M metagenome (GOLD analysis project Ga0209960, IMG submission 183947) | Wastewater bioreactor microbial communities from Cape Town, South Africa - Thiocy_expt_500_plan (SPAdes) | ecosystem: Engineered > Bioreactor > Thiocyanate-remediating >...
TTGTTTAAAAATCATTTTTCTATAATCCTAGAAAGTTTCATATTTATTCTGTTTAATTGAAGAGAGTTATTTCATTTTTACGATGCCTCACTTTTAATTATAAAATTTATAATTAAAATTTTTTGTTCCCCTCCGCCGCCATTTTTAATTATAACCCTTGCCAGCCAATCAAATATTTTTGAACGACTCTAGTAACAACCGTGTTCTTTTCCAATTTATTTCTCTATGACTTGATATTCACACAAAGGACTTGCTAAAGGTTTCAAAAGAAATAAAAGAGAAATGGGAGAACAACTTTGGGAGGCCTGTTCAGGTGGGAATGTTCAAGAAGTTATAACATTACTTCGAAGCTCACAAATTAACACGAACTGGCAAGATTCAGAGCTTTCAAGAACACCTTTTTATCGTGCTTGTGGATATTCTGGAAATGCTGAAATTGTAAAATTGTTATTGAATGATAAAAGAGTTGATATCAACAAAGCACAAAGTCAGGGTGTAACACCTTTTTATATTGCTTGTCAAGAAGGACATAATGAAATAGTGAAATTGTTATTAGATGATCATAGAGTTGATATCAATAAAACAATGGATATGGGAGCGACACCTTTTTTTATTGCTTGTGGGAGTGGATGTATTGAAATTGTGAAATTATTATTAAATGATAAAAGAGTTGATATTAATCAAGCAGATCGTATTGATGAAACACCTTTTTATATTGCTTGTCAAAATGGGCACATTGAAATTGTTAAATTATTATTAAATGATAATAAACTTGATATTAAGAAAGCAAACAGTGATGGTGTGAAATATATATTAGCAAGTAGAAGAGGAATAGATATCAATCAAAGAGAAAACGGAAAAACGAAGGTTGTTGAATTAATAGAATCATTTCTAAATCATCCAAATGAAACAAGAACAAAATTGAGGATAGAACTTGGATTTGCAGGTAATTTTACTTTCTTTTTTTTTAAAACAAAAAAAAACTTTTTTTTTCATTTCCTCTTCATAATAATTTAGACATTGATGCTGCTTCTCTCTTCGTGATTATTGTTCTTCTTTCTGATCACTTTCTGGATTTTAAGCACAATTAATTCAAGTCTTGTCTCTTCTCTTTTCTCATCAGTTTTAAACGACAGCATGTTTGAACCAATCAATTAACCATAGCAATAAACCAACAGCATTTCCATCACGATTGAAATAAATGAGTTGTTCTTCTTTAGACTCTTAGGAAAAAATATCTGTATTTAATATCTCTGAATAAAATAGGAATAAAATATAAAAAGCAATTCTCAACCATTAATGTATATTGGTTTGAAAATAAAAATAAAAGTCAAAGATTTTCTTTGTTTTTGGGTTGTCCCTTTCTTTTTCCCTTTTTTTTTTCTTCAAAAAGCAAACCTCTTTCACAACAAAGCAAAAACCTTTGATTCAAACCTAAATTATAACAACCTTTGAAAGGACTAATTCTTCAAAATTAATTCAAAAAAAAAAAATTAAAACATTTCAACCAAAAATTATTATTTCATTTCAGATTAATATGAATCAATAACAATAGATTTTTGGTTTTAAGTTAAATTGTCAACCTTTAAGTTGAAAAAATATTGAACTTCTTTTTAAAACAAATTTTGAAATGAATTGAATTGAAATAGAAAATTAAAACAAGAAGATGTTTATTTCTTTTACAAACAAACAAAATTTTTGAAGATATTGGTTTCAATTCATTCAACACTTTTATTTAATTATTTGGAAAAAAAAAAAAAAAAAAAAAAAAAAACGAAAATGATAAACTTTGACATAATATTAACATAAATTTTCAAATAGCTAATTAATTTAGAAGAAGAAGAAGAAGTTATTACTTTGAAAGTTATTAGATTATTTTATAAAACAGTATGGATACAGCATTGTTTCATTTGGAGACGATGACTCCCTCCAAAGAGATTTGGGAACAATTTGTTGACAAAGCGTTGCTTCCTCTTCCTTTAAGTTCAACCCAAGCCCTTCGACTTTTAGATTATTTCAAAATGTAAATAATTATTTTAATTTCTTTTTTCGTTTTCTTATTCTTAATTTGTATTTTTTTTTTATTAATATGATTGATTCTATTCTAACCTGATATTAAAAAGAAGATCCAAAATAATTAAATAAAAATAATAGATATATGAAAGATGAGGAATCAGAAAAGAGAGAACTTGTGATGAGCTTTTTTTCAAGTTCACTTTTAAATTCTGATCAACTTTGTGAAACAGTAAACAATCAAGACTTTGATTTTTTGAATGAATTGATATCTATGAAAAAATATTTCCAATCAGAAGATTTTATTCAAGATCTTGAAGAAAGTCAATTTGCAATGGAAACCGAAAGAGAATTCTCACCAAATCTTGAACTTCTTGCTATCCTTCATTTCAAATGTCCAAAATATTCAACAGTTACTAATTTTCAACAACTTGGATTACCAAATGATAGAATGGAGTTTTTTGAAGAGTTCTTAAAAAAATCAAAACTTGTCTCAAATACTACTCCAGAATTCACATCATCAAAAGTATTTTCAAAAGTTTTTGCAACAAAATTATTAGAACAACAACATCGAGAGCTTATGGAACGTTCAAAGAAAGGTCATAATGATGAAACAAAGAATGCATTCAAGAATTATGTTAATACACTTTGTGATTCTTATGAAGATAGACTTAAAGATCTCCAAGAACGAGAAAATCTTGCAAGGAATATTATTCAAGAACTTGATAATAATTCTGCTCCGAATATGACAAGTTATAGAAAGCAAATTCAAGAATTCTTGAATCAAGTTGAGCTTCGACAAAAAATTCTTTCAATTTACCGTAGTTTATTTCAAAATGTATTTGAGCTCTCTTCAGAACTTTTAAATGAGAATTCTCCACTCGCTTTATCTTATATCCCTTCAATGAGAATGTTATATCAACTCATGGTTCAAATTTGTGATGTTTCCATTGCTGTCGTATTTATTGGACTTTTGAAAACAGGAAAATCAACTATTGTCAATGCTATTGTTGGGCAACAAGTATCTCCAAGTCGACAATCTCCAATGACAGCCATTCCAACTCGTTATATTCATGACCCAAATATTACTGAACCAATCATGTATGTTCATTTTGCAACTTCTTTAAATAGAGTTATTCGAAAAATTAGAGATATTGTAAATAAGAAAGTTGATAAGGAAACAACCAGAGATCAAGTCATATCTGAAATGGAAAACTCTCTCTCTGATCATCTAAAAGAACTTTTTAGGGAGATAACTAAAAAAGAGAATTATTTAACCTTCCAAAATTTTTATAAAGGTAGAACAAAAGTTTATCAATACTCAAGTACAATTCAAGATCTATTTCGCCTTGTCTCCCATCCAATTTTTCCAGAGGAAGCTCTTGAATTTCTTCCTTTGAGTTGGAGTGAAGGATTGGATTACTTTCTTACTGTTGTTTTAAAATTTCCAGGATTAGAGGACTCAGCAGCAAACTTATTAAATTTTTCAGTTATTGATACTCCTGGAGTGAATGAATCTGGAGTTGAAAAGTTAAATTTAGATCAAGCAGTCAAAAATGTGATTTCCTCTTGTCACTATGTAGTTTTCACACTCCTTCCAAGAGAAATTTATGCAAAAGATAATGCAGTACTCAAAGATCGAATTATAGAGACAATGAAAAGTTACTCAATTCCTTCCCTCGTTTTAACAACTCACATTGATACCATTATGGGACAAAATTTGGGTGACCTCAAAACAAATGTTTCATCATTCCTTGGGACACCCTCTGAGCCTTATCCTTCTGAAAATGTTTTCCCAGTCTCTGGAAAAAGAATGCATTTGGGATCTCTAATGTTGAGAGAGCTAGAGAACAAAAAACCCTCTCTTCAAGATTCTGATCCTTTCTCAAGACAAGTTGCAAATGATTGGGTTGGCTTTGCAGGTTTAGGTGATGATGAGAAAGATAAAGAGAATTATTACATAAATCTTCCTGAGCAAGACCTTCGAGTCCGTTGTAATAAATTAATAGAGAGTTCAAAAATGAAAGAACCTTTAGCACATATAACCTCAAATACAATCGAGAATAGCGCAAAATCATCAACAATTATTTCAATTAAAAGAGCACTTGAACTCGCCTCAAACTTTGAATCTAGTATCAAGGTCTTAGTCAAGGTCCAAGAATCATCTATTGATCAAATCGCAAGAGCAAAGTTAACATCTGAAAGAGTGCATAGCAATTTGATGATATCTTTTGGAAATTTATCAACTGATCTCGAAACTCAACTTCAACAGTTTAAAAACTCTACACAAACTAGACTTAGAACAGAAGTTCAAAACTTTATATCATCAGAACTTCCAGAGAATTTCTTTGGAATAGAGCCAAGAGAGTATAGAAAAGAAGTTGATGCTCAAACTTTTATTCGTGATCATTGTGATGTTGTTAAATATCAATTCAACAAAAAACTTTCACAAGTGCTTTCCCAAAAAGCTCAAGATTTTAATAGAATCTCAGGAGAACTTCGAAGAACTCTTCTCTCCTTCTTTGATGAAGTTAAGAAAATTCTCCAAGCTTTAAATTATGATGGTCCACTTGATAGTTTATTTTCTCTTCCTGAGTTTCCTCAATTTGATTCCAATGAACGTAACCTCGACTTTCAAATAAATAAGTACAAGAGTATGAAGAAATCAACCACTCTCCAAAAGAAATTAAGTCAAGCAATCAAATTAGAGAAAATTGATAAGAAAAGAGATATGTTTGTTGTGGATCCAAAAGAAATGAGGAACCATGCCATTGAACAAATCCAACGTTATGCAAAGGAAGTTCAAGAACAAATTCAAGAGCAAGCAACAACTTTATTAGACAGAGTTCGTGGACCTTGTGTTTTTCAAATCACTGTTCTAATGAGTTTTATTAATAATCTCATTTCAAGGCAAGAACAAGGTGCAACATCTGCTATTAACATTTCAATGGTTCTTAATGAAGTCATAAAATCAAAAAATCAACTTGAATCATTACTTCTTGAATTGGATTCAAAGTAATGATCAAAAATTATTTCTAAAGCTTTAAGAAGTTGGAACAATTTCGAATTTTATTTTTTTTTTCCAATTTTTAATCTTTAATTTTATTAATTTTTCATTTGTGTAATAAAATCATCAAAAATTTTAAAAAATTATAATCCTTTTCATAAAATCTTATAAAACTTTATAAAATCTTTTTGATTTTGATTCAACTCAATTATTGATTTCGAATGGAGGGAATATCAGCTTTCAGAAGAAAAAAACTTGGAAAGAAAAAAAAAGAAAAAAAAAATGGATGAAGCAATTCTTGCGCAGATCAACCAAAGCAATGAACCTGATGAGTATGAACCCACTCGAAGCGATGATTCTGAATGTGAATGTGAACATGAACATTCTGATGATGAACATGGACATGGACATGGACATGGACATTCTGAGGATCGAGAAGAATATGAGGTTTTTTTTGAGAATTCTTCATTTTATTTTTTTTATATTTGATTTTTATTTATTTATTTATTTATTTATTTATGCATTAAATTCGATATAAAATCTTCAAAGGAAGTCCTTCGTGCTTCAAAACAATCAGGCCCTCAAACTGGAATAAAAGGAGTTCGAAATGATTTTAAACAACATCAACAGCGTGAAAGAGAGATCCAAGAAAGAAAGAAACAAGAGTTAATTGAGAAAATTAAGAAGTTTAGTATCACATTAAGAAATACGAATAAAGAAGAGGTTTGGTTTGAATTTGATTTGATTATCTATATTTTATTTTATTTTATTTTATTTATTTTTAGGATGAATTTGATGAATTAGATGATGATGATTTTGCTCAAGAATACTACAATAAAAGAATGCAACAAATGATGACAAGTTCAAATAATAGGTTCGTTTATGATTTTATTGACTTATTGAATTAAATTAACAACAATATTTTGATTAGACCAACTTATGGAAAACTAAGTCAAATTAAAGTAACTGAATATTTAAATGTAATTGATAAAACAGAAAAAACTATTCCTGTTATAATTCACTTATTTCAAAATGTACTATTTCTTTCTTTCTTTTTTTTTTCTCCAACTTTTTTCTTATTCATAAAATTTCAATTATTTTATAGTATATTCCTGAATGTCGGAAAATTAATCAATGTTTAGAAGTACTTGCACAAAAGTATATTCATGCAAGGTTTGTTTGGATTGTTTCTACTGAAGCTGATGAAAACTTTGATGATATAGCTCTTCCAACAATTCTTGTTTATAAAAATGGTTTTTTTCTTTTTCAAAAAAAAAAAAAAAGATGAAACTTCATATTTTATTAGGTGACTTAATCTTGAATCTTGTAAGAGTGACTGATAATTTATATGATGATTACACAATAATTGATGTTGAAAATCTCTTGCTACAGTACTTTCTCTCTGTTTTTTTTTTTCTCCAAAAAAATAATAAATTAAATTAAATAATAATATAGACAACAAGGACTTCATACTTCCGATGCTGGAGCAAATTCAACAGTATCAGTAGATGAGTTACAAAAAAAAATCAAAAATTCAATTTTGTAGACCAAATAATTAACTTTAGACCCAGTTTTTATTTATTAATTTACTTCTTTAAAAAAAGAAAAGAAAAAAAAAAAAAAAAACGGGAGAATACTTTAATTGAAAAATACATCAATGTACAAACTTCTCACAATCAATAAATTAAAATAATTAATAATTATTGAGGGAAGAAGTATTTAAGATTCACTAGAAGAGTGACTATCGAATGGTTGGTTGTACAAATCTGAAATCCCTTCACCTTCTCCAAATCCAAGGGCATAAGGAGAAAATGAAAAGGTTTCAATCATTATGTCATGTTCTTTTTTTCCACTTGCAAAGAGAGGGGAATTTTGAAACTCATTTCCTAACATTGGAGAGATCTGCCTTGAGGAAGTCGGCGTTGAGAATAAACCTTGAGGCATTCTAACATTAGGGTTTTTAAGTTCATCGGCATTATATTTGGATAGCAGTGAACTATCTTCCATCTTTAAAATTTTAGAATAGTCAGGATCACTTGGTGGTTGAATTAGAGATTGGGGAAGGAAGGATTTTGAAACTGGTGTTTGTAAAAGTGGGAAAGGTTCTTGTTCTTCGTTCCCATTTCCATGAACATTTCCATTTCCATTTCCATTAGAATTGAAGTTTAAGTTCAGATTTAAATTAGAATTTGGAGGTGATATTTCATGTGAATTAGATGTTATAGTTTGATTTTGAGATTGATTTACTAAAAGGTCGATCCTTCTTAAAGATAAGTCTGTTTCAAGTTTTGCTTCATTATTAAATACAGTTTCATAATCATCAACTGTGTATACATCTATTGGTCCTTTTTCACTAGTTAAAAATATTTCATACTTTCGAGTTTTTGGTGACTAATTTTTTTTTTTAAAAAAAAAAATATTGGGTTAGAAAATCAATGAGTTAATAAAATAAAATAAAATAAAATAATAAATAATAAATAATTTTTTACATCTTGTTCATCAGGATTAGGAACTTCTAATCTTGTTAAAGGAGGGGCTTTAATAGTTAATAGTGTTTCATGACGAAGACTTGGAATTGAACGTAAATCTTTAAAAGTTATATATAAATATTTTTTACAGTCTTCTTTTTCAAAATTTTTTGATAAACGATCTTGAATTTCTTGACAATAATTTTCAATCCTTCTTTCTTCTTCTTCCAGATGCTCAGTTTGTTTTTCAATTTGAGATTTATTTCCTGCTTTTGCCTAATTAATATTTAGAAGAGGAAAAAGAGATTAAAAGATGTTTCAAAATATTGGAAAATTTGAAAAAAATTGAAAAAAATGTAACTTGATCATATTCTTGAGTTTCACTAATTTTTTTAAAAAGAAAAAAAAGTTTATATTATTTTGAGGGGAAGAAAGAAAAGAAAGAAAAAAAAAATAAACTAAACCTTCTTAAACGAACATTATTCTTTGAATTTTTTTCAATTACTCCAATACCTTCCAATACATTTGTAATATCATAAATTCTCCTTTTTTGAACATTAAGGATTGTTGAAGCTGTATTTAAATCAATTTCATTTTCAGGTGATCGTCTTAAGAGGTCAACAAAACGTCTAGTAATAAGTCCAAGCGAAGAATCTTTTTCAGCACTTTTATCAGTTTCTATACTAACTTTTCTAACTAGAGTTGATGAAGTTTTCCCACCTAATTCATAATCATGAGTTTTTGTATTATTACTCCAAGAAATTAAAAAAAAAAAAAACCTCTTTTTGAAGGTTTTGGTTTTGAAACACTTTCATTTTCACTTGAATCTTCATCATATAATTCTGCAAAAGATTGTTTATTTTTTAATCTTGGAGATCTTCTTTTATGTTCATCATCCATTAACATTGGAGATATTTGTTGGAGAATATTTAATGATTGAATATCTTTTTCATCTTTATCTTTCCTTCTTTTCTTCTCTTCTTGAGACTCTTCAAACTCAAGTCTTCTTTTCTTATTTGGTGTTGGCTTATTTTTTTATTATTTTTTTTCAATTGGTTATTTTTATAAAATAAATATTTTAATGAAATATAAATATAAATAAACAAATATAAATTAAGACAACATACCGCTTGAAACTCTGTCTGTGGGAAATTATGTATGTTCATTCCTATTTTCAAATTTTTTGTTATTTCAATTAGTTTTTAATTTCAATTTTTTTTTATTTTATTTTTTTTTTCTTTATAATATTTCATATTGTTGGAGTAAAGAATAAAAGAAGAAGAAGTAAAAGTAAAACCTGAATAAACAGATGATTCAGCCATTTTTCTCTAAATAAATAAAAAAAAACAAAAAAAAAAAACTTTTTTTTCAAAAAAAAAAATACGTTAATAATTATATCATCTAACAAAAAAGAAATTAATTTCTCTCTTTCTTTCTTTCTCTCTCTTTTTTCCTCAATTAATCTAAAATATCAAATTTTCGATTATCAAACAAAAAAGAGATATTTTTCTATATGATTTATAACGATTTTTTTTCGATTTTTTTGATAGTTTTTTTTTTTTTTTAGTAGAACAAAAAGAATTTTTTTCTGTTTTTTTCTTTTTTTTTTTTTTTTTTTTTTTTTTTTTTTTTTTCTGTTTTTCAAAAACAAAAAATTGGGTTTATCGAATTTTTTAAAAAAGAGTTGTTGATGAGTTGGAGATGTTAAGGAATTGTATGTGTTAATTGGGTGAATTGTGAATATAAAGTGATTGGATTGGGTGGTGTTAGAAAAACGAAATGAACAAATGAAAAAAGAGGTTGGAGAGGGGCCAAAAAGGAAAAAAAAACAAAAAAAAATTAACTGTCTGGACAAAAATCAACCCCTCTCTGGACAAATAAAAACAAAAAAAACACTAACTCAGTATCAGAACAATCTTGGTTCAACATCTTTTACAACATTGAACTCAACAATTAATTGAAACATTTCATGAAATGCAAGAATCGTGATGAATGAACTTTCATTTTATTATTAATTAATTGTTTTTTGATTTTTTTGATTCTATTTATTCATTTTTTTTTTCCAATGAAAGGAAAAGGTTTGTGATTCGCTTGGGACATGCAAGTTTGAGTTTAGTTTACTTTGAAAGCAATTTGAAAAGACCTTTGAGTTTGTTTTTTTTCAAAAAGTTATATTTCACAAAAAAGTAGTTATTTATTTCAAATTTGTATGTTCAAAAGCAAATAAAAATGTGTTTTTATCCAGCAGGAAAAAAGTTGAATAGAATCTATTAGATTTCTTATTTTTCATAGTTTTTATTGAATTGAATTCACTGGAAGAAATCATAATTACTTACTTACTTCTTCAGAATGCTGAGATTTGGATCATTACATTGTTTGTTGAATATGAAATCTAATAAACTATAGATCCTTCAAGTTTCTCTTTCAAGTTGTTTATCATCAAGCTTCTCTTTAGTTTATCATAATCAAAAGAATCACTTGTTCGACTTTGGTCGGAAAATTCCACATCAATCAATAAACAAATAAACAAATAAGTAATACCAACAAGTAATTTATTCGAAGCACGAAAGTAACCCAAGAACAAGTTACTTACTCATTTTTCAAAAGTAACTTCAAAGCGATTACATTACATTAATATTCCTTCTCTTTTTTGTTGAAAGTAAACAAATAAAAAGGAAAGGAGTTGAAATTTTTATAAATAAAAAATGAGTTATCGTTCGAATGACTCTGACTCCTATGATCCACCTGATTCCGCTCCATTAAGTGGAAGTGGAAGTGGAGGAAGACAAGAAGACTACTCACTTCATATGTTCTCAAATAATCCTGAAGATAATAAACCTTATGTTCAAGTATCTTATTTCATTTCTAAAGGTTTCTTTCTTTCACTTTTTCTTTTCTATTTCAACTTTTATAATATCTTTCTTTTCTTTTTTTTTTTTTATAGTTATTCAAATAAATACACAAGCTGAAACATTTGAAGTAGAATTTTGTGTTCGTCTTCGTTATTCTCATAAATCAAATAAGGAATTATGTTCAGATTGGTGGGTTCCTGAAATCCATTTCTCAAATGTTGTTTCTTTGGATGAAAAATCACAACCACGCTTTATGTTTGATTCTGAAGCTCATCAACTAACTGTTATTAGAAGCTATGAAGGAACTTTTTTTTTCCAAGGAGACTTTTCTTATTTCCCATTTGATTCACAATTATTAAGTATTTCTATTTGGTCAGATCATGCTCACCTTCAAAGAAAAGACATCTATCTAGAAGATCAAAAATCAAAGCAATGGACTTTTGGAAACGCGATATTTGCTGCTCAAACAACAGAATCTGGTTTCTCTTCAGAATTTATGTTTTATAATACAACCAACTCATCTCCTGTTAGCTCAGTTACTGCTGAAATTCCAATCACTAGAATATCTAAATTTTATTTGATAAATGTTGTATTTCCTCTTTACTTATTCACTGCTGCAAGTTGGATGTCATTTTTTACCCCAGTAACAGAACTTTTAGCAAGAATGGTTATTGGAATTCTCTCCCTTCTCTGTTTATTAATTTTTAGATTAACAATTTCAACTCACTTACCTTCAGCGGCTTACTCAAATAGTATTGGATATTATTTTCTTGTATCATATTTTTTTGTCTTTTTAGTTGAATGTCTCAGTGTCATCTCAAGTCAAGAATATACTTCACTTGGTGTTCTCAATAAGGCATTAGCTATTGCTTCTTTTTGTGCATTTACTCTATTTACCTTGTATTTTTGTTCTCTCTCCCACTTCCAAAGACATAGATTTCAAAATCAATGGGCTTAAACTTGTGAAATTAATATTATTATTCTGACCAAAGAAAAAAACTTTTTGAAAGAACAAACAAAGAAGGAAGAAGGAAGATAGAAAAGAGAAGAAATGAAGAAAGAAAGAAGAAAATATTTTTTAAAGTTGTTTCTGTTCTATTTGTAACTTAAAAGCTAAATACAATTATTTTTTTTTAATTATTTTGATTTTTTATCAATTTTTAAAGAAAAGTCAATGTGAGGAACGGATTGAGATAATGATCCCATACTCAAGATATCAATATCTGTATTGTTTATTTTTTTTTAAAAAAAAATGTTATAGAAAAAGATTAAGAAGAAAAAAAGAAAAGAAGAAACTAACAAGGACAGAAGTAATCTGCAATAGTTGCATCAGTTATTCCCCCAGAACCTTCTAATAAAATATGAGGATGTTCTTTTTTCAATTTCTCAGCAACTATTTTCATTCCATTAGCATCAAAATTATCAAGCATGACGATATCTGCTCCAGCCTAATTCAGAAAAAAAAGAAGAAAAAAATGAAAAATATTACAAAATCAATAATAAATGGAGGAAAAAATGGAGAGGGAAGAATACATTAATTGCTTCATGAGCCTCTTCTTCTGATCTTACTTCAACTTCAATTTTTAAAGAAAATCCTCCAACCTCTTTAGCTTTTTTAACTGCATTTGTAATTGAACCTTGACTCCAAATATGATTATCTTTGAGCATAATCATTGAGGATAAATCCATTCTATGTGTATCAACTCCTCCAACAAGCATTGCATATTTTTCAACTAATCTAAATCCTGGAGTTGTCTTTCTTGTTCCAGCAACGAGTCCTTTCCATCCATGTTTTTCTTTCAAATCTTTTAAATGTCTTGCTCTTTTTTTTTTTTTTTTTTTTTAAATTTTTTTATTTTTTTTTTTTTTTTTTTTTTTTTTTTTTTTGAAAAGGATTTAGATTAGTTAAAATTAATACAATTTGAAAAATCAAATCAAATCAAATGAATTAAAAATATGGTCAAAGAGGAAAAAAATAATAGATTACCTAGTTGCAATACCACTTGCTCTTGCAATAAGATTTAAAGCAACTCTTTCACCCATCAATATATTTCTTACACTTCCAACAACTTCTGCAACAACTTTAATTGGTTCAAAACTTTCTCCTTCATTCACGAACCATTTAACTCTAGATTTGAGATTATGAAATTATAAAACTATGATCATCTTTTTAAATCAAAAAGAGTTGAAATTCTTACTCGCAATCAAGTTGTTTAAATATTTCATCAACAAATGGTTTTCCAGCTAATACACCCTGAATATTATTTATTGAATTAATTACTTCAAATTATTTTAAATCACTTACAAAAAGAATTAAAATAAAAAATACCTTTGCTTTACCAAGAAGAAGAGCTTTTTCTTGCTTATCCCCAACAACACAACCTCCATAATCAAATGATGGAATGTCTTCTTTCAACCATTCAGTAATAAGTCCTTTCCAACTTGGAGGGAGTAAACCAGATAGATCCATAGCTAACTCGAGAGATGTCTTTCAAATATTCTATTATATTAACAATGATTATTATGAAACAAGAAGGAATTAGAAGTGGAAGTAGAAAAATGAATTTTTTATGCAATGAAATATTATTAATTGTGGGAAAATTTTGACTGAAATTTTTCATCAATTTGAGATTCGATTCATTTTAAAATGAAATGAATGAGCAAAATTCAACAGTTTTTTTAAAGATTTTATAAGACTTTATAATAGTTTATAATAGTCCAATTATAAGTTTATAATAGTTGAATTATGAGAAATTGGTGTGGTTTTTATAGATAATTTTCTTTGTTGGTTCGCAACATTTTTTCAGGTCGGTTCGAATTTCTCTTTTTTTTCTTTCTTGCAATAATTGATAATTGTTTTTGTTGGTTGACTTTCTCTTCCAAACTCGATTTTGAAACGAACTTAGCTTTGTTTGAATTTGAATTTAGATTTTTTTTGAACATCTTGGCGAAGTGAACCACAATCGAAAAATTGATCAATTTGAAGGTGCAAATGTTTCAAAAAAAAAAGAAATTCGAACAATCATTTATTTTGGAAGGAAAAAAAAAAAATCGAATTTTTCAAACAATTATTTTACAAAAGTATACCTTTTTAATAAATATAGACATAGATACTTGCCATAACTTTAAACAATTTGATGAGTGAAGTAAAAAAAAAAACCAAAATTTCTTGAAAGATCTTCCTTCATCTTTGATTAATTGATTTCCAGTAAAAATTGAATTTAAATATCTTTTGATAATTTCCTTCTTTTCCTTTGAGATGTATCACTTTCAATTGTTAAATAGTCATCATTAAATAATACAATTAGAGCAAAAATTTGAGAGGCAACAAAATCAACAATATTTAACTCTTTCCTTATTTCCATTTGTGTTTTCTCTGGTTTTTCCATATAGTCCGTTAAAATTTTCACAATTTGAGTACAATTAGCTTGTCTTCTTTTTGTAATGTCTTCAGTTGGTTCCCAACCTTTTTGAGGTGCTGTTGAATTAACACTGGCTTGTTGAAGACCAGTTCTTCCTCCAACCTTCCATTTCTTTTCAATATCAAATTTTCTTTCACTAGCTAACATCCATTTTATAATTTCTAATTGTCCTCTAGAACAAGAAATCCAAAATGGTGTTGTATCATCCGTGTCTGCTTGATTGACATCAACTCTTTTATCTGAAATTAATAACTTTACAATTTCAACGTGTCCTTTCTCACAAGCAATATAAAGTGGACTTGTTTGATCATCAATTGTTCGATTTAAATCAATTTTCTTATTTAATAACAACAATTTCACAACTTCAGTTTGTCCATGAGAACATGCAACATAAAGTGGAGTAAATCCACCATTCACTCCTTTTACTACATCAATTCCTTCTTCATTCAATAAGAGTTCAACAATTCCATGATATCCTTTTTGACAAGAAATATACATTGAAGTTGCTCCATCAATTGTTGCTTTATTGATATCACTCCTTTTATCTTGTAAAAGTAGTTTAACAACTTCCAAGTTTCCAAATGCACATGCTGCATAAAGTGGAGTTGATCCTTCATACATTCCTATTGTCACATCAATCCTTGGAGAAGACAAAAGTAATTTCACAATATCTGGATGTCCTGCTTCACAAGCAACATAAAATGGAGTTGCACCATGTAATCCAGGTTTATTTACATCAATTTTATCTTGATTAATTAAGAACTCCACAACATCATATCGTCCATTTTGACAAGCAACAAAGAAAGGTGTAAGTTGATCCATATCTGGGAAGTTCACATCCACTCGGTTATCATTGAATAATAATTTAACAATTTCTAATTGTCCAAATGAACATGAAACATAAAATGGGGAAAATTCTCCATAAGCTTGAGTGATATCAACTCTCTCATCATTTAATAATAATTTTACAACATTTAAAGCACCTTCTTGACAAGATGTATAAAATGGAGTTGCTCCTTGTACTGTTGACTTGTTCACATCAATTCTTTTATCTTTCATTAATAATTCCACAACTTGAGATTGACCATGAGAACATGCAACATAAAAAGGTGTATATCCTCCCACCATTTCTTTTGTCACATCAACTCTTTCACTTTCTAATAATAATTTTACAATACCAACATATCCCAATTCACAAGCAACATAAAATGGAGTTGCACCTTGATTTGTTGTTTTATTCACATCAAATCTTTCATCATTTAAAAATAATTTCACAATATCTAAATGATAACGAGAACATGCAATATAAAATGGTGTATATCCACCAACTATCCCTTTGTTCACATCAATTTTCTTACTCTCCAATAATAACTCCACCATTTCAATATGTCCAAGCTCAGTTGAAATATAAAGTAGAGGAGCACCTTGTTTTGTTGGTTGATTAACATCCACTCTCTCATCCTCCAACATCAATCTAACAATATCCAATTTATTAGCTTGAGAAGCAAGAGCAAAAATAGTTGAACTATACTTGGTAAAAACATTAGAGTCAAAACTTTTATCTTGTAATGCTAATTTGACTGCCTCAATATCATCAACAAACAAAGCATCAATTAATGTTGTATTACTGTTAGTTGTTTCAGCTTCAGTTTGAGTTTGTAATTGGCTCTGTCTCCTATCTTCCTTTCTCTTTGTTTGTTTTCTTGCCATTTGCTTCTTCTTCTTTCTCTGAATTTGAAATTTGATATTTGAAACTTGAGCTCCGAAAGTGTTATAAGAGTGTCCTTCAATTCAAAATTTTAATAGTCTTTAATATTCTTATTTCTATAAATGCTTATCATTCCTTGAGAATGAATGACATCGAGGAAAGAATTTCTGTGATTTTTTTTTTTTTTTTGAAATTTTTTTTTTTTTTTTTTTTTTTTTTTTTTTTTTTTTTTTTTTTTTTTTTTTTTTTAAAAAAAAAAAAAAAAAAAAAAAA
>Ga0209960_1002951_pt1 | contig 15741 bp, 16 predicted proteins | sample ThiBiot_500_plan_2_FD_183947 | JGI IMG/M metagenome (GOLD analysis project Ga0209960, IMG submission 183947) | Wastewater bioreactor microbial communities from Cape Town, South Africa - Thiocy_expt_500_plan (SPAdes) | ecosystem: Engineered > Bioreactor > Thiocyanate-remediating >...
GAAACCGTCCTTTAGGTTTTCTAAAAAAGTTTATAGAAACCCGTTCTATAGAAAATCATGTTCATAAGCTGTCTATAATCAATCAATAGCTTCTATAGACTTTTTATAAAATCCGTTTTGTTTTGGTCTCTTTAGTTTTAGAATCATTCAGAAATTCAAACAGATCTAAAGAAAAAAAAAAACATTTCTTTGCGAGATGTGAATGATGTTGGAACACTTTGGTTGAATTTCAAAAGAACTTGGAAATGAAGTGCTAAAGGAAAGTGGAGAACTGATCGAAAATAATAGTATAACCGGATGAACTGGTAATATTTAATTTTTTTTTTTTTTTATTTAAAAAAAAAAACCCTGTATCACCATTTTCCCAAAAAAAAAAGTCTGATTCATTGAAATATCATTTTTTTTTTAAAAAAAAAAAAGGAAGAAAGACAATATGCCAAACCAAGTTGAACAAGTTGAACAACTTCTTACCCATTCCAAACATGAAAGGGATGAAGTCAATAAAGTGAGTAAAACACTTTTTTATATTGCTTGTGAAAAAGGACAGATTGAAAATGTGAAATTATTACTAAATGATAGCAGAGTTGATACCAATCAAACGGAAACGAAATTTGGTTGGACGCCCTTTCATATTGCTTGTTGGAAAGGACATATTGATATTGTGACATTATTATTAAACGATGAAAGAGTTGATATCGATAAAGCAGAAAATAGTGGTGGTGCAGTGCCTTTTCATTTTGCTTGTGCAAAAGGGCATACTAAAATTGTGGAATTATTATTAAATGATCAAAGAGTTGATGTAAACAAAACAATAAATGATGGTGCAACACCTCTTTACATTGCTTGTCAAAATGGACATATTGAAACAGTGAAGTTATTATTAAATGATAAAAGAGTTGATATCAATAAGGTAAGGAATACTGGTTCATCACCTTTTTGGATTGCTTGTGGCAAAGGATATATTGAAATTGTGAAATATATGTTAGAGAGTGGAAAAGAAATAGATATTAAGAAAATAGACAATGATGGTGTCACACCTTTTTTTCTTGGTTGTTATTTGGGACAGTTTGAAATTGTAAAACTATTATTAAATGATAATAGAGTTGATATCAATAAAGCAAACAATGATGGTTATACACCTTTTTGGATTGCTTGTTATAAAGGACATGTTGAAATTGTGAAGCTATTATTAAATGATCAAAGAGTTGATATTAATAAATCAAATAATAATCGTGTAACACCTTTTTATGTTGCTTGCTATTATGGACATGTTGAAATTGTGAAATTATTACTAAGCGATGATAGAGTTGAGATCAATAAAGCAAATAACAATGGTGCCACACCTTTTTATGTCGCTTGTCAAGAAGGACATATTGAAATTGTAAAATTATTATTAAATGATAATTCCAACAGAACTTGCAAATCTAACAAGCTTGTGGATTTTGTAACAACATATTCTATTCAATCATTTTTTTTTTCTGAAAAGACAACAAATCGCTGATCTGAATGATATATTTATTTTTCGAATTCAAATAGAGATCTCAGTGCTAACTATTTGAATGGCACCGTTCCAACTTTTATTTTTCCTTTGTCATTGCTTTCTTTGTAATATTGAGATTCACATTATTCGTTTTAACAAAAATAAATTGCCAAATGTCAAATTTAAATAGATATCTCACCGATAATCAATTCACTGGAACAATCCCAACAGAATTTGGAAGTCTAACAAATTTGGAGTATCTGTAAATTTTTATCTTTTCATCTACGACTATAAACGATTGAATTCTATTTGCCTTAATTGCCAAGTAAATGTCTACTTATTTCTATTCTATAGATATCTCCGGTCAAATTATTGGGATTGTCCAATTCTTAATTATACCATTATATACAGTGGTTATATAAAGAATGACTATGCCCTAACAAAAAGCCAATGTGGTAAGTAAAACAACAATTTCATACAAAAAGAAAAGCTATTAATAAACGAAAAAATTAATATTTATCAAAAAAAAAAAAAAAAAATTAACATAAAAATTTATAGATTCAAGTTGTCCCTTAAATAAATGTCTAAATGAAGGTCAATGTTCAACAAGATTGAATGGGAATTTCTATTGTGAATGCTTACCTGGATTTAATGGTACCACTTGTGAAAATGGTTGAGCTTTTCTTTCTTTTTTTTCTTTTTTGTAAAATAACTTCAATAGTATTCGTTACACTTGATTCGAATGAACAAGCAATTTTGGTGGATTGGTATAATACATTAACTTCAAAAGGAAAGTTGGATTGGAACGTTTCAAATGATTTATGTACACAAACAGGAATCACTTGTGACTATTCAACTCCAAGAAGAGTTAAAGAAATGTATTTTCTTTCTTCTTTTCCATTTTCTTTGAATAAATCTATAAAATTTCAAAGCACAAACACTCTAATTTAAGAAAAAAATAATAGATTCCTAACTTTTAAAGAACTTTCTGGAATCATTCCAACAAGCATAGGGAACTTATCAAGTTTGACAATCCTGTAAAAAAAAAAAAACCAATCTTCATTCTTGTAATTTTCTTTTTTAAAAAAAATAAATCAAATCAAAAACAGGAATCTCAGTGGAAATAGTTTAACTGGGACAATTCCAACAGAACTTGCTAGCCTAACAAATTTGAATACTTTGTATCAATCACATGAAAACACAAACAAATATATCTTTACCAAATCAAATCAAACAGATCTCTAGACAGAACCAGCTTCACTGGGACAATTCCAACAGAACTTGTAAACTTACCAGTGTTGTTATCCTTGTAAAACATATCTTTCCATTTTTTTTTTTTTTTTTTTAAAAAATTCAACAACAAAGTATTTTTAACAATCAAATTCAAAAGGGATATTGGGAGTGACAAATTGACTGGCACCATCCCAACAGAACTTGGAAATCTAATAAACTTACAAAACCTGTAACAAGCACAAAAAAAATAAAAATAAAAAAAAAAATTCTAGATTTAAAATACATACCTGAACAAATCAAATAAAACAGAAATCTCGATGGAAATGGTTTAACTGGGACAATTCCGACAGAACTCGGAAATCTAACGAATTTACAAACCCTGTAACCTCATTTTAATTTTTATGGAAAAATAAAAATAAGGTCGATTGTATATCTTTAATAATCAAATACAAATAGGCAACTGTTTGATACTAAATTGACTGGCACCATTCCAACAGAACTTGGAAGTCTAATAAAATTGACATCTCTGTAACAAACATATGAAAAAAAAAAAAAAAAAAAAAATTAAAATGGAAATGCAAAATATCTTTAACAATCAAATTAAATAGACATATCATTGGAAGTGACTTAACTGGGACAATTCCGACAGAACTTGGAAATCTAACCAATCTAATGGACTTGTACAATCACTCGGAAAAAAATTCCAGTTTCACAATTTAATCTCATTCACAATCAAATTCAAATAGATTTCTCAATGGTAACCAATTGACTGGCACCATCCCAACCAAACTTGGAAGTCTCACAAAATTGACATATTTGTAACAATAAATTTTTATCATTTCCTAAAAAAACCAAAAATGAAGTGCCAATATCTTTATTAATTTCAAATTCAAATTCAATAGACATCTCGATGATAACCGATTGACTGGGACAATCCCAACACAACTTACAAGTCTAACAAGTTTACAATATATGTATTGGTTTTATTTTACCCTTTTTTTTAAAAAAAAAAAAAATACCACTGATGATTAAAATATTTTATAGATATCTCCAGTCCAATTATTGGGATTGTCCAACTCATAGCTATTCTACTGTTCAATCTAATGATTACACCACTACAAAAAGTCAATGTGGTGAGGAAATCAGCAATCAAAAAGAAAAATGATTAATAAACGAAAAAATGAAAAATGTTTAGATTCAAGTTGTCCATTAAATAGATGTTTAAATGGAGGTCAATGCTCAACAAGATTAAATGAAAATTTCTATTGTGAATGCTTATTTTTATATTATGGGACCACTTGTGAAAATGGTTGAGGCTTTTTTTTTTTAAAAAAAAAATAACAACTAACATTGTCAAACAATTCTCACATTTTTTTTTTTTCCTTCTTTTGAACAAAATTAGTTGTCAGTTGCCCATATATTTCAAATGAAGGAAATGCAGAATGGAATCCAACACCTGCAAATGGACAAACAGTTAGTGGGACATGTTTAAGTGGTTATTATGGTTCAGTTTCAAGGTCATGTATCTATGCTGATTCTACTGGAAATTGGAGTTCTATTTCTGGTTCTTGTGATGGTGCCATTTTTTTAAAAAAATAATATGTTTGGAAGAAACATAAAAAATAACTAGCTATTTATTGCCCATATATTTCAAAGGAGGAAAATGCAGAATGGAATGAAACATTTGCAAATGGACAAATAGTTAATGGTACTTGTATTAATGGTTATGAGGGTACAGTTTCAAGAGAATGTATTCAATCTGGTTCAATAGGGGAGTGGAATCCTATTTCTGGTTCTTGTGGTGGTACTTCTTTTTTTCTTCTTTCTTTCTTTTTTTGCCTTTTCTTGTCTCTTTATCTTTTTTTTTTTTTTTTTAATCTGTGATTAACTCATAAATTGATAGATATTGATGAATGTTCAAACAATGATGGAGGATGTCATTCTGATGCAAATTGTATAAATTCAATTGGGAGTTATGAATGTCAATGTAAACCTAGATATTTTGGAAATGGAATTGAATGTTTACCATGTCCTGAAAATGAATATTCATTTAATCATACAACATGTCTTTCGTGTCCAGAAAATTCAAAAAGCCCACCAGCAAGTTTATCAATTAATGATTGTACATGTAATTTCTTCAATCATTATCTTGATCCTGAAAATTTAATTTGTCTTCCTTGTGAATATGGATTTCTATTCGATTATAATTCGAATACCTGTCAAAGTAATTTCAATTTCTAACTTTATTTATTTGAAAAAAAAATGAAATAAACTAAAAAATAATCCAAACCCAGAAATAAAATGTTCCACATTGGCATTAAGTGGAAGTATCTTTTATTCAATTTTAATTGATGAAACATCAACCTCAAATTGTTTCCCAAGTTATTATGTTTTTCAAAATGATGCGCCATATCTTCCAATCCAAGGTGAAAAAGGAGAAGCAATTTGTTTATTAAATGGGGATAATATTACAGCATCTTGGAATATTATTAAATCTTGTGAACCAACTTGTTTAATTAGAAATGGAGGATGTGATAATAATCAAAATTGTGTAAAACTTTCTGGAGAAACTATTAATAGATGTATTTGTGCTGGATATATTGGAAAATATTGTGAAACTATTGATCCTGCTGGTTCATTTCCTTCTTTTTTTACCTCTTTTTTTTTCTTTTTTTCTTTTTTTCTTTTTTCTTCTTTTTTTTCTTCTTTTTTGTTCTTTTTATTTTCTTTCCCTTATTTATTTATTTATTTATTTATTAAAAAATTACTCACAAATGAAATGATTTTTTTTTTTTTTTGTTCAAAAGGTTGTAGTAAATTGAATTGTAATAATAATGGAGTATGTATTGATAAAACAGAAACTGAAGCAGCATATTGTGATTGTTCTGGAATTGGTTATGAAGGAAATTTTTGTGAAAATGAAGTTAATGAATGTTTGACAAATAATGGAGGATGTGATAAAAATGCAGTTTGCACAAATATTCAAGGAAGTTTTTCTTGTGCATGTAAACCTGGTTATTCAGGAGATGGCTTTAATTGTACTGGTATTTTTTTTTTTTTTTTTTTTTTTTTTTTTTTTTTTTTTTTTTTTTTTTTTTTTTTTTTTTTTTTTTTTTTTTTTTTTTCATTTTTTCTTTTCTTTCTAATTTTAATATTAGTTGTGCTATGTATCTTTTTTTTTGAAAAAAAAAAATGAAAATTAGATATTGATGAATGTTCACTTGGTACTGATAATTGTAATACTCGAACAAATTGTATCAACACAATTGGAAGTTTTGATTGTAGTTGCAAGTCAGGATATTCAGGAATTGGGTCCGATTGTTCAGGTACTTTCTTTTTTTTTTTATTTGGTTCTTTTATTTCTGTTTTTTTATGTTTAAAAAAACCATTTCAATGAACACGAAAACAATTTTTTTTCCTTTTAGATGTCATTGAATGTTTGACAAATAATGGAGGATGTAATGCTAATGCATATTGTACAAACACAATTGGTAGCTTTACGTGTACTTGTTCCACTGGTTATTATGGAGATGGTTTCACTTGTGATGGTGTTTATTTCATTCTGTTTCCCTTTCTTTTTTTTTTCTTTTCAAAAAAAAAAAAAAAAAAAAAAAAAAAAGATGAAAATGAGTGTTTAGGAGAAGGGAGAGGAAATAATTGTGCTTTCCAGGCAGTGTGTGCAAATATACCAGGAAGTTTTACTTGTACTTGTAATGATGGATATGATGGTAATGGTGTTATTTGTAATAGTATGATTTATTTCTCTTTGAATTAAATTATTCATACCCTCAATCATTATTATCTATTGAAAAGATATCAATGAATGTTTGACAAATAATGGAGGATGCCATGATCAAGCAACTTGTACTGACACCATTGGAAGTTTTATTTGTTCTTGTAATCCAGGTTATCAAGGAAATGGTTTCAATTGCACTTGTATTCTTTCTTTCTTTCTTATCTTTTTTCTTTATTTCTCTTTCTCCTTTTCTTTTCTTGGACTTTGCTTTCTAATGAATCTATTAATTTATTGTATTTCCAGCAATTAAATGTCCATCAACATCAATTGGAAATGCGAATTATCCAACCACATTTGCAGGAAATTCGGCATTAGGAAAATGTGATGATTTATATTATGGAAGTCCAACACTTTATTGTGATTTAACTGGTCATTGGGATCAAACTACCAGTGGAAATCCTTGTTCAAGTATTTCTCTTGATTTTATTTTCTTTTTCTTTCATTTCTTTTATATAAGAGATAATAAAACAATAAAATAAATAAAAAAGAGGAACTTGGAACAGCAGAATGTAGATGTAATTTAGAATGTGGAAATTTGAGTATTGATAAATGTAAACAATGTTATTTAATTGGAGGAATTGTTCTTGGATCAAATTTAGGAGGATGTTATTGCCCTTTTGATAACTCATTTTTAAGTTTATCTTCATCTTCATCAAATTGTCAGAATCGACTTCCAAAATGTCCAACATGTTTTACTTGTGATTCAAGTTGTTTAAATTGTTTTGGTTCAAATCAGAATCAATGTACCTCATGTCCTCCTAATTTTGATCTCATTACTACAACCAAATTTGATGGTATTTCTTTTCTTTTTTCTTTTTTTTCCTTCGTGCTTCATTAATTGTAATGAATAAATAAATAGGAAGTCAAAAAACAGGAGAATGTAAAAGTAAATGTGCTGAAGGAAAATTAAGAAATTCAAATGGGAATTGTGAATCACCAAATTGTTCAACATTAAATGATTGTTCAAATCATGGAGAATGTTTATTCACAGAATCAAATTTACACTCATTCCCAACATCTTATTGTAGTTGCGAGGAAGGATATGAAGGAAATGATTGTTCTCAATTACCAAATTGTGGATGCATTAATGGTTATTGTATCTTAAATTATTTTGATTACTTTGAATGTAAATGTAACTCAGGTTGGAATGGAACTGATTGTAATAATCCAATTTTTGATTTTTCACCAAAAACAGATTCAATTCTTGGTGGAACTCCAATTGAAATTATTATTCCTTCTACATTTTCAATATCTCAACAAGATTTAAAATGTTCATTTGGAGAAATTGAAGTATCATCAATTTTTAATTCAAACAATGGAAAATATTATTGTAAAACATCACCATATCATACTTCAGATATTTATTTGGATTTCAAGATTTCAATTGTTGGTATTCAAAATGGAAATTATTTTAAAATAGGATCATTTTATTATTCCAAATCGAATCAACTTATTCCAAAGAGTGTTGAAACATTAAATGATTATATTTTTACAATTGGACAATCAAAATTAATTTCATGGGATTCAACTCAATTTGGATTAGGAGATACAATTACAATTAAATTATATAAATGGAATTGGAATTATTTAAATGTTGGTGATTTTTCCATTCAACCACAATTAATTATTGTTAATGAAAATGTGACTTATGGATTAAATAATGGGAATATGAATATTATATTGAATGCGGATAATTTTATATGGAGTTCATCACTTCATATCTTATCAATTGATTCTACTTATAAATCAATTAATAGATTTATTTTACCAATTCAAAATGGATTTGATTATGATTCAACTTGTCAAAATTTTGTATCAACAGATAAAATGTTAATCCCAACAGTAATTAGTTGTCCAAGTTTACCACCAACAGTAAATCCCCAATTTAGTACAGATCCAAATTGTAATAGAAATACACCATTTAGTTGTTTTTTACATCCATTAACTCAAGAGTGTGCATTTTTTGTTCCAGTTGCACAATTGAATACTCAAATAAGATGTTGTTATTTAAATATTGGAAGCGCAAATTATGAAATATCAAAAATAATTGATAATTATGGAATTCAAAATGATAGAAGTTTCCCATCCATTAAGAATTTTATTGGGGATATTTTACCAAGAATATTTTGTTGTGCAAAATCAAATAATAACAGAGCAAATTGTGATTTATTTGAAAAAAAGAGAAAAATTGAAAATGACAAAAAGAAAAGGAGATCAACTTTACCTTCTTCATCAATTTTAACATCAAAAGTTGGAATATGTTATGGAGATCCACATTTTTTGACATTTGATGAACAAGTTTGGAGATTCAATGGAAAAGGAGAATTCATTCTTTTGGAACAAATTAATAATCTTGATCAAAATATTCTTGAATCAAATGGATTAGCAATTCAAGGAAGATTTTCACAATTATCAACAAAATTAGTTACAATCTTATCAGCAATTTCAATTAAAGATGGAAATTCAAGAATTTCAATTTATTTGAATCAATTTGGAAATGTAAATATATTTTTAAAAGATTCACAAAATCCACAAATGATTTCAATTGGAAATTCATTTATTTCACAAGATGGAATATTAATATCAAGAATTGAAGATTCAAAATATCAAATTGTTTTACCAACTTCTGGAGTTTCAATAATAATTATATCAAGATTTTCAATGTTGAATTTAATTGTGATACTTCCAAATTCATTGAAATCCAAAACAAGAGGATTATTAGGAAATTGGAATGGAAATAAAAATGATGATTTTATTTTGAGAAATGGAAATGGAAATGGAAATATTATTGCAATTACAAGTAATTTTGAAACACTTCATTCATCATTTGGATTGAAATATATGATAAATGAAGATGAATCCTTATTTATTTATTCAAATGGAACTAATTTTAATTTATTTAATGATAATTTATTTATTCCAAATTTTGAGATTAATTTTGGAAGTATTGAATTTGAGAATCAAGCAAGATCAGGATGTATTGGATCAAATATTGATTTAGATGCATGTTTATTTGATGTTTCACAAACTCAAAATATTTTGGCATCTCAAATTTCATTAGAAATTGGAAATATTTATGATAATTTGAAATCAGAATTAAATTCACCACCTCAATTTATTGATTTATTGAATAATTATATTGTTAAATTAACAGAAGAAATTAGTATTAAATTTTCAATAATTGATGAAGATGGAGATTATGTGATTGTTAATTCAAATACAAGTTTATTAGGAACATTGAATTCAGAACAACCAATAATGTCATTTGATTTCAAAATATCAGAACAAATGTATTTATCAAATGAAATTCCAGATTTGAAATTGATTGCAACAGATTCAAATGGTCTTTCATCTTCAGTTCTTATTTCTTTCACTCTTGGTCATTTTGGGTTCGTTTTTCTTTTTTCTTTTATTTTTCTTCTTTTTTTTTCTTTTTTTCTTTTTTCGGCACTTCATTAATAAAGTAAATCAAATAATAGATGTGAATCAATTGAAGGATTAAAAAATGAAGCAATTTTAGAATTGAAATCTTATTGTGTATCAGAATGTAATGAACAATGTAAAGAAATCATTGAAAAATATCAAGAAATGGAATGTTTTGAAGGATTGAAAGATTCAATTGGAGAATTGTTGACAAATTCACTTCAATCATGTTGTGAATCAAATCAAATTTTCTGTGAATCATCTTCAAACCTTGGTTCAGGTGCGATTGCTGGTATTGTTATTGGAACCCTTATTATTGGAATTATTATTGGAATAGTCGCTTTTATTCATTGGAGAAAATCAAAAAATCATCAATCAAAGTACATTATTTCAGATTCTTATCAAGAAATTGAATCCTCTCAACGAACTTCCTCTATTCCGATGGTTCAAATTAAAAGCCAAGAAAACAGAGTTGAAGCAACCTTGATGAACACTATACTAGAGGTTGCAATTCCAGGATTTATGAATCTTGATTTTGTTAATCAAATTAGAAAAGAAGAAAAAATTGGAGGTGGTGGTGCAGCTATTCTTTATAAAGGTGTTATTTTGGATCCAAAATTGAGTGAAGTTGTCTTTCTTTTTCTGAAAAAAATTTTTTAAAATAAATAAATAAATAAATAAATAAATAAATAAATAAATAAATAAAAAGAAATATAGATTTAAAGAAGTGGCAATCAAAGAATTAATTAAAAGTCGAAACATTTCCCAAGAAGATTTCAAACAACAATTTGAACAAGAGATCGCAATTGTGTGGACGATTTCATCTCATCCAAACATTATCACTTTGGTTGGCTATTCAGAAAATCCTTATTGTCTTATCACTCAAGTATTTTCTTTTTTTTTTTTTGCAAAAAACCAATTTCCTTTCTCAATGAATAAACGTATAAACTTAGTTATATGATCAAGATTTGTACAATTACATTCAAAGTGCAAATGGAAATATTCCCACAGACATTATTGTCAAATTTGCAAAAGATATTGCCTCAGGAATGAATATGGTTCATTTAAGTGGAATTGTTCATAGGTATCTTAAATCGTTGACTTTTTTTTTTTTTTCCTGGATTTTTTAAATCAATGAAATAAATCAATAAATCAATAAAATAGGTCAAATGTTTTAATTCAAAAAGAAACGAACAAATTGACAGCTGTGATTTGTGATTTTGGTTTGGCTGGAGTTAGTTCTGAAAAAAATGTAATTTCAAATCTTCCTTTTTTTCTTTTTTTTTCATAACTAAGTATTTAATAATAATCTATAAATTAGATTGTAAGTCAAAAGATTGTTAATGTGAAAGGATTTTCACCACGATACACAGCCCCAGAAGTATTTGGAAGAATGTTATCAAATGTCACAACAGCTACAATTGAACATGAGAAGAAAAGTGATGTGTATTCTTATGCTTTAATTCTTTGGGAATTGATGACAAGAAAGATTCCTTGGGCTCATTGTAAAGTTTTCTTTTTTTTTTTTTTTTGTTTAATTATTTGTTATTGTCACATTTCTCAATAGTTCTAATATTAATTATTCAATGAATATAAATCATATAGTGGAAAAAACAGAAGAGATTGCACTTCAAGTTCAATCAGGAAAAAGAGAAGAAATTCCAGATGTTCGTGGAGACGAGGATTTAAAATTAATATCAACTTTAATTCACATTGGTTGGAATCAAAAGCCTGATGAAAGACCCACTTTTCCACAAATTATTCAAACGTTATCAACCATTTCTTCATTTTTAATCAATTCTCCAGTTCCATGATTATACAAGAATTTATTGTAATTGTAATTGTAATTGTTAATTAAAATTGGGCATGTTCCAAACTTCATATTTTTTTTCATTCACAAGCGGATCCGAATATATATATAGTAGTACTATAGTATTCTACTGCACCTTTTATTTTTTTCACAATTTTTTTAATTCTATGATAATTATTATAATTAACTTACATTTTATAGGTGATCAAAAAATTGAAATCAATTAGAAATCAAATTCCATGGAACATCAACAACACCAACATCAACTTGATGATTGCTTACAATGTGATGAAGGAAAAGTAACATTTGCAAAGAAGGATCAAAAGATAACATTTAGTAAAGTTAATAGTTGTTTGACTCTCACATTTTTGTTTGAGGATGGTGAAAAGATGGCTGTTCATTTGACTTTAGAAGAAGAACCTCCTGATGGTAATGTTGGCTATTTAACTGTTTATAATTCTCTTAAAACTAAACTTCAAGTATTGACCAAAAGAGTTATCAAAGTTTGGATTATTGGAGCTCTTGGTTGTTGGAATGTGAATTTAAGACCTGCTTTTGTGATCCCAAGTCCATTTGAATTTTTTGCACTTGCGAATGGAGAGAAAAGAATCAATGAATTTTATCTTCCTTATTGGAAAAGAATAGGTCATGTTCCACAAGACTTTGAATATGATCAAAAAGATGAAGAAAGAAGAGAAGAGTTTGCTAAAAGGATAATTAAGAATTTGGAATTAATTCATGTTGAAGAAATCATATTTATGGCTGTTGATCAAACATTAACATCTGGAGTTGAATTTTGTATTGGTCAATGTAATTCTATCATTTATAATGAAAATGAACTTAGAATTGTCCAAGTCGTCAAAGTAGTTGCATAACGAAGAGAAAAAAAGATTTTTTTTTTGGATTTGTATTTGTATTAGTGTTTGCATTTATATTGTAAAAAGAGTAAATTCCAAATTTTTGCAAAAAACTTTATTTTTTTTTTTTTTCTTTAGATTATATTTTTTATTTTTAAAAGAGAGGAACATCAGTAATATATTTCCATCTGTCTTCAAGTAAACCTTGAGCACAATCAGATAAAAGAATTTCCATTCTTGAATTAACATAAACTGATTTATCTAAAATCTTTTGCTTAAGTGTAGGAATTTTGTCTGGTTCAATTGGGGATTCCAAAAGTTCAGAAAGTTGTTCAACAGCCATTTCCAAATCTCTTTGATTATCTTCAAAAATCATGGTATGGTTATCTCTTTGTAAATAATAAGCAAAAGCATAAGTCCATTTTAAAATCATTCTACATTTAAACAAGATATCAGCGGCCTTTTTCAAAAATTGAACTTCAATCCATGATAAATCCGTTGTTTTTTGAAGAGTTTCCATTTTCTTTTCAATTTTTTGGTATAATTCTTGTTCCAATTTCGCTGATTGATTATGATTATCATATCTAGTATAGTAATGTAAATATCTTTCTAATTGTTGTCTAGATTTTGCTTGAGCATTTCGAGCATCTTCTGAAGCCTTATCTTCGAAACGATTACAATTATACCAAGATGTTCCATGATCACTCCAAGGACCCATACAAACCCAACAAAATTCATGTTTGCATTTCTTGCAAGACATGTGATTACATCTGAGAAAAAAAAAAAAAAAAATAAGAAGATTAATGAATTTGAAAGGGAAAAAAAAAAAAATCAAAAGAAGAAGAGAAAATAGAATTATTCTTAAATAGTTATCAAATAAAAATATACCCTCCATTCTTTTCGATTGTTGCATGACATTTTGGGCATTCTTTTGTATTTGCAGAGATCCAATTTGCTGTCTCAGAATCATCTGCACATTTCTTTAACCAAAGTTTAACAATTGAGCATACTGCAGGTTGATGATTTTCGAGTTGACACCTAAAATAAAATGATTTTCAAATTTGAAAGGGAAAGAAAAAGAAAGAAAGAAAGAAGAAAGAAAAAGAAGAAAAGAAAAAAGAAAAAGAAGAAAAAGAAAAAGAAGAAATTAAAAGAGGAAAAAAAAAAAAAATTTACCCAAAACAAAAAGAATATTCACATTTACATTTAACTGCTGGAACAATCATTTTGTAAGAAGAGGGTGAAAGATGGCATTCAATAGCATATTTACAACTTGGAGATGGACACCATCGCAAATAATCATGATCGTCAATATAACTTTGATTCACTATCCGATCAAATCTTTTTTTTTTTTTTTTTGAGTTTATTTTATTTATTTTAGAATTAGTTTTAGAAAGAGAAGAAAGAAAAAAAAATCAAACTTTTCTGCAACTCCTTCTTTAATAATCTTTTTAACTTGGGCATCATCGAATCTAAGTTTACATTGAGTGTGCATACATTGAATTTTAATATCATAATCAGTAATTTTTGAAGAAACATAATGTTGATAACAATCGAAGCAATATCGATGCCCACAAGCCAAGGAATAAGTTTTCATATTGTTGTCACTTACACAACAAATATCACAAGTAAATTTTTTTGAAACTTTAATTCCTTCCTCTCTATTTTTTTTTTTTTTAAAAAAAAAACAATTAATTAATTGATGAATGAATTATAAAAAATTAATAAGAAATTGATGAAAAATTCGAATAAGAAAAAAAATATATATACCCATTATCAAGTGTTAATCCAGCTTTTTTCATCACAGTATCAGGATCCTCCATATATCTCTCAATTAATTTTTCTTGTTTCCATTTGAATTCCCTTAAAAGACACAACGCTGTCGGTTTTGGGACCTCCAATAAATTCTTCATTTGCTCACTTAATTTATCTTGTAACGAGCTCAAGTCCTTTGGGTCCAAGACATTATACTCGACCTCATAGTCCTTCTTCTTGTTCTTATCTGAGACTACCTGTGTGAAACCAAAGTCATCTCCTTGACCATTGTCATTGTCATCAAAGAGGTTCTCAGCTGATTCCTCAGCGGACCAGTCGTCCATGTCCATTCCACTGTCATTCTCAAAATCAGACATTGAGAACTGGGCGTCAAGCTTCCTCCGCTTTGGGTTTGAGTGGGGTAGGTCTTGTGAAGAGATTTTGAATGGGGTAATGAATAGAAGAGTTTTAAAAAAAATATTTGAACAAAGGACTAAATTATTGCTTTTTCTAAAATTATAAAATAACAATTAGTTGTTGTTTAAATAAAATATATAGAAAGTATTTAGAATGAGTTATTTTCTTTTGTTATTTATTATAAATCCTCTCTCTTCTCTCCTTTTTGTTTTAATAAATAACTTTTAGCTTTCCTTTGTCTTTCGAAAAGTGGCGAAATAAATCAACAAAAATAAGATTATATCATATTTTTAATGATGTTTTGAGTGATAGGTTACTGATTTTGTGATGATTTTGTGATAATCTTTCTGATAAGAATGAATAAGAACAACAATTAATCAAAAAAATAAGTAATCAGAAATTTTTGATTACTTTTTTTTTTTTCCAAATTACTTATTTCTTTTTGTTCTTTTTTGATTTTGACAAATCAAAACTTTCACTTAATCATGTTCGTGTTCTTTTTATTATCTTTTCTAAAAGATGTTGTTAAATAAGAGGGTTTATATTGCTTTGTTATTGTAATTTTTGAATTTTTTTCAATCGATTATTGAATATTTTAGGAAAGTCGGGTTTTGTCGACTAAAAAAAAAGGGAAGAAAAGAAAAAAAGAAAAGAAAAAGAAAAGAACTCCAACCTGAAAAAACAAAATTACTATCGAATTCTCAAAAGTTGCGCAAAATTTGATATTTGATATTTTTAATGAACTTGAATTTGAGAAAGAAAAAGGTTTACAAAAAATGTTTTTAAAGAAATGAAGGGAAGAAAAGAAATGAAAAAAGGATTAATAAAGAGAAAAGGGAAAAAAGGAAAAAAATTTGTGTTTTTGTTTTTGTTTCTGTTGTTTTGTTGTTTTTTTTTCTTACAAAGTTGGTGACGAAAGATGATTCAAAAGGCCGACTTGAACTTTTTGTTTTTTTTTTTTTTTTTTTTT
>Ga0209960_1002954_pt1 | contig 15731 bp, 15 predicted proteins | sample ThiBiot_500_plan_2_FD_183947 | JGI IMG/M metagenome (GOLD analysis project Ga0209960, IMG submission 183947) | Wastewater bioreactor microbial communities from Cape Town, South Africa - Thiocy_expt_500_plan (SPAdes) | ecosystem: Engineered > Bioreactor > Thiocyanate-remediating >...
CTTAACTTTTTGAAAAAAAAAAAAAGAAAAAAAATTAAGGAAAATAAGGAAAATAAGAGTTTAAAAAAGATGAAGATATAAAAGAGAATGAATAAAATAATGAAATTGAGTTTGTATTGAAGTAGAGAATTGTTGAAAGAAAAAAGTTACTTTTGGTGGTTGTATGTGTTGTGTTTGAAGGTAGAGGCGACAATCCTTTTGTAAACACAGGCACTCCGCCATGATCTCCCCAAGAAAAATCAGGCACAATTTTTTTTTTTTTTTTTTTTTTTTTTTTTTTTTTTTTTCTTTTTTTTTTCCAAATCATCTTTTTTCCTTCAAAAAAAAAAACTCTTGAAACTTGTTTCACATTCGATTGCTTCGCATATTTCAAAGTTTGAATAAAATCTTTCATATTGTTTTAATTTTTTGATTTTTTAACTAACTTTCTTTCTTTTCTTTCTTTAGTTATTTTTCAGAAAAAAAAACTCTTTTTAAAATTCAAATTTTTGAATAATCTTTTTCTTTTTTCTTTTTTCTTTTTTCTTGCCTCAAGTAACCCATCAAGCTCTTTTCTTTATACAATAGAATTGTGTTTTGATTTAATTTTTCTATAATTTTTTGGTTGAATGAATGAATGAATGAAAAAAAAAATTTTTTTCAAATCTATTAATCCCAAGAAGTTTTTCAAAATGAGATCAAAAATTAGATGTTCACTTAATTTCCTTTGAAATTTAATCAAAAACCCATTATTTTTTTTTTCAAAAAAAGAAGTTTTCAGGAAGAACAAGAACTTGAAAAAAGAAACCAACAATATATTATTTGAATGATTTGAGCAATGTTTGTAGGAGGAAGATTCGTCAAATTCGAAAAATAAAGGAGAACAAAAAAAAAAAGTGTGATTGGAGTCAAAAGTGGTGCTATCTCAAAAAAAAGTTAGGTATTTAGCTTTATTTAAGCTTAAATTTGATAATAATATCGATAGAACAATTGAACTTTTCACTTCTTAAATTAACAACAAGTGGTGTGATCAAGTATCATGACTTGTTTGTTGTTGTTGCGTTGTGGAGTTGACTTCAAACTTTTTTTTTTTTAAAGTCATCCATTTTCGATTTTTTTCAACAATTTCTCTCTCTTTATTAGATGCATTACTTCGGAGAATGACTTTGATGAATGTTTAATTCGAAACAGATCGGATCCAAGAGTATGTAAGTGGAATTTTTCAATTGAGAAAAAAAATAAAATAATTCTAAATTTTTCTTTGATTTTTAGCACTTTTTTTTTTGTTTTTCTTCTTTAATCACCATTGCAATTTTCAAACTGAAGTGTTCATTTTGAATCTTTCAGAATCAAACAATCTTTGAAAGGGATTTCAAGAAGATGAGATGAAAGGTTTGAAAGTTTCTTGGACTCAGCTTTTGTTTTTTTCGGTGACTTCATTGAAATTTTCGTTTTTTTTTTTTTTTTTTTTTTTTTTTTTTTTCATAACAAAGGAATGAGTCATGAAAAAAGAATGCCAGATGCCTCTGTTTCAATTTCTTTCAATTCAAAGGCACATTCTTAAAGCTTTATGTACGTAATTCAAATCAAAGTCAAGATTATATAAACTCAAAGGTTTTTTTATTATTATTCAAAGTTTACTCTTTACTTTTTTTTTTCAAAGTTTTCAAATTTTTTAATTTTTTTAATTTTCAAAGTCATTTTTAGCGATTTAGGTAATTCTTTTTATTTATTGTGACGAAAAGTGTGATAAAGACCAATTGTTTCTTTCTTTGACTTCAACATTAATGTGATTCTCATTCTTTTTCTTTTCCTTACATTCTTTCGCTGACTTTAAAATTTTTTTTTTTTTTCAAAAAATCATTCCTTTGAAAATCTTCAGCTCTCTCGTTTCTCTTTCTTCAAATATTTTCATTTGCTCTCAAAATTTTCTCTTCTCTTTTAATTTCCATTTTAATTTTCAAATTTTAATTTACTTTCACATTTTAACAATTCTTTTTTTTTAAAAAAACAAAAAGAATAAAGAATAATTTAAGATGCATCTCAAACAAGTTGATGGAGGATCAGTCACAAACTATGAATGTGATGAAGAAATTATCCTCGATGGAAAAATTGATGGTCATAGTTCAGTAAGATTGGCTAGCTCTTCTGGATCAGTTATTGTTCGAGGAAAGATTGATGGTAAAATATTTATTTTTCTGAACTCAAACTTTAAAGAAATTTAAAAAAAAATAATAAAATAAAATTCAATAGGTGGATCAAAAGTCTCAATCCAAGCACTTACAAACGTTGAAATTCATGGTAAAATTGATGGTGCTTCCTCTGTGACAATCCTTGGTGCAAAGCACGTTGAATTTTTTGATAAAATTGATGGTAAAACTTTTTTTTTTTTTTTCTTTGCCTTCCTAATTGTTAATCAATATTAATTCTATAAAAAAAAAATATCTTAAGGACGAAGCGTTCTCAACATTAACAGTGCAGGAACTGTCACATTCAGAGAAAAAATTGATGGAGGAGTCTTTGCTAAAATTCGTGCTCCAGGAAAAATTGTCGTATTGGACAGGATTGGCAATGGAAGAACTCGAGTTTTGTACTCTGGTGGAGAATTTGAAATTAGGAATGGTGTTGGAGGAGGAGCACTCGTTGAAAAGAGAGAATGGAGTGATCCAGTTTTTGACATGTAAAAAAGAAGAAGAGAGAAAAGGAAAAAGAAATGTTAATAAGATGTGAATAAATGTCAAACCAAATTTAATTTTGAATTTGTTTTCTTTCTTTCTTTTTCAAAGTTTCCTTTTGTTTCATTATCTTTCAAAAAAAAAAAGAGTTTCAGAAATTTCGTTTTCAAATAAAAAAAAACTGCGTCATTGAAATTCAACTTTTTTTTTTTTTTTTTTTTTTTTTTTTCAAAGATCTTTCAAGTTTCGGGGGTTGATCTCAGTTTTCAATGAATTGAAGGTTTCTACGTAAAATCAACATCAAAAAAATGGAAAGAAGAGATACTGAGAAGATTTTTAAAGAGCACAACTTAATTGCGTCTTATCATGAAGCAAAAAGAGAACAAGAACGTCAAGCTCATGTTAATGAGCTTCTTTCAAAACAATCTGATGTCTCTTTAAAGTTTTTTTTTTTTTTCTAAGTAAACTTTAATTAATTTATTAATTTCAAATAGTTCTATTAATCAAAGGATCGAATTTGATGTGAGGAGTGAAGTTAATCAAGGGGATTATTTCAGAGGAGGAGTTCAATCATTAGATGTTTTTAAACAACAAGAAAAATTAGAGCAAACGGCAACAAATCTCAAATCAAAAGGTTTAACACAAGAAGAACTTCAGTAAAGTTTTTTTTTTCAATAAGTTAATACTTTTTTTAAATGAAATAAAAATCAAATAATTTGTTTAATAGATTTGAACTTCAAAGAGAAGGATTTGAATTACCAAAGGTTTGTTTTAACTTATATTCAATTTTGATTTTTTGAACAAATAATTAATCCATTTCATGAACTTTATTTTTATAATAGGAAAAAAGGAAACTAGGGTTTGGTAAAGATCCTTATGAACAAACTTTAATTGAACAAGAAATTTCAAAGAAGCTAAAAACTCATGACTCAAACCTTGAAAAACAAAGGGATGATAAAGTCAATTCAATTGAAGAAGAATCAAGCAATCAAATTGAACCAATTCAAAAATTAGACATTATTTCAAATAGAATATCATTAGAAGAGATATACAAACTACCAAGATTTCATGATTATTCCGCAGGAGCACCAAATAATGTTGATTTTCTTTTTTTTGTTGCCAACTTTTAAAGAATTTGATTTCTTTAACTCAAACTAATTAAAAAATAGACTCTTTATTTGAAAAATCTATCTCCAAAAGTAACAGAAAATGATTTAATTCAACTTTTTATTCGATTTCAAAAACCTTGTGGACACCCAATCAAATATACATTAATGAAAAAGGGAAAGATGAAAAATCAGGCTTTTGTAACATTGGAGAGTAACTTTCATTTTATTATCAATTGAAATTTCCAAAATTCATATCATTTTTAATTAGACATTCAAGAAGCTGTTCTTGCTTTAGATCTCTTAAATGGATATTTACTTCATGGAAAACCTATGATTATTCAATTTGGAGGGAAAAAAAATGAATAGGAAACTAGAGAATAGATCAATCATAAAACAAATTTTGAATTCATTGTACATTAATCAATTGTATTAAAATATTTTTAAAAAACTTTGAAATTCTATTTTTAATCTTTTTCAATCAAAAACACATCTAATGAACCAGGTTTTGTTGGATGAGAAGAAGATAAACCACCACAAACAGGGATAGCAATTCCATTAACATAGGACGAATCTGAAGATGCAAGAAACAATGCCACTGTTGCCATCTATAATAAATTTTTTTTTTAATTGATATATGTTTTAATTGTAAAGAAAAAAAAAAGAAAAAAAAAAAATGGACCTCTTTAGCAAGTGCACCTCTTTTTAATGGATTTAATTGACCAATTTTCTTTTCAACACCTTTTTCTCGAGCAAAATCAAACATAGGCTGAGTCATTCCAGTTTCTGTTAATCCCTTTTTATTTATTTTTTTTTAAAAATATTTTAAAAGAGAAAAGGAAAAGAAAAAAGAGAAAAGAGAAAATAATAAAGAAAAATACAGGACAAATTGCATTGACTCTAACATTTGTTCCAGATAATTGATTAGCAGCTGTTTGACAAAGACTAATTACTGCAGCTTTTGAACAAGAATAATCTGCAGGACCTGCACCACTTCGAAGTCCTTTATAAAAAATCAAAAAAAAATTTTTTAATGACTCGAATTTCTCGAAAAAAAAATCTATACCTGCAACAGATGCTGTACAAATAATAGATCCACCTCCTTTCTTTATCATTATTTTACTTACATGTTTAATCCCTAAAAAGACTCCAATGACATTGATCTAAAAAAATTTGGATGATTAAGAACAAAATGAAATAAAAGTAAGAAAAAAAGGAAGATGATTTACTCTTAATGTTTTTTCAAAATCCTCAACAGATTGACAATCAATTGGAACAGGAGAACCAGAAATCCTAATTAATAAAAGTTTTATTCCAAATCAAAATGGTAAAATAAAAGTATAATGTTTGTGTTTTTTTACCCAGCATTAGCAAAATAGATATCAGGATTTCCTAATTCCTTTTGACAATGTTGAATAAATTTAATTGTTTCATCTTCACTTCCAACATCTGCATGACAACCCGATGCAATTCCTCCTTCTTTTCGAATTAATTCAATAGTTTCATTACAAGAATGTGGATCAATATCAACACAATATACCTTTTCAAATTATTTTGTGTGTGTGTATTAGATTATTAATTATTGATTTCAATTTGAAGAAAAAGAATGGGAATCAGAAAAAAGAATTACTTTCGCTCCTTCTTGACTAAATAATTGAGCACTGGATCTTCCAATTCCACTTCCAGCTATTTTTTTTTAAAAGAAAAAAAATGAGTCTTCTGAAAGAAGAATATACTCTTTAAATTCTATAGCATGATTCTCCAGGAATAAGTATATTGATTTGAGTTCATGACAACAAAATATTCAAATTTATGGACCCAATAATTAATTCTGACCAAACAATGAAACAAGAACATAAAATGAATAAAATATCTAAAAAAAAAGAGAAACCTCCAGTAATAATTGCAATCTTTCCTTCAAGTCTCTTTGAAGAAGTAGTTTGAGAAGAGCAAGTTGAGACTGAGAGTTGGTTTGTGGGTTGGAAGTGACAATTAAGTTGTTGAACTCGATTCATTTTTTTGTTTACTTTTTTTGAATTGATATCAATTGATCCCTTCAATTCATTAATCAATTCGAAGAGAAGAAAGTTTCAATAAATTGAAATTAAATTAAAACTAAAGAAGAAACTTGAAAGTTTTAAAATTTTCTTTTCTGATTATTCTTGATTACTATTTCAAAAGTTACAAAAATTTACAATTGTTTGATTTGATTTAATACATTTTTCTTCTGATTTCTCTATCAAATGCATCAGCATCCAAGGTTCCATCAATCTTTTCAAAATTTGGATTAAATAATGAATAAGCACTTTTGAGCTTTCTTCCTTTATTGTCAACATTTCCATGATTTGTGAGACTTGTATAAAGAAAATACAGTAATGAAGCAATAATAAAAACACTAAGAAAGTGGATATAATAAAAAACAAAGCAAAGACATAACCAAATTCCAATTTTTTTGTAATTCAATTTCATTTTTGGAAGAGATATAGGTCCATCATATTCGTCATCTAATTCATTTGTTTTTTTTTTTTTTGTTTTTTTTTTGAACATAATATTTGAGTATTAGAAGAGAGAAGAAAAAAAATTCAAACCATCATCAAATCCTCTTGGAGTAAATTTATGAAATGCTGGAGATGATGATGAGGAACCTGACAAATCTTGAAGACCTGCAACCTATTGATATTTATTTATGATTACAATTCTATTCCAGTAAAAATAAAAATAAAAATAAAAAATAAAAAAGAGGGTTATAGATCACTTTGATTCAACAATAAAAGAAAGAAGAAATAACAATCAAAGACAATAAAGGATGAAAGTTAAAAGTAAAAACTCAACAAAAAAACAACATCAATTCATTGCATAATGAATTAATTCATAACATTATCATTTCTTTCCTTAAAATAAAGGACATGATTCCCATTTTTTCAAAAGAAATTAAAATTTTAAATAGATACTAGACCATAAAATCATCAAAGAAATAAGAAATGAATCAAGAGAAAATTTAATAAGAAAGAAATAAGAAAGAAAGAAAGTTTTTACTCTTGAATACATCTTTTGTTTTTTTTTAGACAAAGGTTCCGCCATTTTATTTTATTTTTTTTTGTTTTGTTTTGTTTTGTTTTTGAATTTTCAAGACAAACATGGCGGAAAAATGGAACTTGGATGGCTTGAGTGCACCGATTCCCTTACCTTCTTCCTCTTCATTCTCTTCTCACTCCTCCTCAACTTCCTTCTTCACATTTCCTTCTCAAGTTAACCCATTTTTACCTCTGATTCAAGATCCTTCATTCCCCACTTCCTATGTCCCTTTGTTTATCTCAAATTACCCATCAGAAAAGAAACTGGTGTTGGATTATTTGGTGTTAGGGTTTCTGTTGGCGAGACCAGAACAAGCGAATTTGTTTTTTGATATATTGTTGAACACGTTGTTGGCACCAAGAAAAGGTTTTGGACAGAAACAGAAGAAGTATAGTAAAAAGTTTTTTCCTTTCGCGACGGTGATTCAATTGTTTGCTGAACTTGATGCTGCTCATAGACCTGCTCCAAAACCAAACTTGAATGTGAATTATAAAGCTCCTTCAGGGAATCCTCAACTCCCATCTTCTACTTCTTCTTCAGGTGCTTCACCAACAAAAGTAAGCTCAGATTCAAAATCTTCAATCAATGCTCTTAATCCTGTTTCATACCTTAGTAAAGTTGGAAATGAGTTTCAAACAAATACTCTTGCTACATCATGTATGTTCTTATTAGATAGTTTAACAGTGTTAGCATTTGATAAAAAGAATTATAAAGAGTTTGCATTCCTATTCCTCTATGATTGTCTTCAAGCTTCTCCCCCTTTTTTACAGAAAAATTATTTTAATAAACTTTTTGATCAATGGATAACTTCAAATGATATCACCTTCTCAAAATTGGCTTCAATTATAGCTCCTGAAGGACCTTCAAAAAAGAAACTTCAAGAAAAATATACTTTAACTTTAGTATCAATCCCAATTCTTTTATCTCAAATTAACTCTGATGTTGAATTGGATCTTTTTCATGATTATATCTCAAAATACTTTCAACTCCCACCAGGGGAATCTATTCAAAGTAATTTGGAAATATTAAAGAAATGGATCTCATCAAAATTATTGGTCAAGAATATGTATAAACTCTTTTCATTATTAAATTCAAATCTAACGGAGAAGTCAACCAAAATTTTAAAAAAATGTTTCATTGATCATTTTTTCGAGAATTTATTAAGTTGTTTATATAGTGAAGGACAGAACCAAGTTCCAAATGAACAAGTAGTGACTTGGTTCAAATGTTTAATTTCAGATCCAATTTTAGTTCAAAAAATTCTTTTAAATGTAGACTTAAACTTGGAATTTGGAGAAGGGATGAAAAAACTCCTTATTATTTTATCTCGTTCTCAAGAATCAACTCAAATTCTATTTGCATCAACTTGGAAAGATCAATGGAAAAATTTATCTCATGTTTCATGGTTGTGGATGAAGGCTTTACTTTGTTCTTACTCACTCTCTTCAAAAACAATTCAAATTTTAATTGAGGACTTATTAATTGATTGTTTAGAATTTCAATTTAAAAGAGAAATAGAATTAAAGGATAGTCAATTTGAAGAATTAGTTTCTCAACTTTTACACTTTTTTTTCATTGAAGGATCTAGTTTACAAGTTCCATTCCCAAAATGTATAAACTTTTTCTCACAACCCCCAACAGTTATTGGAGTTGAAGAGAATTTTATGTTGAATTTAGTTCAATCAAAATTAGAACAAGTTTTTCTCATACTTTATAGAACAACAAATTATCTCAAATTTTTAGATCTTCAAACCCTTAAAGAATCATCAAATAAAACAAAACAATCAGAATTTGGTGAAGATAAACTTAGTTATCCATTTACAGATTCATTTCAAAGTGAAAATGATCCAATGGAAGATCAATTAAATCAAGACCCCCTTTCCTTTCCCCAACAACAACAACAACAACAACAACAAAAGAAAGAAAATCAATCAAATTCATTGGATGAAAAGGAAGATCTTGCTCCCCCTCCAAAGAAAAAAATGAAGATATTGGATCAAAATTATCATATAATTGAATTTGCCTTAACTTTGATTGATCAAATTTTTGATGATAAAGATCAAAATGAAAATCATCAAACAAATAATTTCAAAAATCAACATCAAGCAAAGTTTTTTATATCAAAATTATTCTCTCGTTCTCAAATTTGTTCATCAGTCTTAGTTTTATTTTTCTCTTCTCCAAACCCTCAACTCATTTTCAAGACACTTTCTTTATTGTATAATTTTGTTCAATTTGTTCCACCATTTGTAACCTTAGTAGACAATCGTAATCATTCAAACCAACTCACGGAAATAGAAATCTCTCAACTTTGGAATCATCAAACAATAGATAAAACTTTAACACTCCTTTTTCATGATAACGTTCTCATTTCGGATAGAGCTCATAGACTTCTTCTTCATTTAGTTTTAGTTCCTCAATTTCAAACCATAATATTTGATAGAACTGTTCAACATATCCTATTTTATTCTTCCCAACCTGATCCAATTTTTACATTCAATAGTCCTTGTTGGAAACATTACTTTATCCTTCATTCTTTAATAGAAAGCAAATCAAACCTTCTAACTGATGTTTTTAAATTTATTCAAAATAACCTATTCCTCTCTTTGTCAAATGAAGAAACAACCTATCCAAATCCACATCTTATTTACCTAATAACTAAAATCATTGATACTCATCAACATAGACAAGATCAACCTTCCACTTTTTTCACTGAAATTCAAATCCTGGTAACTTCTTCACTTCTTGGACTCAATCAAACTTTTTCTTTTCAAAATCAAATATCAAACTCAAATTTTGATCACAAAATAACCTCAACTCCAACCCCTCAAGACTCTTTTGTAAATACCTCTTCTTCATTAGAAAATAATTTATTACCATCAAGAAAAAGGATTCTTCTTCAACAAATTCAACTTAGACAATTTGAACTCATCTTCTCTCTCGCAAAAACTCAACAATTTCTCCATTTAATTATAGAAAATTTAGATTTTGTTTCTCAAGGTCTTTCTTCTCACTCCTCTTCAATCAAACAAACTTGTTCAAATATCTTCTCAATTCTTCTCTCATCTCCATTTCAAAAAAATCATCCAGAACTTTTTCAAATTGCTCAAAAGCATTCACCTTTAATCAGGACTATCATTATTTGAAAAAAAAATATCTTCAACTCCAATCCAAATAAATTGTAACAATAAAGTCAACAATTCAAAATATTTTGAAGAAGTTTGAGACCTTAATTTCCAGTTATCTAGAAAGAGAGAAGAAAATCAAAAGACAAAGAAGAAGAAGAGCAAAAAGATTGATTCACAAATTTTACATTGAGAAAATGGTTCATAAGCTGAAACTTTTTCAATCTAATAACTGTAGTTCAATAGAAATGTTAAAAGGATAATAGAATCATGTTTTAGTTATTGATTTTTTTTTCTTTCTGGTTCAACTTTTCCAACTAAAAAAACACAATCACAAACCAAACTCATCTCCCTCTCCCTTTCCCTCTCTGTCAACTGTCACTCTTTTGATAAAAAGCAACCTCAAATTTGCTTAATTCCTTTCTCAAACAACACATTCTTATATTAATTTAACTCATTATTATATTGTTTTATTCTTTCATTGTTCGACTTGTTTGTTTTTTTTAAAAAACACTCAAAAGAAGAACCAAAAACTTAACTTTGGAAACTCCCATACCATACTATTCGAGTAGATATTTCCTTTGTTCATTAATATAATAGAACTTGATTTTTATTTGAACACTTTAGACTAACAATATAAACCTTAATAGATATATAGAATTGAGAAGTTAGGAGTTTCAAAGTTAATTAATTTCAAGAAAGCTTTATTTTGGAGATAAGGCAAATAATATTATTATAAAAATAAGAATTTTAAAATAGAAGACTTAATAATGCGAAGATCAAGGTTGTATATCTTCATAGTAATAGTAATTTTACTTTATTTTGTGTTTACATATGAAAGGAAAGTTGAAATAGACGAGAGAATTCAAGTAAGATTCATTATTTATTTATTTATTTTTATTTATTTTTGATATCATTTCATTATGAACAATTTAATAATTGTTAATAAATAAATTTGAAATTGAAAAGATCCCAACAATTGCAAATTCAGAAGTTTTACATTCTTTTTTGAGGAGACTTTATCTACCAAATGTTGAGAGCTCCTTTGTAAATCCTCGTTCAAAAAATGGAGACTATCCTCCAGTTGCACATCTCCCAACGACTTTAAAACATAAAGTTCTTGTTACTGGTGGTGCTGGATTTATTGGTTCTCATCTTGTTGATAGATTAATGTTAATGGGACATCATGTAAGAATTATTTCTTTATTTATTTATTTATTTATTTATTTATTTTGAACGAAATTGAATAACTTTGTTTGATCAGGTTGTTGTTGTGGATAATCTATTTACTGGACGAAAAAGAAATATCTATCATTGGTTTGGACATCCACATTTTGAATTTATTCAACATGATGTAACAGAACCAATTCATCTTGAAGTTGATCGAATTTATCATCTTGCCTCTCCGGTTTTCATTATTCTTTATTTTTTACAATGAACATAATTACAAATAATAATTAATTTAAAAAATATTAATTTAGTCTGCACCACTCCATTATCAATATAATCCAATTAAAACTATTAAAACTAATACAATGGGAACAATTAATATGCTTGGTCTTGCTCGTCGTGTGAAAGCTAGAATTTTAATTGCTTCAGCTGGAGGTTTGAATTTTTATTTTTTTTTTTTCTTGTAAAATTTTGAAAAATAAAAATCAAAAAATTGACATTTTTCTCATTATAAATAATAATAATAAATAATAAATAATAAAGAAATTTATGGAAATCCTAAACAACATCCACAATCTGAAGATTATTGGGGACATGTTAATCCAATTGGAGAGAGAGCATGTTATGAAGAAGGAAAACGAGTTAGTGAGACAATCACATATTCTTATGTAAAACAAGAAAATGTAAATGCAAGAGTAGCAAGAATTTTTAATACTTATGGACCACGAATGCCTTTTCATGATGGAAGAGTTGTTTCTACTTTTATTAAAGATGCACTCGCTCATCCTGATTCTGAAAATTTAAATGCTCAAGTTTATTCTAATATTACAATTTATGGTGATGGAGAAAGCTCTAGATCATTTTTATATATTCATGATCTTATTAATGGACTTATTGCACTTATGGAAAGTGATATTCGAGATCCTGTAAATTTAGGAAGTCCTCATCAATCATCAATTGAATCACTTGCAGATCTTATTAAAAAAATTCAACACAGTGAATCCCCTGTTCTTAAAGTATTTTTTTTTTTTTTTTCACAATAATTATGAGATTTTTTAAAAAAAAATTTTCTTTTTTTTCTCAAGGTGAAAAAACAACGGAATGATGTGAAAGAAAGAGTTCCTGATATTACAAAAGCAAGAAGAGAATTAAGTTGGGAACCAAAGTTCACACTTGTAAATGGAATTAGAGAAACTGTTGAATATTTTCAATCTGAGATTGATTACTATAATGAACAATTATAAAAATGTATATTGAATAATTTTTTTAAAAAAAATATCTATTCTATTTATTGTTGTTCTATTTTATGATTTCCATTTATCTATCTAACAATTTAACAATGTGGGAAATGAGAAATTTGCTTTTAAGGAAAGGTGATCAGAAGGAAAATATTTGTTTGGACAAGCTTTCAATTTTACAAGTTCAGTCTCAGGAACAATATTTAGGATTTGTTCTAATTCTAATAAATTTTCAGAGTACATAATATAATCAAGACATCCTTTAAATAATGGTGTATAATTTGTAAAGTCTGGCTCTCTTCCTAATCCTTTAAAATAGGCACTGTTAATATTTGTACATGGATGACCAATATCCTCTTCAAAAATTGAGAGTAAGTTTTGATTTTTCCTCTTTCCTTGTTGTTGACTTTGAAGAATACGAAATTCCGACCACTCTTCATCATTTAATTTGCCTTTAGTTAAAAGAGTATAAGGAAGAGAGTTTGGTTGAACATTAAAATCTCCACACATAACATATGGGATTTTTTTTGATTTAGAAAATTCAAAAAGTGATTGAAGAGTTAATGCAATTTGAAGAGCTTGAAAATCCTTTCTTCTCCAATCCCAATGTATATGAACATTACCACAAATAAAACTAGGTTTGGATTGATGTTCATTTAATCCATTTCCATTTTCATTCTTAGCTTCTAGTAATAGAAATAAAGCTACATTACGTTGAAGAACTCCATACCTTCCTGGATCAATCCTTTTCTTTTTACACATTTCTATCAATTTCTTATCAAAGTCAAATAACTTCAAATCTTTCAAATTAAATTTGCTCTCATTATAAAAGGTCGCTAATCCTTCAGGTCTAAATGGTTTTTGAGCATAATGCCCTCTATATCCTTTCTCTTTTAACCTTGAATAAAGAGAGAAGAATGCAGATTCTGAAACTTCTTGAAGTGCATATATATCCGAATTTAAATACTCTATCTCTTTCAAAACTTGAACTTCCCTATGCTTCTCATGTTTGAATTTGGTTTGGCAATGTGGATAATGTTTGTCTGTGATGTACTCTTGAGCTAAAATATTATATGATGTGACAGAGAAGGAGTTTGGTTTGGGAGGGTTTGAACTTGAGAAGACATTAGCTCGAAGAGTGAGAGGAGATGGAGGTGCGGTTAGACGGTTGACTCCAGACCAAAAGCTCCCCCAAAGCGATTTCATTCCCGTCTCGGCTAAATTTCACTGATTCACACTTTTTTTTTTTTTTTTTTTTTTTTCAATTCAATCCTCGATTTCAAATTTAAAAGGTCCAAAGAAATGAAAGAAGAGAATATAGAATTCATTAGTCAACAAAAACATATTTTTCAATTTTTCAAAGAATCTTGGAATTTTAAAATTTTGAGGATTAATATTTTTTTTTTTTTTTGAATGAATGATTTGGAAATGAAAAATTGTTTCTTTGTGAAAAGTTGGAGTGGTGTTGAGAAACACCTGTTTGTTGTTATTCGTTTTGTTTTTGTGTTTGAAAGTTAAATGATGGTGTTGAAAAAAGGTTTCGTTTTTTTTTTTTTGTGAAAGAAAAAGGTTTGATTTTTGAAAAAAAAATACCTGAAGGAAATAGTCAATCTCTCTTTGATTTATATATATAGCAGTTGTAAATCAATTAAAGAGGTGACAAGGGAGAGATTAGTTGTTCCTTTTTGTTGGGTGTTGTTGCTTTGGAGGATCCAAGTTGTTGTGATCTTAAACTTTCTAAAGAAAACTAGAAATCCAAGAAATTCAAAAGTTACTTCACTTTAACGAATAAATTTAGAAGGGTTCAATTGAGAATCACTTGTAAATTTTTTTGATTTGACAGTCAAAGGTTCAAAACATTTCCAAATTCTAATTGTTTCATCAGATCCAGCTGTAGCAATATGTTGACCATCAGGAGAGATTGTTGAATTGAGAATTCTTGAAATATGTCCAGTAAGTTCAGTAATTTTTGTCATGAGTGGATATTTCCAAAGGGTAACTTGATAGTTTGGATAATCATGAGTTGAAATGAGTTCTTTTTGATCTGGAGACCAAATAAGTGAAGTGACTTGAGAGTTTGTATCAACAGAGTTTAAACATGATCCATCAGAAACATTCCAAAATTTAATATGACGATCTGCACTTCCACCTCCAGTTGCGAGAAGGTCACTTTGCCAAGGACAAAAAGCAAGGGCTTTGACTGCTGCAATATGATTAAGAGTTGATATTGGGGTTGATTTTCTCTTTTCCCATAATTGAACAATATTATCATTTCCACCAGTTGCAAGAATACTTCCATCATGATTCCATTTCAACCCACAAATTTCTTGAGAGTGCGCATTATCAACTGACCAAACCAAATGATCTAAAATCCTAACATCAGAGTTGTGAAGGGAGCCATTTCTTGAACCAGTTGAGAGGAGATGTTCATTCCATCCAATGCTTCCAACTCTCGAGGTTTGAGAACGTAAAGTACGGAGTTTCTTTTCTTTTTCACAATCCCAAAGTTGAACCTCTCCATTATTTGTGCCAACTGCAATATAACCTCCTTCTTTATTCCAATTAACTGAACAAACTGTATCATTCTCTTCAAGTTGAAGTAATTGATTAACTGAGCCACTATCTGGGTTCCAAAGGTAAACAGAACGTCCTAAACCAACTGCAAGAAGGTTATCAGAACTCCAATCCAATAAGTTCAAATAAAAATCATCTACAAGTTCTGGGGCGTCTAGTACTCTCACTGCATTTTGGTTGATATTTCTAACTGCTTTATTGCTTTTCATTTCTTGATTTTGTTGAAAAACAGCTTTCAAACAATTTTTATATCCATTTCTTGGTGGGGAGACTCTATATTTGAAAGTAAGGATTTTACTTTGTTCAGTTCCTTCAAAGAGGTGAGCTTTTAAATCTTGTTGATATTTCAATTTAGTTGGGCTGAGAATTTCAATGTCATCAATATTTTCTAAAGAGTTTGTAAGGTGAAAGTGTGAAACTGACATATCCATACATTTTCTATTCGGAATAAAACGATCTCCAGTTGGTGACTTTTGTTGTTCTCCTAAAGCTTTTCTTTGCCATCTTGGAAGGGCAGCATTTTTCAATGGGGTAGTAAAACTTGTTAATCGATGAGCAGACATAATTTGTTATTGAAATTTCAAATGTTTTTTCTAAAGAGATATAATGTTAAAGAAATAAAAAAAGAAAAAAGAAAAGAAAACAGAAGTGTGAAATACAAACCTTTGAAGGAGAAAAAAAAAACTCTTTGTCATTCAAAAAATGATTGAAAAAAAAAATTAAAAAAATGAGAGGTATTTATACCCCAAAATTCAAAAAAAAAAAAAAAAAAAATTAACCTCCCTTTTT
>Ga0209960_1002955_pt1 | contig 15731 bp, 11 predicted proteins | sample ThiBiot_500_plan_2_FD_183947 | JGI IMG/M metagenome (GOLD analysis project Ga0209960, IMG submission 183947) | Wastewater bioreactor microbial communities from Cape Town, South Africa - Thiocy_expt_500_plan (SPAdes) | ecosystem: Engineered > Bioreactor > Thiocyanate-remediating >...
ATTGAACGTAGAATCGTGTCAATCCTAACCTCGATTTAATCGTAAATGCTAACGTTTTTGTGTTGATTTTTCAGCGTCAAAAATGAAAACGTAAAGTACCATACTCACCTCAAGCAAGAGAAAAAAAACGAAATTTTCCATTTCTTAGTCAAACAATACGGTCGTTAACCACTAATTTACGATATAAAACAGAGTCGAATACGTCTGTAATATTTGACACAGAATTACGGAGCTACAGTAATGGTATTACGGTATGTATACGACCCATAAACGGCAAAATTATGACCAAATACAGACAGTCGTATCGATAGATCTGGGACCGTACTACTCTCTTTCGATTTTTCCTATTTCTCCTTTTTAATTCACAAATTCAACTAGTTTTTGACAAAAGGAGAGAAAATTTTCATCGTTCTTCGACAAAACGAAACAACATTAATCCGATGACAGATTTCGATAGAGAAAGGTAGAGATCGCGATCTTTTTGATTCTATAGCGAATACTAACGGGACCGGTAAAAAAAATGTTCGTTTTATAGAGGTCTCGATCTGAACGTGCTTATAAGAAACTATATACGTATTTAGTCAGGATTGTCAGATCATCCGATTTTCCGACTTTTGCTATTCTCGAAAATTTCTTCTTTCAAAATGTATGGATGTCAATTTCGATAGAATATTTCATAGCGTCATCTTTATTTTCTTCTTGTTATTGAATAATCGAGTAGATTCGAATGTATAAAGAAAGAATGAATATATTTTCTATTACAATCCAAAGATTTATTGACGTAGTTGCAATTCTCTCGGGATAAATAGATCTACGTTACACTGTGATCAATGTATTGATCTCGAGAACCGTTTGAGTAAATTTCTTGATCATTTGAAATACTATTCAATGTTAGCAGATTAACCACTGAATTATTCAAAGACTGAGGCTATTGTGCCAACAATGAGTAGATTTAAGAATTTTCAAAAGGAAGAAACATTTTCTTCTATCTCCATCACTTCTAATAAGAAGAAGCGAAACGAAATAAAACGAAAATTTTAATTTCTAATCAGAATGGAATCTCTTCGGTGATCCTATAATATGCATTTGAATAAAATATCAGTTGATTATACCATAAATCAGAAAACGAATCTCGTTTTTTCTCATTTATTATTTTCTTGATGAACATCCGATTAAAATAGTTCTTCAAGGTTATTTTCAATAAATCAATCTTTTATTCAGGAAAGAAAAAGAAAAGCAATCGTCGAAATCGATTCTAATCTTTGACTTTAACTTATCTCCTTCGAATGGTTAATAGAATCTTCGAATTTTCAAGAATCAATCAACAATTATTCTTTTCTTTTCTCTAATAAATACTGATTATTAATGATTTTGTTTCGAAAATATTATTTCAAGTTGGCAGATACACGTTGAATGCATGCTTTAGCTCTCAGTACATCTGGATGTTGCGAAGCGAATGCATGTTGATAGATATTTAATGCCTTTTCAAATAGTTCTAATGCTTCTTTCCATTCACCTTTTTGTTCATGTATCAAAGCAATGCATTCATAACTCATGGCAATATTAGGATGATCACTAGGAAGTGATTTCAAACGAATTTCGAGTGACTGTTGATAATGTTCCATTGCAAGATCATATTTATTCAGATAATAATAAACATTACCAATATTATTGTGAGAAGCAGCAATAGCTGGATAATTGGAAGGTAAATGTTGTTTCATAGTAGCTAATGATTTTTTGTAAAAATCTAATGCTTCTGTGTATTTTTTCTGGTCATAATATACATTAGCAATGTTACTGTAGAAATAAGCCATATTTGGATGATCTTCATCATTTGCATTTCGAAATAATTCGATCGCTTTATGATAATTTTCTAATGCTCTCTCTAACTCACGCTTGCGACGATAAACAGTACCTATCCAATTATATAAATTACCGATGTTCTGATAATTAGATGATCCCTCTTGTTCTTCAATCACCAGTGATTTTCGAAAGCATTCAAGACTAGAGTCATAGGCAGCTTTATCCTGAGTCACTATGCCAAGATTATAATATAAACCACTTAGCAAAGGATCATTTGGTGGTACCTCTGCTAATAATCGATGATAAATCTTCTCTGCTAAATCATATTTACCCATTCGACGCAAAACTTTACCAAACGAATGAAGATTAACTTCTTCATTTCCACCACCATATTCCTTTTTCATATGATCGAATAATTCCTTCAAATCATGTTCATCATCACCACATAGTTCCATATAAATCGTTATAATTTTTTCATTTTTTATTTCTTCAATTTTAATCAATCGAAAAATAGATCCCATCATAAATAATACTTCACATTCCTTGCTGAAATAACTCAACGAACTTATATCAGCAAATGGTTTTGATTTTACTACTTGCGGATCGGCATCAATAACGAATAGTACACGACATAAATCACTTGTAATTTTACTACGATTCAAGAAACCTAATGCTTTATCAGGATTAGTGCTCGTTGAAAAGAAAGAATTTATCGAAATTAGATTATCAATCGATTGTTGAAGAGTATTGAGTTCATCAGTCGACATAACCTGACCACGATAGACACGAATAGATGATTGATGTTGATATTGTTTTAGTTGTTGATAAATATCTCCGATAACGAAGCGAAGTAGAAATAAAAGATCTATATTTTGTACTCGTAATGCTTTATTCAACATTTTATATAGAAATGTATCACGAGTATACCACCAAAGTGCTTTATCTGATCGATAATCTTTTTCAAATTCACCGACGAATACTAATTCCTTCTGATTGTTTTCATATTCTTTTTTACATAATTCAATTAATTGTTGTTTATCACTTTCGATCGATTTCATTCGAATAAGAACATCGATTAAGAGAAGAGAATGAATAAAATTACCATTTAATCCAGTAGTCGATTGATCTTTCTTGTTGTTAACATTAAATATATTTATAGATAATGGTTCTTCGATTTTAACTCGAGTTTGTTGATCTTGTTTAATAACATGAATGAGATCTTTCAATTCAACAATAACACTTTTAACCTTAATAAAATCTTTAGCCCATTGTTCATTGGCTGTCTTATCCATACAATAGACATAAATCGATGAAATTTGTCTAAGATGATGAATTTGAGGAACTAATTGTCGACCACATCGACCACTCACTATAAGAACCAATCGATCTTGTGTGGAAAGTGAAAGAATCCTCTGATGACATTCGCCTTGATCATCGAATGTTTTCAAATGATTAATAATTTCTCGAAGTTTTAATTGAGTATGTTGATTATCTTCAGTTGTATTGACTTGTACATCAAGCCAAAAAATAGAAAATGTTTCAAGATTATCATTAGATATTTCGAACGGTTTGCTGTTGATACCATCCATAGCTGTACGCTCGGTATTTGCCAACAACACTACTTATATGAAACACGTAGACTGATTTTATTTTTTGGGTAAAAACCGTAATACGTAATTCATTTTATTGGTTCTATTTCTTTAATGTTTTTTTTTCTTTATCTCGCCTTAGTAACATTAGCCTGTGCGAGAACGCAAAATAGAAACTTGATATCCACGTGCTGCGTATTCTTGAAACTGACTTTTTCTCATATTTTGCCTAACAATAACTACGTTTAAAAAGAGAACGCTTGTATATTGTCTTCTCAAATCATTGTTTATCGTTGTATTTCTATGATTAAAAACAATTAAGAATAATATTCATTGTGTCTCTGTATATTCGTTAGATATGCATTAATAAAACATCACTTCAACCGAATGTGATCTGGTTTGTATGGAATCACGTCACTTCTGACATCGAAGATGAAGGTGAAATTAAACGCTTTCTTAGTTTCGAAAAAAGTCTACCAATTATTGTTATCATAAATGCTACGAAAAATGTCTCATTTAAGCGAGAATGATATTGCTCAATTCACCCATCAGTCAACAGAATAGGTTTGCTGGAGCAGGAAAACAAATTATCGAAGTTTTATGCAAATGACCAAAATTCATGAATTTGAAAGCAGTTACTGTGAGTTCATTGCATATTGATGATTTCGACGACATAGTTCAATATTGAAACTCTAATTGAGATTACACTTAAACATCTTACACATGACAATCAAAACAATGATTTAAACGTATTAATTATCTAGAATATCCAAAACTAGAAAATAATGGCGAGAAAGGTGAGTGTTAGCAAATTTCATGCATAAATCAGTACTTGATAGATGATTGTTAACTTGCATCTTCTATTTTTCAGAAATACAGTTGAGTATTTTGAAAAAACTTTTGAAATATATTCAAGAATGAAGCGATTTGACTGAAAGGATAAAACGTGGAAATACTGTTATTCTCTTTCTTTTTGCTAATTAACAAATGAATTTCTTTTGCTTGTCCTCATTGATTCCATAAAACAAAAGTTGATTACAAAGAATTTTGCGAATAGATTTAAGAGATTTTCATAGAATTCATTCAAGTTTATAATCTGGCCTCGGATCACGTTTTTTTGGAAATATAGGAATCCTTATAGGATTATATTTTACTAAAATATAGGATTTTCAATAGAAAATGACAAAAATCATAGGACTTTTTAAACTATGATTTCTATTGAAAATTTTAGTTTTTACAGGTTAACATGGAACTCTCGGCTACCTAGTGATTTGTATTCTTAAGGATGTGGTACATGCTTTTATTTAAAAAAACAATTTCCTATGCGTAATGGCGGTCAAAATGATTCTTCCATCCCTACTGCGTTATTTTATCCTCTGGGTTGTTAAGATAAATATTAAAAAGATCACATTTCTATCATCGTATAGTCCATGATATCGGATATATGTATAGAAATTTTTAGAGTTTGCTTTGTTATTCATTCAGATTGAAAGAAAGCTGTTATATTTTTATTTTACAGTTGTGATAAGTGAAAGATTTCTGTGCTTTGTTCTTATTTAAAGGACAATATACCATATTTAAGTTGAAATAAGGTAATATAATAGACAACAAGTTTCTGCTTCGCTACAAAATATACTATACAGACAATATTCAATAGTTTAAGTAGAAGTTGTCTTTTTAAAAGTTGATCCAATACCTTATGAATATCATTTGATATTATAAAGTATACGATGATGGAAATGTGATCTTATTGATATTTTTCTTTAATTACACAGACGGTAAAGTGATACGGTAGGAAAGGGTGAACGATTTCGATAATCATTGTATTTCAGAACTGCAAACAATATTTCCTAAAGTACTATTGAAAAATAAGTATGTTTTTGAGCCCTGTTGTCGTCAAAGAGTTCAGTAATATACGATTCTGTGCATATCCCTAGAAACTATCATAGAGCTCCAGGTTTTCAGGAACAGAAGCCCATATAGAATTTCAAGTTCTTGAGAAGAAAATCCAGAACTGACACTCTATATATGCCTGATTAGACGGACTTCATTTAATTTCTTTTTTGTATCTTTTACGTTATTAATGTTTTGTTTGGCCCATCAATATAAATCCCGCCCCTTTCGCCCACTTTTTTTCTGACACAAGCGATGTTTGTTTACTGGTCAAAAAACTCTTGTTGCGCCACTGATGGTGATAGAAAGGTCCCATCGATCATTAGGGACAATTAGACAAATTTCAGAGATGATTTGAAGGTGAAATGAAAACTAAAAATTGTACTAAAATATAGTCTTAGCAGTTTTCATTCACTAGAGACCTTCTCATCCTCACTCGATTAATTCCCTGAGTTAAAGTCCTCTTCCTCATCATCTGATATCATTTTCCTAATTTACATTTTGCGTGAGCAAATTGAGTATTTGATTAAATGTGCTGATATGCGAGTTCTCTAATAATTGAAAGCTGTTTATGAGGAAATCGATCAATCTTTTTGGGATCTCCTATTTTATCGACAAAATATAGGTAAATAGGAAAAATGAGCGATATATAGGACAAATTATAGGACTTGTCAAAAATATAGGATTTATAGGAAATATAGGTCGAATCCGACCCAAGGACATCGCAGAAAGCTTGACGTAAAGTAAAATAACGATCTATCATATTTTATGTGATGCAAAAAAAACGGCGAACAACATTCTTCTAATATATATTACGACACACGAGTTCTTAACATACGAAATTTATCAGCACTTGAGAGATAAGCTTTTATGCGAAAAAGAGCTTTCAAAGCTGTCATATTTCGAATGTTGAAGTTCGATGGCAAACATCCATAAATCAGTATTCTTTTTTTCTTCGTATTAAAGACATATAATTAAACTTCGAAACTCTTGAAAAAGCTTGTCAGTGCGATCCGTTCCGGATTGAAAAATATAAAACACGAACTAGCTATTAAAGTTTTTGCAATGCAAGAGAAATTTAGTTCAGTATAAGGATATTTTATTTATTTAAATAAGTCAATTTTTTCTGAAAAAAAGGAACATCAGCGACGTTATCGAATGAAAGAAGCCAATACACAGCAGTCAATTCGACGAAATACACGGAAGTTATATTCAGTGTGGGAGTTAAAACTAATTTTCCAAAAGTTAAAAGTTGAGAAAATCAGCAAAAAGTTAAAATGGTTGTAACCAAAGTTATAACATTCAACCGTAGTTATAACGTTCAACCGCAGTTATAACCTTCAACCATAGTTATAACTATCAAAACTGATAGGATATTAATCAAGACTATTGGTTGAGTGAAGTGTGGCGAGTGAAAAAAAGTTAATCAGTTATAACTCAAAAGTTATAACTCGAGTTATAACTACACTAGTTTTAGGTCCCACACTGGTCATTTCTCTGGTGATTTGCATATTGCCGTGCAAATCGTATGATTAATTGCGAACGGAATAAACCAAGATGAAAACATCGACAAAATACCAGCTAGTATGTGATTAGTTTTTTTCTTTATTTCGAAAAGAAAAAGATGTGTACTTGAAGGAGATATGACGAAGTTTTCTAAATGTGGCAAAAAATAATACGATAACTAATCTGATTATTGGCAGAAGATATCATTTTGGAATGATCAAGTTCTTAGTTAATCTATGCCCTCAGGTGAAATATTTTGCAATCGATTATGGATCGAGCATTTCTGCATGGTGAAATCGTTCAATTTGTTATTTCAAGACTTTCTTATATGTATTATTTAAAACCGAAGATGACCTTTTTTGTTAATATTTTTCTTTTACATTAATTAATTCAATAATTTCATTTCTATTAGATTGAACATTTGAATCTAGTAAATCCGAACGAAATTACAATCGGTGAATCAAAGATTATGTTTTGATTTTTCTCTTTCATTGTTTACTCTTCAGCCAGACAATCCGTTAATCATACGCAGGCATCAGTAAGAAAAACAATTGCGAGAAAAATGCATTAAAGGCGTGATAAGTATGTGATTGTTTATTTATTGAATATGTTTCATTCGAAAGAAAAAGTAAAATCAATCTTTTCCATTCGAACATTTTTTTTTGACGAAATTCTATGAATAGTTATGGGCGAAACAACAACTGTTGGGGTAATGCGCGCATACCTCCTCCGTCAACTATCATATCATCACGAACGACCCAGTATCGAAACGGTGATCTTAATTTACGTTTTAAACAAACTGCTCAGTCAAACACGACATCATTGAGTACGAACAGCCCATTAGGCTTCCATCCGAAAGCAGGTAAATACGTGAGCTCGACAGAGTCTATTGAAAGATCTTCATTTATTTCTACTTCTGGATTGTTATTATTATTGATGTAGTCCTTCTTTCGAAAAAATATGCGAAAAGAAATAGCGTTTAAATGTAGAAATTGACTTCATTTCCTTGTTCATCTATTGCAGTGGTGAAGAAAATTTACATTGAGATTCCTGCATCATCGAATAGCGATGTTCTAACAGAGCGAACTACATCAAGAAAAACCTATAAAATCATTCCACCTACACAAAGCCATCCAAAACAGGTTCCAGTGGTTTTATTAACAAACCCAATTGAAGAAACAGAAATCAATGAAAATGATCCAGAAAATATAGACGTGAAATTAGTCCCCGATGATCTACCTAAATTAAGTCCACCCGAATTATTATCTTTAGAGAAATTCCATCGGGAACAATCACTTTTACCGTACAATCGTGCGTTGATATTCGTTCCTGAATCCGTTGATTTTCTTCAAAGCAACTCAGTCGATACCGATCTTGCTCGATTATCATTGGTTCCCCCTTTAACGACTCTAAAGATCTTGAATAAACAGAATATAAACGATGTTCGATCATTTATCCGTATCACACGTAAAATTAAACCACTACCTGTTGTACCAAAACCTGTTAATGTTTCCAATAGAGTAAAAGCTAATTTAATGAAAACAATAAAAAAGCCCTCTGTTCCTAAAGAAGCAATCATCAAGAAAGAAGATCTTAAATCAGTCGAGTCAGCTCCTTTGGTATTACCAATTCAATCAAAACTAACAACCGATGATAATACTAGCAGATCACCATCCCAAAGAGTCGCTGCAACGAAGAAGCATGTCATTACTTCGTCTCCAAAATTACCAGTAAAGAAATCAGTACCGACTGCCACTCACAAAAAACTGGAAACTGAATTTCCATGGGACAACTTTGACAATAACGAGAATGGGGCAGATACGTGCAAATTTGGATTCAACATCTTTCTCCTCTAATTACCATCAGGAAACCGAACAAATAATACTCCTTCATCTCAAAAGCAATCACCAATAACTTTATCGAATCACATCAGTTCCTTTATTGGATCAAAATATTGTTGGAAAAAAGCCGTATTATTAGAAGGAACTTATGTTACACGGTTCTATTCGATTTTCCTAGTCGTCCTGACGTATATAGAGCTATAATCTAACCATTGTAAATTTTTTGTGGATCTAAAGATTGAGCCAAAAGTCTTCGTAGTTATTAGAAATATCATTGATTTTCCCTTGTATCGAACCCAAATTCATTGAAAAGTAGATCAATAATCCTTTAACATATTGCGAATATTAATCCAAAATTTCAAACTTGTAGTTCTAAAGTGTCACTCATAATCCGCACTCTAAAAAAGATACTTTACAAAACCTAAAAAGATTCTTGCGCAACCCATGTTTTGTATATAATTATATTTTCCGGAGTAAATAAAAAAATCAACAAAAAAGTCAATTCATAGTTTTAATAGGTTCTTTGCATTAGTACGGATGCTGGAACAAGTATAAAGCCGGCATTTACCGTGCTTACAGTTTGTCTTGGAGGAGGAGGTCGTGGTGGTGGTGTGTTCTTTTTTTTATTATAACAGATGCGGCCTCCACACACACAACAAATGCAGACCAAAACACTGATAACACTGTCTACAATGGTGCCAGTATTGCTCCCGTCAGATGAAGGTGACAATGTCGATGATTCGTCATATAATGTGTAATAACATCCTGTACTAGGACAAATATTACAATAATTTGTAAAGCAGCATGAGTATGAAATTGAGCAATCATCTCTGTAGATGACAGTGTTGTTACAGGAAGTCGTACTACTGTATGTGCCATACAAATTAGTATCTACTGTTTTATAACCAGTTTTTAAACATACAGTTCTATTCATCTATAAAAGAATATGATAGAAAAAAGACTAAGTCAGAACATAAAATCAATTAAATCATACGACACAAGCTGCATATGTACTGATGCTCGATGAATTTGATGGTCTGTGTGATATAGTCAGATGTTTTTCTAGTTCTTCTCCGATAGATGACGTTACTGTTATTCTTTCTTTTCTTTAGGAATATTCCCCGTTGGAATATTCCATGGTTTCTTCCTAACTTGTTTCTCTTAGGGAATGTTCCTAACTCTGGATATTCCCTACACAGTTACCTATATATACACATGTTTCTTAGCTTGTGAGACAGTTCCAGTTTATCATTCTAAATAAACAGGTACATCGTCTACGAGACGTGACAGTCTGTAATAATTATCTCGAATGTAACATCGAATAGTTAAAGCATAATTAATCACTAGATAATGAAAAGATGAATTTCAGCATTATTTTTATACAAAATTACCTAAGCAGATCGAGATAACTTGAAAAAGTATATTCATTTTTACCATGATTGAAGAAATGACTTCACTTAACTTTTATGTTCGATTATATATACCACTGCAATTTTGTCAGCCTTCATTATACTTACACGAATAAAACGATACTATAATACTTTCGTAGAAAACTTTGCCTGATGATTGATAAACATATTGTTTTTTTCCAGTTGTAACATTTTCTTCGAAATCATAAGCAATAAAAAAACGTTTATTGATTTATTGGTTGTTTTTTCTTTCATTCGAAATAATCCTTGTCTTGTAGACAACATGCTTCGGCTCTTTTTCACTCTCAACTCGATGTATTTGCACACGGTATACTTGAATAGTGGCCTTTGCTTACGTCATCAATAGTTGAGAAGAGAACATAGAACAGTGCATTTTATTGGTGTTCATCAGTGGCTTCTTTGACAGAAGAAAAACAAACAATCTAAAGTCAATATGCAAATGAAATGATGTAAAATCGGCATTGTCGGCTATTGCGATATGTTGAATTATACGAGTGTGAAAATACCACGATGTGCTCCAAAACACGACGATTTAGTCTATAAAGTAATATTAGAAATCTCGGGAATCCAATGAATTTGGTGTGTGCTAGTACAGTGAATCACAACAGAAAAAGACACAGCTTGAAGTCTCTGGATTCATTAATTGTATCAATATTTCGTGCACCCCCAGTCAGCTTTGTCCATTCCCACATTGTCACATCACCCTCTTCTTCAACTTCAAATGAAAATTTATTCTCAAATAAGAAATTCAAACGAAAAATCAATTTGCTTCTTTTCATTATATAAGAACACGTCATTCTAATGAATATAAGGCCTCTCTCGCTTGCATTAATATATAAATATAATTTTTTCCTTGATTGAAAACTATAATAACAAAAAAAACTTCATTCGTGTTAATCTAATTTTGAAAAAAAGTTGGTTAGATGGACAAGTATCAATCTAAAAAAGTATTCGTTATTTCAAAACAACCTTCGATACAACACTGGTCAAATAAAGTAATCACATCTAAGAAGATATTTTATTTATCTTTTACTATTATCTCTTTTCTATAAGATAGAACCAATGAAGCATCAGCAAGGATTATTATACACTTCATCATTAAATAATCAATTTAGAAATCTTCACAGAAATCATGAGAATAATGAAACAATCAAAGATAAAAGGAAATTGTCGGCGTCATTGATGCGTACTACTTCAGAACTTGGTTTTTCCGAATTAAAGTGAATATAAATATTCTAGTATTTTCACATTGATTATTTTTGATAGTAGACAATCCAATGTGAAAGATAATGTCAACAATGGTACTCATAAACCACGATGTTTAAAAATTGGATTAATTATTGCGGGAACTTTACTGATTTTCCTCTCTGTATTAGCTGCGATAATCAGTATATATTTTCTTGTTATTATGACTAAGGCAACAACTACAGGTAACACACTGTTGCACATCAATATGAAGACGTAGAACTTTCGACTAAACCTCAAAACAGAATAGTCTCTCATTTGAATACTAAATATAAATATTCATATTTAGTGATGGCAACAACGACGACACCAGCTCCAGGTAATTAATTTATCAGTTTCTTTTATGATAAAATTAATTGTAAAGCTAAATATAAGAAACATTTATAAATAGGATGGTCAACTACGGGTAGTATGAACTATGCTCGAGCTTCTCACACAGCATCTGTACTACAAAATGGAAAAGTATTAGTCACCGGTGGAATAAATTACATTGGTTATTTGAATAGTGCTGAGCTATATGATCCATCAACAAAAGTGTGGACAGTTACTGGCAATATGAATTATGCTCGAAATTATCACACAGCATCTGTATTAACAAATGGAAAAGTATTAGTTGCCGGTGGACTTTATAGCGCTAGTATCTATTTGAATAGTACTGAGTTATATGATCCATCAACAGAAGTCTGGACAATCACTGCCAGTATGAATTATGCTCGACATCTATTCGCAGCATCCGTATTAACAAACGGAAAAGTGTTAGTCACTGGTGGACATAATGCTATTAGTGGCTATTTGAGCAGTGTCGAGTTATACGATCCATCAACAGGAGTATGGACAATCGTTAATAGTATGAATTATCCTCGATATTACCACACGGCTTCCATATTACAAGATGGAAGAGTGTTAGTTGCTGGTGGGCTTAATGCCGGAGGTGCTTTGAATAGTGCTGAATTATATAATCCATTAACAGGAGTATGGACAGTCACTAGTAATATGAATTATGCCAGATACACACATGCAGCATCCGTACTAACAAGTGGAAAAGTATTAGTTGCTGGCCTTTCTAATGTACCTGTTGCTGAAGTATATAATCCATCAGTAAACGTATGGACAATCGCTGGTACTACGAATTATGCTCGATCGTATCCCTTAACATCCATATTAGCCAATGGAACAGTATTACTTATTGGCGGATCTTATTATAATATTTTAGATACTGTCGAGTTATTTAATCCGGCAACAGCGACGTGGACAATTAATGATAACATGGTTTATGCTCGATATTATCACGCGGTATGCGTATTGACAAATGGACAAGTATTAGTCACTGGTGGAACAAATAATATTAATGGTTATTTGAGTAGCGCAGAAATATATCAATCATATTAAGGGAACTAATAAATTTTTTTGTTTTTCACTTCTTTCGTATTCGTTGTATCGATATCAACTTTAACTTTCAAGTTGGACATGGATGGAGTTATAGAAACTTTCATATTTAGAAACTGTCGAAATTTGCAGAGAAAGATATATATATATATTCTTTTTTTCGTGTTCATACAGAACGAAAAAATTTGTCGGGATTGAAAGAGTTAAACTGAAGAGCTTATGCTGACGTGGCAATAAACATTTCAGGACATTGTGCAATAACATCATCATGCGCTATAAGCATAGTTATTTGTTTCATTCGCACATTTATTTTATTGACAACATACGATGGAAATAGAGGAAGAATATTTTCGTGATCATCGACTCGTTGATTTTAATAAACTTTCACGTGAAGATTCAACTGAGATAGATCGTTTAAAAGATGAATTAGAGAATCATGGTTGGTCATTTATTCAATTACCCAATGAAAATAATCAATTCATTGATAAAATTGATCAAATTCAAAAAAATCTTCAACTTTTTTTCAATAGAAATTCAAAAGAAAAATCTTCATACGAATCCAAGAACACGTTGGGCTATTCACATATTAATCATAAGGAAGGAATTCGATTATTGACAAATGAACATGGTCATATCAAAGATCAATCTTTTCCTGATGATGAATTTCAGCAAACATTAGAATCCGTAGCTATTCTATGTCATAGTTTCACTTATATTCTTAAAAGAATTTTATTGAAAATGTGTACATCAACAGACAATTCCAATGAAGAATCTGCACCATTATCTCAATGGAACATGTTGGATATTGTTAATTATTTTAATCATCGAGCAAATTCTTCAGCACAACCAGAAATTGGCCTTGACACTACTGAAGTCAATTGTGTTCCACATTTTGATCCGGGTTTATTTTCTCTGAGCATATTTTCATCAAATGAAGGCCTTCAATTAAAAGATCGATTAAAAGACAAATGGATCGATGCACCTAATTATCGTGAAATCAATCACCGTTCTATTGCTGTTCTATGGTTAGGAGAAGCAGCAAGCAAACTCACACATAATACTTTCAAAACAGGTATTCATCGTATTATTTATCCTCAATTAGAACATCAGACACGTCTTACTATTTGGCAAGAAATTCCTACGAAAAATCAAATTGAAACAATATTTAAACAAAATGATCAATCTCTAGTATTACCCGAAAACACAACAGTAGAAATGACAAATCAACCGAATTCGCTCCCGTTAAAGATTCTACCAGGTGGCGAAACTATGAATGATTTTCTCAAAAGAATTGAAAGTGAACGTGGTCTAGCAATGTCTAAATCTGGTGTCGAACATATTCAAATAAAATATCCAATACGAACAACTCGAAATAACAATCCTCAAAATAAGATCAAATCTTTTTTTTCAAGTTTATTTCGTTTTTAATTAAAATCAACTTTGTCATGAACGTAATGTATCTGTAAATATTTTTCTGTACTGCAGCGTCATCTTTATATTTCTGTTTTTCTATAAATAGAAAAAAAAGCAAACCAATTAGTTTTTTTTTGCTTTTACCTTCGTTTTTCGATAAAGTGATACGTATTTTGAAGAAGTATCACGTTTACTACTAACGATCGATAGTTTATGAGTTTGTCAAACAATCCTGTGAAACATTATGTACTCGTTCATTGGTGTTTCCAACCCCATGGTAGTTTCAGTAGTGGTGGACGTTGGAGAGATATTCTTCTAATAGAGTTTTCGTCGATTGAACGACTAGAAGATTACCTATTTGAATATATTAAAGAAAATTTCTCGCACGTTGATATAAACAAGCAGCAGTTCAGTGCTATTGATCTCTGTCGAATCTCTATTGAGGAATCCGACAAATTGGTAACGTCAAATCGTCATGAGATTTCTCGAGTAACCAGTCGTCATATTTGGCCTGTGAAGCATAAATTACTAATGGGATGCTTGGCAAATGCTCGTATTGTTGCTACATATCATGATCAATTTGCAGAATATCAACGCATACAATCTGAAGAGAAAGATAATGTTGATACTAACTATTGCCTAATCACTCAACTAGGAAATCATCCGATACACGTGAAATTTTTACGTGGAACTGATAGTCTACGAGAAGAAATTTTACAACGGTTCAAACGTCCATTTCAAACGACTGTTGAACCTTCACAAGAACAGATTGATCAATTTATTCAACAAACTCAAACATTATCTATTCAACAGTTTTGTAATCATGTCACTAGTCAACGGTGGCATACTCTGAATAATCATTCTCTGCATGGTGTTCTTGTAGATTTTATCATAGCTGGTGAACCGTTATTATTCAACGAGCAAAAAGATTAACTATTTATGCCTTTAGCTTTAGGAAAAGGGATGTTTTAGAGCTTCGTGTTAAATTATCATTGAGACTGGATTTTATAAAACCATCTTATTATAAGTAAATACACGTATTTTATGCTGTTTTTGATAAGTAGAATAAGGAGATACGATAAGATAATTAATTTCTATGGAGATATATATCACGGTAGTATTTCAAAACAAATAAATTTATTAATTTAACTAAGTAATAATAAAGTCAAAAATTTGTAAAATAGTTCAAATTTTTCTTGACCAAAGTTCGAGGTGACATTCCTTATGGTTTAACATTTGATTCATTGGGAGCATTATATGTGGCGGATTATGGTAATCATCGAGTTCAAAAGATAACAATGAATACATTGACTGTTGTTACTGTTTCAGGAATAACGGGTAAATTCTACGTTTTATTTTAGTTACGTATGTTTCTATATCAAATATTTTTCATAGGTTCACGAGGAAGTGCGAATACTCAGTTATATCAACCATCTGCTGTTATATATGATCCAAATACTGATAATCTTTATATAGAAGATACTTTAGATTCAAATTTTGAACACATCATTGGGCGTGGTTAGTTATTTTAAGGTATTAAAATATTAAAGATAAGAATTTCATTTTCAATGTTATCTATATAATACTATCAGTGATGCATCTCACTCATTTTGTTTTTCTTTTTT
>Ga0209960_1002957_pt1 | contig 15722 bp, 17 predicted proteins | sample ThiBiot_500_plan_2_FD_183947 | JGI IMG/M metagenome (GOLD analysis project Ga0209960, IMG submission 183947) | Wastewater bioreactor microbial communities from Cape Town, South Africa - Thiocy_expt_500_plan (SPAdes) | ecosystem: Engineered > Bioreactor > Thiocyanate-remediating >...
TTTTTTTAAAAAAAAAAAAAAAAAAAAAAGAGTAAACTTAATATTCAAAGCTATTGCCCTTTTTAAGTTAGTTTTCTGCGTTTTTCTTGCTTCAGCATATTGACTTGGCCAAGAACAAGCTTGTTTTAATCTTAAGTGAACTTGAAGGGCTAGTAATTTATTTGTTTCAACTTTCTTTCTTTTTCTTTTTTTTTTTTCGTTTTTTCTTTTTCTAAAATTTACCTGTTGAGGAAATATCTTTAAGCGTTTTAGATCTCCAAAAAGGAAACTTAATACTTAGAAATAAAAAGATTTTTTCGGCTACAAGTTGAAAGAGATAGAGATAGAAAACTAGAAGCTTGAATGACAATGAAAAAGTTTTTTTCTTATCATTTAATGGAGTTACAGGCCGTTGAGAAATTAAATTTTCAAGTTGATAACTAAGATTAATCTAATAAAGTGGAGGTTATTACAAATTAATGAAGAATTTTCAAAAGAAAATGTTTACTTGATTTAAAACATAATCCATTTCGTTAACAGAATATTCTTTAGTTTTTGATGAAGTTAAAATGGTGTGTTTTTGAATATTTGAGTTCATTAGTGTTTGAGATTGATTTAATTGATTTTCTTCAGTTGAGAGATCAAGAACTAGAGGGCGAAAAGATAAAGGTGAAATTTCCTTTGGTTGACGATAAACTATAACTTGAGATGATGGAATAATGTATTTTGAACGACCACAATATACTGGACTATTATGTTTGAAGAGATTAAAGAAACAAATAAATAAATCGGAAAAAGAAAAAGAAAAAGAAAAAGAAAAAGAAACCCAAGAATTGGTAAACTATTTGATTGACATTCTATTGTCATCCAAAGATGTTCTCCAGATTTTCTTGCATAAATTTCTTTCTCTTTTTTTTTTAAAAAAAAAAACAAAAACAAAAAAAAATTAGGGATATTTAAGTTACATTTAACTGTTTTTGGTGTGAGTAAAAGTAAAACAACAATACCATTTTCATCACTTGTTAATAAAGGAGAGTCTTTGTCTGATTCAACATACCAAACTCCTAATACAACAGGTGATACATGACAAAGATTGTCCATATAAGGATGCGTTGTTTTAATTGTTTTTAAAAATTCTTCGAGTTCCAAAAGCTAAATTTAGAATTAGGATCAATAAAAGCAATAAAATAAAATAGAATAAAATAAAATTGAACATTCATATTATCAACAACTGTTGCAATACACACATTAAAACTTCGAATATTCCATCCAACAAGATAACCAGATTTTTTACTACAAAATTTTTTGATTATTTAACAAATTAGTAATTAATAACTGGAAGAAAGCATTAAATACTTTTTTTCTAAGGAGATGTGCTCTGGCCAAAAAATTTTCGTTGTATCCATTCTATTTTAATAACTTCCTCTTCTTCTGAGTTGTTCTCTTGCTGAAGTTCTTGGGAGATCAGTTTCGTTCTAATTTTAATATCCAATTCAATAATTTATTGATTAAAAAAAAATTCAACAAAAAACTTGATGTCAAAAAAGAGAAAGTACTTGTAATTCTTTTTCAGTAATCCTAGAAATAAATATAACTATCAAAATAAAGAGTCCTACAAGGAGAGAAATTGAAGATATCACTAAAAGCTAATTTATTTTTAATCCAAATCAATATTCGTTAATAACATAGATTTTGACTTTGAAATAAATTACCTTTGAAGAAGTTGTTGGTAAATCAGCCACAAAATAGAAGAAAGCTAACTCAATTCTAAAACGAGCTATAATATAGCCAAGAGCCAGAAGCACAATTGCTTCCCAAACCTGCATCCACTACTTGAATGAATTATTCTTGAAAGAGAAGGGTTTTATACTCCCAAGTGCAAGTGGCTCAAATCTATTAAATTAATTAATTAATTATAAACTTTTGTTTTTTTAAAAAAAGAATCAATTAAACTCCAATTAATAAAGAATTGCAAGAAGAAATAAAGCATCGCATATCAATTATAAATTCAATAATTAAATCATTTCACAAAATGCATACTATACAAGATCCTATTCCATTCATATTATTAATTCACTAGAAAAAATCCTTGTTTCCACTATAATTTTCTCTCTTTTGTCTTTAAAAATTGAGTTATTCTTTAATCTTCTTGCATTTCTTCATTATAATTTATCATTTTCCTTCATTGTTTCTTATTTAAAAAAAATAGTTATGCATAGAGAAGTTGAAGGTTGCAGTTGGAAGTTGAAGAGGAGTTCACATTAATTATTGCTTGAAAATGGAGGATTTTGAAGAACAGCTTTCCCTTTTGTTTTTCATGCTGGAAACAAACACAAATCCTGGTTTATATCAGTTTCATTTCTCATTTTGATTACCTTTCCCCCTCTTTCAATTTCAAATCATCTTGTTTCTAAATAGATTCGATTTTGATCTGAGTCCATTAGTATCTATTCAGAAAAAGTTTCTTCCACCATTTGAAAGATGTGAAGATGCTGTTGTATTTTTTGTATCATGTTGGAAAAGTCAAGAAGAAGATGATGATGAACGGATGGATGTTGAAATTGTAAAAAAAGATGAAGACGGAGATGGAGATCTAATTAGAATGAAGAATCAACAAATGTTTATGAAGAATTTAACATTTTTTAAGGAAATGATTAAACCAAAGTTAAATGATCCTTTGACAAATTCTTGGGCAAGTTTGATAGTGAAATCATTGGAAAAAGTAGTGAAAGAAAATGGTGTTGTGATTGGAACAAAAGAATTGGATCAAGATTTTAAAATGGAGGAAAGTATAAATGCAATTCCAATGTCATCTCTTTTCTTTTGTCAAATAGAATGTTGTTTTGAAATTATTGTTAACCAGTTCTCAACAAAGTTGGTTTCTTTTCTTTTTTCGTTTTTTCTTTTGATCATAATACAAACAAAAAATAATAACATAAAAATTATCAAAAGTCAAATTGAAATTGAAATTGGAATTCAAGAATCAACAAAGGAAAAGAATAAAGACAAAGATTTAGAAAAGATTCTTAATGAATGTCGTCCACTTTCAACAATTCTTCAACTATACTCCCTTGAATTTCCTCACCACATTTCTCCATTTCTCAAACAACTTTATGTAGCAAATATTCTACCAGAGTCTTGTCTGAATATTTCTTTATTTCCTTATTCAATCTCACCCTTTCTTCGGCTTATATTTAGTGAATTAATACCAAATTGGTTGATTCGATCTTGTGAGATTTGTATTGAACAATTTATTTTAGATTATGAAAGACCTGGCAAAAAATCTTTTCAAAACATGACTTTTGATACCTTAGATATTTCTGCTCTTGCTTCTCAAAAAAATTGCTCCCATTTTTTACTTTTATCCTCCAAAGAAAAGATATTTATTCTTCATGAAATTACAGAGTTATTTTGCAATTCTTCACCTAGATTTCACCTTCGGATCGTCCTTTCCCTCTGTTTAATAACTTCATATTACTTGGATATCATTAAGAAGAGTACAACTCCGCTTTCTCAAGACAATCGACAAGAAATATCAGTCCTCATTAACTCTTGGCTCCTTTGTTTTTCAACAAGTTCAGTTTGGAGTTCTCAAATTATTTCACCTTGTTATCCTCAATTGAACCTCCCAGATTCTACTGGAGTTGGATATAAAAGAAGAACCCCAAGAAAAGAGCGAGTCCCACCATCAATTTGTTCTTTAATCCTCTACCTATTCATCTTTTCATCTCGTTTCACAACTCTTATTGTAAATAGAACCCTTCAACAAAGTACAGTGAAATCATTAAATAGAATTAAAAAATTGAAATATGAAGAATTACATCAGCTATTAATTGAAAAAGTAGTTACTATAATTGAGACAATAGAATTTTGAATGAAAAATAAAAATGTTCTATATTGAAAAAAAAATGAAGAAATAATGAAGGAAAATTTTATTTTAGTTTTTCTTTTTAAATTCAATTTTTTCAACTTTGACCTCGCCAGCAATAAGTTGATAAACGAAAACGACAATATTGTTATTTTGAATATCCATCAAAACAAATGAAGGAGTAACATCACTTTTTTTTTTTAATTTTGAAATTAGAATGAATTTTTCTTTAGTCTTTTTTCAATTTTGAAAAAAAAAAAAAAAAAAAAAAAAAACCTTGTCAAACTTGAATAAGAACCAGTTGCTGAACCAGGATTAATAAAAAATTTTTCTGCAAATTCATAAGCTTCAAATTTGTGTGTATGTCCTGTAATCATAATATCAACATCCATTTCTCTTTGAGTCATAGCAATGGCATGAGAATCTCCCCAAGGAATAATTTGATGTCCATGACAAAGTCCAATCTTTACGCCTCCGAGTGTCACAGTTTTCTTATCTGGATAATTAGGGCTCTAATGAAAGATTCAATTATTAGTATTATTTTCCATTTCTTTTCGATTTTTTTTTAAAATAAATAAAGGTAATACCTCATCAAAATCTCCTTTAACAACATGGACATCACTAGCGATAGACTTTAAATAATCAAACGTTTCACGATTACAAAGATTTCCTGTACATAAGATGTGTTGAATTTTTCCAGGAACCTTTTTTTAAAAAAATAGTTTGATATTCATTCATTCATTTCATTTTGTTTAAAATTTTTCAATAGAAAAAAAAAATGAACCAAAAGTTTTTTGAACTTTTGTGGAAGAGAGTTTGCACGGAAGGGAATGTGGAGATCTCCAATTACAAGGACTAACTATTAAAAAAAAAAAAAAGATTTAAAAAAAAAAACATTTGAATTTTGAAGCAAAAAATAATAAAAAAAGAAAATTTCAAGAAAAAATTGAATAGATCTATTAGAAATTTGACTTCTTTCAATCAAACGAGACTTTAAAAATGATTTCAAAGTTTTCAAAAAATACAAAGAAAAATCAATCAAAAAAAAAAAAAGTTCATCGAAATTTTTTGAGATCATTAAACAAACTGGAAAAAAAGAAACCAATAAGAAATAATAAATACTTAAATGATAAAATATTAAAAAGATTAAAAAAAAAAAGATCAATGTAGTTGTTATATAATAAGATTTAGATTTGTAACACTATTTGATCGTTTCAAATAGAAAAAGAGGAGACTCACCACCATGTTTTTTTTGTATTTTTTTCCTTTTTTTTTTTTTCTCAATCGCACCTGACCTTCGACCCTGAAACAATCTCTTTTTCTTGTTTGACACTCTCACTTTCTCTTATAAAACCTCTTATTCTTTGTAAAGTGATTCCAATCTCATTATCTTCTTCTTTCTTTCAATTATCAGAAGGGATCATAATGATTGACTTTGATTTTTGATTTTTTGGAGTCAAAAAACTGATCAGGAACAAAAAAAAAAATTTTTTTTTATTATCATCGGTTGTTGTCGGCGATTGTCTGAGGATTTTTTTCTCAATAAGATCTTTAACCAAGCTAACAATACATTATAACCATTATAACTACCTATTCAACATTCTCAATCTCAATACAACCTATCATGTATTAAATATCTTAACTTCAAAAGAAGAAAAAATTTGACTTATAGAAGAATTGAAAAAACTGAGAAAGTGAGAAAAGAAAAAACAAAAACTTTGTTTGTTGAAAAATCGATACTAAGTCAATAGATGAGAATAGTTTGAAATAAACAAGATCTCTTAATTAATGAATAAAAGAGTAATTATTATCGAATTATGTTTGTGATTTGGATTAATTGTTTGAATATTTTTTTTAAAAAAAGAAAAGACTTGGAAAGTTCTGAAGAACAAATTTTTTGAAAAAGTCGTTGAAGACCCAACATATCTAAACAATTGTTCAAAAGTTAAAAAGAAGAGTTATTAACTTTAATAAATTATTAACATTGAATGAATTGACCAAAATGAATTGAATCAATATATTTGTTTATTTTTTTTCTCTGTATTTTGAACCTAAACACTTTAATTTTTTCTGTTTTCTTTGTTTTTTACTTCAACAACATTCAACATTATTAACATTTTCTTTTTTTTTAAAAAAAACAAGAATAGAAGAACGTTTATATCAAAACCAGTTTGAGATCCAAAGTGGAAAAGAAGAAGAAAAAAAAACAAATTAGTACAAAGTTTTAAATTATAAAATAGTAGTAAGAAAGAACAATGTCTGGAGGAGAATCTCAAGGAAAAACACCTAAAGTTGTAGTAAAAAATGTTGACATGGCTGAGGATATGCAAGAAGAAGCAATTTTGACAGCAAAACAAGCAATTGAAAAATACAAAATTGAGAAAGATATTGCAGCATTTATCAAAAAGGAGTTTGATCAAAAATTCAACCCAACTTGGCATTGTGTTGTAGGAAGAAACTTTGGTTCTTTTGTCACACACGAAACAAAACACTTTATCTATTTTTATATTGATCAACGAGCTGTTCTTCTCTTCCGCACCTCTCAATAATTGTGATAAATAAAGCAACTAAACTATTGAAGAAACTGGTTTTTTTCCTTTTCCTTTTTTTTTTTTTCCATTTCTTTCTATTTTCCAAATAATAGTTCAATTTTTTATTTGACCAAAGAGGATATAATAAAGAAAGGATTCAACTTTTTCTAAATGAAATAAAATATCATTATTATGGATTAAAACAATTTTTCAAGATTATGATCTGCATAATAATTTTTTCTCTCAAAGAATCAAGTGGAAAAGAAAATTAACAAAAGAAGAGTATTGAAATTCATCTTCCTCTTCTCATCAATTTTTTTTTTTCTCACTCTGAAAGCAAAGAAGAAAGGATGACAAAACTTATCAAACCAAATGAAAAGTGGTTCTCAGATTACATTTATGAAATTGTGATTGCAAAGTCATTAAATCTCTGTCATTGATTGATTGATTGAAAAAATCCTTCAAAAATTTTCAAATTCAAGAAACAAACAAAAACCAATATTCTTTGACAAAATGAAATTAAATTATATTTTCTCTTGTGTTTGATAACTTTTTTTTTTTTTTATGGTTTTGTAATCCTTTTTTCAAAAAAAAAAAAAAAAAAAAAAAAAAAAAAAAGTTCAAAATTTTTTGGATCGTCTTCTGGTTTTCAAAAAATACACAAGGCCTTACAATTATAATTGAAATACACTTTAATTGTAATTCTTGACATCAAGAAAAGAAAACAAACTTCAAAAATAACAAATTTTCAAGAATCTTTCAATCAAACTCAGTTGGAAATTTCTCAAAACTCAAAACACTTATTAATTATTGAAACTCAGGATTTCTTTGCTTTAAACACAACATTTGATAAACCAATGCCATTATTTGAGGAAGAACTTTGTGTTCTCATCTCCAAAGGAAAGACTAAATACGTCCAACAACTGTTAACGAACAGACTAAATATCAATACGATGGTGCATCATAAAGCACCTCTTTTCCTTGCTTGCGAGAAAGGATTATTAGATATTACAATAGTATTGCTTCAAGATAAGAGGATAGATGTGAATCTTAGAAATCAAGGAGGAAAAACTGCATTATTGAGAGCTTGTGAGAAAGGACATGTAAATATTATTAGAGAATTATTGAAACATAAAGATATTGATGTAAATTTAAAGGATGATGTTTGGCGAAGTCCTCTTGCAATTGCTTGTGAGTCTGGGAAATCAGAAGTAGTTGCTGAGTTACTTAAGGATAGTAGAGTTGAATTAAATGAATTAAATGAGTTTGGATTTGCTCCTTTACATAACTCAACACTTAGAAATGATTGTAGAACGACTAAACTACTTGTATCAGATCAGAGATGTCAAATTAACATTTTGAATGTGACCTCTCAAACATCATTTTATATTGCTTGTGAGAGAGGACACATTGATATTGTAAATATTTTATTAAGTGATTCAAGAATAAATGTAAATCTTGCCGATTCATTCTCAACAACTCCATTTTCTCGTGCTTGTGCAAATAACCAAGTTGAAATTGTAGAAAGACTTTTAAAGAGAAAAGATATTGATGTAAACTTATCAAATGCTGCTGGACAAACACCTTTCTTCATTGCTTGTCAAAATGGCCATCTTGAATTCGTAAAGTTATTACTCAATGATTCGAGAATTGATGTTAAAAAGTGTGCACTTGATGGAATGTCACCAATTGCCATTGCTTGTAGATCTAGAGCTCCTTGTGATATTGTTGAGTTAATGTTAAAGGATTTAAGACTATCATTAACTCAAATTGATGAAGATGTAATCTTAATGTTTTTATTTAAAGTATGTCACCAATTTGGAAGATTTAATCTTGCTCAACACATATTGGCTACTGGAAGGCAAATTTCTCAGATAAATTTAAAACCCACTCAGCAATTTTTTAATGAATCAGACGCAGAATATATTTCTAGAAAAGAAGGTGTAGATTTGATTGAAAATTTATTTTTGGAATACAAAAAGGATCCTATTAATATCGCCTTTAAAATTCAACGAAAATTGGGAACCTTAGGTTCTTTGTTTATTGATTTTATTTTATTTTGATTTTTTCAAAAATAAAAAATTAACACATAATAATATTATAGATCGAGGTGCATCAGATATATTTATGATATCAGTCCTCTTATCAGATGGATATTTAAGATTCCCAAAAGTGACACGAAAAACAAAAACTAGAATTGTAAAAGAGTTTAAAGTGGAAGTATTAAATTAAAACTTGTACACTATTTACACTTTATTAATTTTTTTTTTTTTTTTCAAAATTTGCTTTTCTTTTTCCTTCCCCTCCTCCTAAGATTACAAAATAAGATAATTTCTGATTGGTAGGTAACAAGATTTTTCTGAACAATCCTTCAACCATTTCTCTGATACAATTGGAATTTTATGTTTTTTTGCAAGTTCACATTTTTTTCCTGAAGAGTCTCGAGCAATAATATGTGTTGTTTCTAATGTTACAGCTTGAGAAGATTTCCCACCCATTCCTTTCAGTAGTAGAGTTAAGATTTCAACTTCTCTCTTTTCAAATCCATCAAAAGAAACATTCAAATATTTTAAATCATCAGCAGGTTGGGTTTCAATGTTCTTTAATTATTTTTTATTTTATTTTTTATTTTTATTATTATTATTTTATTTTACTTTGTTGAAAATAAAAATAAATAAAAATCAAAAGAATAAAAGAATAAAAATTACAATTTGGCTAGTAATCTTGCCTATACGAGTTAGAAATACAATTGTGACCAAAAATTCTTGAGAAGGTTGTAAATCAGTTAGTAAAACAAATGAAGAGTTTGGAGAAATACTTCTCTCCTTATTATCATATTCCACAGACGTTGAAATAATTTTTGTTCCTTCTAATTTCTTCAAATTCCACTCAATAAGTGCTGTATTATGAGACTTATATTTCAACATTGTTTCCAAATTATTTGGAATCTTTCCTAGTTGGTCATAGATCTCTTCTTGAAGTGCTAGAAATGATAACTTGCGTCTATAATATTATTTCAACAAATTAATAACAAAGTGAGAAATATTAAAAGAGAGATCTGAATATGATAAAAAATAAAAATCTGAAGAGAAATATTGATAATAGAGAAATATAAAATAAATAAATGTAGAAGTATAAATATTACCTTTCTTCATCTTTTGCTTTCTTTGTTACATTAAGAAACACAGTTGAGCCTTCTTTTGTTCCCTCAGGTACTAAGAAAGTTGGGATTTCAATAACTCGAAAGTCTTCAGAGATCAAAAATGCTATTCCAGAGATGATCTTCCCAACAACAAACTCTGTTTGAAGACTTTGAGCCATTTTAAATGTATTAGTTTAAGGTTGAATGAATTGATCTAATGAGCTATTGTTGTTGAAAAGGGTCAATAGGAAGAAAAATGATAAGTAAATAACGAACAAAATTTTTTTTTTTTTTTTTTTGCCTGATTTTTTTTTTTTTTTTTAAATTTTTTTTTTTTTTTTTTTTCTTTTTTTTTTTTTTTTTTTTCAAATTTTTTTTTTTTCCTCCTGAATGAAACCTCAAAAAGTAACTTCGTTTCAAACTTTTAAAATTTCTTTTTCATTTGAGATCCTTTATCGTCTTCTTAAAAACACAAAACAAAGTAATTGGATTACTAATTTTTTTACTTGGAATCAGTTTAATTTTTTTAAAAAAAAAAGAATTGTAAAGTTGGAGAAAAAAAAAATGATTCAAATCTCAATTTTGATTTCAATTGAAACGAATATATGAAACATACAGTCCTTTTTTTTTTTTCCATATTATTTTTTTTAAAATATTTACCTCAAGATGTTAAGGTTTACCACCAATGATCATTGCAGTTAAAATTAATGCTGTGAGGGTGCCTACTAACATTGTTGTTTTGAAGATCTTGTCATCATGATCAAGAAGAAGTTTCTTCATGTTATCTTGTTCTATTAAATGACTTGTCATAGTTTCAAGCTGTTTATCTTTTTCTTCAATTTCTTCTTCTAATTTTATCCTTTTCGAAACTTCTTTTTCAACTTTTTCTTCCATAATTGTGACAGTGTTGGTTGCATTTGCCAGTAAATGTTCAAAATTTTTTATTTCAGCTGAAATAGTTAGTTCTATTCCATGAACTGATTCCTTGAGTTGATCATTTGCTGATTTAATAGACTCAACATGAGATTCCATTTTTCTATTTCTCCAAAGAATAGCCACATATGTAATAGCTGTGATCCCAATTGTTACATAAGTTGAGAGCATTCTAATTTTATCGCTCCATGTTTGTTCGACTTGATATCTTTCTGCTACTTTTGTTAAATATTTATCAAATGTCTGATTAAATTCTTCTTCATACTGATTCATGTTTTTTTTTTCATTTTCAACTTGAATATTGAGATCTATCTTTTTTTTATACTGGAGTTGCGATTGTTGAAATTCTTCTGGAGTTGCTTCTAATCTATTCACTTTATCTTGGAGTTCTCTGAATTTATCATGAGTTTCAGCAGATCTATATTTTTATTTATTTATTTTGTGGATTTTTTTTTTTTTTTTTTTTCAAAACTCAATCCAATAATTTAGAGGGAAAAAAAAAAAAAATCAAACTCTTTCTGAAGCTGCTCATAATCTCTTCTACCTTTTTGAAATCTATCTCTTTCAAATTTTAACAATCGATCTGTTTTTTCAACCTCTTCTCTCAACCTTACAATCTTATCATATTCTGTTAATTGATTTAATTGTTGTTGAAGAGCACGGATAAATGGTGATTGAACTATTTGTGATGACTTTGAAATTACATTTCCTTTGGCATTAACAGCATGATCTCTCATAAGATCCATTGTTTCTCTAACTTTCTCATTTTGTTTTGTCTTTGAAATCAAGCCATTTGCGTTTTGCCGAAGAAGTTTGGTAACATGGGCTAGTTGACCCTATTAAATAAGAAATTGGAAATTAGAAAATGATTTAATGTTGATTAAAGGAATCAAAAAAATGATTCACTTTGTTGTTTAAAATAAAGAACAAAGTGAATAATTAAGTTGTTGTTTTGTTTTTTAAAAAAAGTATGAAGTGGTGAAAAAAAAAAAAAAAATTGAACTCTGATTTTCTCCATCTATTTTTTTCTATTTTTTTCTTCTATTTTTTTGTCCTTTGCTCAAACGTCCAAAACTTCAATCACTCAATATAATATCATATAGGTATTACTTAGTAAGATTTTATAAACTAGGATCGGATACGAATCAAATGAAATTGAAACGAAAATAACTTTATTGTCAAGAAATTACAGAAAAATTCAAATTGCAATCCAGCCTGATTTCAAATTTAGTTGAAGATCAGTTACAATGGCAGTCATTACAACCACTCAGAGCTATTGGAGCGAAAAAGAATATTTTAATTCAAAAGAAATTGCCTCAATTATGACCAGATCAAGATTTGAATCCATTTCAAGTGCTCTCCACTTTAGTTCAACTTCCACTTCTAAAGACAAATTTTTTAAGATTAGATCTTTTTTAGAATTAATTAATGAAGATTTTCAAGAAAACTCAAGAATTTTTCAATTGATGAATGTATGGAACCTTTTACTGGAAGAATCTCTTTTAAACAGTATATGCCCATGAAACCTGTAAAAAGAGGATTTAAAATTTGGGTATTAGCTTGTGGACAATATACATTTAATTTTCAAGTTTGTACCAGAAAAACAGTCAATTCTGCTCTAGAAAAAGGATTGGGTGAGAGAGTTGTCCTTGAGCTCTGCAAACCTGTGCATAATTCAGGAAGAATTGCTGTGATGGACAATTTTTCATCAGTTAACCTATTTGAGGAATTAAAAGAAAAAGGTATTGGAGCAGTTGGAACTATTAGAAAAGATAGAAAAGGATTAGCAAATGTGCAAACAAAAGGATTAAAAAGAGGAGATGCAAAGAAAAGAAAATAAAGAAAGGACTTACTCTTCTCGTTTGGCAGGACAAAAAGCCAGTTTATTTTTTATCCTCTGTTCATCCCAGTGAGAGATGAAAATTTTGACGAACATTTAGGTAATATTTTCAAAGAATTTCAAATTAATGATACATTACAAAATTACATCCAAAAGAGGTTGCTAGCCCCGAAAGAAACCCAAGAGATAAAATTGCTATGAGAAGAGAGAAAAGTGGAGAAAATTGAAGTCTATTGCCCAAACCTTGTGACATTCTATAACAACCACATGGGAGGAGTGGATCAAGATGACCAAATGTCAAGTTACTATCGAGTAGGAAGGAAATCCAAGAAGTGGTATCTTTGAATCTTCAATCATTTTATTGGAGTTAATGCCGTGTCTTATTCAATGAAGTAACAAGAAAATCTCTTACTCATTCAACATTCCTAAAAGAAGTTGCCAAAGAACTGATTGGAGATTTCTCCTCAAGGAAAAGAGTTGGAAGACCTCCTGCCAAGAACTTGCATTTTGATTCTTCCTCATGGCATTTTCTTGAAGAAATGGATAATAGAAGAACATGTTCTTTTTGTAAAAACAGCAAGATTGTAAAACTATACTGTAAATAAATCAACCTTTCCTTCTAATCAATGGAGTTCAACACTAACGAATTCGTCATCCAAAGAAAATTAACACCTCTTCCAAGAGGATTCTCTCTAAATTGCTTCCATATTATAGGCCAATCTAATTTTTTTCTTTCAAATAACTATCTCCAAAGAGAACAATCAAAGAAAACATATTTGTAGCATCCATTTCTAGTACATTATTTTATTACATTAACAATTTATGTTTGATATTTTAAAGTTTTTAAAAAAAATTACCAGCAAATCCAAGTTTAATCCTCAATTCCATTTTTGTAGCTACAGAATCCATTTGAAATTTCTCAAGTAGGTTTAAAATTTGAACTTTGATTTGTTTATGCAATATGATTTCTCGAACTTCAGTTCCTTCAAAGTCATACATTATTTCTGTACTTTTATCTCTTGCTACATCAATTGCAGTTTTGTCATCTTTGTCAACTAAAGAAATATTAACTTGATGTTCACTTCCTAATAAACACTCAACAATTTTGAGGTCACTCATATAACTTGCAACCATTAGTGGAGTCCATCCATTCTTATCAGGTAAATTACAATCCACTTGTTTCATTTTCAGTAGTTCATTCACAATTTCATCCTTTCCACGTCTGCAAGCAAAATTCAATGGTGTTAAACCATTGTTATTCCCAATATTCACATCAATTCTTGAATCAGCTAATAAGAGTTTCACAACATCAACATGAGAGTTTGCACAAGCTAAAGTCAATGGAGTGAAACCAAAAGCATTTCTAGTATTAATATCGAATTGAGGATCTTGAATTAGGAGCAATTTAACTTGTTGAGAATCTCCTTTTAAACAAGCATCAAAGAATTGTTTCTGAATGAGATTCATGAATGGGAAGAGTGATTAGCATCGAAAAGAGAATCTATCACTTCACCAATCGATCTACAAAAAAAAATTTTTTTTTTTTTTGAACAAACAAAATCTTGTTTTTTTAAAAAAACTTATTAACTGATTCAAAAATTACAAAAGAATCTTCACTACTAATTTTTTTTTTTTTAATTAAAACCTATTCTATTACAAAATTTTTATGATACAAAAATTATATATTTCTTTTTCGAATTTGTGGAACTATCTAAACTTTAAGAGAGAGTGATTCATGTGCTGTAGGTTTCCTAACATACTCCTGAGTATGACGGGACACTCTATCATTTGGTTCATGTTCATCTTCGTCTTTGGATTCCTTCATCTCTCTCATTTCTCTTGCTTCTTTTGCTTCTTTTCTCTCTTTTGTCTCTCTTTCAGTGTAACTATCATCATGGAGATTTCTAATCGTGACAGAAAAATAAACAACAATCACCATCTCTAAAAATGCAAGTTCAGTTCCTATTCTGATTCCAACATCAAGCTGCCAAGCATTAAGATAACCTGTTACAGTACCAGCAGCAATAAATATAACAAGAGAGACAAGACCAATGATAAAGAAAAAGCTGACTGAACAAGAGATCATTAAGGCTGTAATTTTTTTGAGAGCTAATCTTCGATAATAATCTTGTTCAAGAAGTCCTGATCTTAATGAAAGTAATAATCTAATACCAAAGTAGATGAAAAGGGATAGCTGAAAAACGAAGATTGGGAGTAGTAATGCAAAGTAGACTATGACTGCTACATATCCTGCATATGTGAGAGTGCCAATAAACATCAATAGAAGCATAGCAACTGTGATATAGAGAACAGTGAATCTTACAAAATAAACTATCCATCTTGAAGTGCGTTCAGTTAAAATACTTCCATCAACTCCTGCAATTTGAATCCTATTGAAAAAAAAAAAAAAATTAGAATTTAAAAAAAGAAAGAAAGAAAAGGAAAAATAAGGATATTTAGAAAAAGAAAGCCAACCAAGCGAGAAGCATAATTGCAAGTAAATAAAATGCGAATAAATATCCTAGAAATAGAACAACTTTATACCCTGTTGAACCTAACCGTCCTGTTGAAGCATCAGGATCAACTGCTAATTCAATCCACATCACTATAAAAGATTCAATATTATTGATTAGCTTTTAGAAATAAATAAACAACCAAAAAAAAAAAAAAAAAAAAAATAAAAAAAAAAAAAAAAAAAAAAAAAAAAAAAAAAAATTCGAACTTGCTGATAATAAAATTCCAATAATAAAAATTCCATGTCTAAAAGTAAAGTCTAAAGAGAAATGGCTTTTATAAAATAGGATAAAAAGTTGAACTATGCCATAAATGAAGATAATGAACCAAGCGACAAAAAATGTCCAATTCATTGCAGCAAATCCTGGTGAATTAATCCAAAGCTCATACTTAGACATTTCTTTTTTATTTATTTCATTTAAGTAATTAATTTATATTATTTTGGTTGGGAACTAAATAAAAAAGTAAAAGGTACGTGATGTAACTTGAACTGGTGAATTAACAGAGAGAATTTGCTTTGCTGTATCAGCTGCTACTAAAGTAAGGAAGATACCAACTGAATTTGGAATGTCACCATAAGGCTCAGAGCGAATTGCAGAAAAATATTGAATAGTTCCAAAATCTGGTGATGCACTTGTAAAAATCATTAATGAAGGTGAAGCTTGATTGAGAGTATCTTCTATAATTTGTGCAAATGATGTACAATTTGCCTTAATTGCTTTTCCTAATTCAACAATAAAAATTGAAGTTACTGGAGGGACTATTTTTACACTACATTTTTCAATTGAACTGAAATCGATTGGCGTTAGAAAGTCATGAAGGTCATAGTTTTGAGGTCTTTCATAGAAGTCACTGTTGAAGAAAGTTTCGCCTGATTTTTTTTTTTTTTTTAGTTTTTTTTCCCTTTTTTTTTTT
>Ga0209960_1002958_pt1 | contig 15711 bp, 20 predicted proteins | sample ThiBiot_500_plan_2_FD_183947 | JGI IMG/M metagenome (GOLD analysis project Ga0209960, IMG submission 183947) | Wastewater bioreactor microbial communities from Cape Town, South Africa - Thiocy_expt_500_plan (SPAdes) | ecosystem: Engineered > Bioreactor > Thiocyanate-remediating >...
GATTTTCTTTGTTGATTTCAAATAAAGAAGAAAAAGTTGAAAAAAAAAAGAAATAGAATGAAATGAGTACATGTGCAGTAAAAAGATTACAAATCTCAGAAACTAGTTGAGCTACAACTGCCGAGATTGAAGCTATTTGAGTTCGAGGTGAAGAATCACCTTTTTGAAGTGTTTTGAAATGACCTCCAAGTTCTCTTAATTTTTCTCCAAGTAAACTTTCTTTTTCTTGTAATCCTTGCTTTTTTTTCTCATAATCAACCTCAGCTAGATGTTGACTTTGTTGATCAAGGGTTTCATGAGCAAGAGTTAAAAAGCTTCGAATCTCAGTTAAGAGTGGGACAAATGAAGGGAGACTAAATGATTTAGTATCTAATGATTCACCAACAACTTTTGAAACTAATGAGAGTACTGTTGATTCTAACTCTTCCATTATTATTCTTCCTAAAACAAAGAAAGAAAGAAAAAAAAGTTACTTCAATTAATTCAAGTCAAACAAAAGTTTGAAAAGTCCAAAAGAGAAAAAAAAAAGTCAAAACGTTGAAACTTTCAGTGTTATTAACTTAATTGTAATGAAAATGTTAAAAAGTGATGTTTATATCTTATGTTTTATGTTTTATAACACTTTCTATGACAATTATATGGTTTGTATTTGTTTTATATTTGTGGTTTATTGAATTGAATTGAAGTGGGTTCAACCCAAAAACAGGAAAAAAAAAAAAAAAAAATTTTTTTTTCTCTTTCACAAAATCTCCAAAATAATGAAATAACAACTAATAAATTGATTCAATCTTAACTTCAATTTTTTTAAAAAACAAAAATATTAACAATTAACTTTAGCTTTGTTTCAGATTTCAAAAACTTCAAACTCAATTATAAAAGGTTTCCGAAACCACTGCTTTGTTTTGTTTTCCGTTCCTGATTTACTTTTTTTGTTTTTTTTTTTTCTGTTTTTCTTTGGAATCTATCAATCCACGTGGGTTTGAAGATTTAAAAAACCAACACTTTTCTTCTTGAGTTGTAAAGCAGAACCCAACAAACTTATTCAATTTGAAGAAAGAATAGAAAAAGAAATTAATTCAAAAGTAAATGGATTCTATTCAAATTGTTTTTCAATTTTTTTTGGTGACCAAGTTCGTGATCCGAATTTGAGCTAAAAAAGTAATAGCTTTTATCCACGACTCGACTTTTGACCTTTTCTTCTTCGAAATAGGATTCCAACTTATTGGACATTTTTGAAACCCTTTTGTTTCTCTTCTCAAATCGTCTACATTTCTAACATGCATGAATTCTGAATTAGCAAAAAAATGCCCTTTGTTTTTTAGTTAATTTAGTCTTTTAGAATTCAAAGCTTAGTCTTGGATTTCTTCTGGATTAATCATTAACCAATTTAACTCCTGCTTGGTGATCATTTAAGGCCTCTTTAGTGTCTTTCCGGATACTTTCGAGTTTTCTCCTTCATAGATGAAACTGACAACTTTGATGTAATTAGAGGTTCCAGTTATTTCTATGGGATATGAGTTGTTTTCTAACAACTTGTTTTTCGTATTCCACTCCAGCGTTTTCATTAAAAAAATAATCAGTAACTCGGTCGTAATACCCAGTCCAGACTTGTTTCCTGCTACTTTCATTTGGACACTCTTGGTAGATGTTTCGGGAATCTGCCCACTCATTGATACCAGTTCTTAATCTTTGGCCAATATTTTCACTAAAAAAATCTATAGTCACTTTGTCATAGTATCCAGCCCTCTTGTTCGAATCTTTTGTAATAATGTGGAGTAGTGTCAATTGATTCTATTAGCCCCTTTTTGGTAGCCCTTTATTTCTAAGTTCCTGAAGAACTCTTGTTGTTGATTTTAAGTTAGTTTGTTAGGGAGCTTCAACATTTTTTTTTCTTGTAAATTGTGCCCTTCGAAATAAAATTTTTCTGGCACGTGGGTTAAATTTTTTTTCTCTATTGGAATGGAGAGTGATGAATTCCTAAAAGCTTGTCGAGATGGAGAAGTTGATAGAGTAAAGGAAGCATTGAGGAACAAAGATCCTAATTTAAATGTAAATGAAAGAGATAGTGCTTATGGTTATACACCACTTATTTGGGCTTGTAAAAATCATCGCGTTGAGGTTGTTGAACAATTACTTCAAGATCCAGATATCGATGTGAATTTACAAGACAAGTATGGACAAACCCCACTCTCTTGGTGCTGTAGTAATGGAGATATAGAAATTGTGAGATTACTACTTGATACCCCAAATATAGATGTAAATAAGCCTAGGTATTTTGATAATTGGACACCATTATTCCGTGCTATTTGCAATGAAAAAATTGAGATTGTTAAAATGATATTAGAGGCAGGAGGAAGTGTTGAAGTTAAAGGAAGTGAAGATAGTCCTTCTATTTCAGCATTGAATTTTGCAAAAGAGAGAAAGAATTCAAGTATAGAGATAATACATTTACTTGAAAGATATCAATCAAAGTAGTTCCAAAATAAAAAAAACGAGAACTTCTAGATCTGAAAATAAATAAATAAATATCATTGGTACACTCTTTCTTTAATTTTAATGATAGTTTTTTTTTTTTTTTTTTTTTTTCAAACAAACAAACAAAGAATATTCACAAGTTATTTTGGTTTTTGGTTTTGGTTATTGGTTTCTGCAAGGTTAGTCAATTGCTGGTGGAGATCGAGTGGGGCGTCGAGATCTTCGAACTTGTTGAAATATTACATGACGATTACTTTTTTCCTCCTATAGTTTTGAAAAAAAAAGAAAAGAAAAAGAAATAGTAAGAAATTCATGATTGAAATAATAAAATAAAATAAAAGAAAATAAAAGAAAATAAAATAAAATATCGACCTTCTCCCAAGAAACGAATATAAAAGGTCTTTGTTCATAACGATAAACATTTGAAGGGGAAGCATTATTTGGATCATCAATTAAATCAATTGGAAAAGCTTCAATTCCTAATCTCACTTTTTTAAATCCTCTCTCTTGTAAAGCTTCTCTAGCTAACTCTCTATTTTCAGCAAAACTTAAAAAACGGGCAAGGTCAGAAGAATGTATCACTGATTTTTTGTGTTCTTCAAAAGGAGGTGGGGAATTCTCATCCCAAACAAGTTCATCATTTGAATAAAGTGCAACAACAACACATTGTCTTGCTCCTTTTTTCGCACTTTCTTCAAAGAGGGGTAGAAGATCAATAGTAAGGTATCTAGTGAGAAATACTTCACGTCCTCCAACATTTGATAAATAATGTAATAATTTTGCTGTTGAATTTTTTTTTTTTCAAAAAACAAAATTAGATGTTGATATGGTAAAAAAATTATAAATAAATAAATAAATAAATAAATAAAATAAATAAAATAAAACCTATATTCCGACATTGAAAGGTTTTAGTTGAAATAGGAATTAAAAAGTATTCACAAGCTTCAAGAAGTTTAAATACACATGAATCATTCGTGCATTTTACAATGCCATGATCATAATAACCAAGAATAGCACGAAAAAGTGAAGGTTCAATTTCGTATTCAATTTTATATTCTCCATTCTCTTTTGGTCTGCATAAACAAAAAAAAATAAATAAAAAATAAAATAAAAAAGTTATTATTTTATATTTTAAATTAATATGAAAAATAAATAAACATACTTTTGGACGAGAGTTGAAAACATCCTTCCTAACATTGTATCTGGATGTGCTTGAAGTTTTGAAATTTGGATTGGAAAGCGATTACCATCAATTAAAAATGTCACAAGTTTTTGAGAACTTTCTTTTTCAACATCTTTTTTTTCAAAATGTTTTTCTGAAAGGTTTTGAAGTTGTTTAACATCTTTATTTCTTGTTCCTCCTCTTTGAGATGTAGATGTTTGATATTGAGATGAATATCGAACTGGAGAAGAAAGAGATTGAGTTGCTAAAGTTGATCCTCCTTCTTCCTCATGTTCTGCTTCAATTTCATTTTGATTCTCAAATTCACTTCCAAGTTCTTCATCTTCTTCATTTTCATCCTCCTCATCCTCATCCCCTTCTTCTTCTTCTTCTTCCTCTTCTTCTTCACTTTCACTTTGATTTCTATTTCGAATTATATTCCGACTTCTTCCATTTTGATTTAAATTTCTATTTCCTTGATTATTTTCGTTTTCATTTTCATTTTCATTTTCATTTCCCCCTTCATTCTCTCTCATATTCTCATCTCTTCTCTCTCCATTTAAATTTAAATTCTCATTTTCATTTTCATTTCCAAATCCAAGCTCAGCTTCAGAATCATTCTCATTCACAGTCTCATTTTCATTTTCATCCTCATCCTCTTCTTCTATCCTCCCAATTCCAATATTTTCATTCTCATGATGATCTTCATCTTCATTCTCTCCTCCTCCCCCTCCTCCTCCAACATAATTATGATTACTATTATTATTCCTTACATACGCAAATCTCCTCGCCATCAAATCTTCTCCTCTCGATTCCTCGTCTCCTAACAATGACCCATAATTACGTGAAGAAGAAGAAGAACCAGGTGAGTTTGTCTCCATTCTCTCTTTTCCTTTTCTTTTCAATCGTAGTAAATATTTAGAATTGAAACTATAATTTTGAAACTATAAAGTTAAGAGTTGCAAATAGGTTTGCTTTTGTAGAGTTGTTGTTGGAGAAAAGAGAAAAAAGTGATTGATTGATTCCTTTTTTTTATAATTATTTTTGTTTTCGGTATTTCCCGGGGTTTCTTTTGAATCAATCTCAACCGTATTCATTATAAGTCTTATATTATGCAACATGATGATGATGAACTTAGATGATTTATATCAGATGATGGAGGAACAGCTTTAATATTGGAATCTTCTTCATCTTTCTCTGTTATCACAATTGGTTTGAAATAAGATTTCTTGATCACAACTTTTAAAATGATCTTCTGAATCCAGTTTATTTGTTCAGGTAATTTTTTTTTCTTTTTTTTTTTTGCAAAGTAAAATTTTGTTTTTTTTTAAAAAAAGAAGATCATTCCATAAGTAAGATTGGAACATGGAGTGATTTGTTTCAATTTCAAAAGATTGTATTGAATTTATTTTCCCCAAAGAAACAAAGAACCCTTCCAAGGTTGGAAATTGCTTCTCGCTTGGACCTTGAATCATTTTAAAGGTGTACATCTTGACTTTCAGAGGCAATCCAATTCCAAATAGTTTCAATATTTTCTTCAGTTATTCGAATTACTTTGAAGCAGTCCAAAAATAATTCCTGCATTTCTCAAATAAACTTCTGTTAGAATTCTTGTTCTGTTTTTCCCATTATTCGGAGTCATTTAAAATACTTTTTAATATTTTATGCCATTGAAGGATTTTTAAGACCAAATAGTGATTGTGGAAGAGATTGACAAAGAATATCAAAAATCAACAAACAACATCATTGATAATTTATTTTAAGCAAATGCAAGATTCCCTCTCACCAACAAGCAAACCTTCTTTTGATAGAATAACAAAATCGATTAAATTTTGTAATAATAGTAATAGGAATGAACTATTCTATTTTCAAGAAGTTATCATGATATCGAGATTGTTTTTGTATCTAAAAAATGAAAATGAAAATGAAAAGCAAAAAAAAAAAAAAAAAAAAAATTGTTTTTTTTCTTTTTTAATTAAATAATTAAAAAATCACAATACCACACCAAATTGCTCAAATGATTCTTTATCAACTTATAAACCTTATGTTCATACAATTCATCAAATTTAATAGTAATTGATAAGATATTCTAATAATCGTTCAATAAAAAAAACAATAATTGAATAATTGCGCATCAGACAAATGTCGAGAATTGAATTGAAATTCATTATACAGTCCTAACATCATTTGGCTTTGTTATTTTGCATATCAATATTGATATGTGAGATATATTTTTTATAAAAAAAACTAACAATTCTTATTATTATGTATAGATGAGCTTTCATTTGCAAAACTTTCAAGAGTTCCCTGTGACTTATGAAGATTCGGATGTCTTTAACCTTCTACATGAAGACAGTAATGATATCATTCCGCAAGAATACCTTGAAACATTGAAACCTTTTGAAGAGGTATTATTATAATTTATTTCTCCCATAGTTATCTTTGAAATCAAAACTGAATCTTATTTTTCTTTCTTTCTTTGATTATAGACTCGCATTAACAAAGAAGTTTCTGACTCAGATTATGAAGCAAATCAAATCTTTTTTGACTACAATAATGCAAGTCAAGATGGGCTCAATACTTACTGTAGTCCTCCCAATATCCCAATTACTGTCGACAAGACTTTTGATGTTACTCTTAAAGAAGAATCAGATGAAACTATGTTTAAAGAAGTTCTCGTAAAAGTAAGAGGAAATCAACCTCTTGATCAAGATCTCAGCATACGTCTTGCTACCCTTGAACGTACCTTATTCACTGGCTTTAAAAAACAATTTTTGGTTACCCCACAAGAATCCAACAAACTCTCATCACTAAGAAAATCCCAAAGAAATTTGGCGTCAAAAAACAAAAAAAAGGAAGAAGAGATTGAAAAAGCGACAAGTTTGGAACATGAGAACAAAATGTTAAGAAATGAGAACGATTTTTTGAAAAAGCAAATTGAGGAGCTAACAAGAAGCCTTGAAAGAATGTCTTATGCTTCAGGATCTCCCACAAAAAAAACTAAATTAATTAGTTAATTCACAAACAAACATACATTGTAAACCAAAAAAAAAAAAAAAAAAAAAAAAAAAAAAAAAAAAATTTTTTTTTTTAAAAAAAAAAAAATAAAAAAATAAAAAAAAAAAAAAAAAAAAAAAAATAATTCAAAAATCCAAAAAAATAAAGTAAAATCACTCGTTTTAATTTTCACTTTTATCTTACAATCTAATTTTCAGCTCCAATCATTTCAAGAAAAAAAAAAAAAAAGGGAGATATACAATTATAAAATTGGTTGAACAATAGCAAATTCTTCAAAACATACAAAATTTGAATTTGGAATATGACAACTATTTTTGCAAGTATAAATTAAGATTGTTCCCCATTCCATTGCATTTCCTTGATTCAATAAACTAAGAAGATTATCTTCTGGGGCAATTTCAATTTCAATTTCTCTTTCAACCTCAATATCTTCCCCTTCATCTCCTTCATCACCTTTTTGTTTTCCTTTTGAAGAAGTTCCTTGTGATTTTGTAAGTTGTTTAGTTTTGAGTTTGACTTTCTCTTTTTGAGTTTTTTGTGATTGATTATTTTTTCTAAAAATTGGATGTGATTCAGGTTGGAGAACATTTAATAATCCTGGCATTAACTGACATTCCAACAATCTTGGTGATTTACAATTTGAACAAGTTGGTATTGAGAGAAGTGTTTCATTTGGAATTGATCTATAAAGTAAAGGTGTTTCACCATATGGAGGAAATCTTACAACTTGGGTTGGAGCCAAAGAGATCCTTTTTTGAAACTTCCAATGAATATTTTCAATATGTTTATGTTGTGTCTTTTCATAACCTTCTCCTTCCCATCCTCCACTTGTTCCTTCATCTAAATCCTTTTCCATTTGTTCATACATAGCTTTTTTGAGGTTGAAAAAAATAAATGAATAAAAAAATTGGAAATCAAAAAAAAAAAAAAAAGAAAATAAAAAATAAAAAAAACCTAATTGCTTTTTTGAAGGTTTCTTTTCTTTTTGAATTGGTTCATCATCAAAATAAATTGCAGAACTTTCAAAAGAGTAATCATTAAAATCATTTTGTTTCAATGATTTCTTTTTAGCTTTTTTTTTTTCTGGTTTTGTTTGAACTTCCTAAAAATTGATTCAAATTTAAAATTTAAAATAAAATAAAATAAAATAAATGAATAATAAAATAAAATGAAATGAAATGAAACTTGTTTTGTTTGAGAATCTAATGCTTGTTCCATATCATCAAAATTGAAATTATTTGGTTTATATTCAATTTCACTTTCCATACTCCAATCAGATGCATCAATTCCCCAATCATCTTTGACCTTTTTATTTATTTATTTTGAAATCAATTTATATTATTTATCATTATTTCTTCATAATTCTCATTTACCTCAGATTGATCTGTTTCCATAAGTTCAATTTTTTCAATTTTTGATTCAGAGGATATTGTTGTTGTTGATGGTTTTGTTATTTGACACCTCAACACGACCCAACTAAAGAGAACATTTTTCTAATAATAAAAAAAACAAAAAAGAAAAAGAATCAAATGTTTTTACCTTCCAATCTGTGTTTGACATTTATATTGAATGCATCCAAATATATATAGAACCCTTGAGTAAATAGAATCAGCAATTGTTGAATCAACTAATATTTTTATTTTGAAAAAAATATATCAATAAATCCAAGTAATAGAAATGAAAAAAGAACAGAAAAAAGAATTAAAAGAATTAAAACAAAAAAAATTACATTGAGCCACAAAGAAGAGTCGTTTTGAACAGACCTTGCATACGAGTTCACTTGCTTTTGGTATAAGATCTGATTCCGAAACCCAAACTGGAACCCCTCCAATTTTACTTTGATATGGATCATTATCATCTCCTTCTTCAAGGGTGTAGTCTACAAAGCCTAACGAAACCATTGTTTTAAGCAGAGACAATGAATATATAATGAAGGGTTGCTTGAGTTGATGAAATCCACGTGGAAATTGTTTTTTTTTTGTGCAAAAAAAAAATTGTGCGGAAAGTCAAACAAACGAACAATTGAAAGTATACATTGTTTTATAAAATTACTCAACTAAACTAACTCAAAATTTGAAAATAGGGAAAGAAATAAAAAAGTATTATTGAACATGAAATATAAATATAAACAAGATTGAGTTTCAAAAAGGTGAGAAATCTGGAGGATTCCGGATCAAATTCCATTTGTATTCTTCCTTAAAAACTGTCCAATTTAATTTAGAATACAATTCAAGTCTTAACTTCTCATTCTTTTCAATAGATGACGGTTTAGGACTTGATGAACTTAGTTTTTGAATTGTTTTTAGAATGCTTCCATATTTCTTCTTCTTTGAATCAACACGTAATTTCAAGGAAAGATATCTGTGATCTGAATTTGGATCAACCCACATTTTTAATTGATCCATGGCTTCAAGAGCTTGATTGAATGGATTCGTTTCCTTTTTTTTTAAGAAAAATAAAAAAGTTAGAAAAAAACAAGGAAAGTTAGAAAAAAGAAAGAAAAAAGAAAAAAGAAAGAAAAGAAAGAAAAAGAAAAGGAAAAAGAAAAAGAAATTATACATTTTGACTTTCATCTGATTCTTTAACAAATTCATGTCCAATTGTATCATTACCTTCATCTACTCCTTTTTCATGTTGAACATGTTCACTTTCTTCATTCTCAAAACTATTTTCTTGCTCATCTTGATTATCATTATTACTTTCATCTTGATTTTGATTTTCACTCTCTGCATCCATATTTGTATCAAGTTCATCTTTAGATACTTCTAAAATAAGATCTAAATTAGCTTTTGTTCTCCTTTCATGATCTTTTTTCTTTCCTTTTTCTTTTTCTTTGTCTTTTTCTTTATCCTTTTCTTTGTCTTTATCCTTTTCCTTATCTTTATCTTTATCTTTATCTTTATCCTTGTGAATTCCTTTTCCTTTTTCTTTTTCTGATTCAAAGTCTTTTTGTGAATGTTTCTGAGATTCAGCTTCCTTTTGTTGCTCAACTCCTCTTTCAGATTCTTGATTTATTACAACTTCCTTCTCTTCAATCTTTTTTTCAGTTAGACCAGTTTTGCTGGTTTGTTTATCTTTGATTTTCTTGATATGAAGTCTTTCTTTCTTTTTTGGTTTTTCATTTCCTTTCTTTTGAACATTTTCTTTTTTTTTTTTGGAGTTATTGGAAAATTTTTAGAAGAATTAAAAGAATGAAAAAAAAGAAAGGGAAATAAACCATCCAAAAATAAAAAACATTGTGCTTTTCTATAAAGAGATTCAATTAATGCTTCTCTTTGAAATTCAGCATGTGCTTTTCGTGCTTTAAAACTATATTTGAAAAGGATCAAGAAATGAAAAAATTGATTTTTTTAGAAAAAAAAAAAAAAAATCAAACCTATCATCAGATGTAACATGATTTAACCCAAAGAATTGAGCCATCTTAGGAATATCAATTTGAGAAATAATTTGTTCTAAAAGAGGGAGTAAAGATGTCACTGTTTCAGTTTTCATTTCTTGATCTTCAATTAATTCCATTTTATACAACAGATAAGGGAGATAATTTTCTCTTTAATATTATTTAATTCAATTTTGGAAGAAAAAAAAAAAAATAAGAAAAGGTAATAATACAATTCAATTGCAAGTTCTTTGTGAAGCATTTCAAACTCAATACTTCCCTTTTTAAGTTTCTTTAATAACCCTAATTTCATCTCTCTTAAACTTTCCAGTGCCTAAATAATAATCATTGTGATTATGATCATTAAAATCAAGAAAAATAAAAAGAAAGAAGAAAAAAACCTTTTCCATTTCTTTTGCTTCTTTAAGCTCTTTGACCTCCTTTGCTTCTTTCGAGTCCTTAATTTCTTTGACCTCTTTTCCTTCCTTAACCTCTTTGGAAGGTTTTTTCGCAGAAATGTGACAAACAACATTGAAACCTTGGAGTAAATCTTCAAAATTGACAATATCTGATCTTTTACTATATTTAATCGATCCAAGTAAGAGATTTCCTGGCTGGAATTAGTTTAAATTTGATTTATTTCTTTAGTTATTTTGCTTTTTGTAGAAAAACGAAAAAAAGGAACCTGTGCATCTTTTGGAAAACGATCATCTAATGAACAAGTCATAAACAATGGTAAGTAATCACCTCTTTGTAAGTTCATTGGCTTCATTTTCGCTATTGGGTTGAATTGGAAACGATTAGCAAAAAAAGAAGGGAAAAGGAAAAGGAAAAGAAAGAGAAAAGAACATGATTGAAGGAGAGCTGAATTGAAATCTAAATAAAAATCAATAGGAATAGCTTTTGGAAGAGATGTATCAACAAATAATAATGTCCCTTTACACTTCTCAAGTATTTCTGTATTTTCATGACAAATCTGTAAAGAAGAAAACAAATTAGTAAGTGACTAAAATAAGAAAAAATAAATAATCAATAAAATTTGACTTGAAGCCTTGCAATGTATTCACCCTTTTCAATCTTTATTGGCTTTGAAAATGTATCTCTAAAGGCAACATTCTTTTTTTTGGAATCAAAAAGTGCTAATACTATACAATCAATAGAAGCATCATAAAGCATCCCATTCATCATTGGAGCTCGAAGTGATAATGTACAATTCTCTGACTATAAAGAAGAAGAAAAAAAGAAGGTAAATAAAAGAAGAGAGAAAAAAAGAAAAAGAAAATCTACAATTTTAAATGTGAAAGTTGCAATCATTTCATACATATGTTTACCATCAGGAGTTTGATCTCTTTCAGAATTTAATAAACGAATTACACTTTTATCCGGGCGAATACTTCTCCTTAAATGTGTTAAAGCTCCTTGAGGAGAAATTTCTGAAGGAACTCCAATCTTGATTATTTATTATTATTATTATTATTATTAATTTCAATATCAAAAAAAGAAGTGAATTTGAATAAGAAAAGAAATTTACTCTAGTTTTCAAATCAACTCTAGTGACTGATTCACTTCCTTGAATGACTGCAACAGAAGGATAAGAAACAAGACTATGAAATGAAACCTATTTAGATTTAATTAAATTTAACAATAGTAACAAGTCAAATTCATTCAATTCAATAAAACCTTAATATTCACTGTACTATTTCCTGTGCTTGTCCAAAATTGACCAAGACATAATTCCCAAACAATTCCTCCAAGAAGTGGATAATTTTTAGTAAATGTTGAATACGAAGAAAGCTGAAGAAAGTTAAAGAAAGAAATTATAAGAAAAAAGAAAAAAGAAAAAGAAAGAAGAAAAAAGAAGAACTGAAAAGTATGTTCTTGATCCAAGTTTTTCCCTCTGTGGTAAAGGTGCACATGAATGTAGAACATATCGTTTTGAATTAGCAAGATCTTGGGTTATAACTTGAACAAAAGCAGAGGTTACTCCTTCTGGAATTAAAAAGAAATATCGATTATGAATAGCTGGTTCAACTGTAACATCTTTTACCTAGATGTCATTTATCCAATTAGTTTTTTGAATGGAAAAAAAAGAAAGAAAAAAGTTGAATTACTTCAAAGGATGGATTACTACAAGACACAATAATTGGCACAATAACTGTAATAGGAATTCGAAAAATACAACCCACATCTGGGTTTTGAATATCATATCCACAAATTTCTGAATAATGGGCACCAATTTCTTATTTTATTGAAAGTTAGTTGGTCAGAAGTAATAATATTTTGGAATAGTAATAATTATAAACCTAATTTTGTAGGGTCAACACGAATGTTAAAAGTTTTTCCTTCACTTGACATAATTATATGAGAAGGTGCTTCAACCCAAGAGTCATTGGAAACAAGGGATACACGAAGTTCAAAATTAACCTAAAAATTAAATTAAATGTTAAATCAAAAAGAAAGAAAAGAAAAAGAAAAGTATACTTTAGCAAGATTATCAAATTTTGGTGGAAAAGAAGGTGAAATATGAACAGATTCAATCATTGGGGAATTTAAATCTCTACTTGATCTTAGATATATACCTCTTGCATTATTTCTTAAAGGTAATCTCACATCAAATTTGATATGCTTCATTTTTTATTATTTTTTTATATATTTATTATTTAGATTCAAATTTCTATTTTGAAAAAAAAAAAAGAAAGAAAGAAAGAATACAGCAGATGGTGTATTTACATTCTGAAGAAGATATTCATAAGCATTTTTTACTTGAATTAAACCATTTCCAAGACAAAATTTCTATTTTTTTTAAAAAAAAAATTATGCATTTTCTTGTGAAATAATATAAAACAAAAGGAAAAAGAAATGAATTGAACATCATTATTTCCATTAAGAGGTCGAGCTGTATTTTCTAAAGCTCTTCGGATGAGATGTTGAGAATAAGGAATTGATTGAGCTTTCAAAGCACTTAATAATAAAGCAACACATCCACTTGCATGTGGTGCAGACATTGAAGTTCCATTTTTCAATTCTTTATTCATCAAAGTCCATTCTGGTACTTTAGTAATTGCAGAACCAGGGGCACAAACACTATTAAAAGATTTATAAATTCATTTAAGGAAATGATTTAAAAAGAAAGAAAAAGAAAAAGTTACCTCACACCCAAATCACCATCAAAAGTTGGGCCTCTTGATGACCAAGTAAAGTTTGATTCTTCCAGTTCATCTATTAAGTTATGGATTCCTTTTGACATCTCAGGGCTTTTAAGAATTGAAAAAAATATTTAAAAATACAAAAAATACACACACACACAAAAAAAAAAAAAAAAAAAAAAAAAAAAAAAAAAAAAAAGAAAAAAAAAAAAAAATCATTTAAATATGAGATACGTAGGTACCTAACATACGCTCCAACTCCAATTATTGGTGAAGATGTCCCACCAGGTGAGTTTAAAGTTGATAATGCTGGTCCAGAATTTCCTGCAGAACAAATATAAATTGTACCATTTTCATTTACAATTCTACGAGCAAGATCAATAAATCTTCCATTGTTATGCTAAAGTTAAAAATAAAATTAGAAACAAATGGTGGCGCTCAGAATAAATAAATAAATAAATAAATAAAATTATAAGAACACTACCACTCGAGATGGTTCACCATAACTCATATTTATAATATCACAGTTATATTTAGCAACCATAGCCATTGCTCTGGTTAAACCAATTCCTGTTTCCATTGCTCCTAGTCTATTATCACCAATCTAAAAGTTCATTAAAGTTATATTATTTCTTATTTGAGATGGAAAAAAAGAAAAGAAAGAAAAAGGACTTTTAAAGAAATGATTTGTGCTCCTGGAGCAACTCCATTCATTTCTGGATTATTTGGGAAATAAGCTAGATAAAAATAAATATTAAGATTTTTTTTTTCAGAGAAGAAAAATAAAATATAAAAATATAAAAATAACCTGAAGCAATTGATGCAACATGTGTTCCATGTGATGATCCTGTGGTAACAATTGAAAGTAAATTCCCTTCGCTGTAGATATTAACTGTAAAATTTAACATTGTTTGTGTACCAAATGATTCAATTTGGAAACCCTTGCCTACATTTCGAAAGAGAAAAAAAAGTTATGCAAGCCAATATAATAAGATTAGGGGGAAAAAAATCAAACAATAATCTGTAAGGGGAGTGTAATTATTCATGTCTCCATTTTCTTTGAGATCAATAACTGCTCTCCAAACTTCTCCATCATGATAAACAATACAATCATAAATTGGCCCTTTAAGAAAAAAAGAAAAAAATTAAAAAGTTTAAAATTTTGTGGATTCGTGAAAAAATGATATTGAAATTACAAACCTGGGTCTTCATATTTTCCATAAAAGCTTGTAAAATAAGATAAAAGTTCAGAAACATCTTCATGCTCTTCTTTCTATATTTATGAATTATTTGATTTTTTTTTTTAAATCATCCACATGAAATCAAAAAAAAAAAAAAATGAAAATGAAACTCTTACATTATTTGCTTCTAATTCAGTCATTTGACGATAAAGTAATGCTTGAGTATTTCTGAAATCTTTTTCCATTTCTTTCTTTCTTTCTTCTTTAATCCTTGAAACCAAATCTGATGGCCATAATTCATATGCTCTTTTCATTCCAATATGAAATTTTCCAGTAGGATTTACTAAACTATCAACTTTTAGAGTTCTTTTTGTAAGTCCTTTGATGACTCCCTCTTTAATTTCTACAATGGTTGAAGTATCGACTAATCCAACAAAAATCACAAAATAAATATAAAAGATAAAAATAGTTTTGAGTGATTACGAAGAGCAATAAAAAAAAAGGATAAAGAAAGGTTTTACCATCTCCACTTCCTGTACAATCTATCAAGTCAATAATTTTTCTTTCATTATGAGGTGTTGTTATTAAACCAGCAGCTTTTGGGTCGACTCCACTATCACATATACACAAAATCACGCCTTTCCCATTCGCCACTTTGTCAACAAAATCCAAAGACTGAGTTTCTTGCTATTGAAACAAAGAAAATTAAATCAATATAAAGTTTTTTTGATAAAATGTAAACTTGTTTTCAATTGCATTAGTAAAGTTCAATAACAATAAAAAAGAGCAAATAATTCAAAAAAAAAAAAAAAAAAAAAAATTGAAAGCTTCGTTCTTCAATTCCCATTATATACTTTTCTTTTTTTTAAAAAATTAACTTCAAGAACCAAAAAATCAAAAATTAACTTCATTAATAGAATAAGAGTAGAATTAACTCATTATAATAATAGCTTTATCAATCCAAACAATACACGAACAATCTTGCAAGCCAAAAATAAACACAAAACACAAAACACAAAAAAAAAAATTACACAAAATGAGAACGATAAAATAGAATTTTTAAAGTTATGAATCTTATTTTTAAAAAGAATCAACTTGGAATTGAGAATATCGTATTATGTTTTTTAAAAACAATTAACGTAGAGAAGATTGGAAATGCAGGGTAAAAAAAATCAACCTTTGGAAGCAACACCTCAAGCGGAAATGACGGCAGCATCTTTTCCATTATCTAGTTATTAATAAAAAGGTGGAAAAGTGATCTTTCAGGAAGGTCCAGAAAAAAAATTTCAATTTCGTTTCCCCTTTTTTTTTCAAAAATCTTTTTGTAATTCAACAACAACAAAAATCAAACAA
>Ga0209960_1002959_pt1 | contig 15709 bp, 21 predicted proteins | sample ThiBiot_500_plan_2_FD_183947 | JGI IMG/M metagenome (GOLD analysis project Ga0209960, IMG submission 183947) | Wastewater bioreactor microbial communities from Cape Town, South Africa - Thiocy_expt_500_plan (SPAdes) | ecosystem: Engineered > Bioreactor > Thiocyanate-remediating >...
AAGTTGTCAAACTTTTTTTTTTTTTTTAATGAAGTTAGAGGTTATTATAAATGAAAGTTATTATTTTACGATTTTAATTTGGAAAAGATACACTCAAATTTGCAATTTGATTTGAGTTGCAAATTCCTTTTTTTTTATTCCGATCAGTTTATTATTGTTCTTATTTTTATTATTATTATTTTACTATTTTTATTTTTTATGCTTGAATTTGATCAAATGAGTGTTGTAATTATATTTCTCTTGGTTGTTTTAATGATTTCAAGTATCTTTCAAATTCATTGTTGGAATATTCTTGTCCTCTTTAATTGAATCATTATATTCAAATATTCTATTGTTATCTTTTTTTGAAAGTTAAAATTTCAAGAGCATTTGATATATATATCTTTAATAATGTAATAAAAAGAATCAACCAGTAAACGCATTTTTTTTTTAAAAAAAAATTCTTCCTAGATCAACAGTGGAATTAAAGACCCAAAAGTAATTGAACAATTATTACAAGATGGAGAAAAACAACTTAAAAAATATACACATCCTCAACCATATATAAGTAAACTTTTATCCAATTCATTTTTGGAATTATTTTAGGATACATCTTTCTAAATTTAATTATTTTTCTTGCAAACAAATAGTTCCTACTGGAGTTGATGGAACGTCATGGGAAAGAGATATTCCAGTTGATAAACATGTAAGATTTATTTTAATTTTTTTTTTTAAAAAAAGGAAGAAACCAAAAAATAAAAATTAAAATCATTCAATGATCAATCAATTAATCAATCAACTATCTTTAAAAGATTATTGAACACGGATTTGGAGATTGGGAACGCCCTGTAAATGCAAATAAAGATTCACATGATGAACATCACAAACCAGCTGCTGCCCATCATTAAATAAAGGACATGTAAAGAAAAAATCAAAATAAACAATCAACTCTTTTTTTTAAAAAAATTATTTATTCACATTTTTATAAACAATTATTATTATTCAAGTTATTTATATTTGGATTTTTTTTCCAACTTAAGCTGACTTTTGACTTAAATATGTTTCAGGGAGGTCAGTTTTAACTAAGTTCACAATATTTTGGGCCTCTTCAATGGAGTATTCATGATTTGCCATATTTTGGAGCCAATTTGGGAATGATCCTTTCAAGTCAGTCTATGAAATTGAATATTAAAATGTGTTCTTGATGTAAGAGTAAAATGAAGAAAGGAAAAAAAAAAACAACCAAATTCATTGAAGAGAAACGAACTGATGCTTCTGGTAATGGTTTAAATTGACGAATTTGAAAATAACATTCTGAACGAACAAAGTTATCTGGTGGTATTATACCGCTAATTGATTATTTTATTTTTTTTTTTTTAAAAAAAAAAAAGTTGATTGCTCGATGAATTTTTGTCAAACCTTATTTCCATTGATCTTTCAATTAAAATAAGTGTTCCATCTTCTTTTTCAATTTTTCTTCTTGCAACAAGAAATTCTCTATTGTTTTAGAAAAATGATTGTTTACCTTATCACTTTGATAAATTAACGAAAATTAATTTATTTACTTACCGATTATGAATGAATATAGGTAATGTATATCTCCACAATTGTACACTCAAATTATCATCATATCTCTATTAATTTGATTATTTTAAAGAATATGATATAAAATATAAATAAAAAATCGAATTGAAAAAAAAAAAAAAGAAATACTTGAACATATCTGGAACCCGCTCTATCAAAACTTTTATTCCATTCATGATGTTTCTCAATCATGTTAGTATGTAACAAATCAGTAATTTTGACCATTGAAGCAATCATACTTGTTTCAAGACGATAAACTCGAAGTTTTGAACCTGTTTTAACATCAAATAAATAAATAACAAATAATTAGAACACATGAAAGTAAGAAATAAATAAATAAAAAGTAGAAGAACCTGTCCATTCTGGAGCTGGTGCTGAAAAAGCTTGAATTGAACTATTTTATAATGTATAAGAATGTATAACATGTTTTATGTTTCAGGATTAAAGAGAAAGAATGAAAAAGAAGTTACGGGTCTTTACTCGAAGCCTTGGACCATAAGAGCGCACCTGTTGAATCTGTCGCATCATTAATGTTTGTGTTCAACAAAGCCTCAACTTTTGCACAAAATTCATCATTTAAAACATCTTGTGGATCCATTTTGTTATTTTATTGAAGGTTTAAAGAATTATAATAAGGAATTGGAATAAGGAATCGTTAATCAAGACAATGCATTGTAAAAAGAAGCTGAGATTTATATTATTTTTGATGGAATTTCAGGAAGAAAATTTTCATGATTCATGATATCCCTGATAAAATACTTGGAATATATATTGGAATGTTTGATGAAATTCAAATTGAGTTTTTTCACAATTCATAAGCCTTTTAAATTTCTCTCCTTCTCATACATAAACTTACAATAAAACAATTTGGAAAAATAACAAAAATCATTTGAATTAAATTATTTGGAAAAAAAAAAAAAAAAAAAAAATTCAAAAATACTTTGCTATACATTCCTTGTTTTTGTTTTTCGTTTATTTTGAAAGTTATTTATTCTTCTAAGCTTTAAGCATTTTATCAATTTCATCAGCATGAGCTAATTCTTCTTCAACAAGTCTTTCACCTGGTCCATCCTATTTTTTTTTTAAGAGATGTGGTGAGGTAGGGCAAGAAGGAGTAAGGAGAAATAAAATAAAATAGAAGAATACTTTTGTCCATTTAATTAATGTTGGAACTGCAGTTAATTTAATTTTAGGATGAACACGATATGGATGAGAAGGATTATTCTTATATCTAATAATTAATTGATTTTGGAAAAGTAAAGGAAATTGTGATATCAAAAAAATGGTGAAATGTCAACAAAATTAAATAAATAAATAAAAAATACACTGAACGATCTCCAACTGGGCATTCTACTAAAATACTTCCTTCAACTTTAGAAAGAGCACTTCTGATTAATGGATCAGCTAGTAATCAAAATTTGAAGAAACAAAAAAAATGTAAAAAATTCAAACAATAAAAAAATGCTTCAAAATCAACCTACAACACAATCAGGACACCAACTTTCTCCAGTTTTAGGATCCTCAGATCCAAAAAGACAAACATAAAGTTGATCTTCTCCTTGGAGCTTCTCAATAGTGGCATCGAATTCGGCAGGCTCTGTCACTCTCACGATTTTCATGATTCTATTGAATTTAATTGAAGAAAAAGGATTATTAAATAATGAAGAATTGAATCAAAATCAAAAAATCATAACAATTCTATGATTCAATTTTCTCACGATGAATGAGAATGAGATTCTTCATCTAAATTCCAAAAAATGTCGCAAAAAACTCACAATTAAGTCAGTTATCAATAATGATCATTTTAAATAAAGAATTAAAGAATTGAAAAAGAATTCATTTCTTCTCTTTGTGAAAGATTGAATCTCAAAACTTTGAATTGAATTCATCAATCATCGCTTGAAAGAAAAAAAATGAAAGAAAAAATCATAAAAATTGTTTCTGGCCATGTTTGTTTTTTATTTTGTTTGTTTTGAAATGGCCGTTATTTTTTCAAAAAAAAAAAAATTATTTTTTTTTTCAAACGGTCAACTTCAAAACCAATCAACCATCAACTATCAACAACAATATAACTTTATTTCTAAACATTTATAAGAAATATTTTTTATTTTAAACTTTATTTGAAATTGTTTTTATTGCTTTTGTTTCGTTGTTTTTTTGATATAAAGAAGAGAGGAAAAAAATGTCTGGTTATGATGAAGGAGCAGTGACGAACCAAAGGATTTTTAATGAGAGAGTTGAGAACTCAAATGAAGAAGTTGAGAATGAGTTTGTGGATTTTATTCAAGGGTTTCATATTGAATCTATCTTCATTTATAGGTAATCGTCTATTGTTGTTTTTCAGTTTCAATTTTATATATTTTTATTTTCAATTTTTCCAATTTTTTTTTTTCAAATTTCTTCAAATTTCTTATAATTGAAGTTAAATTAATAAATGTTATGATAGAGACCAACTTCGTCAAAATTTCGTTCTTGGACAACATTTTCTTGAAGTTGAAATGGAACATTTGATTCAATTTAAACCTGTCCTTGCAAATAAAATTATTAGTAGTCCAACAGAATATCTTGCAATTGTATGAAACCTTTGATTCTTTTAATTTCTTTTTTTTTTTTTTTGAATTTCAATTTAAATGAAAAGATCATTGTAACCTGAATTAAATTGAATTTCAATAAAAATAGTTTGAAGATGCAGTTAAAATTGCTGCAAAATTGGCTCAATTGATTGATCCATCAGATTTAACTGATCCTTCATTTCAAGTTTTATTAAAATCAGGAGGAAATTCAATTCCAATTCGAAACTTAGATGTAATTATTTCCTTTTATTATTTCTTTCTTTTAATAATAATATGACATTCTAACATAAAATCTAATTATTATTTTTTTAAAAAAAAGTCATCATTAATTTCAAAATTGGTCAAAGTCCCTGGAATTATTATTAGTGCATCAATGACAGTTGCAAAAGCAACTGAAGTTCATCTTATGTGTCGAAATTGTCAAGGAACGATCACAGTCAAAGTAAAAAATGGTTTAAATGGTGTTCAATTACCAAGAGTTTGTCAAATTCCTAGAGGAGAAGCTAATGCAGGTCAAGAAAGATGTCCCATGGATCCATTTGTTATTATTCCAGATAAAAGTGAATGTGTTGATCAACAAACATTAAAAATTCAAGAAGCTCCTGATATGGTTCCTGTTGGAGAACTTCCAAGATTTATTTTAGCCACTGTCGATAGGTTTTTTTTTTTTTTTTTTTTTTTTTTTTTTTTTTTTAATTTTTTTTTTTTTTTTTTTTTTTTGATTTTTTTTTAAATGTTTTTTTTTTTTAAAAAAAAGATGTTTGACTGGAAAAGCTGTACCTGGAACTAGAGTTACATTAATTGGAATTTTTTCAATTTTTAGTAGCAGAGTTCAAGGAAAGGTAAAAACGATTCGATTCTAGTACTATTTTTCACAATAAAATCTAATAATTTTCATTAAAATTAAAATTTCAGAATAATCGTGGAGGAATTGCTTTAAGACAATCATATCTTCGAGTTGTTGGAATGGAATTTGATAATCAAGGTTCAGGAAGAGCTGGAAAATTAACTTTTACTCAAGAAGAAGAAAGAGAAATTCTTGAACTTTCTAAACAACCTGATATTTACGAAAGATTTGCTTCAAGTATTGCCCCATCAATTTTTGGATTTAAAGGTTCAATCAAGATTTTTTTTTTTTTTTCCTGAATAAAACTATAATAACTATTTTTTAAAAAAATAGATGTGAAAAAAGCTGTTGCATGCCTTCTTTTTGGAGGATCAAGAAAAATTCTTAAAGATGGAATGAAATTAAGAGGAGATATCAATGTCCTTCTTCTTGGTGATCCTGGAACAGCTAAAAGTCAAACTTTGAAATTCGTTGAAAAAGTTGCACCTATTGGAGTTTATACCTCAGGAAAAGGAAGTAGTGCTGCTGGTTTAACTGCTTCTGTTGTTAGAGATGCTGCAACTGTAAATTTTGATTTGTTTTTTTTTTAAAAAAAAAATTAATTTAACTTTTCCAAAAATTAAATAGAGAGATTTTTATTTAGAAGGAGGTGCTATGGTTTTAGCTGATGGTGGAGTTGTTTGTATTGATGAATTTGATAAAATGAGAGAAGAAGATCGAGTAAAATTTTTTTCTCAATTTCTTATTTATTTATTTATTTATTTATTTATTAAAAAAAAATGGTAGGTTTCAATTCATGAGGCAATGGAACAACAAACAATTTCAATTGCAAAAGCAGGGATAACAACAATGTTAAATTCAAGAACTTCCGTCTTAGCTGCAGCTAATCCTCTTTTTGGATCTTATGATGATTTTAAAACCCCAGCACAAGTAATTTTTTTTATTTGTCCTTGATCAATAATTTATAAAAATACATAAAAAAATTCTTTTCATAGAACATCGATTTTCAATCAACAATTTTGTCTCGTTTTGATATGATATTTATTGTTAAAGATCATCACAATGAAGAACAAGATCTTGTAATTTTTTATTTTTTTCCCTAATTTTATTTAAATTTTCTGAATGAATTAACTGACTTCAATCATTATTTTTCAAGAAACTCGCTCGCCATGTCTTAAATGTTCATATGACTGGAACACTTGCTGATCCTGAAGTTGGAGATATTCCAATTCAATTAATGAAAAAATATATTTCTTATTGTAAATCGTAAATTTCCTTTTAATTTTAATTTCTGATTGTAATTTTCTTTTTTGAAAATCAAAAAATAAATAAAAAAATAGAAAATGTGCTCCTCGTCTTTCAAATGAAGCAGCTGAGAAATTGAGTAATCACTTTGTAACAATTCGAGCAGAAGTTAGAGGAAAAGAAGAGGAATTAAATGAAAGATCTTCAATTCCAATCACAATTCGTCAACTTGAAGCCATTATTCGAATTTCTGAATCATTAGCTAAAATGAGTTTAACTCCAACAGTTCTTGATGTAAATTTTCATTTTCTTTTTCTTTTTCAATTTTCTTTTTTTTCATTCAATTTTTCTTGATTTTTAATTTCTAAATTGTACAATACAGAGACATGTAGATGAAGCTATCCGATTATTTAAAGTTTCAACTTTAGATGCTGTTCATTCTGGTCAAATGAGTAATTTTTTATTTTTATTTTTTTTTTGCTATCAAAAACAAAAGGTTAATAATGTTAAAATCAAATTAATGTGATTTAGTGGAAGGAATGACAAGACCAGAAATGATTGAAGAAATTGAAGGAATTGAAAATAAAATTAAAAAGAGATTACCAAGAGGTTCAAGAATTTCATCAACTAAATTAGTGGATTCTTTCCTTGAACAAGTAAGATCTTTTTCATTGAAACTTTTCTTCTTTTGATTTTTATAAATTCAATCTTATTAATTTCTTATTTCAATCAATTTAGGGACATAATCGTTATGCAATTGAGAAATGTATTAATGTAATGTTAAGGAGAGATGAATTAAAACATGCAAATGGAAGAATGTATTTAGTAAGAGTGAGATAAATCACAATCCCATCCAAATTTTTGTCAATTAGTTCTTTTATTCTTGTTTTTTTAATAAAAATAAATACCAATTAGTTTTCTTTTCTATAAAAAAGAATCATTTCTTTGATATTACTCCATCAATTCAATATTATAATATCTCAATGAAAAGATTACTTTACTGGTTTGTTCAACAAAATTTGAATAATGGATTTTATCATTAATGGAAGAGATTTCTTGCTATTTAATTTTCAAATTTTAATCATAGTTTCAATCAATCACAATTTATTTCAAGAAAAAAGAAAAAGAAAAGTTCAAATTGAAAGAAATTATGATTGATTACATTGAAAAAGTTCTATAGATTTCATATCTGAATCATCTTTTGAATTGATTCAATCAATTTGAATAATAATCAAGGAAAAGGGAGAAGGAGGTGGATTCAAAGGGTTTTTTGATTTTTATTTTGTGGAAAAAAAAAAAAAAAAAAATAGAAAAGTTGGAGGAAGACAGGAGACAAAAAAGATTGGCAAAATGTCTTCTTTAGATTATGTACCATGTGAGGACTTTACACCGTTTAAAAATGCATTGATGAAACATAGAAAGACGGATGATAATGTAATGCATCTACTGAATACAACAAATGTTCACTCTGAAACAAAATGTCAAGAACTTTTTGCTGCATTTACAAAGTCACATGCAGAACGAGGTGTTTTAATCAATCGTTGTTTAAATGTGCAAATTCAAAAAGTGGATGACTTGAAGAAACAACTTGAAGTTGATAAAAATAATTTGAATTTGAAGACTGAATTGAGAACTGAACAATTAAAGGTACAAAAACTTTCTTATTTGAATTTTTTTTTTTTTTCATTTTCTCTCAATTTCTCAATTTCATTTTTATTTTATTATTGAAAGAGAATTTCAAAAGATCCAATTTTTTTTCTTCTTTTATTTCTCATTAATAATTTAATCTAATACAAAATTTGGTCTATAATAGAAACGTCTTCTTGAAACAGAAGTAACTCAAGAGGAAATTATTCAAGAAAGAACTCAAACTGCTTTGAAAGAGAAATGCAGTATTTTATTTGATACAAGACATAGACACCAATAGACACACCAAACCAATGTAATGAATAAATTCAAGTTTTTTTTTACCTGAAAGAAGTAGTATTCTTTTTTTCTTTCTTCAAAAATTTAAATAATTTTGTAATAGAAATAGAAATAGAATGAAAATCAAAAAAAGATAAATCTTTATTTTTTTTTTAGACAGTTTAGAAATGTTTGTTTCATTATTTATGTTAGAAATACGAAATATAAAATTCAACAAGTTAAATATCAAGTCAAAAATTTTAGAAGAATCTCTATTTCATCTTTGAGCAAACGAGGAAAAAAAGCAAACAAAATCTTTGTGGATTATCAAATTGATATGCATTTAACGAAAATAAATATTGAGGAAATCTTTTTGAAAAATTCAAATATATATTGACTCCATTTAAATGAGACAAATGAGACAAAGAAAAGAAAAAGGAATTACTGGTTAATAAATCATTGATTTGTGAAATTTATTGGGAAGATAACGTTAAACTGAATCTATTTGATTGATTTATTTTCTTCAATCTCAAGTGTTAAAATTAAAAACTTCTAATGAATGGAAGAACTTAGATTGCACTTTGAAACATAAAGAATCTTTTTCTTTTGAATTCAAATCCATTATTACAATAAGAAAGATGGAAATCCCTGTCTGTGTTCTAAAGGGCATTGTCTAGAAAACAAGCAGACTGCGTTATTTTATCCAACTTCAGACAGCGTGAAATCAAGATCGGACATTTTATTTTCAAACCAAACTAATCACAAATGTCCGATCACGTGATTATAAATTCGTTGGAATGCAAGATTTAGAAAACCCAAAAAAAATCAAATTCAAAAAAAAAATCAAAAAAATTCAAAGGAAAAGTGAAAATGAAAAAATCTTGAGAAAGAAAAAAAAGAAGGAAAAAACAGAAAAAAAGGTTATTTGAAGGAGTGTAAAATAATAATTAGTGAGCCAATCATATTTTTAGTGATCTCAAAACACAATGAAAATGATAAAATAAAAAAAGTCAAAGTCAAAAAAAAAAAAAAAAAAAAAAAAAAAAAATCAGAAACCTTCTTACTATTTTAGGGCAAAAAATGGCGATCGGGAACTTTTTTTTTCATTTTTTTTTCCAAAATCTTTTTTTTGTAATTTTTTTTTCTTTTAGCACTCTCATTCTTTCACAACTTAGATTCACCTTTTATTCCAACTCCCATCTTCTTTTCAACTTTATATTTAAATTCATCATCTCTTGAGAATTATTTTCGTTTTTGAATCATGAAAAATGTCCAAGAATTGGTTGAGAAAATCAAAAAAACAAAAAAACAAAATCAACAAATTATAATTTGAATATCATTTTTTATAATTGTAATTGTAATAATTCTTTGATGTTTGTATTGAAAGAGATGTTTGAAAAATGAAATTTAGATAAAAGAAATGAAAAGAGGAGAGTTGATTTCATTATTGGATTGATTATATTGATATATTGGTTTGTTGGTTTTTTTTTGAAGGGAGAGAGAAATCGCATTTTTTTGGTTCTTTCTTCCCTTGAATTGACTTTTATATTTCATTATAACCCATTCATTATTTACATTCTAACCAATTGACTATAGTATTCAACCAAAATATACTTTCTAAATTCATCAAATCTATTCTTTGTATTAGTATCTAATTCATTCTTTAATTCATCTTGAAGTAATGTCTTACCAGACTTATTAAGTTTTGAAAAAGTGAATAATTTCTCCATGAAAGAAGTTGAAAAAAAGACTTATAAGACTTATAGAGTTGAACATTGATAAGTAAAAGAAAAATAAGATATCTTTGTTGTGAAGAATTATTGAAAAAATGAATTGTTTTTGTTGAAATGATATGGAAAATTAAGTGGAAGAATATTGACTAATTGAATCGAGAAATGAACAATAATTTCTTTTCTTCTTTTTGATATCTTTATTTTACTACCACTCTTTTACATTTTACAAATTCTCAAAGAAATGTTAAATATTAAATTGTTTTAACTTTCTTTTTTCTATTTCATATAATATTATAGAGGAAGAACAAATGAAGAATATACTATCCAAAAAGAAACCTCATCTTCAAGATCTTGAGCTTCATAATCTCCAAAGCTCTTTATCAGGATTGAGATTGTTTACACCAGGAACTGTTCAAGGAGGAGATGGACGTAACAATTATACATTTACATTTATATTTATTTGTTAAATTGATATACTTAACTCAATCATTCTATTCTTCCACTTATAGTTGCATTCCCAAGAGATAAATGTCAGATTTGGGAAAGTGATATTCCAATTCAAAAAATTCGTTATTCAAATTCTGGAGATGGGTATGCTTGTGGTTTTGCAAATGGCACTATTATCGTACTTTTATTTAATATTTTTTTTCCTTTTTCATTTCATTTAAAGAAAAAATGGAATATCAAATAGGCATTCCCTGAACAAAATGAAGTTCAATTTCGCCCATCATTACCAATTAATGATATTGTTTGGGCTCGTGATGATAAATTTCTTGTAACAGTATTAGATAGTGGAGAATTATATGTCATTTTTCTTTTTCCTTTTTCTTTTCTTCTTTTCATAATTTACTAAATAATCACTTCATTAATTATATATTATACTCACATTTATTTATTGATTAAAACATTTCAAATAAATTTAGAAATGGGATTTTGATGTATTAGAATTGATGGGTGAAGCTCTTTGTCCCATGACATCTGTTGAAATTTCTTTAGATAATAGTTATGTGATTTCTGGTTCAGATGATGGAGTTATTCAGGTCTTTATTTATTTCTTTAATTTACTTTTTAACTTTTTCTCAAAAAAAAAAAAAAAAGGTTCGTGACCTCTTAAGAGGAATTTTGTTGGCCGAATTAAAAGATACCTCACATTCAAGTTCTGTGACTCAATTAAAGATGACCAAAGCATCTACTCACCCAAGAAGTAAAGAATTACTTATATCTTCCTCTTGGGATGGAACAATCAAGGTATTTTTTATTATTATTATTAATCTCTTCTATTCGTTTACTCATTTTACTAACTACAAAAGATTTGGAACTGGGCCTCAATTTTACAAGAACTTCCTGCATTGACAGGTGATATTAATCCTAAAGTTGGGGAGATCCTTTCCTTTTCTTTTGATCTTCACTCAAATTTATGTGCTGTTTGTGGAAAGCAAGGATTTGCTCTCGTATTTTTTTTTTTTTTTTAAAAAAATTCATCAAAATTTTTCTTGAGAATTCAAAAAATTTTAATCTTTGAATTAGATTAAATTAAAATTTCACGATGATGCTATAAAAGATTATGAACCACCTGTTGAAGGGAAAACATTATTCTTAGGAAATTATTTTTCTTCAGTTGAGTTTGTAGATGGGAAATTTCTTCTTGGATTTATTGATGGAACATTAAGAGTAATAGATTTTTCTTAATCTTTTTTGTTTTCTTCGATTTTCTTTTTTTTTTTTCTTTTTCTCACTATTTAAATTTGTACCAATTTGAATTAATAGATTTATGACCCTGATACATTTAAAATCACACTTTTTTCAGAAGGTCGTCATTATGCAAGAATCTCATCCATCAGTCTTTCCTCAGATAGAACAAGTTTTATTTCTGGAAGTATTGATGGTTTAATAAAGGTTTTTTTTTTTTTTAACTTTCTTTTCTTTCATTATTATTAATAAATGACGGATTTAGGTTTGGCCAATTTCCTTTTTACAATCAAGTGATGCTCTCGTTTCACCAACAACAGAAGAACGAAAACCCGAAGAAGAAAAAAAAGTTGAAGTTGAAGAAGAAGAAATGAATGAGGAAGAAGAATTAGAAACATTAAAAGATGAGGAAGAAGGAGAAAAAAAAGGTGGAAGTGTTCTTGGATTCTTTGCCAAGAAAGGAAAAGGAACAGTGAAACAATTAGTTACAGAACCTTCAAAGAAATTATTAAAAAAACCTCGAAAATTATTTAATGATATCAGTTTTGGTGATTTTGGACTTTCAAAAGAAAAATTGCATTTAGAGGAAGAGATTCCTACAGCTAGTGAAATTAGTGCTTCTTGTACTGAAGCATATCAAGGTGCTTGTGTTGCTCTTGTTGGTCGAGAGGATGGGACTCTAACTGTTTAATTTATTTATTTATTATTTTTTTATTTCTTTTTATTTCTTTTCCTGATTCTTTCTTCTTTTTCTAATTTTATCTTCTTTTTTTTTTTTTAAAAAAAAAAAAAACAAATACAAATACAAAAAAAATAATACTTAGGTTTCTCAAACATTTATTTTAAGTAGTGCTGATGATAAAGATTTTGAATTTGATTTGAATCATTTTGAAAAAGATGAAAAAGTTGATTCAAAGAAAATTACTTGTGTTGCTGTTTCTCCAAATTTTAATTTACTTATTTCAGCTTCTAATCAAGCAATTCAAGTTTGGGTTTATCACCCTTTCAATGCTTCCAAACAAAAGGCCGAAAAATTTAAAAGAATGCATCTAGGATATAATATTACTTCTTTAGCATTTTCTTCAGATGAAAAATACCTTTTGGTTGGTTGTGAAGATAACACACTTTTGGTAACCAATTTTTTTTATTGAACATTAGATTTTTTTTTTAAAAAAAAGATCAATAATTTATTTTTTTATTTCTAATTTCAAACCAAATCAACAGCAACTCAATTCTGTCAGTTTGGAAGTTATTCGTCAATTCAGAATTCAAGATGACCCTAACAGTCTTCATGAACCAGGACATGTAACTTCATGTGCTTATTCTCCAACATTAAATTACCTTGCTGCTTCTATTGATTCTGGTTTTGTCAAGGTTTGAATTTTTTTTTTCTTTTTTTTTTTTTTAAAAAAAAAAAACCTTAAAAATCTATCTATCTATTTATTTATTTATTTCAAAAAGATTTGGAAATGTACAAGGGGGATTGTTGATGATGGATATGAACAAAGTGGAGTTTGGACATATAGAGAAGAAGGTCTATCATCAGTATCTTTACATCCACATGAAGATAACTCAAAGCTTGGAGAGTATCCCACTTCTCTTGTATTTTGTAATGGCGAACAATTTGAATATTTGGCTGTTGGAACTTCTCTTGGAACAATTTTCATTTGGAGTTTGCAAGCTGGACTTCCCTCTGGATTTAATGAACCATTCCCTTTTATAATTCCAGTCCCAGAGTCTTTTCCTTTGGATAATATTCCCTTTCTTCAGAAACCACCAAAACTTCAAAAAATTATTGTTGAGAAGACTCGAACTTATCCATTAGATAGTAAAGAACCTATTCTTTCTTTGAAATTTCCTCCAGATGGATTGGGAATTATTTCTTCAACTCCATCAGAAACAAAAGTTTTTTTTTCTTTTTTTTTTTCTTTTTTTTTTTCTTTTTTTTTTTTTTTTTTTTTTTTTTTTTTCTTTTTTTTTTTCTTTTTTTTTTTTTTTTTTTTTTTTAAAAAAAAAATCACCAAATAAATACATTTAATTTTCATTTTTCATTTCAATTTAGCTTTGGCAATTCTCTCAAAAAGTTATTCAAATGGCTTCAAGCTTTAATCCAGTAACAGATATTTTCAAAGTTGGAATGAAAGTCGGACAAAAACTCACAAAAACAGAAAAAGTTGCTGGTAATCTTTCTGTCATTTCTTTCTTCTTTTCTTCTTTTCTTTCTTTCTTTCTTTAATTATTTTCAAAAAAAAAATAGCTTTCAAACAACGAACTGGACTATCTCTTGAAGAACAAGTTTCATGGGCTACTATCTCATTCCCAAATACACTTTGTTCAGCATTTTCATTTTCAAAAAATTATCTCTTCATTGCCACAAGAGATGAACATAACGCATTAATTGTCCAAGTATTCTTTATTTTATTTTATTTTATTTTGCTTTACTTTACTTTATTTTATTTAGCCTGTTTCTATGGTCCCAACTTTATTTTGGCATAAATTTAAATTCGAAGTTGTAGAAACAAATGAATTGATTAGAACAGTACATTGGCTAGCACAAAAACCTGGTAGTCTTGGTGGAATCCAAAGAATGATTGCGGATGCAAGTAAAAGGTTTATTATTTATTTATTTTGGTTACCTTACTTACTAATCGAGGTATTATATTTAAATACAATAATAGTGTCTTATATTTAACAAATGATGCGGAACAAGTTCCATATTTATTAGCAGTAAAATGTGGAGATGAAAGGATGATGAAATTAACAATTGATGGAGGAAAATTGGAAAACTATGAAGATAAATATGGAAGAAATGCAGTTTATTTCTCTGTCTTTTCTCATCAATCAGCTATAGTGCTTTTTAGAGGAAGTACATGGTATGCAATTAAAGATGCAGAAGGATCACAATCACTTCATTATGCTATTTTACATGGAAGAGAAAGTGTTGTAGAACACATTTTGTTCACTGTTATTCCAAAATTATCTGTCAAAGAACAACGAGTTATCTTTGAATCTTATGATTCCCAGGTTATTTTTCTCAATTTATATTTGTTTCTGAAAAAAAAAAAAAAAAAAAAAAAAAAACTAATTTTAATTTTAATTTATTTTATTTTTTTTTTAAAAAAAAAAAAACAAATCAGCAACGCACTGTACTTATGCTTCTCATCGAGAGATATCCACTTTTTGCACTTCAAGTCATGAATATTTATGGTTTTCGTCGAGAACCATTTGAGAGCTCAGAATTTGGAAATGATGATGTTTTTATTTTATTTTATTTTTTTTTCCCAAAAAAATTTAAAAAAAAATTTTTTTTTTTTTCTCTTTGAATAGAAACTTCTTGAAAAAACAACTTATAATACATGGTTGGTTTCACCTTACAAAGAAAATCCTGAAAGTCGTTATAACAAATCAATTCAATTAATGGCTCATTTTGATAGAAAAGATTTAACTGCTCACCCTTTAACTGAATATATTGTTGAACGCATTAAATGGAGAAAAATTGTTGGTCCACTCTTTTACACAGAATTAATTCTCCAATTGTTTATTGTAATAATTTTAGTTTTGGTAACAATTTTAACAAATGATCGACTTGTACCAGGAGGTATGTCTTTTCTTTTTTCGTTTTCATTTTCATTTCTTTTCATCATCATCTTTTTTATTTTATTAGATATTTCAATTTTAAAAAAAAATTAAACTTAAAATAAAAATAAAAGATAATGAGCTAAGTAAAGCCATTTTTAGAGGAGTTCCTTGGTATGCTATTCGTATTACAATTATTGTTTTAGCCGGTCTAGATTTAGCGTGGAGAATTTTTGTTCCAGTTAGAAATTTAATTGTATTCAGAAGATTAAATCCAAATTATAGGATGGTATCTTACCTCGTTTTATACATTGTTTTAATTGTGTAAGTTTTTTTTTTTCCTTTTTTTTTTCTTTTTTTTTCCTGCAATCTCAAAACTTTTTTTCTATGATCCTTAGGTATATCTTGACAACACTTGGTGAAAGCGTAGCAGAAAACTCTCTCCCAATTGCAATCATTCAGTTCTTCTTTATGTTAAATTTGATGTCATACTTACCTTTGTTTCCAGGAATTGGGTTCCTTTTTTCTTTTCTTTTTCAGCAATTAAAGTATTTCACTCAAAAAAAAAAAAAAAAAAA
>Ga0209960_1002963_pt1 | contig 15697 bp, 17 predicted proteins | sample ThiBiot_500_plan_2_FD_183947 | JGI IMG/M metagenome (GOLD analysis project Ga0209960, IMG submission 183947) | Wastewater bioreactor microbial communities from Cape Town, South Africa - Thiocy_expt_500_plan (SPAdes) | ecosystem: Engineered > Bioreactor > Thiocyanate-remediating >...
TTTTTCATTTTTTTTTTTTTTTTTTTTTTTTTCGATTGTGTTCAAATAATTTTTTTTGTAGGTCTTGAATTTTGTCGTCAATTGAAAAAAACAAGAGATGATTCAGTTTATGCTGATATACTAGGAAACTTAGGAAGAGGTTAATTTTATTTTATTTTTTTTCCATAATGCTCAATTCATTCATTCTCACCTTTGCTTCTCTGAATTTTCTGATTTAGTTTACTTTCATAATGGGAAAATTAATCTCGCTAGAACAAATTTCAGTGAAGTAGTAACCACATTATCAAAGAAGCATGGAAATAAAATTGTACTTAGTTTATGGATGATTAGACTTGGAGAAGCAGAAAAAGCTCTCGGAAATTATGCTGAAGCAAAAAATAATTTTACAAAAGCAAATGAATCATTGTGTGAATATGAAAATTCTAGGTGGCAATTGATGGCTTTATCAAATCTTGCTGAAGTTCATAGATCATTAGGGAATATTGAACAATCAAGAAAATACTTTGAAGATGCACTTCAACTTGCTAAGACTTCTAAAAATCATTTTGGTGAAGCAGTTTGTTGTTATAAGTATCTACTTTTTCCTTTCTTTTTTTCTTCCTAAAAATAACTGGATAATTCTTTTTTGTCATCATTCTTATAGATTAGGTTTCCTTGAACATTCACAAAAAGATTTTGTAAAAGCAGAAGAGTATTATAATAGAGTTTTATCATTAAATATAAAGTCTACATTCTATAGTACATTTATTAAACTTGGAATATTAAGTTTAAAGGATTGTAAGTTTTCTTTCTTTCTTCCTTTTTCTTTTTCTTTTTCTTTTTTTTCTCTCATTATGATGAAATTAATGGAAAATAAAATCAAAAAGCAAATCAAACTCATGCAATTGACTTTCTTAATCGTGGAATTGAATTATGTCAAGATATTCTTAAATCATCAAAAGAATCTTTTGAAGCTCGAGTTCAATTAGCACTTGGATTTTTAGTACTAGGGAAATATAAAGAAGCAACAGAAATATACTCTGAATTAGCAAGACAATGTAAAGAAGAAAATATTGGAGGTGTTCGTGAAGGAATATGTAGTGAACTTAAGTTACTTTCTTTTATTCCTTCAGAAAGAAGACCCAAGTATGCAAATATATTGAAGCTTTTCGAAAATGAACAAACTTCTTCTCAATCTTGGTTCTCGTGGATCACAAAAACTTAATGTGTATGTGTGTTTTAAATTGTGTTTTTTGTTTGTTTTTGTTTGTTTGTTTTTCATAAATATGTGAAGGAAAGAAAGATTATAAAAACGTGTGGATTTCTTTTATTTATTTTCCTATCTTTTTTTTTGAGGAAATTAGATTTTGATTCAAATTATTTACATTGTTACTTTATAGTTCTATTATTAATTATTATTAATTATTATTAATTATTAATCGGTTGTATTGATTATTGTTATCATTCAGGAAACTTGTAAAAATTATCATTCAACAATGCAATTAAACAATAAATCAAAGATGCTTTGTAATCTACAATATATTTTTTTCTTTTGATTGCCTCACAAAGAGGTTGTAAAATAAATAATTACCACGAAAGCAAAGTTGTCTCCTTAACTCAAGTTGAACAGCTTCAGGATCTCTATTATAGTTTTCTAATAACTTTACGATTTCAGGATGATTCCTTTGTCTTGCAACATCTAATAAAGTCTTTCCATTCTTTGTTTTCAAAGTCAAATCAATATCTTTTCTTGATGCCAGAATCAATTTCATTGTTTGAAAGTAACCTCTTTGTGAAGCAATCATAAGTCCTGTCATTCCCTCTCTAGTTGGTTTATTGATATTCACTCGTTTATCATTTAGTAATAACTTTAAAGCTTCTAAATTGTTAAATTCGCAAGCATAAATAAAAGCCGTTTTCCCACTGACATTTGTTATATTGGTCTTGATTCGAGGACTATCAAGAAGTAACTTTACAATTTGAGGACAACTATTAAAACATGAAAAAATGAGTCCTGTATTTCCATATTTATCTCCTTGGTTTATATCAACTCTTTCATCTTCCAGTAATCTCTCTACAATTTCTATTTTCTTATTTTCACATCCAAAATAAAATCCAGTTTTCCCTGTAGTATTCCTTAAATTCAAAGATGTTCTTGGATCTTTTAATAATAGCTCTAAAATACTTAAATATCCTTTTTCACAACTCATCATAAATCCTGTATTTCCATTCTTATCTGCTCTATTTACATCTAAATTATTTTTTTGAAAACGCTTTGAGAGTTTGGTATTCACAATTGATTGGAAAGTTTTCACTGATTCTGGATTAATGGTTTTCTCATTCAGTCTATTCATGAGCTCTTTCACAACTCCAACTTGTCCATTATCACAAGCAGTAAAAAATGCAGTTTGTCCAAAATTATTTTTTTCATTGATGATCACTTTTTTGGTTTCCAATAATAATTTTACAACTTCTACATGACCTTCACGACTAGCAACAATCAAAGGAGTATTTGAGTTATAATCATGAGTATGTTTATTCAAATTTTCGAAAATTCTTTTATCCTTGAGAAACTCCTTCACAATATCATCTCTTCCACTCTCACAAGCGTAATAAAAGGCTGTCTTCCCATACTTATTTTCAAAGTTAAGGTCAATTCCATACTGATTAAGCAACATCTTCACAATTTCATGAGAAGGATTTCTACAAGCCAATATTAATGGGTTATCACGAGAAAAGTTATTCACAGGCTTATTTACATTCACATTTCCTCCTTGTAATATTTCTTTCACTTGATCAACTTTTCCAAGTGTGCAATTTAATTGAAGTTTTTCTTCTAAAACATTTGCCCTCTTCTTCTGATTCATCATTCTTCTTCTTCTTCTTCTTCTTCTTTGATTCTCGAATAAATTTAAAATTGATTCTTTTTCTCTTTCAAAAAAAAGTTATCTATCTAAATAGGTTCAATTCCACAAATCAAAATAGCACTTTTTTTTTAAAAAAAAAAAGAAGAAAAAAGACCTTTATATAAATCTTCAATAAAATGGAAGTTATTTTTGGAAGAGTAATCGGTACAAGAATTCAATATTACCTTTGACCTTCCAAATTTGAAATAATGGATATCATATGCAGGTAAGGTTTCATTCCATTCTGATTCGAATCCTTTGGAGCTTTATAGGTATTTCGATGATGTCAGCTCTTTTTGTATGACTCATGATTTTTTCTACTTCTATTTTTTTTGAAAAGAAAATGTAATTGTTGGAATAAATAAGTCAGGGTAAGGGTGAATCAAGCTATAAAAAAAGAAAAGAAAAAAGAAAAAGAGGAGCTTACAATCAACTCCGTGGATTTGCATCATTTCTCATCAATCCAATAGTGCTATTTTCAAAAATTAAAGTAAACCAATAAAAATGTGACAACCAAATAAAATAATTCAAATTTCTTTTGATCAAATTTGATTGAATTATATTTTTTTTATTGGAATTCAATCGATTACCACAAGGTTATTTTCAATCAATTGCATTATCTTTTGTTAACTTTTTTTTTTTAGTATTAGAAAGTAGCATCAATATCTTTTTGTTGGTTTAACTAAAACTTTAAAAATTTAAAAATTAAAAAAATAAAACAAAATAAAATAAAATAAAATAAAATAAAAAATCAAAATTTACCAGTTAATTCAAGTTTAATTCTCAATTTGGCTCTTGTTTCAATTGGATTCTCTTGAAATGATTCTAACAATTTAAGAAAATTTGAGTATCTTTCTTTTTTTGCTTCAAATTGTTTTTCATTCTCCCATGATTTTCTTTCATTTCCTCTTTCTCTTCCGATATCCATTACAGTTTTTCCATCATTGTCTTTTGTAGTGAGGTTTACTTCCCTCTCACTTGCTAAAATCACTTCCACAACTTCAAGATGATTTGTCCAAAGAGGTGAACGATTATTTTTATCAACTTGATTGATATCAACTCTTTTGTCAGTTAAAAGTATCTTTACAATTTCAATTTGTCCATTTTCACAAGCAATCCAAAAAGGTGTTCTTCCAATCTCATCTGATTTATTTATATCAACTCTCTTATCCTTTACAAACAATTCCACAACTTTGGGACGTCCAAATTGACAAGCAATGAAGAAAGGTGTTCTTCCAATTTTATCTGGTTTGTTTAAATCAGCTCTTCCATCATTTAACAATAACTTTAAGACTTTAATTGGTTTCTCTCCTTTTTCACAAGTTAGACGAAGGGCTGTTCTACCCTCATTATCTTCTTGATTCACTTCAATTCTCTTGTCATCTAACAATAATTTGACAATTTTGTCTTGGTCACATTCGCACGCATTATGAAGTGGTGTTTGCTTCCAGTTATTTGATTTATTAACATCAATTCTCTCATCATTTAATAATAATTTCACTACTTCGATATGTCCATTATGACAAGCATAAGCTAGAGGTGTTGCGCGAATCAGGTATCCAACTTGATTAATATCAATTCTTTGATCATTTAATAACAATCTAACAATTTCAAAATGTCCTTCAGAACAAGCAATAAAGAAAGGAGTTGACTTTAAATAACAAATCTCATTGATATCAACTCTCTCATCATTTAACAACAATTTCACAACTTCAGTATGTCCTTTTTTACAAGCGATATAGAAACCTGTTACCTTATCTGTACCTATCCTTCGATTCAGATCAACTTGAATTCTTTCATCATTTAACAATAGTTTCACAACCTCAACATGCCCTCGATCACAAGCAATATAAAAAGGCGTTTCATCAAAATCATTGCATCTATTAATATCAATTCTTTGATCATTTAACAACAATTTCACAACATCAGCATGTCCTTCATCACAAGCAGTAATAAAAGCTGTCCAACCATTGATCCCTGAGCTCTCAATATCAACTCTTTCATCACTTAACAATAACTTTACAACATCAACCTTTCCCTTCCTACAAGCAATATGGAAAGGTGTGTTTTCACATTCCACTTTTTCATTGATCTTAACTCTTTCATTATTTAATAACAACTTCACAATATCAATCCATCCATTACGACAAGATATACAAAAAGGTGTCCAATTATAATCATTTGGTGTATTCACATCTACTCTATGATCATTTAATAATAGTTTCACGACTTCAATATGCCCATTCCGACAAGCAATATAGAATGGTGTGTTTTTACATTCCACTTGTTCATTGATATCAATTGTTGGGTCAAGAAGTAATGACTTTACAGTTTCAGTGTCTCCATTCTTACAAGCAATATAGAAAGGTGTGTCGTTAGAGTCTTCATCTGAAGCATCTGGGTCTGAGTTATAAGGAACTGGGTTATTGAGAAGGTATTGATAGAAGTCAAACTCTTCTTCTTCTTCTTCTTCTTCTTCATCTTCTTGAACTTCTTGATGTTCTTCTTGATTTTGTTGCAGTTGCTGTTGTTCCATTTGCTTGTTAAGAAACTTACTACTTACTAAACTTTCTACTTCTTGAAACAATTCAGTTCAATTCAATTTGTAATTGATTACTTGCTTTGACTCCTTTCAACGAACAATCCTAAAGTCCAGATGTTGAACCATTGCATCAATAACTTCGTTAGTAAGTTAGTAAGTTAGTTTGTGAGTTAACATACTTAAATTGTTTTAAATTTGTTTGCTATTTAGTTGATTTATTGGAATGTTTGTTCGTTTGGAAGAATAAATCAGAAATGGATTTATTTATTGGTTGATTTAGTTTATTTGATATCATCATTTGAAAAAAGTTTCTAAAAGTTTAATTTTGATAATTGTTGAGCAATTCTATTATTATCCTAAACATATTTTGATGATTTTCTTTGAAAGAATTGATTGTCCTAATGAATTTTCTTTTTTTTTTTTCAAATCCATATCCAAAGTGAGTTTTCTTGAAATGTAGATTATAATGTGGACTTTGGTTGGAAAAATTGTTTCATTTGTTAAAGTTCTAAACATTGATGGGGATTGCGACAATGATTCTATAGTGATTCCTTGAAAGTTAAATAATGATCTGAAAGAAGAACAGTTAAAGCATAGAGTAAAGAGGCATCAGAATCTTTTTTATTTTTATGTTTTTAAAAAAATGATTTTGTTTTTTAAAAAAAAGAAAAATTCAAAAAGAAAACGAAAAAGAAAATTACTAGAGAATCCAAGTTGCTTTCTCAATAATACAATAGTTTCATTTGGATTTCTTTCATATGATTCTAATAATTCTACAATTTTTTCACATTTTTTTCTTCTTGCAATATCCAATGCTGTTCTTCCATCTCTATCTTTTGCCATTAAGTTTACATACTTTCCACTTCCTAAAATATATCTTACAATTTCAAACTCTTCAGTAACTAGCTATTATGAGAGGAGTTGAGTCGAAAATCCAACCAGATCTTGATGCTTGATTTATATTGATTCTCTTGTTATTTAATAATAATTTTACAATTTCAATATGTCCATTACGACATGCAGCATAAAAAGGTGATGTACCATCTAAAGTTACTTTATTGATATCAATTCTATTATCATTTAGTAATAACTTTACGACTCCAAGTTTTCCTTCTTGACAAGCAATATAAAATGGTGTAGCACCTTCATTCATTTCCTTATTGAGGTGAACTCTTTTATCAGCTAATAATAACTTCACAACTTCAGTGTGTCCATTTTGACAAGCAACATATAAAGGTGTTGTCCCATAATTATCTGTTTTATTGATATCAACTCTTTCATCATTTAATAATAATCTTACAATTTCCAAATATCCATAATTACAAGCAAAATAAAAAGGAGTCCAACCAAGTTCACCAATTTGATTCACATCAGCCCTCTCATTCTTCAATAACAATAAAGCAATTTCAAGGAATCCATTATAACTAGCAATTTCAAAAGGTGTTCTCTTCTGATGATTTGCTTTATTAATATCAACTCTTTCATCACTTAATAATAATTTCACTACTTCTATCTGTCCTTCTTGACATGCAATTAAAAAAGGTGTTACTCCATCTACCATCTTATTAACATTAATCCTATCATCATTTAATAATAGCTTCACAATTTCAATATGACCAGAATGACAAGAAACATATAAAGGTGTCCCATAAGAACCTTCAGAGTTAGGATTAATTAGTGGATTGGAGAGTAATTGCTCGACTTCTTCAGTTTCCCCATTTAAGCAAGCATTATGAAGTTCTTCTCCCATATTACAATGGGCTCTATTGATGAAATAAAAGAGATATCAGTAAGAACCAAAGAGGTTGATATGAATTTCTTCTTTTTTGTAATTTTTTTTTTTTAATTATTGCTTTAGCTTTCACTGAGATTTTGAATGAGAGTTAGAAAATCAATCAATGTATTCAAAATGGAACGAAATCAATAAGGAAATGTATTACTGTATTATTATTGAGAACTTGAATTGAAAGGTATTTTTTTTTTTTGGAAACAAATAATTTTTCAACACAAAAATAAAAATTGTTAACTTTATCAAGATTTTATTCAACATGTTACAATTGATTTTGTCAACAACTTCAATAATAGGAACTATGTTACTTTTGTTCAGATCCACTTGAAAATCAAAAGAATATTAGACCCAAGTGAAGCAATTAAATTATCGAAATTACCAATGCTAGCAAATTTAAACCATGGTGAGATGAAAGAATTTTCATGGGAAGCTTGTTTGGAGGTGGCATTGTCAAAGAAATTCTTGACATGGGTTTCAATCCCCAGAACTACTCAAGGAAAATATGGTCAAGTTATTGAAACAGCTATTCTGTTAAATGTTCGTAGCCAAAAATGTTCCTCCATTCAAAAGCTACTAGGGGTTCTATTAAGAGCTAGTGGATGTGATAAAGATATCCTAAATAAATAAAATTAATAATAATAGTTTGGGAATTAGTTAATTTTTAGAGTTTTTTTTGATTTTTTGATTTTTTTTTGATTTAATCCAAACAAAGATTACACTAAACTGATCCAATAAATGTCCCATGAGACACTACAAGGAGCCAATTAGCAATAAAAAATCCAAATTAATTAATTCTTTTCTTTTATTTTTATTTTTATTTCATTATTTTGTTTTATTTTGAAAAAAAATCGAACTAAATTACCTGAGTTGTCAACGGTGCACAAGCACGTCCTCAGCTCTCTGTTTGATTCTCATATCGACTGAGGTCTTTAACAGTACTGTGGAGTGTCTGTCGCCAACCATAACAACACAAAGCCCATTCGGAAAATTTATAATCGATGGAACAAACTACATGGCCAAATTCAATGTCTTCTTTGACATCTCCACCTGGGGAACGAAGCGAATAAAAAATATTTTTGGTTATTCAAGTTCTTTTTATTCCAAAAGGTCTTCCAAACTGTCCACGAGAAAACAAGCCGGTCTAAAACTTCAAAACTCTGTACTTGTTCTATTCGAGAGGTGATCCAACTTCACCACAAAGATATGTTCCGAGGAAACCACATCCAAATGGTTTATTATCATATATGACAGGCTTCAAAACTACACAAGGTCCATATTTGTTTGATTTGGAGCCAGATTTTGAGATACAAGCCCTTAATGCTAGAGTTGCGATGGAAAGAATTGTACAACGTTGGGATTGAGCAATTACTCCCCATGTTATTTTTGATGCTGGATTCTCTGGTGAAAATCCCATTGCTATTGTTGGAGATATGGGAGCTCAAATTACTTCTGGTTTAAATATTGCGCATTTTGGGTTTCCTTTTTGATATTCTTCGCTCCAAAAAAAAAAAAAACTTCAAAGAGAGGCTAACACAAGGCTCTAATTCAGACAAGATTTCAATAGGAACGCCGTGGTCACATAAATCAAACCAAAAGAGAAGTGTAATAGAAGACAAGCAAGGAGAAGGCAACATTTTGAATAATAACTTAAACCATTCTTTGACAGATAATTATGTTGTTGTGTTACCAAAAAGAACAGAAAATTTTGTTCCTAGTTTTTTTTCCATTCCATTCAAGATAACTTATCAGGAGAAGAGAAAAATCATGACTGATTCCTTTGTTCCTTCCGTTACATTTAGAGTCTCGATTCTCTCCGTCTTCATTCTCATGGTTTATTGAAGATTTTGACCAGAATAATGAGCTAAAAAATTGATTCTGCGACACCTTTTGGATCAGAAAATCGCAACTCCAAATTCCATCCACACCTACTCCGCCATGTTTTTTTTTTTTTTTTTGGTATTTTCCGCCATGTTTTTTCTTTTCTTTTTCTTATTTAATAATCACGTGATTTGAAAAAGAAGAAGAAAAAATGGCGGAAATCAGGAAAAAAGAGAAAAAAGAAGGAAAAAAATGGCGATGAAGGGATGTTGTTTTACCATTTTTTTGATATTTTGTTGCTGTTGTTTTGTTGTTGGTGTTGATGGTGGTGAAACGACGAGGAATTGGGGACAAGTGAGTGATGTGTTGAACCAAGGATTGATGGATAAGGTTTATCCTGGAGCAACAGCGCTGGTAGCTGGACCTCAAGGTGTGATTTTTGCTCAAGCGGTTGGGAAATTGGGATATGAGGAGGAGTTTGGATCTCCTGTTTCTTTAAAGGTTTGGATTTCTTTGTTTGATTTTTTTTTTTTGTTTGATTTTTTTCTTATTTAAAATGAGAAATCAATCTCATTTTAAAATCTAAATCAATATCATAAATACAAAGACATCTTATGATCTCGCTAGTTTGACGAAAGTACTTGCAACTACAACAGCCATTATGATTCTTTATCAAAGAGGGCAAATAGATTTAGGTAATTATTTTTTTAAAAAAAATAAACAAGAAAAGGATGAATCATTTTCTATAATAATAGTATTCTTATTCTTTTTGTAGATATGAAAATTTCTCATGAAGATCTTCTTGGTTCAGATTTTGCACAAAATGGAAAAGAAGGAATTACTGTTCGACATTTGTTATTACATAATTCTGGTCTTAGTGCTGGACCAAGTCCCACTTTTTGTACTCTTTTTTTTTTCAGATTCAATTTTAATATTATTTATTTATTTATATCAACAATCATTTTTTTTTTTTTTTCAAAATGAATAGTTTCAGAATCACTTGGATGTCCAGAAACATCAAAACCATATCCTGAACTCTCTTTTTCTTGTCGAGATAAAATCTATCAACATGTTTTGATTCAAAAGACTGTAAATCCTATTGGTGAAGTAGCAATTTATTCAGATTTATCGATGATCATTTTAAAATATGTTGTTGGGAAATTATCATTTCAACATGGATATATTACTACAGAAGATTGTATTCAAGATTGTATTTCACAAACTGGATCTGGGTATGTTTTGGTTTTTGATTTTTTAAAAAAAAGATTTCTTTTTTGAAATTTTTTTCTTTTTTAGAATTGAACAATGTTACTTTGAAGCTTTTGTTAGAAAACATATTTTTGAGCGGTTATCAATGACTTCTGCAACTTTTCTTGTTCCAGAAAATGAGAAAGTGAATATTCCTCCAACATGGTTTGATGGAGGATATAGAAATTTTACAATGGCTGGCGTTGTTTCTGATGGAAATGCTTATTCATTAGGTGGAATATCTGGACATGCTGGTATTTTTTACAAAAAAAAAAGAAAAAAAAAAGGAAAACAAAGTTATTTTTTGAATAAATAAATAAATATTAGGAATGTTTAGTAATATTATGGATCTTTATCTTCTTGGAAACTCACTTCTTTTTGCAAGTGAAGATGATCCTTGGATTAACCAATCAACTGTATCTTATTTTTCAAAAGTATGAATTCATTTTTTTTTTTTTTTTTTTTTTTTTTTTTTTCTGTTTTGTTTTTTGACTTCGAATCAAATTAATCAAAAAAAAATTCTTAAAATATTAGGTTGGAAACTCTGATCAATCAAGTCGTGCTCTTGGTTGGGATACTAATGTTTATACTACATCATCTTGTAGTACATCATTTTCTCAATCTACTTTTTTACATACTGGCTATACTGGAACTCAAATGTGCTTAGATCCAATGGAACCTTTACCAAAAAACTCAAACTCCACATCAAATACAACATATGATAAAGGATTATTCACTATCCTTCTTACAAATCGTTGCCACCCAGATGATTCTTCAGAGTCAAGTTCAGGAATGGCTGCAATTAGGAAACAATTTAATGAAGCAGTAATGAATGCATATCGTGCAAGTTTACCCATAGAAAAAAAATAAATGTTATTTCAATTGAAAAAAAAGTGTAATTTTTTACTTTTATTATTAATTATCAACAGAACAAAATTGATCACAACTTTTTTTTTTTTTCATTATTTCATAAAATTTTTCTTGAATTTAACTTTTGTTTGATTTTCATACATATTTCCACTTGGTTTTGAAACGTTAACACATCGTTGCATGTTATGAGAAGTAGCTTTTGACATCATTTTCTTCATTCCTCTCTCACTAGTTTGTTCATTCATATCAAATATACAATCATCAAGTTCTTCTGTTAACATATCAGTGTAAGGATTTCGAGATGTTGTTACTCTTTCTCTTGTCTCTTCTAAAACCATTTTTGCTTCCATTAACTTTCCTTGTTCTGCAAGCAAATATCCTTTTTCCATTGCCTGTGCAACTTTTAAGCGTTCTAATTGGAGGGAAATCTTTTCATTTTGAGGACAATCAGAAGGATACATATTTAAGATTTCAACTTCTTCGTTACAATCTTCAGCATCAATGACATTAAAATACTCAAGAGAAATTTTAATATTATGACTTTGCTCTTTAGAAGATCCAGGAACAAAAGAAAGGCAATTCACTTGAAATAAAATATCTCTCTCTTCTTCAGCATAAAGATCCAATAACTCAATTCCACATTCTTCTCCTGGTAATTGTCCAAGAACTTTATATCCTTTATTCAAAACCTTAGTAATTACAGTTCCTTCATGACCTTTAATTGTTAATTTCAAATTTTGACCAACTACACTTTGTAATCCTCCAAGACAATCAGCAAAAGAAACTGGAATTTGATCAACCCCTTCAAGGAAATAATATAATCCTTTTCCAGTTGATGCTTTTATAAATAAATAAATTAAATTAAATTAATTAATTAAATAAATAAATTAAATAAATAAATATTAAAAAATAAAAAAATCAAAAAATCAAAAAAATACAGATTTGTTGAAGCATAGCAGGATCATGATCACTTCCAAAACCAAAAGTAAAAAGACTACATGCTTTTGTCATTCTTTTAAATTTACTTTCAGTTGCAGCTGAAATTTTCTCAATTGTTGTCATACCACTATGAATGAAAAAAATAAATAAATAAAAATTTCAAAGAATTTTACAAAAAAAAAAAAAAAAAATTAATTAATTAAAGAATTTTAAAAAAAAATCAAATCTTACACATTCGCTAATCCATCTGTGAAAAGTAAAACGGAACAAACATCATTTGGTGATTGTCTTTTAATTGCCATATCCAATCCAACTAAAAGTCCTCCACTTAAATTAGTCATTGATCCTGGTCTAATATTTTCTACAATGAATTTTGCAGTCTTCTTATTTTCATAAATCATTTTTGTCAATCCAAAATCAGTTGAAACAGTTGAATCATAAGTTACAATCCCTAGACTATCTCGATGGTCTAATTGATCAATAACAAAGCAAATTGCTTGTTTTGTGAGTGCGAGTTTATCTCCAGTCATACTTCCACTTTTATCAATGACACAAACAATATCAATAGGTGCACGTTTTGATTCATCAAGAGTTGGTGCCTAACAATATTATTTCAATGATTCGTGATTAAAATTTAATATTTTTTTTTTGAAAAGAAATCAAACAGAAAATTAAAGAAAATTAAAAGAAAAATACCTTAAGAGAAGCCATTGCAAGCAATCCATTCTCATTTGCCTGAACATGTGAAGTCAATTGTATTCTTCTCTCATTAACCAAATTTGCACTTTGTTGATTTGAAGAAGAAGAAGAAGAAGAATCTTCAATAATTCGTTGTTTCTCACCACCTCCCATTTTATCTAAAAAACTTAAGACTTTGGCAATAAAGAAAAAGAATTCAAAGAAAGCAAATATTAATTGAATCGTGATTAATAAAAATTAAACAATAATATTCTAATCAATATGTTTTTGATTGTGAGTAAAAAAATTTGTTTTGAGTTTTAGGTTTGTTTGTCTCATAAAAAAAAAAATTGGAGGTATTTATACTTTTCAAACAATTTTGATGAGTCAAAACGAACAAAACACAAAAAAAAGAAATGATGAAAGCAAAAAACAAAAAATGTTTTCGAACGATAGGGAAAATGTTTCAGTGAATAGAAAAGAAAAAGAAAAAAGAAAACTTTTCTATTTATTTGTTCGATTTTCTTTAACTTGAATTGCTCAATTAACAACTCCCAAGATTGATTTTAATTTCTCTCATGTCGGATTCAAAATTTGAAGGTCTTTTAGAATCTTTTTTTTTTTTTTTTCTTCTCAAAAACAAATAATAATAAAGGACTAAAGAAATAATACATATTTTGCTTTTTTTTAAAAAACCAAGGTTCATTCTCAGGTTTTCTTTGAGAGCTACTAAACTTGCTAAGTGAGGCTTGAATCCCGGAAAGGCAAAGAAATCCCTGAAATACCATTAAAGCAGTGTCTTTATTAAAACATGGGTGGGAACTTCTTAATCCCTTCTCGGTCAACTTTAAATTTATTTGAGCCTGGTAATCTTTTTAATTTTAGTTCATTTCAATATTAAAGAATCAATTTAATAGGAAGCAAATTTACAATGAGCTCAATAGCTCAATTATCTTGCTTGTATAATGCATATCTTTCCTTTTGATTTTTTTTTTTTTTTTCAAAGCAATATCGAGATTGTTTGAGTTGAAATTTTATTTTTTGGAGGCAATTTTTGTTCTATTGAGCTTATTGAAAGCACAGTCACTGGACAGTATTTCTTATCTTTCCTTTTCAATTTCAAGACATTTTAAAGTGACTACTCTTATCAAATAGATCACTCACACAGCTATGCCCAATAGTCATTGGTCCATTGAAGGTTTCTTTCTTTTTTGAAATATATCTTAGATATGAAGATACTAACTAACCTCCATAGTAACATAAAGCTCGTTTGGTTCTGCATCAAATGATAGGTTGAGGGTGGTGCCTTCCACCAAAATATAAATACAGAATTGGTTTATCGTTATTATTTATTTAATGGCAATAGAATTTACCTTTCAAGTTTACAATTTTATCCAAATAAACTTTTAGAAGGTTTATCATTCCCTTTTCTTCATTTGGCATAGGCTCAACTTGATGGACTTGTCTAAATAATTTCTGTTCATTGTATTTCGAATAATAAGTATTTCTAATAAAAAACTCTCTAACATCTTTCAAAATTTGAATTTAAAAAACTGTTCAAGTAGATTTGAAACTTAAAAATATTTTCCTAAATGATGTTGTGAAACGGGATTGGAGTTGAAATTTAGCGACAAAGAAAATTCAAATTAAAGAAATAAAATTAATTAAAACCTTTTTAAACCTTGTATAACAACTCATTATCTTCTTGAATTAATTGAAGCTGTCCAATAAACCGACCTCTGACTGAAATCACATAATTATGTAATTGATTGATTCATGAATTTATTTGCTGATTTATCAATCTGGTCCCTGATTTTTCTTAAATTAATTCAATAGATAGATTGGGTTTTGATTGATGCTTTGTTTAGAGGAACACCGAGGGAATCCTGTGAAAGCTTTCCATTATCCACTTGATAACTATGACTCTCTTCCTGGTTTCCTTCAATCCAATCCATACATTCATGGAGGATATCGTGTTTGTTATACTGCTACACAATGTTTAAAAAGGTTTATTTCTTTAATTTTTTAGTTCTTTAATTTCCTTTCTTAATTTCATTGCTTTCGTTGTTGATTTTGTTTCACAATTTGATTCAATAATGCTCACCTCTTTTTTAAAAAATCTTTATGCTTATGTATTAGTATATTCTCCATGTCAAATGAGTTCTTTAATATTTGGACCCATCTTATTGGCTTTATGTTAATGTGTATTCGTTTTATTCAAACCATTTTCTTGTTGAAGTTTACAGAAGGAGTAGATGGAATGGATTATTTTGTGTTTAATATATTCTTTATAAGTTCTTCAGTAAGTTTTTTTAAATTAATTTCTTGAAATCATTACTAATGAAAAAATGAATCTAGTTTTGTTTTCTAAGTTCTGCCCTGTATCATACATTTCATTGTCATTCTGAAGAAGCTTGTAAATGCTGGTTCAAAGTTGATTTATCTGGAATTACAACATGTATTTGTGGATGTTTTTGTGTTGGATTGTATTATGGATTTCATTGTTTTCCAGTATTTTTATTATTATTTTTTTGCTATTACAAAACAATACTTATTTATTTTGATTTTTTTTTTTTTTTTCAAAAACATTCATTAGACAGCACAAAGAATCTATTTAGTATCAATTTTTGGAATATTTTGTTACTTCCACTTCCTTTTGAGATCATCGGGATTTGAGAGTCAACAATACCATGTTCGAAGATTATTCCTTTATATATCTTTAGTCATCTTTGGATTTGTCCCAACAATTCATTGGGCAACTGTAAGTCCTTCATCAGAAGTTTCTTTATTTCTCTGGCAAATTCTTGTATTTTATATTTTACTTGGAACTGGAGTTGTATTTTATGTCACCAAATTTCCAGAGTCTAAATTTCCAGGTTTTTCTTCTTTTTCTTTTTCTTTTTCTTTTTCTTTCTTTTTTTTTTTTTT
>Ga0209960_1002968_pt1 | contig 15682 bp, 15 predicted proteins | sample ThiBiot_500_plan_2_FD_183947 | JGI IMG/M metagenome (GOLD analysis project Ga0209960, IMG submission 183947) | Wastewater bioreactor microbial communities from Cape Town, South Africa - Thiocy_expt_500_plan (SPAdes) | ecosystem: Engineered > Bioreactor > Thiocyanate-remediating >...
GTTCCCTTCTTCTCATTCTGAAGCACTTGAATAGCCTCATCTCTGCTCAATTCACCAAAAAACCCACTAAAAATTAAAGATTCAGTACAATGATGCCTATAAATTAACGACTTGATGTAAATACAAGCCATCAAAATTAATTTTTATCTAAAATCGGCCACGCTAGGCAATTATACTTACGCAGTAGAAATAGTTTCGTGTAACTTATGATAAGAAAAACGTTAGTATGTATTATTGAAGTAAGGCGGATCTATTCCCACTTTTCACTTACATTATCGAGGACTGAAATTCCACGAGTTAAAGGACCGTAGTAAGCCAACAAATCACCAAATGCTTCAATTGTAACGATTTGATTGTTAGTGTTAGCACCTAACAAACAGAACTTCAATGCCGCAAATTTTGGGTGGTTCTCAAAGTCACTGGGCAAGTGGATCTGTAAGTACGCACTAAAGTCACCAATAAACTTCTTCCAAGGTATATCGAACTAATTAACGATACGTATTAGTTTTTTGTTAAGTCTTATGCTCCCTGAGCCTTGCTCCAAGGACTTACACGGCCGCCATAAGTTTTCTTCCAGAATGATCGTCCTTCAGTATCACGAATAATATCTTCAATAATAATTTGACTGAGAATATCATTTTCTACAATATAAGCGAAGCTAGGTCTATCGTCCGGTGCTTGAGCCCAGCAACTTTCAATTAACAGACGAAGTTTTTCGGGAACGTTAGGCGGCATCGGTGGTCTTTTGGCAGCAACTTTAACTGTAGCGATAAATTCTAGTAAAATCGTAGTTAATATTGATGGCGTACTGCTAATAATAGGGCAATTTACCCTCAGGTTTTTTGAGTTGATCTTTCCAGGGATACTCCCCACTCATCATTTCCCAAAGCACCAAACCGAACGAGTAGATATCGCTTTTTTCGTCGCAAACGCCGTCAAACATTTCAGGAGCCTAAAATAGCCAATGCATTATTGGATCTGCGGAGAAAAAAAAATTGGAGGAAATAACTCTTACCATATAGTTAGGAGTACCTCCAACACTTTGGACATTGCCAAGAGGCTGACTGAGGCCAAAATCGGCAATTTTAACAGAATAGTTAGAGGTGAGCTATAAGAAAATAAAAAACGAATTAATTATTGCAATTATCCGCATGCATTCCTCTCCTCATCATCGGGGAATTAATTTGTTAATACGTACCAACAGATTACCAGGCTTCAAGTCCAAATGAAGAATACCTTCTTTATGCAGCCAGTACATCCCAAGTGCAGTATCTCGTGCAATCAACATTTTTCTATTTTAAAAATTAGTACACATGCAACCGAGCGTAATAAAATTTTAATTTACTAGGAGTGAGTATTTTGCACTATCGTACACGAGGCATTTTCAGCGAAATTAAAAACTTACCTTTTAAAACTGAGACCACCATCTTTTCTGATTGCATGATAAACACTTCCGTTCGGCATATACTCCATAACTAATACTCGCGTCAATAAAAAGTTATACATATTATTTGGCGATTCGCAGAACGACTCAACAATTATGATCGTTTGTGCAATGTTATTTTACTCTTTGAACTTACCTATTGTAGGCTTGGCACCTTCGAAACATGCGCCCAAAAATAAAAGTATATTTTCGTGCCGGAGTTTACTATAAAATCAAATAAGTAATTTAATCATTTCGTAGTGATTGCAAAATAGGATCCTCTTTTTAACTATCGCAAATTTTAAACCTGTAAGCAAGAGTAAAGTTTTGCAATAAAAAATTGGATTGGAATCTTACGCTAGGATAGAAACCTCGTGTTTAAATTCGTCGATCTGTTTTTGCGAAACTGAATTGAGGACTTTGACGGCGACATCAGTACCACGGCATTTGCCCTTAATACAAAAAAATTATTATGAGCTCAAAAAGTTAAAAAAAGCCGAGAATCTTTGTTAAATAAAAAATTAACCTAAAAATCTGTGTACCTTGTAGACGACACCGAACGCTCCGGATCCTAATTTACTCGTTGAGTCATTGTAGTTAACTTTAATTTCGTCAGCTTTGATTTCCCACTTTCTGGCCAATGAATCATCGTCTTCATCTGGCTCTTCGCTGTCACTGTCCACGTTGTTTCCTTTAAGGTTTGGCTCTCGCATCGTAGATACCATGCCTAATATGGAGAATGGCTTTCTCTTTTGAGCAACTCCTTTTGCATGTAAATACATTTAGTAAAGTCGTAAATTTTGTAACGGATTGAAATTCTGAAAGAATACTGAAATTAATTTAAAAAATATCTTCGTTAATTGTCGTTAACAGGAAGCATTTACTTCGTTGAGCATGCGCGAAAAAATAATGACTTTTTTAAAAAAAAATAAAAAAAACGTCAAATCCACCAACTCACCCTTTAAACGGGCCACTTGTCGCATCATCAAAAGTTTACGCTTAATTTGATATATCTTTTCAAAATATTCAGTCTCCTGCGAGCCTAGGCGTTCAATTTCATCTCGATCCTTCGACTTGACGGTGGAGAGTTGGATTTCCAGCAAGCCAAATTGAATTTCAAGCTGCTCCAAGTCAGCAAGTAGCTTGTCTTCCTCATTATCAAAGGAAACGCCGTTCTTTTCCATCGTGTTATATCTTCGCGGAACAATTGCAAACTGGAATTTTTTCCACTACCAGTTTGGAGACTTTCTTCAAAATAAATATATATAAATTTTGTAAATGCTACCCAACGAGCTTAACGTATTTTTAGAAACCGTCGTTGTTTTACACTTCAGAAAGTATTTGGGAGGGGGGGGGTGCTATTGATCAACCAATGATTTCATTTTTATTTTTTTATTTGTGCGAACTGGTACCAACCTACAACTAAACATCAACCCTTCATGGACTCAAAGTACTCTCACGTAATTGATCTTAGATCAGACACGGTTACAAAGCCGACTGACGAAATGCGCGAAGCAATGAAGAATGCCGTTGTAGGAGACGACGTTTTTGGGGATGATCCTACAGTAAAAGAGTTGGAAGCAAAGGCTGCTGCATTGCTAGGAAAAGAAGCTGGATTGTTTGTCACCTCAGGTAATTTTAAAACAATTAATTGTCTAAATTTTTTTTTACTACCCGTTTTTATTATTTGTATACAATGAGCTTCTTTTATTAATTATTAAACCACGTTGTTACTTAATATTGATTACTTGATTGTTTTGCCATAGATATTCGTTATACAACGTAAAAAGCTCACCCCTTTTGTCGCACAGGTACCATGGGTAATTTATTATGCGTTCTATCCCACTGCAACGGACGAGGTAATTTGTCTTTAAAGTCGACGATTTTAACTTGAGAAAACCGCGATCAACAAGCGCTCGTGGCTCAAGTGGTAGAGTGTCTGGCTACGAACCAGGAGGCTGCGGGTTCAAGTCCCGTCGGGCGCAATTTCTTTTTTTATTTTATTTATTTATCCTTGTTGATTTATCTTCTTGGTGTTTTGCCTATCGCATTTTTATAATTTTTTTTTTCGAGCACCAACAAAAAGCGCTTGTCAAATAATTGTGGATCTTGGTTAACGAATCTTCCTTCAGGTGAGGAGTTTATTGTTGGAGATCAAGCTCATATCTACACTGCCGAACAAGGTGGCTCTGCGACTATTGGAGGCGTTCATGCACGTGTGATTCAGACCAACCCGGATGCCACCCTGAGCCTTGACAAAGTGGAAGCTGCTATTTGCCCTGACGATATTCACTGGCCTATAACCAAGCTTGTATGCATAGGTACGCTACAATATTTCTTATTTTGTACAGGCCCCTGACACAATTCAGAAAATTCACACAACAGATTGGGTGGTCGTATTGTTAAACCTGAATACATAGACCAGCTCGGTGCTTTGTGCAAGCGTCGTGGTTTAGCTTTGCACATGGATGGAGCTCGGCTAATGAACGCTGCTGTGGCGCTTGATGTTCCTGCTTCGCGCATGGTTGCTGCTTGCGACACAGTCAGCTTGTGCTTATCTAAAGGTTTAGGTGCACCTGTTGGCTCAGTTATTGTAGGTCCAAAAGACTTTATTGCACGTTGCCGTCGTCTGAGAAAAGCTCTTGGTGGTGGTAATATCCATCTAGTACTCTGTCTACAACATTATCTGATGTTTATTGGCTAAGGTACTCGTCAAATTGGCGTCCTTGCCGCACCTGCTCTTATCGCTCTGGAGAAAATGCCGGAGAAATTAAAGTTGGACCACGAAAATGCTAAGAAATTTGCCCGTGGTACGTTTTTTCGCCACATTTTACTTGTGTGGATCAACTAACGACATTCATGTGCATAGCTATCCAGGGGTTAGGAGACGAAGGCCTATCAGTTTCGATGGATGAAGTTCAAACAAACATGGTTATCTTCCGATTCAATAGAAAAGATGTCACTGCAGCGGAATTTTGCAAGTTATTATCAAAAAAGAACGTTCACATTCTTCCATTCTCGTACGGTATCCGCGCAGCTTTCCACCACCAGATCCAGTCAAGTGATGTTGATGTTATGATCGAGCGAATGAGAGATCTATTTACAGAGCTCAATGCTAAGAAATAAAAGGAACTGAAGAAAGCTTTCTTTGCGATCGTCGGTTAAACTCCAATAGTTTTTATGAGGGAACTGCCAGTGGTTATCCCGAGATAACGCGTGATAAGTATTATAGCAGTTTTTACTACCTTATTTATTTTATCGGGTAAAAAAAATCCCTCCACGGATGGGGACTTGTGCACTTTGTCTGAAAGTCACCACAAAGCATAAAATTTATTGTTTTGGTGTTTATAAAGTTTATCGCGAAGCGGGGGAAACCCTGGGTTAATGTAGGGTATATTTTTGGCACTATTTTTTTTTTAACTTAGAATTGTACAGCCACAAAGTGTTGGGTATTGAACATGGGTAATAAGGCTTTAAAAGCGGATAATGAACCTGAGGCGCCGATCTCGCCTGAAGAGCTTGGTAATTATTAACGAATTTTACTCGCGGTAAGTTACTCACAAAAATAATACAGAAAAATTAAATAGAAAGCGTCAAGCCATCGTCAACGAAATATTATCGACTGAAAAATCCTATGTTACTTCACTTCGTTCTGTGGTTGCGGTAAGAATCCGTATTTTATAATTAAATCGGATGTGCCCCCCAAGTCAAGTTTCTTGTTGCATATATTCTAATTAACATTAACGTGAATTAAAATTTCAAATAGGTTTGGTACATTCCCCTTGAAAATGCCATTAAAAGCGGCAAGCCGATAATAAAGCAAAACGAATTCAAATCAATATTTAGTATAATACGAGGTAATATATTGTTCATTGATTTAATGACCTCTCCCCTCCGTAATAAATCTTCTTACCAGATATTTTGGGCTTGCACGAAAATTTACTTGCTGAAATTCAAGACCGCGTTTCAAAATGGAATGAAAAACAATTAATAGGCGATATATTTGTTAAAAACGTAAGACATAACTATTTTAATAGTGAAGATCGGATCAAAAATTTCCGTAAACAATCTTTCCTTGATTACCACATTATATAGACCTTGTTTTGAAGTCAATTTTAGTTACCATACCCACGGTTGTGATGTCTTATCATATTATTACTTATAAAATTTTAATTAGGCCGAAGCTCTCAAATTGTACACGGAATACATTAACAATTATAACGACGCGTTAGAAACACTAGGTCATTGCCAGAAAAAATCTTCCGTCAAACAATTCTTCGAAGTACGTTCAAGGCGGGGATATTTCCACTTATTATGTGCGGTGCTGATAACTTTTTAATTTTAATAGGAAGGATCCGAGCACGCGCTCAACGATCAAAAATTAGATTTAGTGTCTTATTTAATCATGCCTATTCAGAGAGTACCTCGATACCAGCTGTTGTTACAAGTACGTACCAACTCGGTGTGGATCTTGCGTCAAAGCCTACAAAAAAAAATAATAATCATTTTTAGGACTTGTTACGATCCACGCGAAGGAAACATAATGATTATAGAAATCTATCGCTGGCATTGGATGAGATTGTTAATGCTGCGCTATTCATTAACGAGCAAAAACGGGTCTACGAAGAAACTTCGAAACTCGTTGCCATACAACAATTACTGAACGATGAATATGTAAGTACCACAGTCACTTTTAGTGTCATATTAGCTTATTCTATTTTTAGGACATTATTGCCCCGCATAGAAGAGTTATTGGAGAAGGAAATTTTGAACCGTTAGAGTAAGCGATAAATATACTCTTTCCTTTTTTGGAAGTATAAAGTTAATTTGGAATTAGATCAACGACGGTGAATGCTAGTTCAGTGCATTGGATACTGTGCAATGACTTGCTAATTTTGGCAACCTTGGGAAAAAGCTTCTTTTCGCGACGATTAAAGTGCGTAGTATTATTTTACTATTATGCCTGCTATACTTATTACCTAATAAAGGTACAACGTTTTATTCATGGCAATGTTAGTCGATGCAGCTGCCAACGAAATTCCATCGAGTAGTAAGCGACCACATCCTAGAATGAATTTTTCGCTGTCAAGTTTTCTAACTAAAATCTACCAGAAAATAATGCTATTAAAATTCAAGCCAATCAAAACGTGTTTTATTTTGGATTTGAAACTCCGGCTTTTATGCAGTCTTGGCTGAAACGTAAGTCTTTGTTGTCAAATGACCAAGTTGGTGCTGATTATATATATTATAATAGTATTCGGGGACGCTAAAAAGATCTCACACGAAGTTTGGTTGCTAACTCAAAAAACATTTCCTAAAAAGGAAAGTTCCAGTGGTGATGCAAACAACCCAGCGAGTCCAATTCGACTTAATCAATCCGCGTCTATTAGTGATGCTCAACGCAAGCATAGTTCACCTGCCAGAAAGGAATCGTCGACAACAATTGTTGAAGAGAACAAATCCAACAAACAGGAAAATGAAACTGACGGTGGAAAACCTAAAAAAGAGAAAATTAAAGATAAAGGAAAAAATAAGAATTTTAGCGACTCTATACGCGAACCATTGTTAAGCAATAAAAAGAAGGACAAGAAAGAAAAGAAGACGAAAAAGAAGTCGAAAAAATCAAAAAAGGGCGAAGAAAAAGAGAATAAATGTTGTTCTTGCTGGTAATGGTCCTAATATTTTTGGAATATTAATAGGAAAATTGATCACAAACGTGTACGATTTTTCAAATGTACTTTAGTCCGGAACTTTTTCTAATAAGAAAAGTAACCAATGTAAATGTATATACGCAAAGTCAATAAATATAATGTCAGTATTCTCGTGCGGCAGTTTGATAGATTGATGGTGAAGTGCGAAACGCATCTAGTGCCAAAAAGTAATTAGTTTGAGTCAGAAATTGGAAATTTGGAGCTTAAACTCCAGATTCTATTACAACAAGGTTCCTTAGAATATTATTGATGATATTAACTCTGGAATAATATAATTCTGAGAAAAACGATGAAGGGGTGATGCAAGGGTAAATTACAACATGCTCTTATTACATTTATTTACACTTTGTCTAGCTTAGTTATAGCGTTAGAACGACGCACAAGTTCAATCCATCCTTCGACGAATTTTTCTCCTTCTTCGCTTTGGTGTCTCTTTAACACATCTTTTTCTTCGACAATATCACTCAGTTGTGGGTAATAAGTGCGCTTAATATATGATACTAAGACCTCTGGTAACAAGCAGACAAGTATAGTTAATATAAGACCGAAATAAAAGTTTGGTTCTTTGAACATCCACTCGCCCATTTGGAACAGATCTGTTCCCGAGACCAACGACAATATAACCACAATTAAGACGTATAGAATCATTGACCCAAATATGCTGAGGTGAATGGGATACACCCATCGCCTGAAATAAAATAAATGTTTCAACTTGACTGGATTCAATCAAAATTAAATTTTTGTTTCTGAAACTTACTTAATTATGCGGGCCAGCTGTAAGTTAGCAATCACAACTACATATGTCACGTTAATTAAGCTCTCACCCATGAATCCTGGATATTTCGCATCGCTGCTCGCGGTTTCATTGTAGATCCACGTCGAGATGCCCCAACATAACGCGCCCTGGTAGAGAGCAATGGCGATCCAAAACATATAGACGCGAAAATTGAAGAATTTCTTCGTGATGCAATCACGATAGAGCTGCGGGTACTTTAACAGCCAAACACGTGAGATATCTTCTTCGAAAATACCTACAAAGATGATCGGCACCGATGTGAATACTAAGACATGCATTAGTTACGCATATAACATACAATCGTATAGTACGTACAAACTTGGTAAAAAGTGTCCATCAAATCGTTCATGAAATTGGTACCGGACCATGCTGCAAACGGAACGTACAAAAAACGACAAATAATTTCGAGGAGACTCTGTGAGAAATATTTAATATAATATGGCACGTATTTATGTTTTAGGAAGTACCTTATAACTGAAATAAAACATAAAAATGCTGATCTGTCGATAAAAATATCTGCCCTTGACCAATAACAAATCGTCTAAAATCTCGAATTGCCCGATTTGGAAATCTGCAGCCACTGAACTAGCGTTAATCGAGCTATCGGCCTTTATAATATCAATCCCTTACTGAGTGCTTGTGACCCTTCTTCTCCTGGCAAACCAACGCCAACATCAGCCGCGTGCAACATTGACACGTCATTGCCTCCGTCGCCTTTAAAACAAAAATTATTAGCGAAAAAATACTCTGTAGTGTTTATACTATCTTAGGCACCTATCGCTAATGTGACGGCATTCTGATCGAATAGTTTAACATTGTTGACAACTTTTTCTTTTTGCAAAGGACTGGCGCGACACACAATGACCGAGTCGCAGCGGGTTAATAGCGGCATAATATCGGCCCAGTAGTGTTCAGTGCAGTACTCTAGTGTCTCACCGTCCAGCACTAAGCCAACACGCTTGACATTTTCAACATTCTTGAGCCAGGAGTCATGGTCTTGAGCGTCTTCGATACTATTGCCAAATATAGGATTAAAAAAAAAGTGGATATGCATGCAGTCTTAACGAATGTTCGAAAGGTAACTTTTGACAGGGTTTTCCGAATTTTAAACCATTGACATCTTTGACAGGTGTCACTTACTCGTATATGTCAGACTGGGGCCTTAAATCTTGAATTCTTTTCATGGCCGAAGCGATGTTATCGCGGTCGGATCCTGAGTTCACTTGCAAAAATACAGTGCTCGATTCATGAACCAAATTGCACGCACTCGCAATGTTGAACGCTGTCTCGCGTTTATCACCAGTCTAGCATTATAACTATATAAGTTTATATGTATAATATTTATACCATGCAAGTACATACGACGACCCAGATCTTGATCCCCGCGTGTAACAAGCGGGAAATTGTTTCGGGCACGTTGTCCTGCAGTTCATCTTCGACACCTGTCACACCGAGCAGCTGCAAATCTGTTTCGATAATCTCTGCATATATAAAATTATTCCGATTGCTAAAAATGGAAATGCAAACTGTTTACCAGAAGCGTAGTCGATGATCTTTTGCCTATTTAGATAATCTTCGATGCTGGGCTTCCAATATTCGGTATACCAATTCAAGTAGTGATGGTGTTCGATGAATTTATACGCGATTACAAGAGTTCTTAAACAGGAGTTTCCTAATTTGGTAGCCTGTTCTTCGATTACATTTGCAGAGACTAAATCTTGATGTAATGCTGCGCGGCTTAAAATTACAGTATCGGCACCTATTCGAAGTATCGTAAGAATTATCTTTTCCTAATATGGAATGTACTTGTCGAACCTTTCGTTAACAACAAAATTCTTTTGTTCTCGTCTTGGGTTATCACAGACATCCTCTTTCGTTCCCCCGTGAAATCAAGCACGTGCATCAAAGTAAATGATTTGACACTTCCAAACACGTTCAGTTTGATCGTGTCAAAATCACGTGACAGGAAACAAAACCCAAAATTTTGAGCTGCCTCCAGCAGTGCTTTTTCGTCGGGAGAATTGGTGTGAAAAACAACGTCGATCGCTTTAATTGTGATTATCTTAATTGGCTTGCCGGGAATCAAGAACTACGTACCTGCATGTTCATCCGCATGTTTATCAAAAACATTTGCAGAGTGACAAAGAGCGAGGGTCAGAAGCATTAAATACAACGGATCGTTTTCGATCGATTCTTTTGATTTCGATAAACTTTTCAATCGACCAATCAGCCACGTTTCGTTCCATAAAAATGTTTTGTTTGCTATCGGCGCCAAAGCTTTCCAATCATCGTCCATGTCCAAATTAGGCATGGATTTATCGTTCGAATAGATCTGGGTGCAAGAATTAACTCATCTTAACCCAAATAAGGAAATCCCTTACATTGTGACCGACTGCTAATGTGTGCAAAATCATTTTGTTTTTGGTTAATGTTCCCGTCTTGTCCGAGAAAATATACTTTATCTGGCCCAAATCTTCGTGCAAGTTCAATGAGCGAGAAGAAGGTTTAAAATCTCGTTTTGCATCGTACAAATACTTTTCGTTGCCAAATACTTTGTGCTACATTCAGACGTAAGAAGAAAAAAAATTGTCAAAATAATAAGACTTACTTGGCCTGCACGAACGATTTCTAGAGTTACGTACAATGCTAGAGGAACGAATACTGCTAATAATGTGATATACGCAAAAAACATGGAAATTCCGTAAATGGCGTAATCTGATTGGTCAGGGAGATACCAATGTCCATCCAAATTATTTTGCTAAACTAGAAGTTGTAATTTTTCTTCGCGATGAATTATTTCTTTTTACCTGAAATATAGCAGCGTACGTTCCGTAAGCAAATGCTACTATTAATAGAGCAATTAAATTTCCGACAATGTACCGATCGTAACTCCGTTCCACGGTACTTCTTCGACTAGAATTACGCCTACAATATTCATTAATAAGATGTCATGCGCTATGAAAAGCTTACTTAGAGTTAAGGGCATATTTGGTGAATCTTCCCGCGTAAATTATAACACCGTAAACGTACTCCGTATTCTTCAAAACGGTTCCCTAAAAAAATTAAAATGTTTAAAGTTACAACAATAAGATTGTCATGTTGGATATTACTCGCAAAAGTAAATTGCTTTGATCGAGAGGTATTGTGACCGGAGTTGTTTGTTGCTCATGTTCTCGGACTTGAATATATCCATTAAATGAAGTCAGTGAAGGTGAAGGGTCGTCAACCGCCATAATTATTTTTAAATTCACCAAGTTTTCTTCATTTAGCGAATGTGTAACTTTAACTGATTGCCGGGTCTTAAGAGCCGATTCCCTGAATGAAATTTCAAGTTACAACCAGATCTCCAGAAATGACTCGAAAGCCAATGGAAAGCGTCGTTATATTTACGATATGAATGCACTATAATAATTATTATTTACCCGTCCAAGTTAACTGTTGAAACATAACACTGCCCATTCTTTTGCGGTGTGGCGAGAATAATAATATCCGCTGGAATTTCATCCTCATCTTTAATCTTAATAATATCTCCAGTAATTAAATCGGCCCATCGCGTTGTAATTTCTGTGCCATTGCGCCATGCCGAGATTTGCCGATGATTTACTCTTTTATCGTTGTTATGGCGGATCTGATTTGTTATTACTACTAGCGCTCCATGTATCCTGCGAAACTTACAATATCCTCGATACCTTCTTTTATAATCGATGCTAAAAGAACTATAAAAAAGAACACAGTCCAACTGACTGGATCGATTGGCGAAATTGGGGTTAAAGAAATAATAGTGACAGCCAAGAAGAAAGCATTTGCAGGACGTTTGAATTGCCTGCCCAAAACCTGAGTACAACAAATAAGCACTATAATAACAGATCTGGGAGACGGTTTGTGAAATTATAACGGGAGGACAAATTCAAGTTGATTAAATTGGAAACTTGTTTCTTACCCATGGAAAATAATTCACTGCCGTGTACCGTGCAGTCCGAATTGCATTACGTTTGACATTTGGTAAGATTTTGACTTTTTGAGCGAATCTGACGCACCGTTTGTGATGCTTTTGTTTTGAGGTAGACAATTCTTTGTCTTCGGGATCGTTTGGTTCATTCACAATACTTTGTATTTTTGCTGCTAAGGAGGTTAATTTTTATTTCAAAGCTGCCCCAACAAAAATAATTAAAATAAAATAACGCTCGGTTTTGGTAACCACGAGTAAATTTTGATTCTCCCTTAGCTTATTAATCGAGTGTTCCGCGAGTTAAAAACATTTGATATTATTGAGATCGAATTGGGATAAAGTGCTTTTAATCTTGGCGGAGATTCACTTACTCTTGGAGCTTCACTAACGCAGGTAATCGATTGTGTAAGGGGGATTTGACTACTAGATAGATTAGGTAATACGTTATCTCCTGATGTTATTGGCAATTGTTCGCGCGACATCCGTTATAGATCGCTTGTGTAGTCATTCAGCGTTCTAGGACGTATTAATTTACAAATCGGCCATGTTATTAATCATTGCGACTGTCCCTGGAAGAGAGGTTATTTTTTTTTTTGGATACAAGAGGTTGTGCAACATTAATCAAAATAAAATTCTTAATAATAGATATACGAGTTTATATCTGAATAATTAAATATTGTTTCCATAGAACACAAGTTATGCATCCAGGAAAGCATCGTTGTCACTGAAATCTCCTTTCTCTGTCTCGGCTTTAATATATTCTGGCTTCTTATTCAGATATCCCTTCTTCTTTAAGAAGATAAAACCGCCAGCCGCCGCACCTCCAACAGCCAACACGACGAAGATGATAATGAGAGCAATTTTCCACGGGGCCATTTTGACGTAAAGGGTTGTAGAGCTTGTTGCGATACCTACAGGGTTAAGGACAAGCACGCCGAACTCTCTTCCATCCATATCCAGGGTTGGTAAAATTTTAATTGTCGGAGTGTGATCTGGCAGCGTCTTGTTATTGATTCCCCAAGTTATTAACGATCTCTCCACTGGCGTGACAACTATCGAAACTTCTAATTCTTCCCCTTCGGTTGCTGTCATTTGCGCAGGAAGTGGAGTCGTGATCTTAGGTGGCACAAGGGATGTGACAGTAATGAGAGGACCAAGAATTTCTCCAGCTGAATTCGTCAACTTCAACTGCAAAGTTGCCTTTGGGAACAGTAGGGGATTGTAGTTATTAACTTCTCCGATCCAGGCATTCTTCGGAAATTTCTTATCCTCTCCATTAATTATCCAAGTCCATTGAGTATTTGGCCCACCAGCAGAATACGCCGAAGAAAAATCAATAAACGCACTTTCTCCTGGAAGTAAATATAACGTGAACCCCCCTTGAGTGATATCGTAAACAATATTTTGGCTCATGATCGGAGGGGTTACAATCTTGGCTGTGACGGTATCAGCAATTCTTTCAGGTTTCTGCGCTAAAAACAAAAAGTGTTTCAGATCTGCTAAGGAATAAAATAAACTAAATACCTGATGCATTGCCTGCCACAAAAATAAGAAGAATACCAAGGAAAATATTCTTGTTAAACGCCATTTGTGGTGGTACCGAGAAACAATAACAAGAAACTAATTCATTATTTGTGTTCAAGTGTCAACGAGTGATTGTCGCAGGGTTTCTCCGAAATCAATTCATTTTATTTGGAATTTCAAACGCGACAAAGATTGAAATACTTGGTAATTGTTTACTGAAAAAACCTAGTGAAGGGAACTAATGAAAGCAAGGATCAGCAAGCAAACAAAAGAATTAGATCACAAAACACGTGCTCATCAGAAATAAAATCTTCTACTCCCTATATTAACATTATCCTTATTTGAGCGCCTTGTACACATAGTTGTAGATGCATTTAGTTTTTGTTTTTCAGCGAAACACAAGTTGCGGATTAGTCCGCAAGATGCTTGGCAGTTCTCTTTTTAATAAATTAAAAGTACTTTATAATTATACTGTAACGCATTGCTGCTCTTACAATCTATCGCCAAGGCGAATATTTGTCTGAAGTGGGATCTCCGGAAATCCGGCTGTTGTGACAAATCACACACACTCTCATAATGTATAACCAAACTACTGCCATAGTACTATAGACTTCGCGGTATTCATTTAACTGAATGGCTTTGGTTGATTCATCGAATGAGCTTGCAATTGATTCAAGATTTGTTGCTGTTGCAACAAGGGCAATTGTGTAAATCCTATCATATGATTAATACTTATGAATATAATGCATTCAATATCTCGTCGGAAAATGTACCTGGAATATTTACGGCCATTTGAATGAGTTGTGGCGAAGGAGTTGAAGCAACATTATTGCGTCCAGGAGGAGCACGATTGAACGGATTGTCGATGACACTTTCACCATTACTTTCATGAATACAACACATTAGTTTCTCGATTAGTTCACTAGTATAACTTGGGTGTATTAGGACTTACACTGTGTTAAAACCGGGTGGGGCATTGACTGCGACATGAGGCATCGCTGTGTAACGAGGGGACCTGAAACAGAACGACGTTAGTATTATTAGACCTTATTTACATAATAATGATTGATTGATGACTCGTACTTTTTGTCCGCAGGTTCAGACGACCAGATCGAGTTGAAAACAGCAGGCACATTGTTACTTGGGTTGGCATTGCTTGCGTTTGGTGCTTGACCACGACCCAGATTTGGCTGCACGGCCGTGTTAAACGGGTTAGATTTCGTCGCCGCACTACCAAACGGATTGTTGAAGTCAGTGCTCGAGCCGAAAAAGCCTCCAAACTGGTGTGGTGCAGCGGTCAAATTCTGCGAAGGTTGGCTGTCGAAACCACTCGCATTCGATGAGGATTGTCCGCCCATCTGTTGGAATAATTAATGTACGTCCTATTTAGGGTAACCCATCCTGTGACGTACATATCCGTAAGCTCCGAAAGGTGTGTACATTTGACCAGCACTTATCGTTTGCGTTGACAGCGGTGCAGGAGTAAACGCATTATTTTTCAGCGGCTGTTGTGGTGCTTGAGAGGCAAACAAGTCCCATCCGGTTGGACCTCGGGTACTGCCAGAAGAGACTGGCACAGCAGGCAGCACATTGTTCGGCTGTTCAGCTGATGGACTCGAGCCGTTGGTGGGATTGAATATGATCTCCGGAGCAATGGTCTCAAGACGAGCCTTGGACGGTGAAGTTACTTCAAACTTTGCATTCCCATTCGTGTTCGCGTTTGGCTTGAACAAAATGACTTCTTCGTCCTCATGGTCCATGAGCTGCTGTGGCTCCACGGACGAATTACTTGTGTCAATGTGCACGAAGCTGTTGTTGTTGGTCGAAGCACGAGGGTGATTGTCGGGTACGGGAGAGTTTAAGAACTGCACGTTCTTTGGCAGCGAAGAGACTGGCGAGCTCTGAACTTGTTCAACCACATCAAGTTGTGTTTGGTGGGGTTTTAGTTGACTCAATTTGTTCACAGCATGGTCTACTGAGCAAAAACTAGCGTTAGAGACGTAGTAGTATGGATGGTCTAACTTGCCTTGAGTATTGATGCGCTCTTCATCTGTTGCCTTCAACGAAAACTTGCCGAGTGCGGCGCCGTAGTAAACAATCTTTTCGTCCTGTTAAATGTGAAGTTAATTTCCGAGTAATTGATTATTGAAGAGAACTGGCCCAATAGGACGTAAAATTTGTTCGGCTAGGCACGGAAGGTAACTAATTATGAAACCAATCTATGTGTGTGTGTATGTGTGACTTACAGAATCGGGAACTTGATAATTAGCGAGAATAAG
>Ga0209960_1002970_pt1 | contig 15673 bp, 18 predicted proteins | sample ThiBiot_500_plan_2_FD_183947 | JGI IMG/M metagenome (GOLD analysis project Ga0209960, IMG submission 183947) | Wastewater bioreactor microbial communities from Cape Town, South Africa - Thiocy_expt_500_plan (SPAdes) | ecosystem: Engineered > Bioreactor > Thiocyanate-remediating >...
CAACCATTTTGGATGCCTTTTTTGCTTGGATGACTCAATTTCTTCCTTTTTATTTTTTCTAATTAAATCATCCTAAATGGTGGACCCCTCCCTTCCATTTTGGAGGGCTAGTTTTTGTTGAGTTATTACTAAATGATGATAGAGTTGATATCAATAAAATAAGTAATTATGGAGAAACACCGTTCTATATTTCTTGCTCTCGAGGGCATATTGAAATTGTGAAGTTATTGTTAAAGGATAAAAGAATTGATACCAATAAAGCAACAAATGGTGGTTGGACACCTTTTTTGATTGCTTGTGAAATTGGACATATCAAAGTTGTGAAGACATTATTAAATGATCAAAGAATAGTTGATTTCAATGAACCAAATGAAGATGGAGAAACACCTTTTTATATTGCCTGTCGAAATAGACATATTGAAATTGTGAAAATATTATTGAATGATCAAAGAGTTGATGTTAATAAGGCAACCAAAGATGATCGCTCACCTTTGCATTATGCTTGTGCGAATAGATCTGTCGAAATAGTGAAATTATTATTAAATGATAAAAGAATTGATAGCAATAAAGCAGCAAAAGATAGTACAACACCATTTTATATTGCTTGTTGTCATAAATATATTGAAATTGTGAAGTTATTGTTAAATGACCAAAGAGTTGATCAAAATAAAGCAAATAATGATGGTTGGACACCTTTTTATGTTGCTTGTAAGTATGGACATATTGAAGTTGTTGAATTACTATTAAATGATAGAGTTGATATTGATATATCATCCAATTCTGGTGTAACTCCTTTGCATGATGCTTGTGATCATGGACATATTAAAATTGTGCAACATATATTGGCATCAGGAAGAAGAGTGAATTTAGCGATCCAAAATAATGAAGGAATGACTCCAATTGATATTTCAAGAAACAATAAAGAAAAAGCACATTGGGGTGGTGAAATATTTCGAGACATTACTGAATTATTGGAATCATTTGAAAGAGATCCAAATGAAACAAGAATCAAATTGAGAATACAACTTGGATACTCGAGTAGTTTTTTCTTTCTTTTTTTTCCATTCTTTTTTTTTTTATTTCAAAACTTTTGATGCTGAATGTTAACCTTAAATTGATTTTTATTATATTTCAAGTGAATGATGCTGCTTCTCTCTTTACACTTATGGTCCTTCTTTCTGATGAATATTTGAATTTCAAAAAGGATAATTAATTGTTGATACAAAATTCTTCAATTCGATTTAGACTTCCTTTTTTATCTTGAAACTTTGAATCATAAGTCATTAAAATAAAAGAAGAAGAAAGTAATCACAACTTCCACTTAACTTCAATTGTGATAAGGATTGCAAAAAATTGGAAGAAGAAAAAAACATCAGTCATTGAAATTCAAAAAAAAAAAAAAAAAATTAAATAATAATAAAGAATAATAACGTTTATTTAAAATTTTCATTTTTGATTTTTGATTTTTATTTTTTTTTGGAAATATCTTCTTGACTTTGTATCAATAGCTTTCAAAAAAGCGACAAGGTCTCTCTTGGATTATCTTGGATATTTGTTTGTTTTTTTTTCAGGTCAACTAGTAAATGACTAGTAAAGCAATGATCAGAAAGATAGACGAAATCATGGATTTTTTTTTTTCCCACTTTTTTCATCGTCAAAGCTTTGATCTCAATCCAATCTCCAATCTCCCCTCATATAAAACTCTTAACTCTACAACTCTACAACGACATTTGTTTTTCTTATTTCGAACAAGCATCGATAATGATTTCAATTTTTTTTTTTTAAAAATTTTGTTTTTTTGTTTTTACGGATTTTATAAAGGAAATAAAAAAAAAGATAAGGGGAGATTATTTTGATGTGGAAATTTTCTTTTTCTTTTTTGATTTTACATATAAGATTTATAAAATTTAAAAGCTTTATTTGATTATAATGAAAGAGTTTTGATAAGTTTTATTCAAAAGTTTTGATTTTGATGAGATGAAGCATTTGAAACGGTTTTGATAATGTTCAAAAATTGATGTATTTTGATGGAGATTTTTGGTTTTGGAAAAAAGTGATTCAAATGATTCAAAACATTAGTAATTTTTTGAGATCTTTCTTCAATTTTGATCATTTGGATAAACCTCCATCTATAAGATAATATTGAATAGTTCATATTTAATTCATTCGTTAAATGAACTCTGATGTTAATTTTGTTTTTGAAAAGTTTGAATTTGATAAAAATAAAGAAGAAAAATCAAAAATTTTGATTTTGATTTGTAATAATAAGCTTCTTTGACTTATGTTGGACCTTTGAATTATCATTATAATGTCTAATTAATGAATATTATAATTGAAAAGTTGAAATTCTGAAATATTATTTAGTAATTAATTGTTTTTATTATTCACTTTCAATAGGTAGAAGACAGACTCTCTCTGTGTTTTTTCCAAAATGTCTCTCATGGACGATTTAATTTGGGGTATAATTTACTTATAAATTTACTATATTTTCAATAGTTTAATTCTTAAAATAATAAAACTTATATCAATAAATAAAATAAATAATAGTCCCTGATGTCAATGTATTGAATTTAATCAATCTTTTGTTAATTCTTTTGAGGTTCAGAAAAAAAAAAGAAAAAAAAAATATTTTTTTTTCTAATTTATAGGAAGGATATTCACTTGCAGAAGTTATTGATATTGGGAACAATGAAGTTAAAGCAAGAAAGATGAATGAGGTTAGTTATTCTAAATATTTTATATTTTTCTTTTTTGAAAAAAATAAAAGCAAATGAAATCAAATAAAATAAAAATCAATAAGGCAACAAATTCAACTAAAATGTATCCATTAAGTAAAGTTCTTCCAGCTCATCGTGGACAAGATCTTGGAAATTCTCACTTTAATGATAACACACAATTAATATATTTACATGCTGCTTCACTTTTAAAGAATTTGAAGCTTAGATATGATGCAAATATAATCTATGTAAAAACAAACATCATTTTACTCTTTTTTTTCAAAAAAAAAATCCTCAAATTCAAAATCTAAAGATATTTTATTTGTAATTTTTTTTTAGACTTATACTGCCCATATTCTAGTTGTTGTTAATCCTTTTCAAGAACTTCCTGTATATAATGATGAATATATTCAAAAATATAAAGGAAAATCAATTGGTGCAGAACCTCCTCATATTTTTGCAATTGGTATTTTTTTTTTTGAAGTTATCCGTTTAAATCTGATCTGAATGTTAATTTTAATTAGCTGATAATGGATATCGTCATATGAGAAATACTAAAATTAGTCAATCAGTTATTGTTTCAGGTGAATCTGGAGCGGGTAAAACTGAAACAAGTAAACACATTATGAAGTAATCCTCTTTTTCTTTTCATTTTTATTTTATTATTATTTTTTCTAACTTTGTTTTCCCTTTCCCCACAAAAAGATATTTAACAAGCCTTGGAGGTGGAGGTTCAAAAATTGGTCATCTTGAAGAAGTCATATTAGAAGGTTTTTTTAAAATTTTCTTTTTTTTTTAATTTTTCTGGGTCAAAAGATTAATAAAATGAATAGCAAATCCTATTTTGGAATCTTTCGGAAATGCAAAAACTATTCGAAATAAAAATAGTTCTCGTTTTGGAAAATTCATTGAGGTAAATTTTCATTTCGACTTTTCTTTTTTTTTATATGCAACTAAATAAAATGATATTCTTTCATTCTTTCCCTCTTTCTTAGATCCATTTTAATGACTCATCAGTCTTAAGTGGTGCTTCAATTGCTCACTATTTACTTGAAAAATCAAGAATTTGTGTTCAAAGTGAAAATGAAAGAAATTATCATGTATTTTATGAATTATGTGCTGGAGCTCCAGATCAAATGAAAAAAGATCTTCACATTGGATCTCTTGAAAGTTATAGAGTAATTTGCTTGCTTTATTTTTTATTTATTTTCAATTTTCTATACAGAGTTTTAAAATTTTAAACTTTATAAACTTTAGATTCTCGGAAATTGCCATGTTGTTGATGGAGTTGATGATAAAGGACGATTCCAAATTCTCCTTAATGCATTAAAATGGTATTATTATTTTATTTCTTTTCTAAAATTGATTGAAATTTTATAATTTTATTAATTCTAAAATTCTCAAGTGTTGGAATGAGTCAAGAAGAAATTAATAATGTATTCAAAATTGTCTCTGCTGTTTTACATGTTGGAAATATTGAATTCCATGAAGTTGAAGATGATGTTAGTGGTGGTTGTTCTGTTAAAGGTTATTTTTTACCTTTTTTTTTTTTTTTTTTTTTTTTTTTTTTTTTTTTTTTTTTTTTTTTTTTTTAATTTTTTTTTTTTTTTTTTTTTTTTTTTTTTTTTTTTTTTTTTGTCTTTTCTTTTCTTTTCTTATCTGAATGAATATCAAATTAAATTTTAAAATTAAATGAAAGATGCAACAACTGGACCAAATTCTGTGGAAATTGCTGCTCAAGTAATTTTTTTTCTTTCTCATTTAAATCCTTCTCCAATTTAAATTGAATTTTACAACAATAAATAAATAATAAATAAATCCATAAAGATTTTAGGAATTGATCTTGAAATGTTTAAACAAACTTTAACTTCTCGAGTTATGAGTACCGCAGGAAAGAGTGAAGAAACAGTTAGAAAACCATTGAAGGTTTTTTCCTTTCTTTCTTTCTTTTCTCTTTCTTTTCTCTTTCTTTTCTTTTCTTTTCTTTTCTTTTCTTTTCTTTTCTTTTCTCTCCTTTTCTTTATCTCTTTACGAAATTTCAATCTTCCTCACTCATAAGATTTGGGAAGCAATCGCAGCAAGAGATGCACTTGCTAAAGCAACTTATTCTCTTCTTTTTGATTGGATTGTTACAAGAATTAACTCTTGTCTTCCATTCACTGAATCAGGTTTTCATTGATTCTCATTATTCATTTAACTTTTAATTCTCGAAATACTCACATATAAAACAAAAAATCCAATCAATTAAGCTTCTTATATTGGAGTTTTAGATATTGCTGGATTTGAATATTTTGATTGCAACTCCTATGAACAATTCTGTATTAATTATTGTAACGAAAAACTTCAAGGCTATTTCAATGAAAAAGTTTTGAAACAGGTTTCAAACCTTCCTTTCTTTTCTTTTCTTTTCTTTCTTTGGAACACAATTTAATTTTAATTTTTTTATTCCAAAAATAGGAACAAGTTATTTATCAACAAGAAGGCATTCAATTTGAAGAAATTGAATATTTATCAAATGATGACTGTATTGAAGTTATTGAGGATCCAAAACAAGGAATTTTCGCTCTTCTTGATGAGGAAAGTAAAATGCCCCAAGGTAATTTATTCTTTGCTAATTTATTTACTTTATTTTTTTCTAATCGTTTCCTTCATAAATGAATAAATTAGCAAATGATAAACGTTTTACTACTCAAACTTTTCAAAAATATTCAAAACATCCAAAATTCTCTGGACCAAAGAAAGCACCACTCAAATCAAATCAAAAACTTAAGGATGATGAAGGTAATAAGAAAAACAATTCTATTTATTCCACATTTCTTTCTTTCTTTTTTTAATGTTTCTTCACAATTATAGCATTCGTTATTCGTCATTATGCTGGAGCAGTTTGTTATCAAACAATTGGATTTTTGGAAAAAAATAATGATGCTTTAAATCCAGATTTAGAAGCTTTAATGAATACTTCTTCTTGTTCTTTTACTGTATTTTTTTTTCCTGGGAAATTAATACATTTGCTCAAAATTTTTTTCATTTTTGTAGATTAAATTGTTTGAACCCTTAGCTGCTAAAGCAGTATCCAAAGGAAAACTTAACTTTATTAGTGTTGGAGAAAAATTCAAACAACAATTGAAAGAATTAATGGTGAAACTTGAACAAACTAATTCTGTATTTTTTTTTCCTTTTCTTCCTTTTCTTTTCTTTGAATTTATTCCATCACAAAAAATAAATAAATAAATAAAAGCACTTTGTTCGTTGTATTAAACCTAATATGAGTCAAGAACCAAACTTCTTTAATGGTGTTGATGTTCTTCAACAATTGGTGAATTTTCAATTTTCAATTTTTTTCATTTTTTTTTTCATCTCCTTTCCATTATTAAATGATTTGGTTTAATAGCACGTCGGAGGAATGCTTGAAGTTCTTAGATTAATGCAACAAGGTTATCCATCAAGAACAGATTTTACTTCTTTATATAATATGTATAAAAACTTCCTTCCACCTATTATTGCAAATCTTGATGTGAGAACATTTTGTGAAGCCTTAATTTTTGCTCTTGGATCAACTGATAATGATTTCCAATTTGGTCTAACTAAAGTTTTCTTCCGTGCTGGAAAATATGCCCTTTTAGATGAAATTACAAAAAACGATGAAAAAACAACTCAAGAATTAATTGCTAAAGTTTCTCATTGGCTTGTTTGTAAAAGATGGAAAAAATTCATTTTTGCAGCCATTGCTGTTCAAAGACTTGGTCAAAGAATTCAGTATTTTTTATTTAACTTTTCAATCAACTTCTTTCTGAATTTGTTTTAACAAAAAAAAAAAGAGACCGAAAAACTGCAAGAAAAATTGTTCAAACATGTTGTCGTGCATATTATGGAAAAACTAAAACTGTTCCCATTATGCAAAAATTCAAAGATGATAGAATTCAAAGAGAGTATGAAGAAGCTCTTAGAAGAGAAAGAGAAGAAGCTGAAAGAGCTGAAAGAGCAAGACAAGAGGCAGAAGCTGAAAGAAGAAGAATTGAAGAACTTGAAAGAATTGCTAGAGAAGAAGAAGAAAAGAGAAGAAGAGAAGAAGAAGAGCGTCTTGCCCGTGAACAACAAGAAAAGGAAGAAGAAGAAGAAAGACAAAGACTAGAAGCAGAAAGAAAGAGATTAGAAGAGGAGAGATTAGAAAGGGAGAGACAACTTGAACTTGCTAGACTTGAAGTTGAAAGAGCTGAAAGAGGTTTTTTTTTTTTTTTTTTTCTTTGAAAAAAATTTTAATTGGACTTTTAAAATTTTACAATTTATCATTAATATAGAAAGGGCCGAGGCTGAAGCTGAAAGAGCAAAACAAGAAGCTGAAAGAAAGAGACAAGAAGCTGCAAGAGAAGAGGCTGAAAGAAAGAAAAAAGAAGCTGAAGAAGCTGAAAGAATTAGAAGAGAAGAAGCTGAAAGAGAAAGAGAAGAAAGAGCTGAAATGGAAAGACAAATTGAAGAACAAGCCATTAGACAAAAAGAAGAAGAAAAGAGATTCAAAGAAGAGAAACAAGAGAAATCCAAGAAGGTTTGATTTTTTTTGAATTTAATTTTTTTTTTTTTTTTTGAAAATCTTTAAAATTCTAAATTATAGGAAGAACTTGCTCGCCTTGAACAAGAGAATAGAGATCATGAATTGGCTGTTCGTTTAGCTCGTGATTTGAATGAAGAAGTTCCTTCAACACCTTCAACACCAAGAGAAAGAAGTGCTGTTAGTTTAAATGAAAAACCTGTTGAAAGCACAGACCCATCTCAAATTGATTTATCTAAATGGAGTTACTCTCAACTTAGAGACACAATTAATTCTTCAACTGATCTTGAGTTACTTCAAGCATGTCGAAATGAATTCCAAAAAAGGTTTCATTATTTTATTTTATTTTATTTTGTAACTTTTTAATTATTAATTTTTATTTTAAAAAAATGCAGATTAAAAGCATATTATAATTGGAAAACCAAATATGAAAATAAGTCAACTTCTTCTCCTCAACCAAATGATGTTGTTTCAAATATTTTAACACAAAGTGATCCAGCTCCTTCAAAAGAAAAAGCTACTGAAAAAACTGCTGAAAAGAAAAAGAAGAAGAAGAAGGCTTCAGATAAGAAGGATAGGTTAGTATTTTTGTTTTTTCTTTTTTTTTTTTAATTTTTTTTTAAATTTCTAAAAAAAAATTAAAAAATCTTAATTTTTCTTAGATATTTCCGAATTCCATTCACTCGTCCAGGAAAAGGTGGAAAAGGAAAAAAGAAAGGTTTATGGTGGGCTCATTTCGAAGGACAAAAAATTAAGAGACAATTAGAAACTCATCCAACAGGAAAACCTGTTTGTTTAGTTGCAGAACATAATGCTTCTGAAATGTGTGACTTAACATTAAATGAGACTGGATTAACTGAAAAACCAGGAGCTGAAATTTCAAAACAAACCTTTGAAGAAGAATGGGATAAATGTTTCATGTTACTCAACAAAGAAGCAAGAGCAAAGAAAATTGTTGCAGTTCTTGAAGATTGTGGTTTTTAAAAAAAAACAAGTGAGATTCATATAGAAGAAAAAAAAAAAAGAAAAATCTTGAATAAATCATATCATCATCAAAATCAAAATTTTAAGGACTACCCTTTCAATTACATTTATTTCAATTTTATTTGTTATTTTATATCACTTTCTAAATTTTACTTCTGTTTCTGTTGCTTTTAACCAATCCACTACAAGCATTTTTTCTCTTGATTTTTCTCCTTCATCTAATCCTATAATCTTTCTTTCTCTTTCAACACTGTCTTGAGAATCAGAAGCATGAGCACCATTCCTCATTAAATCATGTCCATAATCACTTCTGATAGTTCCAGCTTCAGCTTTTGTTGGATCAGTACTTCCTAGTTTATCTCTAATCACTTCAAGTGCTCTTGGTCCTCGATATAAAACTGCTAAACAAGTTGCATTTCCTGGTTCATCAAAATGTTTTCTTTCTGCGTAACCTATTATTTAAATTTATTTATTTATTTTTGATTTTAGTTTTTCTTCTTTAAAATAAACAAAATAAATAAATAAGTAAATAAAACTTTGTAACTGAGAATCGATCCCTGTCATAAAATTAATTACTTGGGTCAATTCAGCTTTTGCTGTGTCTCTTTTTAATACATCTCTCATTTGAGCAAAATTTTGATCTGAAATTGGAAAATCGAATGCACTTGAGAGTCTTTCTCTAAGAGTTGTTTCTACTCTTTTCCCTAATTTCTCGACGAAAACATCTTCAAGAAATCCATAAAATTGTTTTGCTTGATTTAAACTCATTGCAAATACTTTAATTGCAACAATTGGTAATCCTGTTGTTCCAAATAAATCTAAAATATGTCCCTTTTTGAAAAAATGAAGGAAAAAACGAAATGAAAAAATGAAATTCGACTGAAATTATTAATTAAATAAATTACAGGTAAAGATGATGGTCTTTGAAAGTTATCAGGTTTTACTATGACTAAGGCAGTAGAAATTGAAACTCCTTTACCATTTGGAGTATGTTGTGGCTGTTTTTTGAAAAAAATACACAAAGAAAAAGAAAAAAGAATGATTAATGAGTTTTTTCAAAAAAAAATGAAAAATAAACTGAAAACAAACCATGATTCCTCCATCAACATCTGCATATTTTGCAAATATTGCTAATTTTTTTCTATTTGACATTGAAGTATGTGGTACAAGAACTGAAGGTTCAAAAGTAATAATTTCTCCTGATGGTAACATAGAATAATCTCCATAAGTTCCTCTAATTGTCCTTCCTTTATATTAAATAATATTATTTTATAGTTTAAAAAAATTAATAAAATTCATTAAAAATCAAAATTTTGAATACCATATTCTTCTGCAGAAGGGATATTATCTCCAACAACAGAAACGAGTTTATTTCGAGTATCTTTTCCAGCAAATAAGAGCATCATGACTCGATTTCTAATTCCAATCTTTTCACAAGCATCTCGAGTTAATCCTTCATCATAATATTTCAGTAATGATTCAGTATACGTTTCTGTATATCCAGTCTCTTGAGCAGCCTCTTTTGTTGCTTGAAACAACTCTTGTTTCATAGCATCTGAAGGAGAGTAAATTCTAGCTCCAACAAGTCTGATTCCAGGTATAACTAAGAGACGAGCAAGAATCCCTCCAGTATGTGCCTTTGCTAAGCTAATATTGTTATATATTTTATTAATTGATTCATATAATTAATAGAGATTAATTCATTTTATGAATGATTTGATGTTTTGTAATTGCAGAGTCAATCTTAATTTCCTCAAGTTTTCTAATTGATTATTGATTCCTTCTTGATTGCTCTTCACATCTTATCCATAAAACTTTGAAAACTCCTTCTCTCTCTTCCTCTTCTTCTCGTTCTTCTTTCAAGTCAATATTTACTCTTGAATCAATGTTCAACAATTAATTAATTAATTGATTAATTGTTTCTCAAGCTCAAATGTTCGAAAGAAACACAAACATAAAAAAACAAATGAAACATAAAAAAGATGTGACTCTCAACTCAATAATATCTTAAAGTAAATCAAATATAATAACAACAATAGAATAATAGAAGTTATAATAGAACTGTACCTCTTTGGAGTTATAATTGCGAAACTGAGTTCTTCATTACTTGAAACATGGATCCTTCGAGTTAAAGCACTACGTCCAATATGACCAAGTGTGAGGTAACCTTGATGTTGTCTCTCAAGTGTTTTAAGAACGATCCTCAACATATTCTTGCAGTTATAACAAGTTTATCAATTCAATTTCAATTACAATTACAATGGCTTGTTTGAGAAAAAAAATCGACTTTTTTTTTTTTTTTTTTTTTTTTTTTTTTTTTTTTTTGGGAATTACACTTTCCAATTTATTTTCTTCAAACACAATGATTTCAAAATCTAAAGAGATGATGAAATGAAATCAACAAAAGAAGACCCTATTTGAGAATTTCAAACTTCTTAAATCATTGAATATTTTTGACTTTATTAAGAGAAGAAAAAAGAAGGAAAAACCAATTTGATGTGAATTCAAACTATGACTCTTATTCTTCTGATTATTTCCGACCAATCTATGACTTTTGAACTGAAAATGTAAGATTTAATTGAATTATGAAAAGTGTACGAAATTGAAAAAGAGGGTTGGTTCAATGTTTTTTTAGAAGTGTTAGAACTTTTAAATTGGATTCATTCCTCCTTTTTTTATAAATCTTCGTGATAATGTTCTTCTTCTTCTTCATATCCTTCATATTCTTCATATTCTTCATCTTCTCCTTCCTCTGTTTCTTTGGGTGATTCTTCAGTTGTAGTGGTTTCACCTGATTGTGCTTTCTTCATTGAAGCGGCAATTTTGCTTGGATCAGGATAAAAATATTTGTATCTAGAGTTTGAGTCACTAACAATATCCAAGAGGTTTTGTTTTGAGTCAAAGAATAAAATTCTAGGAATATATCCACCATCTGGTGTATACATAGCTTCTTTTGGTTCCTCATCATCATGAACATTGACCATAATAACTCCTTCACTTTCTGCTTTAATTTCTGGACTTGAGGCGAATTTTGGTCCAAGATTCTTTTGTTAAAACAATTATAATTAATCCATTATTTTGAATAAAGAAAGATTAAAATAGATAAAGAAATAAAGAACCTTGCAAGCACCACACCAACTTTTGTGAATCACAACCATGACATTTTTATTAGTTTGTTCTGCGAGACCCCAAGCTTCATCAAGTGTAACCCATCTATTTAAAATTAATTCCAAATCAAAATAAATAAATAAACAATTGATAATTTAAAAACAAAAACAGAAAGAAAGAGAGAAAATTAAAAGAATATGAAGAGTAAGAATATGAAACAATACGGGTAATCATCTCCAAATCCTCTTCCTCCTATTGAAGCACCAAGAGTCAAGAACAAACAGAGGGAAGCAATAATTGAACGGAATAACATCTCTTTCAGCCTAATTTTATTTTGAAATTATAAAACTCAAAATTAAGAATTCAGGAAACTTTCAAAATTAAGAATTAAGAACTAAAAAACTCAAAATTAAGCACTGTATTGTATTGTATTGTATTGTTGTTATATTTTATGATAAATTTATTGGAAGATGATTAAGAAATGAATTAGAAATTATTATAAAAATTCAAAAAAAGATTAACATTTTTGTTTGAAAAAAAAAAAAAAAAAAAAAAAAAAAAAAAAAAAAAAAAAATTCAAATATCGATATTGATACTTGTTTCTTATAAGTCTTAACTGAACTTAATATTACATCTTTCATTCTTCAAATCTTTGAAATATTACTCTTTTATTATTAATTTCTTTATTTCTCTTCGAAATCCTTCTCTTTTTTATTACAAATTTTTGTGTGGAAAGATTCGTAAAGGAACTCTCAATTAATTATTCGTTTTTGGATTGTTGCTAAAGTTCTCTCAATTAATTAGATCCTTTAACTTTACCTTTGGATGAAACATACAAAGTAAACAAGGATGGATAGGGATAGAGAAATACATGAGTTGGAAATTTTAAGTCATGAATTGAAGCATTTTCAGCCTAAACATGTATGAATTTATTATTCTGTTATTTTGCTATTTATTTGATATCCTTGATATCAATTTGTTGTGTGTTAATTAATTATTGATTTTCTTTAATAGAGATTGTATCAAAATAAAATTCCAAGTTCAAATGTATATTTCAGAGTGGATTATAAAAGACTAGATAGAGAAGTTGAAAGTAATACAATTTTTATTTTTCCTTTCCATTGTTAATCAATATTGATTCAAATAAATAAATCAAAAAAGAGAAATTAGAAAAGTCATTATTAGCAAGAGCTGAAGAAGAAAGTCAACAACTAAGTAAATAAATAACATCATTTGTTGAAGTGTGAAAAAGTGTTAAAAATGTAAAAACAGAAAAATAAAACAAAAGAAGAAATAAAACAATAATATTATTCATTTCATTTTATTTGATTTTTATAAAAATCATCATTTATATTTTCAAAACAGTTTTTTTTTTTTTTTTTCAAAGCAAGCAAAGAGGAAAAAGTGAAGATAGAAAATTTGACAAAAAAAAAGCTTAATAATTAATTGACTCTCTAATAGGATCAACGGATTGATAATGTGAATCTGAATGACCGAGTGAATCAACTGATTGAAGTTGATCAGCATTCTTAAGTTTCTTTTTCTTTTGTGCATGGGGTTCTGTTTTGGTTTTGGCATAGTAAACATAAACAGCACCAGATGCTAAAATAATAATAAATCCTCCAAATGACATCCATGAAAAGCTTTCCCAACCAACAAGAGTTGCAATTGTCCAAACGATTGCAACTTGAAAAGCTGCAACAGAGATAGCTCTTTTATCTGATCCCATCTCTTCTGAAATTCCAAGACCTGCTAAATCAAAACCCATGACACCAAGAGAGATACCAATACCAGATGCCCAGAGAGCAGGGATTTGGAAGTAGAGTTGAAGTTCATGACCTAAAGTAGGAAAATCTGAGGTAATTAAAGTCCATGGAATTTGAAGAATAATTGATCCAGTCATTGAGAGGACACCGAGAGCGAATACAAGAATAGCTTTATTTACAAAGTGTCCATCATGTTTTGCGTGATCCATTAATTTTTCTTCAACAACAAACTCCAGACCATAAAAGAGCTGAGCACCAATAACTAAGAAAGCTCCCAAGATTTCCATGAGATCTTGTTCTTCTTCCCCTCCAAGAATATAGCTTTGAAGAATAACAATAAGAGAACCAAGAAGCATAAAACCTGAAGCGATCCATTGTTTCCAGTGAATTACAAATCCGGGAAAGAAGTAAAGTGAGAGAAGACCAACAAAGACGACCATGGTAGTTTTTAACATTTCAGTGACGGAGGCGTGAGTGAATGAGAGACCTAGAATAATCAAAACTTCTGCACAGACATCAAAAAGAGAAGCCAAAGCAGCTTGAGGGAAGAATTTGATGAAGGGAACAGGCTTCAAATTTGGATCCTTACTTCTAAAGAGAGGGTAGAAGACTCCAGAAAAGATTTGACCAAGTCCCAAGTGAAATAATTGAATGAAAGGTTGATGGAAATAATGTGGTTCACCTGGGTCAGCATCAGAATCAGAATTTGTTTGGGTTCCATTTCCTGTTTCTGGACAATTAGAGAGACAAGTTTGATCTTGAGTTTTCATTGATAAGGTCATTGAAGCACCTGAACAAATGAGAATAACCATTAACAAAATACGATATCTAAGAGGCATAGCTGGTGGAGGATGTGAAATCTCCATATCCACACTCTCACTAGATTCCCTTCTAGGAGGGTCAAAATCCTTTAATTTTGGTTTTCTGTCATCTATAAGCGGTCTTGATTCATCATCCATATCTATTCATTAATTTTTTTCATTATTAGTATTATTAAGTTTTTAAATAATTATTATTGTTAAAGCTAAAGTTTAAGTTATTTTGGTTTTGTTTTTGGTAAAAAGGTTAAAAATAAAGAAATAAAAGAAATAAAAGAAATAAAAATGTTATCAGAGGAAATTCAAAATAAAAAATAAAAAAATAAAAAATAAAGATAAATGTCAAAATGAAATGGGAATTTTCTTTTAAACAAATATTCTTGGGTTCTTATTATTTTCGAATGAATAATAGAATTTGAGTTTTAACATTCATTCTAAAAAAAATTTTTGTTGAGAAATAAAACAGAAATGAATTGAAACTACAACAATATAATAACATAGACAAACAAACAAAAAACTAAATACAAGTGAATTCAATAATAAAATGATAAAATATGAATGAAATAATGAAATAAACCTTGTATGTGTCTTTTTTTTGGGTTACTTTTCTATCAATACACAACTTTCTTTTTGCAAACTTCTTATGAAGGGTCCTATTATTTTAATTTATTTATTATTAGTTCAATTTCATAACTACAATCAATTCTATTTTGTTCAAAATTTTAAAGTAATTTTGTTTATTTTATACATGAATATGTTCAATTGTTATAACATATAATGAGAATGATAATTATAATTATTTATTATTTATTTTTTGTGGTTTTTTATTTTTTTTTTGACTTTTTTTTTAAAAAAGGTCTTGGCAAAATATATGATATGATACGATTAAAAATAAGATATTAAAGTGTTTTACACTTATCATATAATTTTTTGAATTTGAAATGAAAAATTTAAAATAAGTTTAATGGATTTTCAATGGTTTTTCAATGATTTTTTTTATATGAATGGCTTTTTGGGGTGGTTCAAAATATCAAAATATCAAAATATCAACTAGATAATGAATATCAATAGCCAAGTTTTTAACTTTTGAGTATAAGTGAATCAAGATTTCAAATGTAACAAACAATTAATATTATAAACTACAATTGATATGAAACAAATATATCTATTCAATTTTTTGGGTAATTGAGGAAAAAAAAAAAAAATCATTAAATAAATATAAAATTATCGGGATAATGCGACATTAATTGCAAACGAAAAATAAGCTTTTGAAAATAAGCTTCTAAGTCGATTTTCATTCATTTTCTTAACTTTCATTGATTTCTTATTAGTTTCTTATGAATTTTGAGTGATTTTGAGTGATTTTGAGTGATTTTTTATTGATTGTTATTGTTTCAAAAAAAAAAAAAATGAGTCAAATGGGAAAAAAAAAAAAAAAAAAATTTCATTTCGGTAAGATAATTTCTTTTTTGTTTACAATACTAATTTCATTATTATATTGTTTCATTTTGAGTTACTCTTATATATTCTACAACAACGATATCTTTGCCAAGATCTTTTTGAAGGACACATGGGTCTTTCGTGTTTCATGTTATTTATTTTTTCATAAAACTTTATATTATTTTCTATTTATTTTATTTATTATTTATAAGTTTTTTTATAAATGAGATATCAAAAAGAAGCGGACTTTTCGGGGGTCATGTGCCCACCAACTTTTTTTTTTTTTTTTTTTTT
>Ga0209960_1002972_pt1 | contig 15672 bp, 19 predicted proteins | sample ThiBiot_500_plan_2_FD_183947 | JGI IMG/M metagenome (GOLD analysis project Ga0209960, IMG submission 183947) | Wastewater bioreactor microbial communities from Cape Town, South Africa - Thiocy_expt_500_plan (SPAdes) | ecosystem: Engineered > Bioreactor > Thiocyanate-remediating >...
TTTTTTTTTTTTCTTTTTCTTTTCTTTTTTCTTTTCTTTTCTTTTTTTTTATTTTTAAAGTTGTTAACATTACTTTTCAACAACAACAACAATAGTTTAGGTACCAACTTTAATATAATTGACAAAGAGGAATAATAAGTTCTTTCAATATTTGTTTGTGTTGAACAAGAAAGGTTTTTTTTTTGAAATTTTTTAATTTTTTTTCTTATTTTTTTTTTTTTTTTTTTTTTTTTTTTTTTTTTTTTTAATTTTTTTTTTTTTTTTTTTTTTTTTTTTTTTTTTTTTTTTTTTGTGGTACACTATTTATCCATAACATTCTTTGATAATAGAATAAAAAGATGAAGAAAAGATTCTTTCTTTTGAAAATAAAGCACAGAAATAACAAAGAAAAAACATCAAAATACTCTAAATAGACTTTCCATGCAATTGAGATAAGAAGAAAAGGAAATACATCTTTAGATTTATTGCAAAACTTTGGATTCAAAAAAAAAAATGGTTCAAAATTCAAATTGATTTCATTAAGTTTTTTTTATTTTTTTACAAATGATAATATTTTACTTTTACTTGAAAAAAAACTAACATTTTAATTGTAATTTCATTTTTGTTTTATTTTTTCATAGATATTTGCAAACATAATTGGCAATGGAAATAAAAATTTGAAAATGTTGGTTTATTAAATAAAAAAAAATTTGAAAATAATAAAAACTTTAAATTATTGTTGCATCGACAATTTTTGAATTTTATTATGACGACGATTTTATTTTATTTTATTTTATTTATAATTAAATGATAAATAATTAATTAAATGATGAATAATTAAAATCTTGCTGGGAAGTACTATTGGGAAATGCTAATTGATATAATTAAAATACTATTGGGAAGTGCTATTGGGAAGTGCTAATTAATATTTAAATAATTAAAATCTTGCTGGGAAGTGCTATTGGGAAATGTTAATTGATTTTTTAATAATTAAAATGCTATTGGGAAGTGCTATTGGGAAATACTAATTAATATTTAAATAATTAAAATATTATTGGGAAGTGCTATTGGGAAATGCTATTAAGTGATTTGAAAAAAAATTTTTTTTAAAACAATAATAATAAAAGCTATTGGGAAATGGTATTGGGAAATGCTATTTCAAAAGTCAAAACAACAAAAAAATAATTAATTAAAGTACTATTGGGAAATGCTATTGGGAAATGATAATTAATATTTTATAATTAAAATCATACTGGGAAGTGCAATTGGGAAGTGATGGGAAGTGTATAGTACATTCATTTGGGAAATGCTTGGGAAATGGTCACTTTTTACCATGGGAAATGGACTAATAAAAAATACTAAAATATATCTGGAAAAAGAAGAGCTGAGGAGACATCAAAGGGACTTAGCCGAAAACACTTCAAATAAATCGACTGAATTCAAAATAATATTAGTATTCAATGGAGCAGCAACTTCTTCTCGCCTGTGCCCAAGGATATGTTGAAGAGGTCCAAAAATTACTCAAAAACAAGCAACTTAACCCGAACTATGATGGAAGCGGAGCAACACCTTTTTTTTTTTCCTGTCAAAATGGACATATTGAAATAGTGAAATTATTATTAAATGATGAGAGAGTTGATATTAATAAACCACCAAATGGCGGTTTAACACCTTTTTATGTTGCTTGTCAAGAAAGACATTTCGAAATTGTGAAACTTTTATTAAATGATAAAAGAGTTAATATCAATAAAGCACAAAACGATGGAACAACACCTTTTTCTATTGCTTGTCAGTTTGGATACATTGAAATAGTGAAACTATTATTAAACAATGAAAGAGTTGATGTAAACCAAGCAAATAAGAAGGAAGCAACACCTTTTTGGATTACTTGTTATCAAGGGCATATCGAAGTTGTGAGGTTATTATTAAATGATAAAAGAGTTGATATTAATAAAGCAAGAAATGATGGAGTAACACCTTTTTTTATTTCTTGTCAAGAAGGACATATTGAAATTGTAAAGTTGTTATTAAATGATGAAAGAGTTGATGTTAACAAAGCGATGAGTGATGGAGCGACACCTTTATATATTGCTTGTGAATTTGGATATATTGAAATTGTAAAGTTGTTATTAAATGATGAAAGAGTTGATATCAATAAAGCAATGAATAATGGAGAAACACCCTTTTATATTGCTTGTCAGAATGGGCATATTGAAATTGTGAAACTATTATTAAATAACGAAAGAGTTGATATCAATAAAGCAAAGAATGATGGTGCAACACCTTTTTGGATTGTTTGTCAAAATGGACATATTGAAGTTGTGAAACTATTATTAAATGTTGAAAAAGTTGATCCAAACAAAACATATAAGGAAGAAATAACACCTTTTTATTTTTCTTGTCAAGAAGGGCAAATTGAAATTGTAAAACTATTATTAAGTGATGAGAGAGTTGATGTTAATAAAGGCAGGAGCAATGGTTGGACACCTTTTTATATTGCTTGTGAAAGAGGACATATTGAAATTGTGCTTTTATTGTTGGAAGCTCCAAGAGGTAATTTTATTTGCTTTTGTTTCTTTCAACAAAAAAATCAATAAAATAAAAAAGTCACCCAAAATGCTGACTTGAAAGAAAGTGGCCAAATTACTCTCGCAAAGGCTCGAGGAATCTTTGAATGTTAGTATTTTTTTTTTTTTTTTTTTTAATTTTAAAAAAAAAAAAAAAAAAAAAAAAAAAAAAAAAAAAAAAAAAAAAAAAAAAGCAAATAAAACACAAAGAAATCAAAGATTAATTAGTACACCAAAAATTCAAGAGATTGCAAAAGAAACAGAAGATTTTTCAACATTTCAAATCCATTTCCTTCCATTTCAAAAGTTTTTAGAACTTGAAAAAATACCAAAACATGAGGATTGTAAAGATAAACTGATCAATTTTACATTTGAACAAATGAAGGAAACAACTGATAAACTTGTTTTTATTTCTCATCGTTGGTTATCTCAAGATCATCCTGATCCTAATTCTCAACAACTCAATGCAATCAAAGATTCTTTTACATCTGTTTGACTTTATTAATATTATTTCTCATTGTTTACCATTAAATTTTACTTAAAAAAATTGGTATAGGATCCAAATCAACATCGAATTCTAATTTGGTATGATTATTTTTCAATGCCTCAGCATTTTGATGATGATTCAAAACAAAAAAGGTTTTATTTTTCATTTATGTTTCATTCAAAAAAATAAAAAATAAATAAAAATAATTAGAGTTGATACAATTTATAGATTGAATCAAATAGTAACATTTTCAGATTCATTTTTAGTTTTACCAACAGAAGATTATTTTCATCGATGTTGGTGTTTTTATGAATGGTCAGCAGCTGTTTTTACTGGTCAAAAAGTTCAATTTTACCCAAACAAGTTTCAAAGTTCAGAAGAATCATTATCATTTCTTTCCGAATTAATGAATTCTTTTCATGGTGAAAATGATGAACCTTCAAAAGAAAAGTTTATTCAAAAATTTGTTGCATTTATTGAAACTGATAAAAATCTTGTTTGGGATAATTTGATGAAAGTTTATGATGAAGAAACAATTATTAGATATCAAAAGAAATTGGATACAACTCAAGTTAGAGATTGGACAATTGACCAAACTTGCTCTTGGTTAATCTCAATTAGATTTTCTAAATATCAAGATATATTCAAAAAACACCGAATTAATGGAACATCTTTATTTGATCTTTATTTTGAACATCAAAATCTTTTTCAAAACGATGAAGATTATCAAAAGGTTATTTCTCTTTCTTTTTTACTCCAAAGTCGATAATTGTCCATTTATTTCTTTTTTTTTAAAAAAAAAAACTGAATAGTTTTTAAAGAAATTGGAAATACTCATTCCAATAGAAACATGGAATGAAATTGATTTTTCATTATGGACTAAATCACAAAATTGGATTGAAACTGAAATTATTCAAGAATGTTGTGAAGTGATTGAAAATTTAAAAATTTCTCCAAAGGCAATATTAAAGGATAAAAAATTGGAAGGAAAGATCTTAAAAGAATTTTTGATTTCAGAGATACTTGCAAATGTTCTTCTTTGGAAGTGTGAAAATGGATCAATTGATAACCTCTTGTGGTATTTGGATGGCCCTTTCAAAGATATTATCAATTTAAATTTTGGAAGTGATTCACCATTTTATATTTCTTGTGAAAAAGGATACCATGATATTATGAAATTATTACTCAATAATGAAAGAGTTGATGTTAATAAAGCAAATAGGATTGAAATGACACCTTTTTATATTGCTTGTCAAGAAGGACATATTGAAACTGTGAAATTATTATTAAATGATCAAAGAGTTGATATCAATAAAGCACAAAACGATGGAACAACACCTTTTTTGATTGCTTGTCAGTTTGGAAATATTGAAATCGTTAAATTATTATTAAATGATAATAGAGTTGATATAAATATAGCAGATAATGAAGGATTAACACCTTTTTTTGTTGCTTGTCAACATGGACATCTTGAAATTGTGAAATTATTAAATGATAATAGAGTTGATATCAATCAAGCTACGAAAATTGGTGCAACACCTTTATATATCGCTTGTCAAAATGGACGTCTTGAAGTTATTAAATTATTATTAAATGACCAAAGAATTGATGTTAATAAAGCAAGTGATATTTATGGTTTAACACCTTTTTATGTTACTTGCCGAGATGGACATATTGAAATTGTGAAGTTGTTATTAAATAATGAGAAAGTTGATGTCAATAAAGAAGAAAATAAAATTGGTGCAACACCTTTTTATGCTGCTTGTGAAAGAGGACGTCTTGAAATTGTTAAATTATTATTAAACGATAAAAGAGTTGATTTCATGAAGACAATAAATGAAAGTGCAACACCTTTTTTTATTTCTTGTGAAAATGGACATGTTGATGTTGTCAAATTATTATTGAATGATGAAAGGATTGATATCAATAAAGCAATGAATAATGGAGCAACACCTTTTTGGATTACTTGTTATAATGGACACATTGAAATAGTGAAATTATTATTAAGTGATAAAAGGGTTGATGTAAACCAAGCAAATAAGAAGGAAGCAACACCTTTTTTTATTGCTTGCCAACAAGGACATATTGAAATTGTGAAAATATTATTAAATGATCAAAGAGTTGGTGTTAATAAAGGAGATGATGATGGTTTGACGCCTTTGGAGATAGCTAGTTTTGGAGGACATTTTAAAATTGTGAATCTATTACGAAGTGATCAAAGAATTGCAATACCTTTTGAGCTTAATTTTTTGGACCTTAGTTCTTTTGGCACTTCTTCTTTTGAAATTTCGAAATTATTATCAACAAATGAAGGGATTAAAAATGAGCAAGAAGAGGATCTTTCAAATCAAATCATTTTAACAGGAGAGTTTTTGAAATTGGGAAAAGGGGTGTTAAAACAATGGCAACCAAGATTCTTTGACCTTCGATTATTATCACTTTCTTGGAAAAAATCTGAAAGTGTAAATCTTTTCTTTTTTTTTTTCTTCCTTTTTTTCATGAATTAAATAAATAGGGAGAGTATGTAAACTCCATATCTACTCAAGAAATTAAATCAATTCAAAGAATCCCAAGATCAAAATTTTCAAGAGACCACATCCTGGAACTGAAAACATCAAAAAAATGTTACTATCTACAATTCCCGAATGATATTATTTCACATCAATGGATTTCAAAATTACAAGGAGTTATGAGTTCTGTGTCGGTGTTCGAGTGAAACTGATTGAAAAAGATTTTGAAACCAGAGTTTGATGTTAAAAGTTTTTGAAAAGAAAAAAGTCTTTCGATTTATCTATTTTGAATTTTAATTTAGTTTCTGTCTTTTAGTTTCTCGTTCAATTTCATCAAGAAGTTTTTTTGCTCCTCTTTCAATGAGTTGATTCGCCAGTGTTTCTCTAAAAAAAAAAAAGAAAAGAAAAGATTAGATCAAACAAACAAAGAAAAGAAAAAGAAAAGAAAAAAATTTTGAACCCAAGAGTTTTTGCTTGATCTTCACTTGTAATATCATCGTTTTCTATTTTATCTCCAATTTGTCTGGAGCCATCTAAAGAAAATACAGCACCTTCAAAAGAAAGTTTAATTTTCTTTGTTGTTTCATCCTCAATAAATTCCGTATAAACTCCAATTGGAATAGAACAACCTCCTTCTAATGTCCTCATGAAGGCTCTATTAATTGATTTCAAATCAATTGAAAATTCTAACTTTTTTTTTTAAAAAAAAAAAATAATATATGTATAACCTTTCACAAAGACATCTATAAACTGTTGGTTTATGATTTAATACAGACACTAAACGAAAAATTTCTTCATTTTCTTCTAAACATTCAATTGCCAATGCTCCTTGTCCAACGGAATAATGACAAATATCTCTATCCAATATTTGTGAGATTCTATTTCCAAATCCTAATCTTTTCATTCCTGCTACAGCCAATATAATTCCACAATATTTATCATCTTTATCAAGTTTTTGAAGTCGAGTATTTAAATTTCCACGCTATTTTTTAATTCATTTTGATTCATTTTGATTCATTTTTTTTATAAAAAAAAAAGAAAAATATACAATTGTTTCAAATTGTAAATCAGGATATTTCTTTTTTAATTGAGCTACCCTTCTAAGTGAACTTGTTCCCAAAACACTATTTGGTGGTAAGGTATCCAAAGTATATTTTTCATGTCTTGAATTGAAAATCACACAATCTCTAGGATCTTCTCTTTCTAAAATTGCTCCAATTTTCATTCCAGGAGGAAGGAGTGTTGGGAGATCCTTTAAAGAATGAACCACTAAATCAACTTGTTTTTTTTCAAGAGCTACTTCTAATTCTTTTGTAAAAAGGCTTTTCTCTCCAATTTTTGATAATGGAACATCTAAAATCTAAAGTAATTCAGTAAATTTTTTTTTTAAAAAAAAAAAAAAAGAAAAATGAATTCACAAAATGAAACCTTATCTCCAATTGTAGTAAAACCAACAACTTCAAATTTTAATTTAGGATAAAGTGCTTCTAATTTTTGTTTCACTTCCATTGTTTGTGTCATTGCAAGCTGACTCTCTCGACTTCCAATCCTCACAACACTCAATTCTGCCATTTTTCCCTATTTTTTTATAATTTTCTTTTTTTTTTTTTTTTTTCCACAAAAGTTTGCTTTCTGACAAAAATCTCAAACCAAAAAGAATAAAGATTCTTAGCTAAGCAAACTTTTGAATGAAAGAAACAAAAAGACTTCAAACTACAAAAAAAAAATAAATAATTTGAATCAACTTTATTATTCAATTTATGAATTTCTTATTGGAATTTCTCAATAGTGGAACTTGAATTCAAATTGGAAAAAAAAAAAAATCTGAAACATTCTGAAACAATTATTAATAATATCTGGAATCTTGGTGTTTTTTAAAAAAACAGAACAAGAAAGTTGAAGTTCGAAAAAAATGGAAAGTAACTTATTCAACTCAATTCCAATTACTCTTTCAAAAAAATCAATTAGTTCAATGTGCAAAATAATTTTTTTTCAGGAACCAGAATAGAATGATTGTTCCAACTCATTTTCATCTTTCAACTTCTCTTCTATTTTGATCATCAACTTAATTAAGATCCTCATGATTCATCATTCATCTCCTTGCAAATCTGGTTCAAATGGTTCAAATTTTGAAAGAGAAAGTGATATTTTTGTCAAAAAGTGAGATCAAATATTTTATTAATTTGGACATTTGGAAAATGTTTTCCTTTTGGTTTTTCTTGTAAAATCTATTATAAAATGGAAGATTGTTTTGTATTGTAGTATAATAGTCTACTTTTGGTGCTTTGAATAGCTTCGACATTCTGTCGATTTTGTTGAACTTGGACTTTTTGAAGGGGTTCAAGTTATTCGTTTGAGATTATCATCGAAATCTTACAACACGTGAAATAAAAAAAGAAAAAGAAAAAGCAGCCAGAAAAAAATTAAAGACAGGGGCTCTGATTCACTTACTTACTTACTTACTTATTAGCCACAACTATACTACAGTCTTATAACTAAGTACTTACTGATTCTTATTCTTATTCGTATTTAATTATTGTTTTTGTTGATTATAACTAAGGAAATAAAAATAAAAAGGAAAAAAACAATGGGAGGAAATACTCACTCAAAAGCACATTGTCCTGAACCAGCAGAAGGTTAGAAATTTTTTTTTTTTTTTTTTTGGATCAATTTTTTGATTGATGTTTCAATTATCTTTGAATTTCTTTTTTTTTTTTTATCAATTATGATCGAATTTTTATAATTATTTATTGTTATTTTAATTATGTTGTTTTAATTTTAACTTTTTTTTTAATTATTCATGTTTTTTTTTTTTCAATTATTAATGCTATTTTTGAAAAAAATTCTATTTATATTTTTGATTTTTTGTTGCTGATTTCCATGCATAATGATTTTTTTAAAAATATTATTCAATTCAATTATTAATTTTATAATTCTAAAAAAAAAAAAAATAGATAAAGAAAGTTATTTTCAAAATGCAAAGGGTCTTTGGTTGTGGACCAAGGATTTTGAAGTTGAAAACCCAAAGGCTCTCGTGTTTTTATCTCATGGTTATGGAGAATACAGCACAAGAGCTGGTTATTTAAATGTTATTCAAGAATTGAATAAAATTGGTTGCAATGTTTACTGTATTGATGTAAATTTTTTAATATTCTTTTTTTTATTTGACTTTGCAATTTTATCTAAAATGTTTAACATTAAAATTAAAATTTTAGCATCAAGGTCATGGAAAAAGGTAATGATTCATTCATTCAATTTCCTTTTCCTTTTTTTTTTTTTGAATTAATCAATATTTATTAATTTGAATTGTTAATATTGAATTTAGTAATGGAGATCGTGCTCATGTTGAAGTTTTCCAAGATTATATCAATGATTTTAAACAATTTATTCAATCACGCGTTGAAAAATTCCCTGATCTTCCAAGACTTATTTTTGGACACAGTATGGGAACTTTGGTACATTTTTGGCTTTTTTTAAAAAAATTCAAATTTCAAAAAAATGAAAATAAAAAAGATTACCCTCCAAACAACAATTCAACTTGAAGAAGAAAATCCTGGATATCTTAGAGGAATTGGTAATCCATTTCTTTTTTTTTTCTCTCTTTTTTTAAATAAAATAAATAATCAAAAATAGTTCTTTCTGCTTGTGCAATTGTCCTTGATCCAAAAATTGATACTAAATTCAATCGTATGGCTGTTTCTCTTCTTCAATCAGTCAGTCCCAAATGGATTCCTCCCGGTATTGAAAAGGTAGATTTGAATTTGAAAAATTAATAACTAAATGTCGAACGTTCAAACTTAACATTTTAACAAAAAAACTCAAGTTAAATACCAAAGACTTGAGCAGAAATCCAGATGCTGTTAAAGCCTATGAAACTGATCCACTTATTTACACGTTTTTATTTCCTTATTTATTCCTTATTTAATAGTTCTATAACTTAATAAATGAACTTTTATTTATTCAAATAGAGATGGATTTAAAGTTGGACACTCTTATCAATTCATGAAGGTTTGCGATGAAATCTTAAAGAATCTTTCAAAAGTAAAACTTCCAGCCTTGATCTTCCACGGAACTGCTGACAAAATTGCAAATCCAAATGGTAAAAAAAAACAATTTGAATTATTTATATGATCTAAATTAATTAATTAATTGATTTTTTTTTTTGAAAATTAACTATTAGGATCCCAAATTGTCTATGATAATATTTCATCAGAAGATAAAAAATTGAAATTTTTCGAAGAAATGTTCCATGAGTTACTCGAAGATCCTGAAAAAGATAAAGTTTTTGAAGAAGTTATCACCTTCACTCAAAGAATGGCAACCACACCACCTCAAACAAAAATAGAAAAAACAGAAGAAAAACCTGAAGCATCTACAACTTCAGAAAAAACAGAAGAAAAAGAAGTCGTAGCAACTTCTGAAGAAAACCCCAAAGAAGAAAAAGTTGAAGAGAAACCAGAAGTCAAAGAAGAAACCAAAGTTGAAGAAAAACCAGAAGAAAAGGAAGAAGTTAAAGAAGAAGCCAAAGAAGAAGTAAAAGAAGAAGAGAAGGTTGAAGAAGTCAAAGAAGAAATCAAGGAAGAGAAAGTTGAAGAGGAAGTAAAAGAAGAGGTCAAAGAAGAAGTGAAAGTTGAAGAAAAGCCTGAAGAAGTCAAAGAAGAGGAAGTAAAAGAAGAAGTCAAAGAAGAAGAAACAGCTGAAGAGGTCAAAGAAGAGACAACCGAAACAGAAGAAGTCAAAGAAGAAGAAGTTCAAGAAGAAGCCAAAGAAGAAGAAAAGGAAGAAGAAAAAGAAGAAGAGAAAGTTGAAGAAGAGAAAGTCAAAGAAGAAGAGAAAGAGGAAGTAAAAGAAGAAGAAGAAGAAAAAGAAGAGAAAACTGAAACACCCGAAACTGAAACTGAAACTGAAAAATCAGAATAATTTTTTTAAAAAAAAGAGAAAAAAAAAAAAAAATTGTGTGAATAAAGTTTAGTTTACTTTCAATCCTAAAATCAATTTTGAGAAAAGAAAAATCAAAATTTAAAAACTTGTTGATTTTGAGTTTCAGAAGTTGTTTTGATTGAAATGAAAAAAAAAGAAAAAATAAAAAAGTTGATGAGAAGATTTTGCCAGATGGCCGAGGAAAAAGTGTTGGCAAGAAAGCTATTACAACCAACTTCAAATGTATATTCAAACCTTTCTTTATGATTATTATTACTTTCAAACTCTTTCAATCAAGTTTATATTCTAACATTAAAAGTTTCAAAGTTTAAAAGTTTAAAAGTTTTAAAAACTTTCTTTACTTTTAATTTTTGAGAAAAAAAAAAAAAAAAAAATCTGTGTCATGAATTAATTAATTGAACTTTGTTTTTTTAATAATGTTTAAACTCATATTCTCTCTTTTATAATTATAGCCAAAGAAGAAACCAAAGTTAACCCGTTTCATTGATAAATTTGAAGGAATAGAAACTGAAACTGAGTACTATTTTGAAAATGGTACAGAACATTTATGAGATTCAAAATTATAAAAGATAACGAAATAATCAATTAATGAAATCACAAATGATAGACCTTCGAAAAGTAAAACCTTATTCATTTGAGTTTCAATCAAATGCAAAAGGAAGATGGTTTGGAAGGACAATTTTAGATGTATTCCAAAAAGAATTTCGAGATGCAACTTTAGAATATTATGTAAAATCTCTTTTTCATTTATTATAAATAACCCAACAAACTCTTTTGAAATTTGGAAACAATGAATTAAACATTTTAAACTTTGGATTTAGAAACATGCAATTGAGACTGGAAGATTAACAATTAATAATCATAAAATTACTGAAGATACAATTATTAAGAATGGTGATACTGTTGAACATCTAGTTTGGAGACATGAACCTCCTGTTTGTGGTGAACCAATTAAAATAATTTATCAAGATGAAGGAATTGTAGTTGTAAATAAACCTGGATCTATCCCTGTAATTTATTTATTTATTTATTGATTGACTATTGGCTTTTGGAATAAAATTAAATGAAAAAAAAAATAAATAAATAAAAGGTTCACCCAACTGGAAGATATAGACATAATTCAATTTTAGCAATTTTAAGAAGAGAACATGGATTAAAAGAACTTTATAGTATAGCCTTGATTTCTTTTTTTTTTTTTTCGTCTAATGTCCATGAAAAAAAAAAAAAAAAAAAAAGTAATTCATAGACTTGACCGACTTACATCAGGTGTTTTAGTTTTTGCTAGAACAAAAGAAAAATGTCAAGAACTTCAAAATGGAATGAGAGAAAAAACAATTTCAAAACAATATGTTTGTAGAGTATTAGGTGAATTCCCAGAGTAATTTTTTCTTTTATTTATTTATTCTTGAATTTTGATTGACTTTAATTTCATTTTTGTTTTTTCTTCTTCGCAGATCTGAGATAATTTGTGAAGAACCACTAGAAGTGTTAAATCATAAATTAGGTTTAATTATGGTTAATCCACAAGGAAAAGCTTCAAAAACGATATTTAAACGAATTTCATATAATGGAAGGACTTCAGTTGTAAATTGTATAATATATAACTTTTTAATTGAATTTTTTAACTTTCTTTTTTTTTGAAAAAAAATCATGATTCACCAAATACTTAAGGTTCACCCATTACTGGAAGAACTCATCAAATACGTGTCCATCTTCAATATCTTGGTTTTTTTCTTTTTTTTTTTTTTTTTTTTTTTTTTTTTTTTTTTTTTTTCTTCCTTAAAATTAAAAAATTAAATCTAAAATTTTTTTCAGGATATCCTATTGTAAATGATCCTTTATATTGTCATCCATTCTTCGGAAGTTCATTAGGAAAAGGAGGTTTTGTAGAAAAGGAAGGACAATCAATTGTCAATAAATTTCTTGAAACGATGTCAAAAGTTGATGCTCCAAATATTTCAAATTCAAGTCATATAAATGAAGAAAATTCAGATAATCTCAATCAAAATGAAAATGGAACAAACTCAAAAGAATTAAAAAAAGAAAAGGAAAAAGAAAAAGAAGTTGTAACAAAGATTGGAGAATATGTTGATAAATCAAAAATTCAATTACATGAAAGTATTAATCAAAGAAAAGATCCATCAAAGCATCAACTTTGTATTTGGCTCCATGCTTATAAATATTCAAGGTTTTTAATCTTTTATTATTTCTTCCTTCACTTAAGATTTTTTTATTTGAACAATATATTCATTAATTTAGTGATACTTGGGAATATCAAGCAGAAATGCCGGACTGGGCAGAGGAAAATTTTGATGATTCTGAATTGATTAATATTATTAAGCCAACAGAGAACACTCTTCCTTATAATGATGATGATAGAGGAAATGAAAATAACAAAGAATAGATTTTTCATTTTCATTTTCATTTTCATTTTCATTTTTTTTTCTTTTCTTCTTTTTCTCTTTTATTATTTTGAAATGTACAAATAAACTCTACGATTTTGGTTCAAAAAGTTCTTTTGTGGAAAATATTTTAGGTTCTTCCCACTTTGGCATATTAGGTAACACAGAAACAAACTTTGTATGTTTTTTCTTTTTTTTTTTGAAAAAAAAAAAAAAAAAGTTAGATTGATAAGTAAAGAGAGAAAATGAAAAGAAAAACGAAAATTACAAAGAAAGGAATGCTAAATGAATTCATAACCCTTTCAATTGAATTTGAATTATAATGACTCTCTGTTTCATCCATAAAATGTTCAATTTGAGAAACATTTTTTCCAACAACTCCTACTACTTTCTATTTTGGAAATGAGTTTTAATTAAAAAAAGATATTAGGAAAAAAGAAGAAAGAATAAAAACCTCGATAGCATCAATTTGGGCAAATATTTTTTGAATTTGAGAACATTTATCATGAATTTGTGGCATGAGTTCTTTTTCAAGTGATGTAGAATCAGCTCGAAGCTTTTTTTTTTTTTTTTTTTTTTTTGATTAAATAATAAAAATAAAGAAAATAAAATAAAAAATACAGCATCTATTAAAACATGAAATTCATCAAGTTTTGTCAAACTGATCTCAACATTATTTTCAATTTCTGCTAACTAATTTTCAAAGAGAATGTTTTAATAAATTCAAGAAATCAACAAACAAACAAACAATCAAAAAAAAACAAAATCAAACCTCATCCTGAACTAAATCTTGATAATCTAAATAATCCTGATACTCACTCACAAACTGTTCAACATTTTTTTTATCCTTAAACGCATTCTTTGTTTCCTCATCCATAATAAAATAATCTTTCAATAATTGTTCTTTATAATTCCTATCTTGTTCTTGTTTTTGTTTTCTCTGTTGCTCCTCTTGTTGTTTCGTAAGTTTCACCGATCCTTGTGGAAGTTGTTGTTGTTGTTGATTTTGATGTTGTTGTTGAGTTTCAGTGATTGATTCTGTTGGTTCATCTTGTTTTGGTTGTTCTTGTTGTTGTTCTGATTGTTCTAATTGTTCTTCTTGATTTTCGACCTTTGGAGTTGTATCGTCCGCCATTTTTTTTTTTACTTTTTTTTTACTTTTTTTTTGCAACCAAACAAACAAACAAAAATTGATGGTTCTAAGTTCTAAACAATTGAATTCAATCGAAGGTTGATATTTTTGCCTCAATGATAATTTTTTAATATAAGTACTTTTTTTTTTGACTTTCCAAAAAGTACTTCAATCAATCCTTCATGATTTTCATTAGAAGGATTGATATAAAACAAAGATTGATTATTCACTGATTCCTAAATTTCTGGATGAAAAAAAAAAGTAGAAATCTATAAATCTGTTGAATCAAAGTGTTCTATTGAAACTGTTATATCACTTATTTGTTTGTTTGAAAGTCAATAATCAATAATCAATTGAAAAAATTAAAAAAAAATTAGAAAAAAAAAATGCTCAATACAAGGGTCGAACTTGTGACCTTGGCGTTATTAGCACCACGCTCTAACCAACTGAGCTAATCGAGCTTCCTTTTTTTCTTGTTTTTTCTCCTCAATAATAATATTTGATTAGAAAGACAATATTTCATTATTTTCATTTTCCTTTTCATTATTTGATTGTTTGAATCCAAACTTTTTTCTTCATTAAAATAAATCATATAATCATGATTCGACAACAACTATTCTTCTTTGATATATTGAGAGTTTAGTTCATTTCAGAAAAAAAAAAAAAAAAAAAAAAAAAAAAATAAAATAAAAAAAAAAAAAAAAAAAAAAAAAAAAAAAAAAAAAAAACTCCAAAAACAATTTGAATTAATTAACTCTGTTTAAACCTTAAGAAGTCATCGGAAATAAGAACAACAATTGAATAAAGAGATGCAGCATCATTATCTTGAAAGAATAAACATTAGAAAGAAGAAACAATTGAAGAAAGGGAGGAATGAATTAATAAATTAAATGAAATCGAATTGAATTTTACCAGCTAATCCAAGTTTTAACCTGAGTTTGAATCTTTTTTCAATCGGATTTCTTTCAAATGATTCTAATAATTCAACTATCTTCGAACAATCTCTTTTTCTTTTTTGACATTCTTCTTCACCTTCCCAAGATGCTTTTTCTTCATTTGCTCTTTTTCTTGCAATATCAATTACTAATGCTCTTTTCCCTCCAGTCGACTCTATAGCTAGATCTACATCATTTTGACTTGCCAATATATGTTCCATGATTTCAAGATATCCTCTTATAAAAGCAATAAAAAAAGGTGTCCAACCCCCTGCATTTGCTTTATTGATATCAACTCTATGATTATTTAATAATAATTTAACAATTTCAATATGTCCTAATAAACAAACAAGATAAATAGGCCTTTGACCTCGTTTATCTACTCTATTAACATCAACTCTTTTATGGTTTAACAATAGTTGTACGCTCTCAAGGTATCCATATTTACATGCAACCCAAAAAGGTGTTTCTCCATCAATAGTTGCTGTTGATATCAACTCTTTGATCATTTAATAATAACTTCACAATATCATGATGTCCTTTGGAATACGCAATATAAAAAGGCGTTGAACCATATTTGTCTGCTTTGTTGATGTCAATTCTTTTATCATTTAATAGTACCTTCACTACTTCAATTTGTCCATTTTCGCAAGCAATATATAAAGGTGTTCTTGAATGCTCATCATCTTGCCAATTTGTGTTAAGTTGTGAGTTTTTGA
>Ga0209960_1002973_pt1 | contig 15671 bp, 13 predicted proteins | sample ThiBiot_500_plan_2_FD_183947 | JGI IMG/M metagenome (GOLD analysis project Ga0209960, IMG submission 183947) | Wastewater bioreactor microbial communities from Cape Town, South Africa - Thiocy_expt_500_plan (SPAdes) | ecosystem: Engineered > Bioreactor > Thiocyanate-remediating >...
AGTTTTTTTTTTTTTAAAAAAAAAAAAAAGAAAAAAATACATTCTCAGAGTAGGTCACTCTTTGTAATTGAAACATTAAAACTTGAGGTAATTCTTCAAAAGAAATTTCCCTTTCTCCTGTTGTTATGAATCCTTTTGGGGTCGTAAATGTATCAATTACTGATTTCTCGGTATAATTATCTAAACTATTATACAATCCTTCTTGATTTTGTACATCCAATATTTGATTGTGAGTTAAAGATAAACAATAGATTAATCATGTAATTATTGATTTTCTCTTTGAAAATTATTTTGAAAAAAATGAAATGAAATAAAAAAATAAAAGAAAAAGTTTTTAATTTAAGGATATGATTGGTGCAAATTCATCTCGATTTACAACTTGAACAGGGGTTTCATCATCTTCTTTTGTTTTAATTTCTGATTTCATTTTTCCATAAAATAATCTATCAAAATTATCTTAGATTTTCGATGGTGAAAGAAAGAAATTTTTTTTTTTAAAAAAAAAAAACGATTTAATGGTATCTGAAGGTAATTCACCAATTTCCATTTCCATTTCATTTTTAGGTGAAAATTTTAATGCATTTTCAACATGGTGAAGTAGGAGATGATTAAATTCTTTTTTTTTTTTTTTTTGAAAATGATTTGAAAAGACAATTAAAGGAAAAAAAATTTTTTTTAAAAAAAAGATTTACCAGTAACATCTTCTTGATTTCCAACTTGAATTGATTGCCCTCTCTCATCAACTAATGATTTTAAAACTTCGGTTGGATCAATAAAACTTTTCTCCGTTAAAATCATGAAACAAAAAAGTTTTTGAAGTTGATGAATAACTTGAATAGTTGATTATTTTTTTTTTTTTGTGAATTACCTTTTCAAAGGGGAAAAAAAAAAATTAAAAAAAAATACATCTTATAGAACAAGATTTTTGAAAATCTTGATTATCACTTACAGTTATAGCTGAAGATAAGTCCCAATCCTCAGGAAAAGGTCGAAATTTTAAAACCAATTCACGAAATTGAGGAAGAAAATAATAAGTTTGTAGTAAAGAATTCACATAACATGTATTTCCAACATTTCTTAATCCAGTTGGTCTTTTAATTATTATGATTTTTTTTAAAAAAAAAAATTGTTGAATTAATGACTTTTTTTTTGAAAAAATAAAAATAAAAATAAATAAAAATAAATTTACAAATGAGGAGTTCTTTTTTCAAAAAATTGTGGACGATTTGGATCAGCTAAACTATTTTGAAGAGCTTTCATGAAATCTTGATCCTGAATAATTTTCAAGTTTTCAATTTAATTTTTTAGATAATAAATAAATAAGTAAGTTTGAAGAGTACTATATTTGGAGTGGAAGGTTTTGTTGATGATTTCATACTTTCTTCAAGGACTTGTTGTAATTGTTTATTTTCTGCTTCTTTTCTACTTGATTCCAAGATTGAATTGATTGGATCTGACATTTCTGTTTGTTAAAAAATTGATTTTACAAAGAAATTTATAATAATGAATCTAACCTTGATCAATTTCAATAACAGATTTGCCTTTAAAAAAATTTAGTTTAATATTATTTCAAAAAGAAGAAATAAAAAGATAAAATAAATGAAATGAAAAAAAAAAAAAAAATACTATTATATGGTACTAAAGCTGTTGATTGATTTGATGGCTTTAATTATATAACAAAGAAGAATTAGATTATCAATCAATAACACAATAAAGAATTTAAAGAAAGAATAATTACTGAAGCGAATAAATAATCAATAGCTTGATCAATACCCCCACTTTTCTATTTGATTTTTGAAAAGTTAGTAAACTCTATCTATCTATCTTTCAAAAAATATATCTCATACCTCTAAAGCATTCACTAACTCTTCTTCTGAATGATGAGGAAACATTCCTCTCAGCTGTTCAACAGGTGTTGACATCTATTCAAATTATAATTGTAACATTAATACTTCAAAATATAAAAAACACTAATAAAATATTCAAAGTTTAAACTTAAGAATGTTGTATTAAAATTATATTACCATATATTACAAGAGACCCAAGACGAAAGTGATATCAAAGTTCCTTCTGAGACTACGTAGAGTATATATAAATTGAAATTCTAAAGCTATGAAGTTTTGTATTTAAGTCTTATAAAAAAGAATTTGAAAGAAGGTTTCGAATTTCAATAATAAATAAGTTTAAATTGAATATGAGTAATAGTCATAAAACAGATCTCATTCACTATGAAACTTGAATATATTATCATTGTTATTATAAGGTTGAAGAGAAGGTTAGAGAACAATAGGAAGCTTATTCAGTCATAAGTTATATAAGCAACTCACTGGTCAAACCTCAATATTAACTTTTACTTCAAACTGTATTAGAATTCAGTTATATCTGTCTGCATATTAATGAAATTCAGTTGATGAATATGAGGATGGATGGATTGGAGCTTTTAGTGTTGTATAGATCGTATTGCAATAGTAATTAGTGTTTGTAGTGAATGGAGCTAGTAGTAAGTAATAATTAGTTATTTTCGAGATGTTTTAGAAGAGAGATTAGAATCAATTCGTTGTTTTAGGTTGATATGTAATTAGAATTTATTGGAGATATCGTTGTAGGACTATCTTATGGATTAGTTTTCCTTCTCGTTGTTGAGATATCAGTTGATAGGATTCATTAGTCACTATAGTCAGAATCAGCTGTTGAAATCATCAAATATCAACATAGTAATCAAAGTATCTTCGAGTTGAAAATGTTTCACAGCACTCATTAATCGTGTATAGTATTAGAAATGAAGAACCGATATTGGTTGTGGAATAGAATGATGTCTTACTTTTGGAAAATTAAGTCTACATTGATTTTATATTTGGAAGAGGTTTCACGATATCTGTTTGAAACTATGGGCAACAGTTTGAAATTGAATTAATGTGGCTAAAGCATTTACTCTCTCTCTAAACATTTTCAGTTCATTTAAAGCTTCCAGGACATTAAGTAATGTAAAACAATGAATTTTATGAATTATGTTGTTGTTCAAGACCCTTAGCAAGAATTACAAGAGATTAATTTAGTCCCTCTTCTTAGCTGAGATCTATTTAATGGATTTAGGAATAAACTTTAATTTTTGTCATATGAACTTCGAATAAATTTCTATGATGGAATGGAATCAATCCAGTATTATCAAAAAGAAAAGAAGAGAGTAAAAAAGGATAGTTTCATCAGTTTTTTCTTCTTTGATTTTTCCTCGTCTTCACTTCCTTGTCTTTTCTAATGTAGTTCAGGCTATATCAAAATTGGAATTGTTGTTGTAAATTTCTATTTCTTTCTTTTATTTTATTTGATTGAGTTATTTAGAATGATAATAATTACCACTGTAGCAAAAAGTTGTCAACCAAATTACTTCTGTAGCTTTGGATTTGATGAAGCCGCTAACAAGGAATCAATCTTGGTCAAATGGAAACTTGTCTGTTGAAAAGAACGAAACAGGTCAAGAAAATGATGTTATAGACTTTATCAAATAATGTTCTTGGTTGAAGAAGCTCCTTTTATGACAAAAGCAAAAACAAAATCAACATCAAATCAGCAGAAAAATGTCTGCCCAGGTTTGTATTTTTCTACCCCGTTTATTCTTTTTACTTTGCACGTCTGTTCTTTTCAACAATTAAAATTCTTAATTGTTGATTGAATTGATTGCTTTGAAGTTGCTCAAGAGAGTTATTTTATCGTTACAATTATGAATAAGTTTAATTCATGAATTGTTAACTTTTTTTTTTTTTTTGATTCTTTTCATTTCTTTTCATTTCATTTCTTTCAAAAACAAAAGAAATTTGGTTCATGATTTTTTTTAGGAATAAATATTTATTTATTATTAGTTATTATTAACGTCTAATTTCTTTTTAATTTTTTTTTTTGTAGGTAGTTGTAAAATTGAAAGTCAGTGAAAAGAATCAACAGTTTACAATCAGTTATTGTTGGTATTTTTTTTTTCAAGATTCAGCTTTTTTTTTTTTTTTTTGAAATAAACAAAAACTCAATGATAAACAAATTTTTAACTCCCAAAAAAAATGTTTTTTTTCTTTGAAAATTTGTAGGTTTTTTTTTTTTTTCTGAAATTAGTTGTGGAATCATTTCTTTGAGAGAACCAATCAACAGTAGATTTCTTTCGTTTTTGAATTTTTTTTTTTTTTGGAAAAAATCTTTGAAATGAAATAGAATCATGAATCAATTTGTTGTGAAGATCCTCTTGTTGATTGCCCTAGTGGTATCAAGCACATTTGCTCAATGTGGACCCCCTCAATGTTATAATGGGTGTGCTGACGCTCGTCCTATTGTCGACTTTGTCTTCCTGATTGATCTTTCTGGTTCTATGTCTGACAATATTCAAGCTGTAACTGGAGGTAAATTTTTTCTGGAATGTTGCAAAAAAAAAATTTTTTTTGATTTGAAGATTTACATTTACATGATTTACTCTAGCCTTAACATCTTTTGCCCAAAACCTTCAAACTGCTTCCATCAACCCTTCTTATAGTATTGTTACTTTTGCTGGAAGTGGAGGCCAACAAGGAAAACTCTACTTACAACTCACTGTAATCTATAACTTGTTTTATGGTTTATTAACCCATTTCTTGACTCACTTTTTATTTTTATTTTTTTTTGTAGACTTCTTTTGAAACCTTTAAAAGCAAAATGCAAAGTATTTCAACTTATGGATCTCGTGAAGCAAGTTTGGAGGCTATTAGGATGAGTTTAAACACTGCTTCAACAGGAAACCTCAATATCAATTATAGGAGCGGATCAAACACTCAAAAAGTGTTGATTCTTTTAACTGGTAATTTTTTTTTTTTCATGTTGTTTTTTTTTTCTTTTCTTTTGTAGACTTTTCTTTTCTGAAAATTAGATGAAGATTCTGATCCTGCTGTTCTTAATGCAAATTCGTACCAAAGTCCTGTTTACACAGACACTTCCAGAAGTTCCCTTCAAAGCTATAATTTGTTCTAATTTGTACACATTATAACAATAATGGAAGATTTGAAAACAGATTCACATGTACTTTTGATATCGATTATTATAATACAGCCAATGGAGTTTCGACTGGTTTAACTCATTTCTTTGCTAAAAGCCCACCTCGAACTGGTGCAAGGTGTGTCCCAGGTTCAAAAGCCGCTCCTTTACCAATACCCAAAAATGTGTGTGATGATTGTGTTCCTTTCCCTGATAATCCTCCTTTTTGCGACCTATCTTATGATCATTGTAATCAATCTTTGGAGACTGGTGAAACACCTCCATATTCATGTCTTCAAGATTGTACTGGTAGTTACTACCGTGACGGAAAAGATCCAATTCTTCACAATATCGATGATTGTGGTGTTTGTAACTTGCTTGAAGATATGAATAACCTCAAAGATGCTTGTGGAATGTGTACCAATGTTGCAGGTTATGATTCAGCAACTGAATGTACTCCAGATTGTAAAGGAAATTTTTCTCTTCCTGATTCTTTGGATTGTTCAAATACTCAAACATGTTATCGTGCATTTATTGATGATTGTGGTGATTGTTGGTTTTCAAATGAAACCAAAAAAAAAAATTTTAAGATGGATCATTGTGGATTTTGTCCGGATAACCCACTGTATAATAAAACAGATGATTGTGGAAGAGAAATCAAGTGTCCACCAATATCATTTGAAAATGCAAATTTTTTGACCACATTAGCAGGAAGTACAGCATTAGGAAAATGTGATGAATTATATTATGGAAGTCCAACACTTTATTGTAATTTAACTGGTCATTGGAATCAGACTATAAACGGAAATCCTTGTTCAAGTATTTTTTTCTTTACTTTTCTTCTTTTTTCCACATTTGTGAGAAATGATCAATAAAAATCTAAAATAAAGAGGAACTTGGGACAGCAGAATGTCGATGTGATTTAGAATGTGGAAATTTGAGTATAAATAAATGTAAACAATGTTATTTAAATGGTGGAATGGTTCTTGGATCCAATTTAGGAGGATGTTATTGTCCTTTTGATAATTCATTTTTGGATTTATCTTCATCTTCATCAATTTGTCAAAATCCACTTCCAAAATGTTCAACATGTTTTACTTGTCATTCAAGTTGTTTAAATTGTTTTGGTCCAAATCAAAATCAATGTACTTCTTGTCCTCCTAATTTTGATCTTGTCTCTCTAAATCCTGGTAATTTATATTTTCGCTTTTCTGACTCAAAAAATTAACTTCTTTATTCATTAAATATGGTGATTTAGAGAGTCTAAAAACAGGAGAATGTAAAAATAAATGTGCTGAAGGAGAAGCAAGAAATTCAAATGGAGATTGTGTTTCACCAGATTGTTCAACATTAAATGATTGTTCAGGCCATGGAACTTGCTTATTTACAGGACCAAATTTATACTCATTTCCGGCACCATATTGTTATTGTGATGAAAGATATGAAAGAAATGATTGTTCTCAATTATCACAATGTGGGTGTGTTCATGGAGATTGTGTCCAAAAAACTCTTTTTTCCATTTTTGGGTTTGATTTTATTAGTCTGGAATGTAAATGTCTATTTGGCTGGGATGGAGGATTTTGTAATTATGAAATCTATGATTTCTCACCAAAAACAGATTCAATTCTTGGTGGATCTCCAATTGAAATTACCATTCCTTCTGGAATTACAGTTTCTCAACAAGGTTTAAAATGTTCATTTGGAGAAATCCAAGTACCATCAGTTTTCGATTCAGCAAGCAAAAAATATTATTGTAAATCATCACCATACCATACTTCAGATATTTATGTGGATTTAAAGATTTCAATTGTTGGTTATCTAAATGGAAATTTTTTTAAAATTGGATCATTTTATTATTCAAAATCAAATCAACTTATTCCAAGTAGTGTTAAAACATTAGATGATTACATTTTCACAATTGGACAATCAAAATCAATTTCATGGGATTCAACTCAATTTGGATCTGAAGATACAATTACAATTAAATTATTTAAATGGAACTCGAATTCAAACTCTCAACCAGAATTAATTGTTGTTAATGAAAATGTGGCTTATGGATCAAATAATGGAAATATGAATGTTACATTGAATTTGGATAATTTTATTTGGAGTTCATCACTTCATATATTATCAATTGATTCAACTTATAAATCAATTAATAGATTCATTTTACCAATTCAAGATGGATTTAATTATGATTCAACTTGTCAAAATTTTGTTTCAACAGATAAAGTATTAATGAACCCAAGTGCAAGTTGTCCAATTTCACCACCGACATACAATCTTCAATTCATAACAGACCCAAATTGCAATGCAAACATTCAATCAAGTTGTTTTTTATCTCCTAATTTTGATCAATGTTCAATTTATAATTCTCCTTTACAAGAATCTATTTCAATGAAATGTTGTTACGTGAACATTGGAACAGGAAGAAATGGCAATCGTAAATATGAAGTAACAAAAATAATTGACAACTATGGAATTAAATATGAAAATTCAAGACAGAGAAATCGAAACTTTCAATCAATTAAAAATTTTATTGGAGATATTTTACCAAAAATATTTTGTTGTGTTAAATCAAGCAATCCCAGAAAATATTGTGATTTATTTCAAAAGAAAAGAATTGTAAAAAATGACATGTGGAAAAAGAGATCAACTTTACCTTCAACTTTACCCTTATCAACAACATCAACAACTTTAACATCAAAAGTAGGAATATGTTATGGAGATCCACATTTTTTAACATTTGATGAACAAGTTTGGAGATTCAATGGAAAAGGAGAATTCATTCTTTTGGAACAAATTAATAATCTTGATCAAAATATTCTTGAACCAAATGGATTAACAATTCAAGCAAGATTTTCACAATTATCAACAAAATTGGTTACAATATTATCAGCAATTTCAATTAAAGATGGAAATTCAAGTGTTTCAATTTATTTAAATCAATTTGGAAATATGAATATATTTTTAAATGATTCACAGACACCACAAATTATTTCAATTGGAAATTCATTTATTTCGCAAGATGGAATATTAATATCAAGAATTGAAGATTCAAAATATCAAATTTTATTACCAACTTCTGGAGTTTCATTAATAATTATATCAAGATTTTCAATGTTAAATTTAATTGTGATACTTCCAAATTCATTGAAATCCAAAACAAGAGGATTATTAGGAAATTGGAACGGAAATAAAAATGATGATTTTATTTTAAGAAATGGAAATATTATTCCAATTACATCTGATTTTGAAACACTTCATTCATCATTTGGATTGAAATATATGGTTAATGAAAATGAGTCCTTATTTATTTATCCAAATGGAACCAATTTCAATTCATTTAATGATATTTCATTTATTCCAAATTTTGATATAAATTTCCCAAGTATTGAATTTGAGAATCAAGCAAGATCAGGATGTATTGGATCAAATATTGATTTGGATGCATGTTTATTTGATGTTTCACAAACTCAAAATATTTTGGCATCTCAACTTTCTTTAGAAATTGGATCAATTTATGATAATTTAAAATTAGATTTAAATTCGCCACCTCAATTTATTGATTTAATGGATAATTATATTGTTAAATTATCAGAACAAGTTAGTATTAAATTTTCAATATTTGATGAAGATGGAGATAATGTGATTGTTAATTCAAATACAAGTTTATTAGGAACATTAAATTTGGAACAACCAACAATGTCATTTGATTTTAGTATTTCAGAACAAATGTATTTATCAAATTCAATTCCAAATTTAGAACTAATTGCAACTGATTCAAATGGTCTTTCATCTTCAACTTTAATTTCTTTCACTCTTGGTCATTTTGGGTTTGTTTTTCTTTTCTTTTGTTTTCTATTTTCTTTCTCCTTTCTTTTTCATTTTCATTAATAAATAAATAAATAATAGATGTGAATCAATTGAAGGATTAAAAAATGAAGCAATTTTAGAATTGAAATCTTATTGTGTTTCAGAATGTAATGATCAATGTAAAGAAGTAATTGAAAAATATCAAGAAATGGAATGTTTTGATGATTTGAAGAATTCGATTGGAGAGTTGTTGATCAATTCTCAAAGATCATGTGAATCACCACAATCATCAAACCTTAGTGGAGGTGCTGTTGCTGGTATTGTTATTGGAATCCTTGTTGGAGTTGGAATTATTGCGTCAGTGTTAGCCTTTATTTATTTGAAAAAATCAAAGAAGTTACCTTCAAAAAAGTTTCCATCGATCGACCTACCATCAATGAAATTGCCATCAATTAATCGCCCATCACTTCAACTACCATCAGGTCTTGTTTTTTGGAATAAATCAAAGGGTAACCAATCCAATGAAGTTGAAATGGAGTAATAAAAAAAGTGAGGAAAAAAAAATTAACTTTTGTAAAATTGTCTATTTTTCTGAATTTCATATTATATGTTATTGTGCGTTTAAAGAACGTGAAAGGCTTCTAAAATCATCATGATTTAAATAACATCCTATCATTCTTCTATGACCAGTGAAAGATGATCTTCCATGTAAGACACGGAAATTATCAACAATTAATGCTCTTCCTTTTCCTAGCAGAGACCAAAATTCAAGATCCTCTCTACGAAGCTCTGTGTTGAATGCATGTAGGGCCTTTATTTTAATTTGATTTTATTGTTTTCTTTGGTTTAGTACTGGAGAAAGAAAGAGAGAGAAAAAACCTCATAAAATTTTGGAACATCTTCTGGAGCAAGATTGTTGAGTGGAGCTCGATCATCATTATTATAACGAATTTGAATTAGAGTACCCTTTTTTCCTCCTTCATTTTCATTTTTGAGTGTTACAAAGATTGGTTGATTTGTTATTGGTTTCATATTAACATTTTCTTTTGCATCAAGATAATGAGTTGGAATTGGTGTGTTGGAAAGAATTTCATAAGCTTCAGGATTTTTTCTTTTAAGTTCTTCAGCAACTTTGAATCCATCAACTAAGATTGTTTTCCCTCCTGTTCCTGTAAACTCAATAATTTGAAACATTTGTAATCTAAGCAAGGAAAATTAAGTAAAAATAAAAATAAAAATAAATAAATAAAAACCCTGATGGATCAGTAAAGTAAGTATTATCAGTATGAGCACGTAGAGGAAGAGTTGTATAGGCTATGGTGATTAGCAAAATATTAAAAATTCGATATAGAAAACTTTAAAATTTAAAAAAGAAAGAAAACCAGTATCTGCATGAGCTAAATTTGGTTGGAAATCCCAAAAACCACCAAAAATTGTTGGCCTAATAAAAGAAATTCTTTTTGCCAGATTTTGAGTTTCTATTTTATCCTTTATTTCCAAAAAAAAAAAAAAAAAAAAAAAAAAAAAAAAAAAAAAAAAAGAATTTTTTTTTTTGGTTGTTGAAATTTAAAAAAAAATACTTCTGAAGGAGGAGGAATTCCATCAACAAAACAAAATCCGAAAACATTCTATGAAAGTAAAATGAGAAAAGATCATTGAAAAGATAGAGAAAATGAGAAGAGAAATGAAATCAAACAATTTTTTTCAACCATTCTTTTAATCCTTCTTCAGTATTCATAACTTTGTCATATTGAACGATAGGAGGATTTTTTTCAATTGATTTACCCCAAAGAATTCTAATAATTTCTTTGAATTGTTTAAAAGTGAAATAAAAAGAAGAGGATTAAGGGAATATTACCTATTTTTAGTCAGCCTATCAATTTCTGTTTCTTTTTCCTTTTTACTTGAATATACATTTTGTTCCAAAAATTTTCTTGAATAGATACTTTGATGATTTTCATTCTTCCCTACATTTATTATTAGACATCAATAAAGATCTAAATCTAATTCAAAAGAAAATAAAGAAGAAGAAAAAAAAAATATTTTGGATATTACATAAAATCTTTATAGCATCTTTTTCCTCTTCAATTTTCTCAGGTTCTATATCTTTTGGAATCTAAACCATAAAAAAATGAAATGAAATGAAAGAATGAATCAAAAATGAGAAAATTTATTTATACCTGATAAGTATCAAACAGTCTTTGCTTTGTTACAGGATGCAAACATTGCTCACATTGACAATGATCTCTCAACCAAATATTATGACTTTAATGATTTTTTTTTTCAAAAAAAAAGAATAAATTAGACAATAAATAAGAAACCAACAAATGAGATCAGTGATTCTAGTTTGGCATCATATCAAAGAGAAATTACAACAAGTTTACAACACGTTAATAAGATTTTTAGCAATTTATAAGAAGAAACAAACATAAAATCAAGGATATCAATTTTTATTCAATAAAATCCTCAATCATAAGTCTTAGACTCAATCATCAAACTTATAAAATGGGTGCCAATTCATGGCTTTTTGAAACTTTTTGTTCAAAAAGTATTAGTTCATTAAATTAATAAAAAAGTGAAATCTTGAGAAATAAACTAAGGATTGGAATAAGGAATAAGAATTGAGGAATTGGAGTTTACAATAGGACTTTCTCATTGTGGACCTTCAAGTAAGTGGTGTGGTAGCTTCTTCTCAATAACCTAAGCATTTTGAATTTTTTTTTTTTTTTTTTTTTTCTTTTTTTTTTTTTTTTTTTTTTTTTTTTTTTTTTTTTTTGACTTTTTTTTTTTTTTTTTTTTCCTTTTTTCCTTTTTTCCTGACGATGAGTTGACGAACGAATGATGAAGATAGGACAATGAGACTTTGCTTTGAAACTTGTTAGAACAGAATTGATTAGTTAGACAATTAGATTTTCAAACAAACAAAGGATGATAATTATTTGAGAAAAATCAAGAAGATTGTGAGTTTATAAAGTTTTGAAAAAAAAAAAAGGAACAAGAAAAAGGAAACTGAGATTAAATTGTTGATTTTTGTTTTGTGTTTTTTATTTATGGTAAATTCCAAAAACTCTAAGTAAACGGTCTGTTGAAACCAAAAAATCTGTACGAGAAGAAAAGACAAAATCTGTTAATTGAGCTGAAGAATCAACTGAGACGATTTCTTCCCATTGTTTACGATCTCCTTGCTTCTTTGTTGTAATTATTCTAAAACTTGATCCAGAAACACCAAGATAAGTTCCAGAATAGTCAAATCGAACATGGGTAATATCATCTTCATATTTGAAAGTTTTAATATTTGAAAGTTTCCTTAAATCCCAAATACGAACAGTATTATCTTCTGCTGATGTTGCTAAGAAATAACTAGAAGAAAATTCATTTATTATAAGCTTTTTGTTGAAATCTTATGAATAAAATAAGAAATAAATAAATTTACCCATTTTCAGAAAAGTCAATGGAAGTAATTTTTCCAGTGTGACCTTCAAAAGTAGTAACACTTTCTTGAGTTTTAGTATCCCAAATTTTAATTCTTGAGTCACAAGTTCCTGTTCCAAAAATTAAACCATCTGGGTGAAATTTGCAACAAGAATATCCTGTAGTTACATCATCAGATGAAACTTTAGCAAGAGTTTTTCCTGTTCGAACATCAGAAATAGCCCAATGAGAGTCAAGAGAACAAGATAAAAGATAATTTCCAGTTGGGTGAAGGGAGATTCCTGTTACTTCATCTTGATGAGTTCTAATTGTATGTTCAGCTGAGAAACCTAATTATTTTTCATATTTGGTTCTTTTTCTTTCTTTTTTTTCTAAAGAAAGGAAGAAAGAAAGAAAGAAAGTTTAATACCATCTTTGGTTTGACCCCAAATAACACATGTTTTATCTGCAGAAGCAGAAAATATAAGATCTTCAGTTGGATGAAATAGTACACTATTAACTTTCTTTGAATGACCTAGAATTATTTAATATTGAAATTGAGTTGTTGTCAATCTTTCTAAGAAAATAAATAAAATAAATCAAACCATTGAGTGTTTGTAATACAGTTTCTTCTTTTCTATCGAAAATTACAACTTTCTTATCATTTCCACCAGTTAAAATTCTGTTTTGATCTGAATGAAGGTCTACACAAAGGATTAATGGATCAGTTGAATCATGGAATCCTTTAATTGAGAATGTTTCCTTTAAAAGTTTTTTTGTTGTTGTTGTTGTTCAAAAATTGTTCCAATAATTCGAAAGAAAAAAAAAGAAAGAAGAAATGAGGGAGAAATTACTTTAAGTTGTGAAAGTTGGTCTGGTGTTGCAAGTCCTTCTATGGCTGGTCTCTTTTTTCTTTCTTTTGATAAACTATTGTTTTGTTAAAAAAAAAAAGTTATTTTCTTGATTCATAAATTAATTATTATCAAGAGAAAAAAAAAAAAGGAACCTTAAAGCCAAAGCTGAAATTTCATCTAAAATCTCTTGAGTAATTGTATCAGGTCCTTCACTTTTTCCTGTTGGTTCCACATCCATTGCCTCTTGTGTACCATCTATTTGAAATTTTTATAACCTCATCCAAAAAAGAAAGAAGAAAAAAGTAAATGTTAAATAATGAAATAATACTAGATTGAGCTTTAGCAATTGCAGAACCCATAGTGGATTGAAGATAAGTATTTTGTCTGTTAAATAAAAGAGGAATCAGAAAAAAGTAGGAAAAAAAGAAGAAAAAATTAAAAATCACTGTTGTAATGACTCTTTTTCTTTTGCCAAACGGGCAATAACTCGACAAGCAGCTTCATGTTGATATAATGAATGTGAAAGTTCTTGTCTAGTCTTTTTTTTTTTTTAATTTCATTTTGCTTTTTTCACTTTTTTTTTAAAAAAAATAGAATTCTTCATTAAAAATTAAAATAATGAAATAAATAATACTTGTTCTAATTGTTGACGAAGAGTAAAAGCTTCTAACATAACAGCATCCCATTCATTTTGGAAAAGTGCAAGCATAGAAGGAATACTTGTAGCAGTTGGTGGACGAGGGCGAACAGTTTTTGAAGCTATCCAATTTTTTTAAAAAAAAAATAAATAAATGTAAAATATTCCATTCATTGAATATTCTTTCAAAATTCTTGAGGAATATTTTATTTAATGATCTTTTCTTTTCCTTTTTTTCTTCTTTTTTCCTTCTCCTCATTTAACATTCCAAATTATATCTGCAATAAAACAAAATGAATAATAATAATAAAACTCTCACTTTTAAGTTCAACAACATCATCCATTGACAATTCCTCTCCAGTTATAGGATCCTTTCCATTTTCTGTAAGGTATTTCTCTATCAATCTTTTCTCATAAATATGTCCACTTTTCTTTGATACAACAGGGGTCTCAGGGACTTCTCCAGATACTTTTTAATATATTATATTTATTCATTAGTATATTATTAAGGTTATAACTGTTAAAATTATGATTAATCTACTATAAAGCTATTGAAGATCTTTCAAGATCTCGTTTTATCATTCATAACGGACAAAAAAAAAATCAAAATAAACTGAAATTTTTTAAAATATGATAAAATAGATCCTATTTTCTATAGAAAATGTAGATTTTAAAGGATGTTTGAGATGGATGATGAATGTAATGAGATGAATGGACGGATGGATGGATGTTTGAGGGATGGAAGGAAAGGAAGCTTACGAGCACAAAACATTCTTAGCGGATGGCTGAAGACGTCTACAAAAGTCGGTTGGAAAAAGAAAAGAGAGGAAAAAGAAAAGAGAGGAAAAAAAAGAGGAAAAAGAAAAAAAAATGGCGGAAAAAAAAAACAAAAAAAACAAAAACAAAAATGGCGCCCAAACAAAAACAAAAAACTTTTTTGATAACATTGAAACTTTTTTATATATGTAAACTTTAAAATGAATTCATGAAAAATTTATTTTTTTATTTTTATTTTTATTGATTTATTGATTTATTGATTTTTTTTTGAGAAATTTTTTTTTTTAAATTCGTAACATAAAATAATTTTATTCTTTTTCCTTTTTTTTTTGCTTTTGTGTTTTGTGTTTTGTCTTCGTTCATTTATCAGAAGGACTATGACGAACTCGAGGAGAATAGCTAGGAGAGTAAATTGGAGATACTGGAGAATAGTTTGGTGAGCTAGGAGAATAAATGGGAGAGTAAATAGAAGTTGGGGAATAACTTGGAGAATAAGCAGAATATTTTGGTGAGGTTGGAGAGTACTCTGGAGAAGTTGGGGAATAACTGGGAGAATAATTAGAAGTTGGAGAAGTTGGAGAATAACTGGGAGAATAAATTGGTGATGCTGGAGAATAACTTATTGGGGAATAATTTGGTGAAGGGATATCATTGTCCGAAGGAGTTGGAGAATAACTTGAATAATTAGAAATTCGTTTTGGAGAGGAAGTTGGAAAGTATGCTGGAGAAGATGCTCTTAAAGTTGAACGTCCAATCGAAGGAGAGGAAGAAGAACAAGTCATTGTTTTATATATAACCTCATTATCAAAAATTCTTTTATTTGAAGGATAGAAAGATTTATTCTTTGAAATTCTTGGACTAGTTCTTCCATATGTTTGATTTGATTTTTTTTGACTTTCAACTTTGAGAGTAGGATAGAGATCAAAGAGAGATTTTGATTCCTTTGGGAAGAGATAGATTGAAATATCATAATATTTTTTTTTTGATTTTATTTCTTCTGGTGATCCTCTTCCAAAGACTTTCAATGCTGAAAGATAATTATCAAATGCATTTTTTTCAATTTGTGCGAATTCCATTTTATTATTTTTCAAAAAAAAAAAAAGATTTCTTTATTAAAAACAAAAATTTCAAAGTTACTTAGTTGTTGATGTTCAAGTTGTTTGGTTGTTTGAGTTGTTTGGGTTTGTTGT
>Ga0209960_1002974_pt1 | contig 15668 bp, 20 predicted proteins | sample ThiBiot_500_plan_2_FD_183947 | JGI IMG/M metagenome (GOLD analysis project Ga0209960, IMG submission 183947) | Wastewater bioreactor microbial communities from Cape Town, South Africa - Thiocy_expt_500_plan (SPAdes) | ecosystem: Engineered > Bioreactor > Thiocyanate-remediating >...
ATATAGTATTAGTTTATTAATGTCGATAGTACCCGAAGACGAATATGAAACCGAATTCAGCAAACCAGATCCGCAGCACGCACTGCCACGAAGTGACGCGGCCAATAAATGTGAAGACCGTGAATGAACCCAAGACTATGCCCCCCATAATCACTCCTGCATGGCATAATGTGAGTAATAGTGGTAGTGCTTATCATCGTACCTGTGAACAGGAAGCTCGATGCCTTGACCACGAAATGTTCGCGCTTGACAAATATGGTAATGAAACTGGCCGTTACAACGAGAACAATCACGCTCGTTATGACTGTCATTGCAACACCTGCAGCAGAGCTCCATTCCACCGACAACTTCTCTCGGTTCACTGGTCGTCAAGGCGAAGTTAAAATTCATAAAATTCTTAAGATAATATATTACTATTACATACGAAAAGGAGTGTACTGCGTGAAGTAATTGAGTGCAAAGCCGCGATAACCAACAGTGCGCGCGTTGAGCTGCAATAATATACTTCGTTCACGCGAGACGAATGATTTGGGCACATCTTGCCCGGCGACACTCAGTAGTAGCGTACTCGAGTTGCCTTGATAGATCGCTGGTTGCGAGATTATTAGCAACATTCGCACGTACGATGCAGAGCACTTGACGTACTGAATGGTGCATTCGCACCAATTTCGAAGGACTCGAACTCCACGGTGATGTTGTCAAATGGTTCGGGTGGTGTTACCAACCAGCCACAGCTGACATTGAATCCGCCACTCGGACGATCATCTCCGCCATCTGTAATGAGCGAGCTGTTGGCGCTCAAGACCTGAACCCCGCTGCAGCCGAGCGAACAGTCGTACCAGAAGTGTCCTGGTGCGCACTCACACTGACCTGTCGAAGTATCGCACGCACCCGATTGACATCCACTGAGACGACAATCAACTGTTGCAGTTTGTTACTCATCTCGATCAATATTACGCAATGATTTGACGTACATCCGCCAGTGCATTGAGAGGTCCAATTTGTCACAACGATGGTATGTTCAGCCAGGGCATAGAACCCGTCGTTGGCGAACAGCACAACGCGATATTCACCAGGAGTGGATAGCCTCATTGTGTAGCTGTATAACTGTTATATATATGGAATACTATTGTAGACTGTCCAACGTACCTGCCGTTCAGTGCTGCATAAAATCCAGCGAGACGTTTGCCGGTATTCAAGTAAAACCACAGGGCATTGTCCAATTGATTGTCAGGCACGCCCGCCGTATTGATAGAAATCCAGTCACTATAAAAAATGTGTTTAGACTACTTTTAGAATCCAAATTGAACCACATTGAATCTCCTTGCTGGCATTATGGATTGACGAATTTGACAACTTGTGAATTTAAAATTGTGGTATAACTTACGCAGGGGTGGCGATGTCCTCGGGTATTTGCCACGAGATGGTGGGTGTGTCTGGGATGCAATAGGGACCGACCGCATCAAATTTAAATACTTATGCAGGTAAAATTATTTAGGTGGGTTGGCGGGGGACTATACATCTACATACCTATATTGCAGTCCGTACCGAAGTATCCTTCGTTGCACGTACACTCGCCATAATTGTAGTTGCACGTTCCATGTTCGTTGCAAATTTGGGAGCAACCTGGCAGAAAAAAGGGAATACAGTTATTAATAGGGGATAAATCAAGTAGGGTAGTACTATTCTTGAATTTGGGTCCTATTAAATGTGTGTTTACCTGGCCGCCGACAATCTTTAGAAAAATAGATGACGCTTTTGGAAAGTGGCGCATTAGTACCAACATCGTAAAATGAAACTACGTAGATGATCGTAAATATTCCTGTATCACTGCAGTTAAATTTGAGTGAGAACTGTTGCAGAGTCGAGCTAAGGACTCCTGAAGTTGGGATGGTTGGTAGCGGGATACCAGCCGCATCGATCTCATTATTGTCCACAAACGCGGTGAATAAATAACGGACATCCACATCCGCCGACCACTGGAAAGTCACCTAAAATTTATTGTTAGGGGGGGCGGGCGGGTAAGTACCATATTAGTACTTTACCTGTAGGTCATCAGGAGTAAATATTATAGTGTCTAATGCGGCCTTTAATGAAGAAAAATTCGGCTCCACTGTGGAATTGGTAATTATTGGAACTACTTGTGGTGAGATCAACGATAAGTTGATAACTGGAATTGCGGCAGCGAGCGCATATAACAGCAGCAGAACAAAAAACAAACTAAAGTGGTTGTTCATGTTGTTTTAACGTTTGAAAATACTGAACAAAGTTTCTAAAGAGGGACACGGATTTTTTTAAGTAAATTTTGATTCACAAGGTTGATCACGCGCGGCTTAACAATAAAAACACGAGATCCCATTCCGTTGAATAGCTCCGCCCTATCTAGAAACATTTACAGTTTTACTTAAAACAAAGATACAATTTTTTTGGCCGCATTTTGCACGGAGGCATTTGGCGACATGGTTAATTTTTGAAGCTCTACCATCGTCAGATCGCGTACCAATCCTTTGGTGTGTTCTATTTTCAAATGCGGTTAGTACATTTCAAGCACTGTAATCTCATCTGTACGAACCATCTTGAGTCAGAGTTAATAACAGTCTAATTGTCGCCAACATCAACGACTCTTCTTGGGCGCGCAGTGACATTAGCTGTGCCAAAGCTTGAATAGCACCTGATGAACGAATCGTGGCCAATATATTATCTGCAATACATTGTAAGCATATGAATACAATAATATGTTCGTCGCAATACATACCATTCTTAAGCCCTTCGCGAGCATAAACACCAAACAGATTTACAATGTGTTCTTGAGCTGGCACAGGTAAGTACAGCAATGAGTTTGTCAGCAAATTGAGGCCATGTTCTTGCAGGACCAAGGCTCGGTTGATTGCATTCTGTTCTACTAACAGCAACAACGTTTCAGCTCCTTTAATTAATAACCCTTCAGAAGACTTTTTGTCCATCAATTCTAACAGCACAGGTACACCTCCTGCCTCACGCACATCATTGCAAAGCTCGGCTATCGAAGCATTAATATGATAACACTCCACACAGTTGACTTACGATTTGTGGCTACGTTGCTCACTATCTTCAATGCGAGAATTTTCTCTTCGTCCGAATCTGAATAGCAGAGAATGGATACCACTGGTGTAACTCCCGCAGCAGCAGCTAGTCCTCTAATTCCCTTGTCTGCACCCCCATCATGAGTACTGTGAGCATTAAGATTGGAGAACGTACCATTCTTGTCGACTAGTAACAGCAAGTTGTTCAACAGCACCAATCGTAATGCTTTGTCTTCGTACGGCAAATACTTCACTAACGGACCACAACTTCCCAGGGCAATAAGTGCGTCATGACCGACATCTTGAATTCATTAGTAATCATTGGCATTAACACTGAGGTAGCATACCATCCTTGAGTAAATTAGAGAACAGCTCCATTGCAGATTTGACGACATCCAAATTGCCATTGTTTAATGCTCGGAAAGTCATGCTCAAACCTCCAATGTTTCTGAACACTATTGCATTGGTGAGTCTTTGTGTGAAGACTGTCAAAGCTCTGAGCGCATTCATTAGCATGTCTGGCTCATTGCTGACAGTGACTGTGTCTATCAATGCTTTTAACACGCGTGCAATTTCAGGTTCTTCTTTGATGATTTCTTTCTGCGCGAACTTGGTCATTGCTTTGACACCAGTGGCCTTCAGTGCAGGGCTGGGGGCATTTAACATTGACAAATACTTGGCTTTAATATTAACAACGGCCAAGTGGGGCTGCACTTCTTCGTTGCCAAGGTAGTTGGACATGACATCGAGCACTCGTAACTGAAGCGCAGGATTGCTCAATTGCAGCATTTCTAGCAATCTCTCGAGGCCTCCAGCAGTCAAGAAATTCTTACTGCTCTCTTCGTCTTCTAATAACGCTGCCAAAACTCTGAGGAGGGCGGTTAGTAATTGATATATGAGACATGAGACTACTTACGAGCAGACTTGAATTAAGACAAACTCATTGGTAGAATGAAGTAAATTGACCAGCGGAATTAAAGCGCCAGATAGTTTGATGGCCTCGATGTTCTCTGGATCAAGAGCGAACTGACTCATGGCCTTAGCTGCCGCGATTGCTAGTCCGTCACGGCCTTCAATACTCAACAATCGAACAAAAGCTCCAATGGAGCGATATTCGCGAAGTAGCTGTCCCATACTCGGGTGTTTAGACAGTTCCATAATGACGCTTAAGTACGATTAGGTAACTTTTGATAAAAACACTCAAGCATACCGCACGGCAACTTCCACTATTTCCAGCTCGGGACTGAGCGGACCAGGAGGAATAGGCGTGTCGATCATAACGATCAACGCACGAATCACATCGGTGTTTCGTGCAATGTAGGGCAGGCGACCGGCTAAGAGTGAATTAGACCACGAAATAAAAATATGAAAATTGAAAACTTACGCGTCTTCAACAAGGTGTCAATTGACTTTACACCTCGAAGTTGAGCTTGTGGATCATTCGACAAGGTTAATTCAATTATCTTATCGAGCACCATGTTTAATTTGGTAGCAGTTTCAGGATCAAGTTGCTCGTCTCCCGTTGAAAGCTTCGCGCTCAAGCGCTTTGGCTTGTTATAACGAGTGCCAGCAGGAGTGTTTGGAGTTGGAACACCTAATGTCTTGAAGCTACTTGAGGGGGCTAAAAAGGGGGTGTTAGAAAAGTTGTCAAAAGATTAACGCGAACATACTCGAAGGTAATCGATCACCATAGGAGAAGATTTTTTCTTCGGACATGTTTAAGATCTTGATGATCTTGTCCAGACCAGGACGTTGACTAACAAACGGTGTTAGTATACATCGAATACGGACAATTATTATTACTTTGGATCTGTTGACCAACACGCGCGAATCAACTTCTCAAAGACAATCGGGCATGTTGGTGGAATCTCGGGCCGGAGTTGACGATAAATAATCTCATCGACTATTTGATTCGCCGTTAGACCTATGAACGGAGTTTGCTTGGTGAACAACTCCCATAGGAACATGCCAAAGCTGTAGATGTCAATCTTTTCCGTGTACGCTGAGCCCGTAATGACTTCAGGTGCCAAATATTGCGGTTGTGCGTCCAATCTATCGATGACATCTTTTGAATCCAAGTAACCGTAGTCCTTCAAGTGCACAAGATTGTCGCGATCAATCAAGACGTTCTTGCTCTTGAGTGAACCATGAATGACTCCTTGCTCGTGCAAGTAGTACAACCCCGCTGCAGTCTGACGTGCCATCGAGAGAATGAATGGACTCCCAATAGGAACAGAAGGATTGCGCAAGTAGGCATATGCACTCACGCCCTCGATATATTCACCTATAATATACTTGGCATCTTTCACCCCTGACCCAACAACACCAGCGATGTTTGGATGCTTCAAATACCTTCACATAACGTTATTACTGGTGCTCTATTTAGACCGATTGAAGACTTACATTAGCTTCTTGGTTTCATTTCTCAAAGCCTCAAGTGCTGCACTTGAAAAATCCAAATCAACCAATTTTTTCACAGTCACTCTACGACCGACTTCACCGCTCCAGAACGCCATCCAAGTCTCTCCAAATACACCTGTTAGAATTATTAGTTCGCTCTTGCATCCAATTAACAATTCGCACCTTGTCCCAAACGTTCTCTAATGTCAATCTCGTTCATGTCTGCATCCCACAGAGGTCTCATACGCGCTATTTGAATATTAGCGTGTAAATTACAATGTCTAGTACTCACGTTCAAGTCCACGAATATAACGTGGTTGATGCGCAAGATTCGATTTTGACGGAGTTTTGGATAGCAAATATTCATCCAGTTGAGCGGAATCGACAGGACTCAAAGGTTCTGCAGTGTTTTCATGTCCTACGCTGTTTGTAGTTGCAGTCACACTAGGTGCGCTCAATGGAGGTGGTCTCTTGGGTGTCTCTTCAGGCATTGCAGCCGCTTTGGATTTCGCAGGAGTTGTCGCATTGACGATAAGTTGATCCAGCAAATTGCCCAATGGATTGGCATCTGGCTTGACTTGCGGTGAGATGGTAACTGAATCAGATTTCGGTTGAACGACTGGTTCAACGACTGGTTCAATGACTGGTTCAGGCTTTACTTCTTGGGTTTCTTGCATGACGGCTGGTTTTGGCTCATCTTTAGCATAAGAACCATTTAACTTGCGCTTTGAAGGCGGTGAAGGTAGAGGTTTGTTACTGTAGCTGTCAATTAAATTCGTTATGCTAGTTGTAGTAGTTGCAGAGTTAGATAAATTCAAAGCAGATCCTTTGGATTTGTCCAAGGGCTGTTGGCTAAGCGCAGCAAGTGAATCTAATACAGAATCGAGCTCTGTGTGCTTGGAAGGGGAAGTCGCGCCATTCACGTCCTGTGGCGATCCGCTGCGCTCGCGCATACGCTCGAGCTTCTTCTGAAGTTCGCCATCTACTGCACCCGATACGGCTTGTGTAGATTTCTTAGGGGCAGATTTGAGACCAATTCTCGGTCCGTCTTTTTTAGGCGAGCCTTTAGGCTTATCTGCAGCAAGTATAATCTTCGGGTTGGAGGGTAGAGGTGGTACTGATGGTAGCGTGTCGTCAGATTTTCGTGTGACACTCGGGCTATTACGACGAATCGACTCCTCCAAAGAGTCAATCGAAGCAGCGAGCTCATCGACGAGAGAGACAGATTTTCTGACCTCAGCTGCCTTAGGAGGAGTAACTGCCACAACAGGGGCGATTGGCGCGGGCTTGTCGGATACTTTCCCCAGCTCAGTCTTCTCTTCTTCTTTTGATTTCTTTTGTTCGTTTTCAATAGATGTCAGGGTCGCTTCTAATTCATTCGTTGCGTGGCGTGGTGAAACCTTCTTTTGATGGTTGATCGTGCGAGGTGAAAGAGGCATTTCGATCTCGGCTGACATGTTCATCATCTCATCAAGTAGCGTCAAGTAATCTTTTTGCTCCGAATGTGCATCTGGTTTGGTAGGTGTCTTAGTAACAGAGTTATTGCTCTTCGGCGCGTCATTCAAGTCGCCACTCTTCTTCTCAGGTGCTTTCGGTCCAGAAGTGGTCGGCTAATTGAAATTTTCAGCGAATTTAATCAAGTTTAATGCCTATCTTACGTGACTGTCAATATTCAAATCTACATTCAGACCGTCCATCAAATTTTCAATCGACGAACCCTTGGCAACAAATTAGCTGCAATATCATCGCCAATATATTGTACTCACCCTCGCTACTAAATCTGCTTTCTCGCTTTCATTGGTTTGGCTCGCGTCATCGGTTAGCATGTCGTTCAATAAGCTCAAATAATCGACTTGTTTACGACCATCTTTTCAATACGTATTAGTCACTATAAACAATTAATGTAATAAACATACCGGACTTTGAACTTTTCAACATTTCTTCGAGTTTGTTCAGTTCGTCGCCGTCACTCAAGTTTGCTTCGATGATAGCGTCCAATTGCTGCATGGCGCGCTACCCACAAACCATTAACCGATTGATTTGCAACACAAGCGAACCTTACCAACGTTCCCACAGAGTAGTTCTCATCCTTCAACAACACACTCAATCGAGCTGTCACACGAGATTAGTACAGCACGATCAAAGTGACCTCGAAAGGGACTTACAGCCAGGTGCATTGGATTCCTTCTCTTTATTTGCTGGTCGTTCAGATCGCTCCGGCCTTGCTATTGCTACCAACGAGCCTCGTTTAATCATGATTGGCTTGGCCTGTGCGACAATTGCATTATTAATCATAATACTGGTACATTAACGATAGACTTGTAAAACAAGTACCTTATCTGACCACTTTCCTTCTGCATGCAATTTTTCAGCTAATTGTCTGTCCTATAATGACATTAGTAAATTGTTGAATTGAAAGCAAGAAACGTACTGTTTTAGTGATCGGATCCCAATCGAGATATTTGAGTTTCGGCATTTCATAAATAATGAAGTATTTAAATTCGTTGATGTTCTTTTCGACGGGATTACCCATGAAGTTCAAAAATTCAAGCTTATGAATCTTCTTCAGAGGTGCCAAAACAAATGTAAAAAACTCGGAAATAGTCAAATCAATTGAACAGTCTCCGAGGTCCAATACGCGAAGAGATTGTAGTTTCTCGAGTTCCGTCCAGCCAGCTATTATTAATAATTATTAAAAAAAAAAAAACAAGTACGTTTTACGTTGCTAGCGTTGACGCACTTGTAATTCTGTTAGAGCTTAAATCCAAATTTATGAGCTTCTTTAAGTCTTCCATTTCATTCAGTTGTTCAATTCTATTGTTGCTAAGCACAAGTTGTTCCAGATTTACCAAACCGTCATATTGCATTTGAGAAATGCTGTTCTTGGATAAAATTAGATTTTTGAGTTTTCCCAAGTGCTCGATATGAAATTCTGCTAATGGTTGGCCTGTCAGATCCAGCCTAGGAGGATAAATTGTAATTAAATTGCATTAATTTGAAAATTGACACCATACTCTTTGAGAACGTTGGGAAAATCATTGAGCCATTCGCTGTTTTCGAACTGAAAGCATGGCGAAGTAAAATCTAAGCAAACACCCTCCGTTTTTTTGTTGACGAGGGCATCAATCTGCGCAGCAGTTAATTTGTTTACTCGCTCTGTCTTATTGAGATTTAATTTTTCGTGCGCGGCAATATATTTCTTCTCCCTTTGCTCGCCAGGTATTTTTATTGTTACTTTTAATTGATTTTTCTTCACGGACCCGCTCATCAAGTTGAAGTTGGTGGGAATCCGTAGTATTTGCCTTTCTTTTCTTCGTTAAGAATATACAAGTTCGCCAAGTTTTTGTGGTCGTTGTCGTGGAACTTGTCGAGTGACTCACTCATAACAAAGCAAAAAAAAACAACCTTTTTTTTTTTACTGGCTGAGATCGCAGCGAGATTATCCCTCGAGCCGAACCTAAAAAGCGAAAACGTGCCCCTAACGAAGTTCATTTGCCGAAAAATTGACGTAATTTACTGAGTTATGTCCATATCTTACAGGCGGCGATAAGATCGTTCGAAGACAATCATCGCCAATCGTATTTTCATCTCTTAACAAGAGCTTCTCTCTTGCGGACTCCTTTTGTTGCTTGTGAGAGTGCTATATTTACACGACTGGGCGAGTGATGACAAAACTGAGAGTCCTCATTAGTTGAATGAACCATTAAAGTGCACTGAAGTAGGTAGCGAGGAATTGTATGCTGCTAGTGAAAGTTAATTATTTTGCTTTTGGGAGCGCAATTGATCGGGGGAACTAGTTGCACCTATTCCGCTATTATTAGCCATATTAGCGGTTTGTTGTAGTACAGCCAAAATGGCGGGATTGAACCCTCGTGGTGAAACTAGCCCATCGACCATTGGTATGTTGAAAGTTTCACGAACTTGATTAATTTTGGAGTTGACAAGGTCCAACTGTTTCTGGAGATTTTGATTCTCAAGCGTGAGATCGAAGACCTGTTTCTCATAAGTGATGCGCTGATTCTCTTTGATGACCTCCATTGCTTTGATCTACATTATAGAATTAGACAAGCCTCTCTGGTGTATTCAAATTAATGTCACAAACCTGTTGCTTCAAGTGTTCAATCATTGCTAGTAAATTTGACACTTCACTTGTGCCCAACATAACACCATTAGCATTCCCTCCGTTCATTTGCCCATTAATAGGCAGTGGGTCCTTTGACCACGGGAAAGGTAAAGTGTATGTTTTCGGTACAGAAGACTGGGGGAATGGATTTGATTGACTGGAAGGAGTTGTGATTGATGCGGCACTAGTATGGTGAGAATAACCATTAATAAGTGGAGTCACTCCATTGGGTGGCGCCTCAATATGACGAGGAACAGGGCTTGATGGTAAGGGAGCTGTTGCCATTTTCACTGAGGCTTCAGCAATCGAGTCTAGATCCGTCATTTTTGCCTTGTAAGGAATAGTATTTTGCACGAGTGTGTGTGCACGGTATGCATTCGCCATCGCTGGGGAATTATCAACACGAAAGTGGTTTACATCAGGCTCATGTCCATTCATTCGTGGTGACATGACACGTTCATCTTTGAGCACGTGATTAGGGAGGGTTGGTGCATTACCTTCCTCGTCTGTTACTCGAAAGTAACAATAAAGGACAGGACTATCCTCTTTAACATTCCAGTACTTGTTTTTTTGTTGTCCGTCAATCAACACGTACTCATGGCGTTTAAACTGATTGCAAAGACTTTTCCATACGTGTCGCCGCATGACAGCCACATTACCGTCCTGTAAAGCTTGGTTTGAACCTCCAACTTGTAGTCTTCCCGTCTGCGTGCGATAAATAACTCGGGTGTGAGGTGTTGTTGGCCAATCTAATCCGTCAGGAGGAACACCACGGAGCCGTGTAAAGTACAAGTCGCCACAATTCTCCTGGATCAGGGGCGAGAATGGTACTTCAGGACATGCCGGGGTACTCTTCTTTGTCAAGAGCGTGTATATGTTTATTCGAAAGGTCTCATCACGTTTCTCGAAAGGTCCAGTGAAAATGCGCATGGGTTTGTTCTCGAATGACTAAACAACTGTTAATGAGAGTGAGTGCGGCGATAATTCGTACCAATAATTTTGGCCAGGACAATTCATCACGAGATGATTGCAACACATTGTTCGGATTATTAAAATTGTTAGTAAGACCGGGGGCTCCTGATTGACCACAGTAAGTAGGTAGTGTGCTATTATAAGCGGGCACTAGGGGATTGTCGTGCAGTACTGGTTCTTTGACAGGCAGCGTTTGACTAACCATGGGTAGGTCCTTTTGAGGATAACCATTAGCCTCCGCAACTATAGCGGCTTTATGTATCATCGGAGGTAACGTGGCGTGAACTTTGTACAAGAAAGGATTTGACAAGAGTATGGGATTAAATGCTCCATATGCAGGCACTTCAAACAAAATTAGTTATATAAAAGGGAGGGGGGGAGTGATAAAGTAAATATCTTTGTATCGGACAAATTAAAAATTTAGATGAAAAAAAATCGAAATAAATTCAGCAAACACAGAAAACGGGGGAAAGAAAAGGCGTCAGTTTGTGTTTCTTTAGAAGGAAGTGTGAATACTCCCGAATGTACCTTGGGAGTCGAAGTTGCAATATGGAGAACCTCCGAGATTAATGTTTGAGGTAATATTTTTCAGTTCTTCGTTAGAGCCCCCTCGCTCAAATCCAGAGGGACACAGGTAGTGTCTTTGAAGTACATTCTGCTCTTTGTTCTTTTGTCGAACGAAACCGAATTTACTGAGATTAGAGGCTAAAGCTTTGAAGGTTTGGCCGCATATTCGATTTAGAGTGTGGGCAAACTTATCCCAGTTGTGGATTACAAAACTGTAAATTAAGAATTTAAGAATGGAGGTATACAGTGACTTGTTGAAAGATAATACCTTTTACCGTCCTGTAACCAGCTTATAATTGAGTCGCCATTGAAATCGACATCAGGATGTGTTTGATTCAGCAAGCTAAAAAGCCCTTCTTTCATCGACATTGATTTTTTGCGCAATTTATATGCTCTTGATATATCGGACGCTTCCTCTTCCTCCCGTTTGCGTTTTTTGCTACCGTTTGGACTAGTGAAAAATTCCGAATTATCAGATTCGTCGCTTGATTCGGCGCTTTCCATCGAGGAAATAGTTCGGTACTTGTTGTTTAAAGGTTTATTATTGATATCGTTGTTTGTGTCATTTGTTGTATCGTGTGTACTTTGTTTGAGATAATCAATACCCTGACAACGTGAAGCTATCGACGACGAAGCATTTTCTCCATTTTCTTTACAGCATACACTTGGGTGTTCTTTTAGGTTGTCCCAGACATTAAACTCGCCCTTGCAGGGAGAACATTTATTTGAGCAAGCTTCACGGGTAAGATCCACCAAAAAAAAAAAACCTTCTGTTTTTAATGACTCAACACTGGGCTGCGTTTCATTATTGGACATTGAAATACACTACATGTAATGACCTGACTCGATAAACAAAGTTAATCAGTAATTAGAGAGCAACCGAATCCAAATACTCCTTCCAAACATACTTGAAGCTCAAAAAAGGGGAACGTATCTAAGATCAACTTAACATACTGCAGTAGTTTTTTTTTTAAGGGCATCATTAGACTCCACCAAATATGAAAGTTGTGAAATATACTGCCGGGCATTTCAACGCTTAGCTGTCGCTACCCTATTGGTCAATTTTTCGGACAATTTAATTAATTTACCGTAATCGGTTTCAAATCTCCATTTGTATGAGCACGTGTTTTGTCGTGCTACGAAAGAAACAAAAGGGGAGTAATCAAAGCGTACATATATATATACACGGTAGATCCTGTGTTGTGCTTGAAGTACACGTCATGACAAGAAAAAATTACGAAGGGGGTGCCTCCCAGGATAACGATTCACTAAAAACTATTTATTTTACACAATTTTTATCGATCCTATTTACATATGTACAATAAAATACATATTAATTTAGTTAGAGAAAATAACCGAGTAGTATTCGGTGTTGCCATCCGTCAGGGAATTTGTTGTCATTGATAATCGAAGTAGACCACCATTCTTGTCTTGTGAAATGATTGGTCGAGGGGTGCTAGATTTGGTTTGACGAATTACTTCGTCCAACGAATTGTGCGGGAACAGAATAGATACATCCTTGCCAACAATCTCGTGTAACTTGTATCCGAATGTGTCGGTAGCGCTCTTGTTAAATGCTTGCACTTTGTACGTGTCATCAAACAGAACTGCGGGGTGCTTTTCTTTTGTGATACTCTCGCGCACTCGTTGCAGAGTTGAAAGTGCTTCGTTTCCGGCATCCTTGGTTAACTTGAAACAAAATCGATAGACAATCTTGTTCTTTGGCAAGGCAATTGTTGATATGTTCATAACAATGTTTTCAAAGCCAGTCTTAGCCGCAACACTGTCTTGGATGACTAAGAACTCAAGAGCCGGATTCTCTCTGGTGAACTCGCTGTGCATGTTCTGCAACTGCTCAAAGCTGTGTGAAAAGTAGTGCGTGAAGGCAAATCGATCATATCGGCGACTACTAACACCAAGTAGTTCACAAGCGACATTGTTCATGTATCGCACAGTACCATGCTTCGAGGCAATAATGAGGGCTTCTTCAGGATCCTCGCATTGAAGCAAGTGTTCGGGGAGAGAGCTGGAAGAGTTGGAACCTTTTCGACCGCGGACTTCAGAAACGTAGACGGGAATGCTTTGCTGAGCCTTAATAGCGGCTTGAACAGTTTTTTGGAAGTGCGTAAAACTAGTCTCGCTAAGCTTCACTAAATCATTGTCGCTGTCCTTGAATTTAATGCAGATGTCTTGTGAGAATAACGATTGAAGCTTTTCTTCAATTTGTTGAAGTGTAAAGTGAGTGGACAACTTGATAACGCGAATCTCTTCGCCATAGTAACACTTGATGGGATCTGTTTAAACATTTTAGTTTAGTGACACAAAAAAAAATTGACTTGACCTACATGCTTGAGCTTGTGCAGCGGGACGTTCTTCGTCCAATTCGCTAGATTTGTTGGTCAACGAGGAAATAAGCGAAGAAATTTTCTTCAATGGGCCCAACTTCTTCACTCCGATCTCACGCAAATCGTCAGCCTCAAGACGTAACAATTCGGGACCTGAGATTGAGTTGCTGACAAAAGAACTGCCGTAAGTGCCCAGTCCGTGGCACTCCATATAGTGGAAAACATCTGTTGAAGTCCATGTCGTTGGTGATTTGGCCATTAATTGTCCAAGAAGGGTTTTCTTCTCTGCTGGGTCCATGACTGCGCGTATATCAATTGTAGGAATGACCAGTGACAAGGCCATTGAACCGTTCAAATCGTAGAATCGATGATCAACGTGATGCTCGTCAAGCAAGTTCGCAATAGGAGCAAGGTACGAAGAGTGTGCTTCAGTGAATCGCTTTGAAGGACTGATGCCGAGGAAGATATCGGTGTCGAATGTACTAGGTCGGTACTCGGTGAATTGAAGAGACAACTTGACGTGGCACTCGTCATCGGCTGAATCCGAGCTGTCTTCGCGTTCTTTCACGCTATTCGAGGCAAATTAGAAAAAAAAAAAAGAAAAATGCAAAGTAGTGTTTGAGATTCTCTAGCTACCTTTGAACTGTAACATAAACACTAGAGGTATTACTAGCCTTCATCATGGTCAAGACACCAACGACGAGAAGTATGCGAAAGACGTGCTTAGGGAAACGGATTCTGCGCGGCGCAGTAACTGAGAACAGGGGTGAGAACTGTAGGGTGTTGTTGGTGTTATTTTTCATAGCCGCAAATAACGGTACGAGCTCATCAATGGAAGGAGAAACTAATATATCTTCTTCTTTGAATGAATTGATGGATTGTGTCTCGCACATATTTAACAGAACATCCAGACCTATTTTAAAGGTATCTAATAATAGAAAAAAAAAAAAGGGGGTCAGTATATTTTATGTTAACCAGTAATTCATGAATAAAATTTTTATTTTTAATCAAATAAAGCAGAATTACCTAATAAGGAAGCCTCCGGTTTGCCTTGACAAGAACTTTGTCGGCGTAAAGCTTTACCAATAGTCTGAAGGAAGTTGAGGGTATAATCCTTATCATGAGATACTAAAGTCTTCTTCTAAAATAATATTATTTCAATTATTAGATACACTCGTGTATTATATAAATATATGTTTGGTTACCCTCTTTTCGGAAAGCTTTTTGCTGTTAAGAGCAGTTGAGGACCTCACTATGGTGCCGTTATTACTTGGACTGCGCGCGGCATACTGCAAGAGGAAAGCGTTAGCAGAAAAGTTTTAAAACTGGCACGTGGCATTTTATAAAAAAAAGAAAAAAAAAATTTACAAATATGGTAGCATCTCCATATTTGCAAATATTTGAATATAAACTTACCCACTGCGAGTCAGATCTCGACCTTGCAACGTTAGGTCTGCTTTGCATCAATGTGTCGTACAGTTTCGTTATGGCCTCTTCTTTAATTTGATCTGCATATACCGGAAGTAAAGAGTTGTCGGTGTCGATCAATGACCTAAGAGTTTCAATCTCTTGGTTGTTCATAATCTTATTGCCTATTAGCGTCATTTGATTCAATTTGCTGTCGATAAATTTTTTGATCTTGGCGTCGTGTGTGGCATGAGTGGTTACCGTATTCTTAACAATACCATTAGATATCGTTTGCGCTATCTTCGATATGTTTATTAAAGCTTTCAAATGATCACTTGATATCGTTCGGCCGCCAACTGGTCAGAAAATCAGAAAAAAAAAAGATTCAATGTGTACACCTGGATCAGGCAAGTAACTATCAAATACCTTCCAAACCAAATGATTTGGGTTGAATGAGGCAAGGACCAATGTAACGCAAGAACAGTACTGAATTACCAATACATTTTAAAGACGGGAATTTGCCTATGGTGTGATGTTGTATCTGTGCCACTGCTTCGCGAATAGCTCTAAAAATAGTATTAGTGATATTCAAACATTCAGTAAATGCAAATAACTTACAGCGGGCATTTTTGGTACTCGCGTTCTACATTGTCCAACAAATCACTTGTAAACTGTAACAGCAGATCGCAAGCTTGATCAAATATTTCATTTGGGACAGGATGGGTAGTGGATGGTTCCAGCTATAATGAATAGTAAGAATCTTCGTTTCTGGCCAAGGTAGAGCGGCAATAA
>Ga0209960_1002976_pt1 | contig 15652 bp, 18 predicted proteins | sample ThiBiot_500_plan_2_FD_183947 | JGI IMG/M metagenome (GOLD analysis project Ga0209960, IMG submission 183947) | Wastewater bioreactor microbial communities from Cape Town, South Africa - Thiocy_expt_500_plan (SPAdes) | ecosystem: Engineered > Bioreactor > Thiocyanate-remediating >...
GGCTGCTCAGAGCTTTCTTATTCTTTATTTTGGCTTGGCTCTGGCAAGTTATGAGGTCTTGCAAACCACATCTGCAGGCCAAATGCAGCACATAATCTTCCAAAAACTCATACTTCAGGAACGACTATATAAAGAAAATATACGTTACGGTGCAGACTATGAATTTTGGCTACGTTTTGTTAAGAAATGGTTATGAATTTAGGTACTTAGGAAGGTATGGAGCTGTTTATAGACAACGAAAAAAGTAGCATCTCTCATTCCAAATTAGCAACAGGGCTTAAAGCTCGTTTAAACATCGATGAAGATCTTTTAAAAGACATTAGAAATGAAGATATTATAAAAAGTGCACCTTTTGTCTATAAAAACCTGCTGAATATTACCAACAACTTCCTCTAAAGATTCAGAAGATTTGTAATTGGGCGGGTTATGCCAAAGCAATGAATAATACACAAGAATATCTTGAAATTATTTCTTTTATGCCTGTAGAAATTACGGATATGCTAGAATTACATGAGATTAGACCTGCTATTTTAAGTGGATTTATTAGATATTTCTCTACACAATACCCAAAAAAAGAAGCTTCATTTCGAATAAGTAAAAACATTATATAGAGGCAAATTGAAGAAGTTATTGCTGATTTGTATAAAAAAAAATCCTGACATTACGGTATTGAACTGGTGTCTAAAGCTTAAAAAAACTATTTCCAAATTTTCTTATTGTACGATTTTTTAGCAAAATATCCTTGAAAATATGAGATAAATAACAAAACATATTTTTTTATAAAGGAAACTTTAAAAAAATAGCCGGTACAAAACCGGCTATCTTGTTTGCAAAAGAACTTGCAACTAGCGAAGAACTGTCACACCGCGACGATTCTTAGCATGTGCTTCTTCAGTTGTCGCTTGATCAACTGGGTGTTCTTTACCGTAGCTAACAGTCTCTACGCGCTTTGCATCAATACCATGGCCAACTAAGCCTTTCTTGACAGCGTGCGCACGGCGTTCACCGAGAGCCATGTTGTATTCTGTTGTACCACGAATGTCACAATGACCTTCAACAACTACGTTTGTTTGTGGCCATTTCTTGAGCCAATCAGCTTGCTTAGCAAGAACAGCTTGTCCTTCATGTGTTAAGTCGTGCTTATCAAATCCGAAATGTACTGTATCCCCAATAACTTGATGGAATTCAGCAGCTGATCCTGGTGTAGCTTCACCATTGATATCAAAACCACCGGTTGCTGCTTTATCTTCACAGCAAGTATCACAAGCTGCGAGAAGGAGTGCTGCACCGAGAGCGGCTATTACTTTTCTCATTTTCCCCTTAGTCCTTTTTTAAAATATTAAATTTGCATACAGAAAATTTTACTGGATTTTCTGTATAATCTAGTTTTTGACCTCAACGTAAAAGATATAATAAACTAAAAATTATTTTAATTCAAGGGGGGTGACCAAGAAGGTCCACGCGCATCAATTCCGGGCGGTGTAGGCAATGGTTTTTCATTATAGCCTGTAATATCTACCGTATAAATCTTTGATTTTCCTGAACGTTCCATACGTGTAAACATAATAATTCGTCCATTCGGAGACCAACAAGGATCTTCTACAACATAGCCTTGAGCAATCAAACGTTCACCAGTTCCATCAGGTCTTATGACGCCAATGTAAAAATTTCCGGCGTGTTGCTTGGTAAAAGCAATTAGGTCACCACGTGGCGACCAGACCGGTGTCATGTAACGACCATGTCCAAAACTAATCCGTTGTGCCTCTCCTCCCCCGGCAGGCATAATATAAAGTTGAGGCTTTCCTCCGCGATCAGAGTTAAAAACAATTTTTGATCCATCAGGGGAATAGCAAGGAGACGTATCAATGACAGGACCATCTGTTAGCCGTTGAACAGTTCGTGTAATAATGTTCATTTTATAGAGCGAAGTCCGACCGCCTGCAGAGAAACTCATAACTACATTTTTCCCATCAGGTGAATAATGGGGGGCAAAAGTCATGCCTTTAAAATTCCCAACAAGTTGACGCTGCAACGTTGAAAGCTGCATACGATAAACATGAGGTGCCATGTTCCGTTGCTTCGAAAACTCTAGATAAGCAATTTCCTGACCATTAGGAGAGAATCTAGGGGTAAGAACGCTTGTGTCACCAGTACTCAAGAGCCTTGCATTCGCACCATCCTGATCCATAATCGCAAGACGCTTACGGGCGTTTGTTAAAGGGCCGGTTTGAGAGACATAAACAATACGTGTATCAAAATAGCCCTCGTCTCCTGTCAAACGTTTATAAATAGCATCCGCAATTTTATGAGCAATGCGCCTTATAAGCATCGGATCAAAAGGAAATGCCAAACCTTCCATCTGCTTTTCTGAAATGACATCAAAAAGACGAAACTCAACTCTTAAACGTCCATCCAACGTTTGTTTAATCTCACCTCGGACAAGCATTTGCGCATTAATAAGGCGCCAATCGGCATGGCGAATATATTCCTTTAGTTGCGCTGGGCTTTGGATAAAAGACATCTTATCTAAAGGTTTAAACAAACCACAATTTTCAAGGTCATCGCTTACAATCTTGCTAATCTGCATTCCAAGATCTGCGAGTTGAGGAGTCGCACCATAAAAATCAGTTATGGCAATGGGCATTGGTTCAACGCGACCTGGGGTCACATCTATCACGAGCTCTGCCTCCAATGGTTTTACAACCATAAAACTAACAAGAATTAAAGTAACTAAGTTTCTCAATTTTCTCATTATAATGACCTTTTTTTCAGCAATTTGAACTTAATCCATTAAAAAATGAAGCTAGGCCTCATTTGATAGGGCACTATAGAATTTTTAAGATCAAATGGAAAGTGGTAGTTTTAGTATTTTTATAAATCCTCTCTATCAAAACACTCAGCTTACAATTATATTTTTTATGGATCTTATATTTACTTTTTTTCATTCCACCAAACCAATTTTTCCTCGATTGAAGAAAGCAAGCAATAAACATTGACTTACGATTATTTTATCAGCTGTCCTTTCTCATGCCTGTCACGTAAACTTGGGGCTGGGAAGCATTTTTCTTCCGTTATCGTCCTCGCGACGTGGATACGCCAAAGGCTTTGCCGTGGCGAGAGACGAGAATCCATCAACGCTAGCCAAAAAACTTCTCCAAGTTTACGTCTATTGTTGCCGCTTCTCTCTTCGTCGTGCCTGTCACGCACGGTTTCTTCTTCGGTGCGGTAAGCAAGCTTTATTTTTTCCTTTACAACTGTCAAACATCCATTTAGGTCCTTGTGGTGTCTCATAGCATCGTCAGGCTGCCTGAGATCCTTGGCACTAGCCCGAGGATGACGGGAGAAAGTATACACTTCTTAACATCATCAATTACCATCACAACCCTGCACTTGGCATACCTGGATCTCCGCTTTCGCGAGGATGACATTAGAAAGGTTTCAAACTCCTTGTCACACTACCTCCACCGTGCCTCTCACGCACAAACAGGTTCACCCGTGTGTCATTCCCGCGAAGGCGAGAATCCATCAACAAACCAGACTGAGGTTGCTCAGGTTTCTTAAACCTTTGCTCCACTATGCCTGTCACAGACAGTGATTACTCTTATTTTTCTCCCTATCTTCCACCTTTTTCATCAGGCAAAAAGAGAGCATTCACTCAAAAAGAGCGTTAAAAGGCTTATCTTGTCTAATAATTAAGGTTTTTAACCCTGCCTTATTATTTTTATTAAGACGTTCATGAAAGACTTTTGGAAAGAATTATGAAGGGTTTTTATTTCTTCATAAGAAAGAGAAACTCTTCCTTGACCATCTACAACAACACTACCATAAACCGCTACAAATATCAAGAAAAATCACTCTGAAAATCAATTTCAATTATTTAAAAAGCTTAATATTTAATAATTTTTTTATGGTTTTAAATATTAGACTAAAGATAAAAAAGTTAGCCAATCAAAATTAAGCTTCAAACCATATTAAATAGACAATTAATATGACAATTCCTAAAACATATAGAGGCCATATCTGCGTCATAAGCTCGCCTGAAGAAATACTTCCTAACGGGGATGTCATCCAAGAATTATTTGCCGTTATTTCTGTAAGTTTTAATTCGCCTGATTTTGACTTTTTTATTTCTAAGGACTTTATTTCTCGCCCTGTCTCACTCGACAAAGAAATTGGTAATTTTACTTCTTTACTAAATGGTTTCAAATCAATATCGATATTTATAAATTCTTCAATCCCATGTTTTTGAAAATAGGATGATAAAATATCAACCACGTTATGAAGTTCATATGCCGAGAATTTACCTTCAATTTTAATAATCATTTTAGGATAAAACTCTAATTTTTTATTTATAAATCATAATAGAATTTAATGTGCAAGTCATAATAAAATTTAATGTGCAAGGAATCATCTTCAACTTTTACACCACATTCCTTGCTCATTGAGAGGTTTAAACTGAATGACGTTATAGTTTATAGGTCACATTAAATCTTCTGGAAGAAAGTTGATAGTTGAGACTTTCCAATCCCCGTATTTCTCGATAGGCAATAATTTTGCAGGTACAGGGCTACACTTAGGGCCTTTAACAGATCGTATAGCACTTTCAGCAATAATACGGTAAGTGGGATTACTCATATTGGCTGTTTCAACCGGCTTAGCATCAAGCACAGTTCTATCAATATTGAAATAAATTTTGATAGGAATACGTGATATTTCATGAGCGCCTTTTGTACCTGCTGGTGCAGACCAACAATTTTTAAAATACGCTATAAGAGCATCACGTTCACTAGCAGTTATAGTATCACCAATTTCACCTACCTGTTGCTCGGGTCCATTGTCATTCGTTTTATCTTCATTAACAGCATCAGGAACTGTTTTCTCAATTTCCTCAAGATTTTTAAGGACTGAATCAAAAGCATTCGCCTTCTTCTTATCTGGCTTCTTTTCAAGTTTTTTAGGCGGTGTTGGTGGCTTAGGCTTTTCTTTAGGCGCCGGTGCTACAGGCTCAGCCTTAGGTTCTGGCTCAGGTTTAGGCTTCTCAGGCTCAGGGGCTGGCTTATTTTCAGGTTTTGGTTGAGGCTTAGGCTCTTCCTTTTTTGGTGGCTCTTTTTTTGGCTCTTCTTTCTTAGGTTCTTCCTTTTTAGGTTGAATCGCCGGCTTTGGTGCTTGCGTTTTAGCGCCAATCTCTACAACATCAATAGGAATAGGGAGTAACAAATCAGGATTACTTTTACGCCAACTTGGAAGACCAAAAATAAATAAAATAAATAAGAGAAGATGCAGGACTAAAGAATAGAGTAAAGGTTTCTGCATCATCAACTGCTCCCAACTTTATTTAGGGTTTTTACCTTTTACTTTTATTTCAGGCTTACCTTGAGGAAGCTCTGCCATAAGAGCGATTTTATCGAATCCTGCAGCGCTTAAAGTACCCATCACTTGCATAATAAAACCATACGCAATTTTCTGATCTCCTCGAACAAAAATACGTGTCTCTGGCTTTGCAGCAGTAATGGCCTGAAGCTGAGGAACTAGGGTCTCAAGCGTTACTTCTGTCTCTTGAAGGTAAACTTTGTTGTCAGACGTCACTGAAATTGTCAAAGGCTCAGTCTTTTCATTCAGCGCTGCCGCTTTTGTCTTAGGGAGATCAAGAGGCACACCGACTGTCATCAAAGGTGCCGTTACCATAAAAATAACGAGTAGGACTAACATAACATCAACCATCGGCGTGACATTAATCTCGCTTTTTAGGCTATTTACTGTACGACGATTGCGTGACTTATTCTTCCCGAAAGTTGCTCCTGTTTGTAGACCGCCTGCCATTTATTCAACCTCCTCTAACTGGCGTGAAATAATCGCTGCGAATTCACTTGAAAAAGATTCTAAGCGTGTTCCATAACGCCCGAGTTCTGTTGAAATCTTGTTATAGGCTAGAACTGCTGGAATGGCGGCAACAAGGCCTATGGCCGTGGCGAAAAGTGCTTCTGCAATACCAGGCGCAACAACTGCGAGGTTTGTACTTTGCGAATTTGCAATCCCTTGAAAGCTATGCATAATTCCCCATACTGTTCCAAATAGCCCCACAAATGGTGCTGTGGAACCAACAGAAGCTAAAAAGGGAAGATGTCTTTCTAACTGATCCATTTCACGATCAACCGTAATATGCATGATCCGTTCAACACGTTGTTGAAGCATTGCTTTTGCTTCTCGTGTTGCAGGTTTTCCTTTTAAAGATCGACGCCATTCTTTCATAGCAGCCGCAAAGACGCTTGCTAAAGGATCTGTGGGGCGTGTGCCCACGCGATCATACAAACTATCCAATGAGCCTCCAGACCAAAAAGACTCTTCAAATTTTTCCGCTGAACTTTGCAAAGTTCTAAGGCGCATAAACTTTGAGAATATAATTGTCCAGCACCAAACTGAAGCCGCAATTAATGAAAGCATGACCAACTGCACAACAAAATCGGCATTGATAAAAAGACTCCAGGCAGAGAGATCCGTGGCAGCGACTGATTTCCCAACAGCAGCAGCGTCAATTGCAGTATTATCCATGATCGTATCCTTATTCGTTAATTCGTTACTGTTCCAGTAAATACTTCTTTTAAAAAGTCGGGGATCCTTTGAGGACGCCCTCCATCACTGACAAGCACAAGAGTTACAAGCAAATTCGTTATTTCTTCTTGATCCCTGAGAATCTTTTGCCCAACAATAAGACGTGTTCCGGTAACTTCGTAAATTTCCGTCTGAACTTGCAAATAATCATCAAGGTGGGCAGGAAGGAGATAGTCTACTTTGCACTGGCTTACAACAAAAAACATATTTTTATTTTGTTGAAGAAAACGTTGATCAATACCTTGGGACCTTAGCATTTCTGTACGTGCTCTTTCTGCAAATTTTAGGTAGTTTGCATGATACACATATCCCCCAGAATCAGTATCATCCATATAAACATATGTCGTGTATAAGTGCCTATCCATAGGTGAATATTTCTCAATTCATTAAATTCTAAGAAAAGTTCATACCATATTTCCTATTTATTTACACGTATATTTACAAAAAATTGCAGTTGCTCTTTAAAGAAAATTCGAACTATAACGGTATAAAATAGAGGTAAAAGTAAATCATATGCATCAAGGTGGAACACTTATTATTATCCCCTCTCCAGGCATTGGTGATATTATGTGGCGTTTGCCACATATTCGAGCCATTGCACAACAAGAAGGTCCTATTACTCTCTTGACACGTTCTCGTACAAAAGCAAAAGAGTGGCTAGTTCATGATCCAGCTGTTAGAGATGTCTTTTATGCTGAACCCAGTGAACTTGGTCGCGTTTTTTGGGATGTGCTTAAACGACGATTTTCTAAGTCTTGGGTGCTTCATAAAAGTTTTAGTTATGCTTTAGTCCCTTTTTGTGCTCGAGTTCCTGAACGTGTTGGCTTAGGCTTTGGTAGGCAGGCTTTAACCTTAACAACAAAAAATGTTATGCCCATAGCCATGAAAAAACAGCATCTCCTTCAACAATTAGATGCTCTTCTCCATTTACATGGCCTCTCTTACAAGCCTTCAGATCGCTATCCAACGCTTACAAATGCCGCTAAAGAGGCCATTCAAACTCAATTCTCAGCCTTTCCACGTCCTTGGATTTGCTTTGGGATTGGCGGAAGTGAGCCTTACAAGAAATGGCCTATACAGCATTTTATCGAACTTGGAACCGAGATAACCGCACACCATCCAAGCACACTTTTTCTCTGCGGAGGACCTGCAGAAGCATCTGAAGCACATCAAATTCAGCTAGAAATTCAGCGAAATGGCGGCAATGCTCAAACGGTGACACATCTTACGATTGAGCAAGCTTTTGCCTTTATTTCTGAAATTAATTTATATATTGGAAATGATACCAGTCTTTTTAATATTGCTGCGAGTTATGAAATTCCAACTTTAGGTTTATTTGGTGCAACACCTCCCTTAACATATACAAAAAGTATCTATGCTCTTGAATGCCCTAAAAAAGGTTTACGAGGACCAGAAGCTATGAAAGAAATTAGTTCTTCCCTTGTTTACAATACTTTACAGCAACAAAAATGGCTTTCTTTTTAAACAAATCTTTTACTTTCAAAATTTTCTCGCTAAAATGATTTTTATAAGAGGTAAATTATAATTGGAAACTATAGACTCATTTACGACGAAAACTTATAGTGAAATTACCCATGCAATTCGGGTCTCAGCGACACCTTTTTTTATTGATGAAGAATCTTCTCATGAACAAAGCCAATATCTATGGGCTTATCAAATTCGGATTGAAAATCTTAGCCCTCACGAAGTACAGCTTAAACGCAGACATTGGGAAATATTAGATGCTTATGGCCACAAACAGTTAATTGATGGGGATGGCATTATTGGTCAGCAACCCACAATTAAACCTGGTGATGCTATTGAATATACAAGTTCTGCCCCTCTTCCCACGCCTTCTGGTGTCATGCAAGGCTATTACGTGATGGTCAGCAATACAGGTGAAGAACTCGAAGTCACAATTCCTGCTTTTTCTCTCGATAGTCCTTATCAGGCAAGAATAATTAATTAAAGTCATCTGCAAACTTTAAGCTAACCTTTTAATTTTAAATTTTTTTTTAAATAATTTACTTATTATATACATCATTTTCTTGAAAAATGAACAGATTTTTGCTATAGTAAAAGAATGGAAAACTGTTCTTTCGATACGCTTCAAAATCAACATTCACTCATTAAAAGCCCAATTTTAGAAGCTACGGATAATTTAGAAAAATCTGATTGGCTAAAGCAAGCACGACCAAATCAAAAAATACCCGATGGGGATTGGCGCATTTGGCTGATTCTAGCGGGGCGAGGCTTCGGAAAAACGCGCACGGGCGCAGAAACCATTCGTCATTGGGCGCTATCTCATCAAGCAAGGCGGATTGCTCTTATCGGTGACACGCAAGAAGATGTTCGCGATATTATGATTGAGGGCGAAAGTGGCCTCTTAGCCATCCATTCACCAGATGAACGTCCTCATTATGAACCCTCTAAAAGACGCTTAACATGGAAGAATGGGACGATAGCAACGGCTTATAGTGCTGAGAATTATGAACAGCTGCGCGGCCCACAATTTGATCATGCTTGGATTGACGAGTTTGCAAAATTCCGTGAAATTGAAAAAGTGTGGCAACAAATTCATTTTGCTCTGAGACTTGGTGCTCATCCACGTATGATAATCACCACAACACCGCGTCCTTTGCCCTTGCTTCAACAGCTTGTTGGTCAAGCAGGTCATGAAATTGTCCTTACGCGCGGAACTACATTTGAGAATCAAGCAAATCTTTCATCTATTTTTATTAATACGATGCAAAAAAGCTTTTCAGGCACACGTCTCGGAGCTCAAGAATTACTGGGCGAAATTATAGATGTCCATGAAGGTGCTTTATGGATCCCTGCTCTTTTAGATCAATATCGTGCTTTTGAAATTCCTGAACTTAAGCGAATTGTCATTGGAATTGATCCCGCTGTGACTCATCATTCTGAAAGCGACGAGACAGGCATCATTGTTGTAGGTTTAAGCGTAAACAATCATGCTTATGTCCTTGAAGATTTAAGCGGCCGCTATCCAGCAGTCACTTGGGGCAAAATTGTGTGCGAAGCTTATCATCGCTGGCGCGCTGACCGTGTTGTGGCTGAGGTCAACAAAGGCGGTGATCTGGTTGAAACACTTCTACGATCAATTGATCCCACAATTAGCTATCAAGGTGTTCACGCAAGTCGTGGTAAATACACAAGAGCAGAACCTATCTCAGCCTTTTATGAGCAAGGAAAAGTTCATCACACCCGTCAAGGACTTAAGCTTCTTGAAGATCAAATGTGTAAATTCTTACCTGGAATGTCGACCTCGCCCGACCGCGTTGATGCCCTCGTCTGGGCACTAACGGCATTGTTGTTAGAGAAAGAGTCTTTTCGTTCTTATGGAACATGGAGATTATAAGATATTTCTTTAAAATGGATCACTTCTGTACTAAGGCAAAATCTCAACCGGTGTTCCTGTTGGCACATGTTTCCATATTTCTTCAATTTCAGCATTCGTTACGGCAACGCATCCTAACGTCCAATCATAGAGACGATGCTTGCTTCCTAAATAGGCAAAAGATTTTGGAAGACCATGAATCATGATAAGCCCGCCTGGTGAACATTTCATTTTTTTCGCATGCGCGCAGTCTGCTTTATTTGGATAGGAAATCTGAAGCGCTAAATGAAAATTACTTTTTGTGTATTTATGGCTAATGGAATATATACCTTCTGGAGTTTTCCCATCTCCTTCACATTGTTTATGACCTTTCGGATTTGTCCCTAATGCCACTTTATAGGTTTTAAAAATTTTTCCTTTTTTAATAAGGATCATTTCTCTAGCTGCTTTTTTAATCAGGATTTTTACGGGAGGAATAAGGGAGGTTGTAGTAGAGTTAAGTGAATGTGGAGCTGCCCATAATGATACATTCCAGAAGAAGAAAAAAAGTAAAATATGACGTCCAAATAGAATCATGGTGCGTGTATAACACTAAGAAAGTAATTTCATTTCCTTTGACTTATCTTAGTGTAAACCTAAAATACTTAAATTATTTAACTGATACTCAAGTACATTATTTGGCTCATTGACTCTTAACTGTAATCCTTTAGCTTTAATTTTTAAACGACTAAGAAAAACTTGATCAATTGAAGCAGAACTAAAATCTTCAATTTCCTTAACACATTTAAGGACTTCTTCTTTTTTACCTGCGTAATAGTAAGATAATCCTATATCATAAGTTAAGGTACACCACTTGTGAAGATGGTAAGCTTGTTCTAATTCTTCTTTTTCCTCCTCATGAATTCTAGCAAGACGTAAAGCACTTTTTTTGCAAACTTTATCATAATCATGCCTTGCCCCATTGAGACGCCCCATTACACGTCCAGGAAGCGTACTCGCTATATTTACAATTTGCCTATTAAAATATACTCTTTGCGAAGGCGTTGTTGAGCCAGAGAGCCCTTTAGAATAAAGGGAAATGGCTTCATCACCATTTATAAGAATAGACCTAAAAGCTTCTTCTCTATCACCTATTTCACCAATAACAACTCCCCCGTAAGCAATCACAAGAAGAGCATGTATTTCAGCCTGAGGAAGAGAATCAGCATGAAAAAGATCTTGACTTGGTATAAATGGCAACTCAGAAACTGTCTTATAAGAAAGTGTAAGAGATTTTAAATCTTCTAAAAGCGCTATTACTTGAGACACAGAAGCAAGTCGTTTATGAAGGTCATAATTGGGCTCATTTAAACGAACTCTTAGCATCTCTAATCCACGATAGGAAAGTTGCATCTTAGTTTCTAGTCTATCTTCTTGATCTACCATATGATGGCATCTTTCAGCAAATTCGATAGCTGTCTTTTCATCCCATTGTAGTGTTAACAATTTATGCAAACAAACTAAGTGTGCCCGTGGCTTTGTCTTTGTTTCATTTCCAAGTTTAATCCAACCTTGGGCAAGTTCATCAGTTAATCCTTTCTGAACTTCAAAATAAGAAAAAGAATGAATTTTCTCTTTTTCTTCAAGGCCTGAGATAAAGGCTTTTGTTTCTTTATCCATATTTTCTGAAATCCGTGCGATAAAATTCTCAGGTGCTTTTCCAGACCTTAAAAATTCTTGAAATTCATCAGATGACAAACCAGTTGCTTGAGCGCTTTGAACGCCAGAATTTAAAATGAATGTAATTAAAAAGAAAAATTTGGAGAAGCTTTTTCCCATTTAGTTATCCTGAAAAAATTTAATAACTTAATTTTGTTATACATGATTTACTTCTTTAATCAATAAGGAATTTTTATTGAAAAAAATATTCAAGGAATAAATTTAATACGATGATTTTAATTATAAAATTAATAATTTCACACTTGAGTTTTTAAATATCTTCGCAACTATTACTTTCCGCTTTGCGTTTTGCAAATAATCTGCGAGAATCGCGCGCAGAATTAAAACAATTAAGAGTAAAATAAATGCTTCTTTCTCAATATTTTATGCCCGTTCTCAAAGAAACACCTGCAGAAGCACAAATTGTTTCTCATAGGCTCATGCTGCGCGCTGGCATGATTTATCAAACGAGTGCGGGTATTTATGGATGGTTGCCGATGGCAACGCGAGTCCTTGATAATATTCAACAAATTGTACGCGAAGAACAAGATCGTGCTGGCGCTCAGGAAGTTATTCTACCAACCATTCAATCTGCAGATCTCTGGCGACAATCGGGACGTTATGATGCTTATGGACAAGAAATGCTTCGTTTTAAAGATCGTCATGAGCGTGAAATCCTTTATACGCCAACAGCGGAAGAAGCTATTACAGATATTGCAGCTCACCATATTAAAAGCTATCGTGACCTTCCCAAAATGCTTTACCAAATTCAATGGAAGTTCCGCGATGAAATCCGCCCTCGCTTTGGGGTGATGCGCGGCCGTGAGTTTTTGATGAAAGATTGTTACTCATTTGACATTGATTATGAGGGCGCTCTTCGTTCTTATCAAGCAATGCTTGAAGCTTATGTAAAATCCTTTATTCGCATGGGGCTGACTGCCATTCCTGTCAAGGCAGATCCAGGCGCAATTGGGGGAAATCTTTCTCAAGAATTTCATGTTCTCGCTTCTACCGGAGAAAGCCTTATTTATTATGATCAAAAACTTGATGGCTTACTTCAAGATGCGGCGCGTGTTGATGTTAACCAATTGATGAATATTTATGCTGCAGAAGAAACGCTTCATAATCCTCAAGAATGTCCTATTCCTGAAGCTCAACTTAAACAAGCACGCGGAATCGAAGTTGGACATATCTTCTACTTTGGAACCAAATACTCTGAAGCATTTAATATGAAAATTAGCGGCCCTACAGGAGAGATGATTGTCCCTCACATGGGAAGTTATGGAATTGGCATTTCTCGTATCGTTGCCGCTATTATTGAAGCCAATCATGATGACGCAGGCATCATTTGGCCTGAAAGTGTCGCCCCCTTTAAAGTAGGCTTAATAAGCATCCGTACCGATGATGAAGCGACTACTCAAACATGCCGCCAGCTTTATGAAACTCTTCAAAATAAACGCACAAGCGTTTTGTATGATGATCGTGAAGAACGGCCTGGTGCAAAATTTGCAACAATGGATCTTATTGGTGCGCCTTGGCAAATCCGAGTCGGTCCGAAAGGTCTTGAGAAAGGTCTAATTGAACTTAAAAATCGTCGTACAAGTGAGACGCAGGAACTTTCAATTGAATCTGTCCTTTCTTTTCTTACAAAGCAACTAGGTCAATAATGGCAAATACTTTTGTCCTTAAAGTCGCTTTACGTTATTTAAAGCCAAGTCATAAAGAAGGATTTGTCTCTGTCATTGCAGGATTTTCCTTCTTAGGGATTACTTTAGGTGTTGCGACGCTGATTATTGTAATGTCAGTAATGAATGGTTTTCGTGAAGATCTTTTTAAACGTATTTTAGGTTTTAATGGTCATATTGGTATTGCTTCTGTTTATAGAGAAGGAATTAAGGATTTTGATAAGCTTGTAACACAGCTAAAAAAAATTCCTGAAATCTCAACAGTCACCCCCGTAATCGAATATCAGGTAATGATTACCAACAAAGGCGTTGCTTCTGGTGCTTTTGTCCATGGACTTCGACTTCAGGATCTTCTCAACCGTAAGCTTGTAGCGGATCATATTACGCACGGAACCTTAGAGCACTTTGAACGTGAAAACTCAATCGTTATCGGTAAAAGGCTTGCTGAAAAATATCATGTTTTTCCAGGAGATAGCCTTTCTCTCGTCGCTCCTGAAGGAACAAGTACAGCGTTTGGGACCGTCCCGCGCATTCGACGATTTCAGGTTGTGGCCATTTTTGATGTCGGCATGAAGGATTATGATGGTGGTGTTGTCTTTATTCCTTTAGAGGCTGCTCAAAATTTCTTTCGTCTCCCTGAAGCTGTGAATGGGGTAGAAGTCTTTCTTAACCACCCAGATCAAGCCTTGAAGGTGAGCCCCCTCCTTAGTCGAAATTTAGGCCCTAGCGTCCGCGTCATTGATTGGCAACGCGCAAACTCAAGTTTTACAACAGCCCTTCAAGTAGAACGAAATGTTATGTTCACCATTTTAACTTTAATCATTTTGGTCGCCGCATTTAATATTATCTCAAGTTTGATCATGCTTGTAAAAGATAAAACGCATGATATTGCGATCTTACGAACTATGGGCGCTAGTCAAAGTATGATTTTGAAAATCTTTTTTCTCGCAGGTTCTCTTATTGGTTTGATCGGTACAATGATGGGAACATTGCTTGGATTGTTAATTACAGCAAATATTGAAACAATTCGACAATGGCTTGAAAAACTCTCAGGAACGCAACTTTTTAGTGCTGAAGTATATTTTTTAACAACGCTCCCTTCAAAAGTTAATCCTTATGAAGTGATAACTGTTGTCTCTGTTGCTTTACTCCTTGTTTTCTTGGCTTCTTTATATCCTTCATGGCGCGCTGCACGCCTTGATCCTGTAGAGGCTCTTCGCTATGAATAATCCTCTTGAACTTAAAAACGTCCAACGCACTTTTATCCAAGGTGAACAAAGACTTCAAATTCTTAATGACATTAATTTAAAAATTAAAGCAGGTGAAATTGTTGCTCTTGTTGGCCCCTCAGGATCAGGGAAATCAACGCTTCTTCAACTTGCCGGTCTTCTTGAATTCCCTTCACATGGTGAAGTTTATATTGAAGGCAAAGCTTGCGGAAAAATGAATGATTATGAACGAACGGCGTTAAGACTTCGGACAATTGGCTATGTCTATCAATTTCATCATTTGTTGCCCGAATTTACTGCGCTTGAAAATATTATGTTGCCTCAATTAATCGCTGGCCAATCAACGAAGGAAGCCGAGAAAAAAGCAACCGTCCTTCTTAAAGCTTTTAAGCTTGCAAACCGAGCCTCTCATCGGCCTTCTCGACTTTCTGGGGGTGAACAACAACGAGTCGCCATCTTACGAGCTGTTGCAAATCAACCAAGAATCTTACTGGCTGACGAACCCACAGGAAATCTTGATGAAGCCACTGCTGACATTGTATTTAATGAATTGATGGAGCTTGTACGTAAGCATCAAATGGCAGCTCTAATTGCTACACATAATCTTGATCTTGCAAAACGCATGGATCGTACAATTAAGTTGCAGAATGGGCTTTTAATATAATATGAAAAATTAAAAAAGATTATACGACTTCATCATACAGCTCTATATAAGCATAGTTTCAAACAAAATTATCCTTCAATAGGATCGTTTACTGTTTTCCAAATTAATTCCGTGCTTTTAAAATCAGTCAAACTAAAAGTCGTTTCATCTATCCACAAACTCGTAAGACTCGTTAATGTTTGAATAAAGTCACGATAAGTTCTTGCCATGTCACCATCTAAACTAGTCGATTCTGAAGTATGAAGAAAAGCAAGGAAGCGCCTATAGTACAGAGAATTATTTTAGTCGATTCTGAAGTATGAAGAAAAGCAAGGAAGCGCCTATAGTACAGAGAATTATTTTAGGGTAGAATCTGCAGGTAATTGGTAGAAAACTCTTAAAAGGCTGCAGATTTTTCATGAGTAGACCG
>Ga0209960_1002977_pt1 | contig 15646 bp, 23 predicted proteins | sample ThiBiot_500_plan_2_FD_183947 | JGI IMG/M metagenome (GOLD analysis project Ga0209960, IMG submission 183947) | Wastewater bioreactor microbial communities from Cape Town, South Africa - Thiocy_expt_500_plan (SPAdes) | ecosystem: Engineered > Bioreactor > Thiocyanate-remediating >...
ACACTAAATAAGGCTTGTTAATTAAGCACTAGAATTGGGGGAATTAATTTGTACCATTTAATGCTGCCTTCATGATGGCCTAACTGAGCTTTTTCTTCTAATTTTACATCTTGTTCGTTGATTTTCAATAACGTTGCTTTGTATTCGCTCACTACAAAAGCGTTATTTTAATTCCTGCTGTGTGGTTTAGAGGGACGTACCTGCGTTAGACACTGAGAATAATAACGACGAATCATAGGGACACGAAGACAAGTCCCACATTTCATTAGGATGATCGTATATAGCTAGACGCTTAATTTCGCTATTTTCTTCCTCAATGTGATGGATCTGGCGTAGATTTATATAGTCAATTTCAATTTCAAAAATTAATATTATAATTAAAATAATCTGTCTTTTAATCAATTCAACGTACCTGATTTTTTTCTCGCAAGCTAAGAGTGCCAACAAAAAATCTATTTTTTTCGCAATCGCCCTGCTGTGGCGTAATGCAACGAGCCTAAAAATATTTAATGATTATCTGTGGGAAATATGTAAATAAGATTAATGATTAATTATATGAAATAAGTGAGTGAGGAGTGTTAATTTTCCGGATGAGCTTCCTATCCCCAGTCAAAGTTGTTTTAATATACAATATAAATCATTAATTAATTAATTGCATTGCAGATAAATTTAATTTAAATTACTTGGTGTTGCGTACTTTATAACTGATGCCGTAAATGGCGGATGAGCGCATTTTCATGCCACCTGTTGACATTCTGAGCAAATGAAATTAATTAATTATATACAATTGTTTGTGTTGCTGCGGACAACGAGCACAAGAAACAAAACGAATTTTAAAAAATTATGCTTTCCATTTAATTCATCATGACAACACTACCAGGCGAGTTTATTGTGCATGATTATCGCTCGGAAGAAGTGCGGCAGAGGTACACAGAGGATGCCAAAACCAAATCTGACGTTAGGGTGATTCAATGGAACATCGAGCGCGGTTATAAATTACCCCAAATTATAGAAGAGTTAAAGAATAATGATGCAGACATCATTTGTTTGCAAGAAATTGATATTTCGTGTGAAAGATCAAGCAACAAGAATGTCGGAGAGGAAATCGCAAAGGGTACGCTACTATTAACAAGGCAACACAACTTCAAATTATTTGGATATTGTTTGGAATTTTGATTTTCAGTTTTTAACGTGTAATCTCATAATTTCAGCCTTGGAGCTTAATTACGTCTTTATTTGCGAGTTCGTAGAAATACACTCGCCTTTACGAACGATTCTAACTCAAGGTGGTGGCATTCACGGCAACGGTACGCCTCAATCTTTACAGTTCAGTAATGAGTCGCTGATCCTTCCCTCCCAGGCTTACTCACCAAATTTGATATTACTTCGCACTTTTGTGTCGATCACAAGTACCAGGTTGTTGACTGGGAGGCAGATGGCGTCAAATATAAGGTAACATTTCAGCATGATCCGCGACCCGTCGCTCATGGATGCGTTCCAGGAACCACGCAAAGGACGTCGAATTGAACCAGGGGCTATAATCAAGCACCCCAATAGTACCGTAGGTAACTTGCTAGTGTATTCTGTGCATTTAGAGGTATTTGTCTAACATTTTTTTATTGCTGTAGTTTGATCTAATCATTTATCCTTAACAGATCTGGACTGGCATTATCGGTCGCATCAGTCAATTCTCGGAAGTGATGCGCGATGCCGAAGTGCGCGTGCGAGAAAACAAATCGATCGATCGGGTGATAATTTGCGGAGATCTCAATACCATCGGCCACAGTATTGCCAGATTTGGTAAAAATATTTGCACTGACAGGTTGCGGTTTGGGCCGTCGACGTGGTTCTTAACTGAAGGTCAGTGGTGGCAAAAATACGTGTTCAATCAACAAGAAGGGTACTTTCATTCTGGTCTAAATATTTAAAATTAATAATAACGCTCATATGAAGGGAATTCAATCGCAAGCTGAAATCACTTGGACTCGATGACGAAGTGTGTCGCAGCGCTGTCAATCGATTGCACCTATCAGATCCATTCGACAAGTACTACGACGTAACACTAACTTCGCACAGGTACCTGAATAATTGGCAAGTGTTTTTTTGACGTCTTATATAACCGCTTTAGGGACTGGTTGCAAGGCAAGCTCGATTGGGTGCTTTTAGATCCGAGTGCTAGTGTGAGGCACAAAGCAATCTCGAATCGAGATTATACCAAGTCCGATCACCGGTTGTTGGTAGTTGATATCAAGTACTCGTCTAATATCACAATCCACGATGCTTCAAAACACGACACGCGCAATAGAATCACGCGCGCCAATACGACTAATACGCTGTTGACACTCGTGGCATCAACACTTCTCATGCTCACTTTGAAAGGCGTAAAAACATTGCTGTAATCATTGTGTAAATTCTGTTCATACAGCGCTGCAATCTAGTACATCACTATTTATTCAAACGTGTTATTATATTACCAAATTATTTGTTCAATCTACAATGCAAGAAGTGAGACTTGACGCTGCCTATCAGCACGTGATCACGCCAAGCAGTTGTAGTACTCGGACCAGAGATCTCGTCGCCGTGCGTTTCGAACATAATCTCGAATTCCAACTTGTCCTGCTGTACACGTCAGTAATGTTTTAAGATACACCATTGCCAGGACAGCTTACAGAAGATTTTTGACGCCACACACGACCAGGGGCTTGTTTGGCAAAGTTCATCATGTACGCCAAGAAGTGCAGTGGTTTTGGATGGTTTGTGATCCACATGCGATCGTGATCGTCAATGTCGATATTATCCAGGCCTAATATTGATATACAAATTAGCGTCATAGTAACAAGGAAGTATTGCGCATGTACCTGCATCAACGTACACGGACTCTTTCAAAATCAGTTCGTTGGTCACGTTGCGTGTATAAACGTGCAGGTTTTTATCAACCGATGAAGCAACATAGATTAATTTGTGATCTCGCGAGACAGTAATGCCTACACGATATTACCATTAGTTACAAATCGTTATGAAATTCTTAAAATAATCCAGTTATATTTCAAAACTCATCATACCGTTAGGGTATTCGAGATATTCCATGGCCTTTTTGCATTGTTTAGTCTTCATGTTACAATAAGTCACAAACGCAATCCTTTTGCGCAACAAATTTTCTAACATCTGCGCGGTGTGGCTCTTGGGAGGTGGCGGATTAAAGTGGTCAACGGTCACGTAAAACTCGTGCGGACTCACTGCCACCACATCATTCAAATTGAACAGTAGCGTATCGTGAATTGAGTCCAAGTAGTGCCTGGTTGAGTTGCAGTACTGTCAGTGTGATTGATAAATAGTTCGGATCAGAAGTTGAGTTAGCGAACAAATATCAACATATTATTTGATTAGTTTGCCAGGGCATTAAAAGTAATACTTGATTGGCCATCACTTACAATTCATTGCCTTTAATTTCGTACAGCTCCACGACGTCATATTCAGTGGCGTGGTGGATCAAGTACATCAACAGCCGATCGTCTGCGAAAAAATTATTGTCAAGCCTGGATATCAACTAAATCACTGCACAATCAACGCCTTACTGTCACGATATAATGATAATCCATGAGAGCGAGCGAGTGTCTTGCGCGGATGATTGATCAGCTTCATCTCTGTCAGCGTGTCACTCATCAGGTCCAACGAGTACACGCGCGCGTCTTGGCGATGTGATGAACCACCCTAACAAGCATTACTATAATTATAAACAAACAACGTGCTATTTGCTTACAATTGTATGTACCGCTGATGAAATGTAAGCAATTCCTGTTTTGTGGTCGATCTGCACGTCTTCAGGTCCTGTTACTGCACAAAAATATTATACAAATAGAAATTGGATATTGACTACAATGAGGCCCCGAAAAAAATTGGGTGGGCATTTGTCAGAAAAAAATTGCGGATCAGATCATTGTAGAATATTATATTAAATATCAAATGTACATTAAAAACTTACAATCAAGTTTTTTGCAGTTAGTGAACGTAGAAAAAGGCTTAATTGGTTCAAAGGCGCGGAAATCAAATACAATTGTCTTTGTTAGAAATGCCAGCAAAGCGATGCCAACAAATACAAACGATCCTTTCACTCCCATTATGTATGCGTGGTATTAAACTGTAAGTATTTTACAAAAATATTTTTGTTGGTAATTTCAGTTTTTAAGTCTGTTTTTTTTTTGCTTCCGCTCCTTTTTTCCGTCCGCTAAAGTAACCATAATACTTGCCAGGCAATGACAAGTCAAATGGTGATGTGCGAGTGAAATCTTTTCAATAGATGCGGATAAGATTCTAACACTTTTTTTAGTTTAAATATGCAGTGAATAGATCAAAATAATAACTGGACAACGCGCATTAGGTAATTTACGGCGTACGATCGTACTTGTACTTTAAAACACGCTGAAAATTTTGGAGCATCAAATTATTATCATTATTATTATTAGTGAGCACAAAGTAGGAATTATTAATTACAATTCAATTGTTAATTAATATAAATTCAGAATTAGTTGATGAACTCTCAATAGGATTTTCCAGCTGATCCTCATTCGAATTACTTCTAGTTTGCAGTGCAATCGAAAGTTGACTCCTGGTATGTATGTATATTTGTTCGACGGAGCCTGATGTAAAAGCAAAACAAAATTAACGTAGCAGGCCCAAAAATGTACCGCGCCGACAAACTTTGCCAATAATTTATTACTTCGTTGTGATAACCAGCGTGCGTTCATTTCATGCTCAAGGTTATTGTACTGGGCATTGTTTTAATATATTGTCCCCTATTGATTGAGGGACAATGTAATCCGTTTCCTTCGGTTGATGCCGTATTCGCAACATCTTACGTATGCGCCAACCCTCCCTTCACATACTCTGGGGACGCAACAAGAGTAAAAGTTGGAGCCACTCTCAACTCGTGCCCTACCACATACCGAGAAGAAGGTTACAATCTCAACTTCCAACCCCAAGCCGGGGATGTTCTTGAGTACTCTTTGTGGTGGGTGCAACTAACACGAATTGCATACTTGACTTGGGGTATACACCAAACGGAAATATCATGAATTATTTTCGCGACTCAGGAGCTTTGGATCAGAATAATTTCACCAATCATGCATTAAGCCCAGTAAATTCATATTTCTTAAACATCATTTTGTATAATATTTTTTCCTAGATTGGAGCGTACACTTACAACAAGTGGTACACGAGACAATTTACGTTCCCCAATAGTTGGGCTGGTCAGTAAGTTGACGATAACTGTGGTTAGTTTTAATTATAATGACTCTATTATCTCTTGTGTAGAAATATATATTATATTATTAACTGCGAAGGTTATGGGGCGGATGCTGGAGTTCGAGCAGCTTATTTCAGAGACGCTAGGTACAACTTTATTGAAGGATCGCAACTAGACCATGAATTAATTTTAGCTCCATTACTTACCTCCACTTGTTCAGAATTATAAGCAACACCGGTACACTACGCCAAGTTATCTATGACCCAGTGAGTTCTAGCTGCAGTTCGACTGGTAAATCGAAACACTAAGGATAGCTCTCAAGAACTGATGTAATTGTCTAGTCACATGTTCACCACAATGCGATTTTATGGGCGGAGTTTGTGATTCCTCTTGCATTTGCACTGCGTCACCAGGGTACAGTGCCACTGCTCCGTGTAGCCGTATGTACTTCAACAATCCCTTTGCATTAAGAATTAATCATCCTATTCACAATCAAGCTATCTGTAATCCTGCATGCGACACTGCTGGTACTTGTTCCTCGCCAAGTCAGTAATCCAGCTGATAATAGCAACCAAATTAATATATAATTTTGTTCACAGATGTTTGCACGTGCTTGCAAGGGTGGAATGGTCCTACATGCAGTAACAGTAAGTTGAACGGTTAAGTTGTTAAATGAGCTGCTCATGAGACTTGTTTATTAGCTGTTTGTCTCAGTGGATGCAAATATGGAACGTGTTCGGTGCCTGGAGAATGTAATTGTCTACCCCAATGGAATGGCACACTTTGTGACAATCCCACGTGCCTAGGACAACAACCTACACCTGAGGCTTTCTGCACGCCAATTAACCTCGTTCCAACTTGGGTGATTAATGGTACACTCGTCATTGCTACATCATATCCAGTGTTGGGAAGTGTGGTTGTAGTGGGAGATTTCATTATTGCGGAGAACGGTCAACTGATAATCAACACCGACTCTACTATTACTGTTTCAAAGTGCCCCGTGATCAATGGCTCCCTTTCTGTGGAGCTGAACAGTGATGACCAAGCAGTTTTGTCACAATCTGGCCAAGTGAATGTTACTGTGCTCAAGTATGATCCACTTTGCAACAATGTCGGAGAATTCCAGTCCTTGACCGTTGATAACCCAAGTACTTTATATGAACTTTGTGTGCGCATGACTACTAACAGATTTGTTTTGCAGTTAATTGTGCTGATATCAAGAGTCAGTAACAAAACAACATGGGACAACTAGTCGTGATAATATCACCAAAAGCTTATGATTGCACACCGACTGCCATTGTACTGCCCGATTGGGCGATAGGAGTGACAGTTGCTGGATCTGTTGCTCTCGCAGGGGGTGCGGTAGGTATAGGCCTTGGAATCAGAAAACATCTACTAAACAAAGAAATGAAGAAGATATAATGGAACTTGTTAAATTTTGATAATAAATTAAGCAACTCGCTGTAATTCCGAATCGTCCTAACCAGCGCCGCCATGTCCGGTGACGAAATTCCGAATTTGACGTAGCGCCGCTGCAATAACATGGCTTACACTTTTTGCCAAACAAACAACACCTCGCAGCAATAACCAGCAATATGTCTTCACTTTGGGCTCGAGTCACGCTCCGAACCACTCAACATGCAAGATCAAATTTTAAACTGGGGTCCAAAAACATCAAAGTACGCGAATATCAACTATTTACTTCTAAGGGTAATGTTTCAGCGCCATCCATGGCATCCAGAAGCTGGTGAGTTTAATATAAAGTAAGCTCTATTCACAATCATTCACTGATCGCTAAGCACGGCAGGTTAATTAGAAAATCTAATGTCATTACACTTATTAATTCACGAAAATTTTCAATATTTTTTGCTGCGCGGGAAGAGAAGAAAAGCGGATCTTGCTGCCATAACAATCACAACCCAACATCCCCCCGCCAAGTAGAGCAATCTCCAACTACTGAGATTGGCAAAAATCACATGGAGCACACCCATAAGCATAGAACGCCTTCCCCCGCGGAGCTAGCATTTTGGCAGGACAAAACGGCAAGAAAAACTTTGTACTTCCTTAAATTATTCTAATCGGCATATAAATAGGTATGGAGACGAGCATCAAGCAACACTCTGCGTTGTTTAATTGGCTGCAGCGTCGGCGACTTCAGCGCCATGTTTTATTTGCAAGCGCACCACACCGGCCTACCTTTTATGGCAATGATGGCCATTCCAATGGCAAGTGGAATTGCAACGTCGTTGGGCTTTGAGACATTGGTACTCAGGATTAAAGGTACGAACACGTTAATTGTCCACATCTGACAAAAATTCAACTTTAAGAAAAAATGAGCTGGAACCAGTCGCTGAAAACCGCGTGGACAATGAGCTTAATCTCCATGTTGACTATGGAGTTCGTCGAGAATATTGTGGATATGTACTTAACTAAAGGTACTCTTCCGAAGGCGAAGGCTAGCGCACTGACGCAAAATTACCTAACTAGGCATGATGAATTTCCACGACCCCTATTTTTGGCTCGCTTTGGTTCCATCGTTGCTCGCAGGATTTTTGGCACCATTACCGTACAATTATTACAAATTGAAAAAATTCGGCAAGTCATGCCATTAAATAACATAAACTATGTTTAAGGTGCTTTATTGTCAAACTATCATCGAAAATGATATTATACAAAGATGATGATTCTAACAAAGCGCATAAATACAATGTTACATCAGTTAGTACAATCTGCCTTAAAATCGAATTGCCTTATTTAGCAATTGACATATTCAAGCCCAGTACACACTGGTCATCGCTGCCTTCTCGTTATATATTACACTGCTTCAGTCTTGTCAATCGAGCGTATCACCTGTTCCAAGAACGATCGTCGGTTCTTCAACAGCCGCTCTTGGAATGTCGGGGCTTTGTAGGCAGCAATAGTCGAATTGACAACTAAATATGACAGTATAAAATTAATTGCTGCTCCAAACTAAAATTGACGATTGAGCACAGTACCTTTCTCGAGCAAAAACTCTCCCAAACAGTTGCCGTGTTTGATGATGTTCGGAAACGGTATGCGCGGCAGAAATGACGGCACGCCTTCTCTGCGCACCACACATACTCTGTTCAGTGAACGGTCAGTTAAGTGAAAGACGTTTTGACAGGTGTCACTTTGAACGCGCATGCAGAGGTCACCGTGCTAGCAATGCTAAAAATACACATACAGGGGGTACATACCTGTAATAAATCTCATCGTTCTCCTCCTCAAAGCTCGTACCACTCGAGCTTAACTTGACACTTGTCGCGTCAGGTGTCATCAATGGTTTGCTGCGCGGCGAGTCAGCACCAGTCATCGTCCGCGAACCTGACCGCGGCGTTTGATTGCGCAGGACGAGTTCAATGGATGCGAAATCTTTGTTGAGCATTTTCTTGGTAAACTGCGACAAGTCCACCGAGTACCGCGGACTGGCCGACGTTTGGTCCGAAGTTGAACTGATGCCGCGCAGTGTTCGTACTTTACGCGGTGAGGGAGGCGATGCGAGTGCGGAAGAACTCGAGTACGAGCTCTGGGACCGTGGAGTGGACCCGCCATTGTCTTCTTTAGACCTCTTGGCCTTGCGGATCTGCTGCGGATCTCGCTCGATTGCAATGACAATAAACACCTCTGTGAATAAAAAACAAGCGGTTAAGCACAAAATAACTATAATAGGAATGTCCGAGGCACTCAAATCTCATTGACAAGGATACGATTGAACTTCGAGGTGATGATGTGCGGTGAGAATGGCTTGATGTCCTCGCCCTCCTCGTGGTCCACAAACACAATGTTCACCGCGTTGTTGCCAATGTGGACTTTGCGTGCGTCACTGTCGCCCTAAAAATAAATCAGCGACCCGATCGATCGATCGCGTGCGTTAACTTACATCGATCAGAGAAGTCACGTGAAACACTACTTCTGCGTCTTTCCATTTTGAGTAAATCGTGTGAGTGCCATCGAGATCACCTATTTTGAGCATCAAATTAGTTAACACAAGCGTGACATTCATAGCGCAACAGATCCGTACGTTTGTTGTCCAGTCCGCCCGTGAAGCCTTTGAAGCCCTTCAACTCGACTAACTCACCCAACGCGCTAATAAATCGATCGAATGCCGGTGTACTGTTCTCTGTTTCAGTGAAAAATTATTTAACCAATATGTTATCGATCAATGTTGGCTATAATTATTAGAAAATTCGGTTCATAATTCTTTTTAGCGGTCAAAAAATCGGTTTTTTGCCAATCAAAATTCAGCATTGCAGTACATACTCTTTTCAAATAGGCTGCGCTCGTGCAATTCTCCGCGATAATGAATTACTCCCACTTTAAACTTTCGATCGCTGTGCAGAAATTCGAGACCCATTTTGGCCATTGTTTGCAGACCCGCCAGCACTTGAGGACTCGATTTTGCTTTGCGGAACTTCTTGACTGCTATATCGGGCATAATATACCGCAGCACGCGCTTGTCCGAGAGTAACTTGTGCTTCGATGATTTGCGCACGTCAGATGAGGACAAGTAGAACTTTTCGTCTTTCTATATTTGGACATCAATATTAGCGTGGGGTGTATGAACGACGTCACATTAAATAATAATGAATTTCAAATGTTCTACCGAGGCAAACAAAAAAAATTAAACAATACAGGTGGGAGGAGGAGAACGAAATTTTGAGATCGCATAGCATAAATATTGTCGCGTACTTCAGGCGTAGAAATGACAGCGTGAATGCGGACCAAGCGTTCATCATCGGCCACAGCGCGTCGTACAGTGATGATCATTGGCGTCTTCTCGTCGTTCGACACAAAGTGCGCAATGTGCGTGTCAGCTGATGAATGGCACGTGAGTTCAATGTGGCACATAATTAGATAATTTCCACGTTAATGGAACATGTTATTAACATAAAACTACAGCAATAAAACCTCATTATATTTGGATTTAAAATTAATTGAGGCTAGTTAAGTGAATCAGTTGGTAATATATTTTTGCAATTATAATATAAAGCTGTTAGATATATCAATAGTTAATATGTTTGGGAGATATTTTACCGCAAAGGTTAAAAAAATCAAGGAAAAGTCAATTCAAGTCAATTATCACGTGAATAGCTGTCAAATGACAATTACATCGCACTTACACGAGGTAGAAAAGTTGCGCGCAATGAACTGTGCGATGATCATCTCGGGACACTCCGCGGGATTGAACGCCAGGGGTAAGTCGAGAACGGTCTCGAACTCGTAGTGCGCGGCCTTGTTGAGCGAGACGAGCGTCGCGCTGTACATGTCGTTGTACACATCGCTCGAGGACCGCGACGTGCGTGTTTTGAGCGAATATTTCGCGTCGCCCACTGCCAACTGTTTGCTCGCCTTGGGTATCACGGCACTGTTTGCGCGGAGCAGTTCCTCGGTCTGCAATTTTTGTGCAGTTAGTACGACAACAATTTTGCCTTTTGAGGTAATAGTTTTTTTGGGTGGTGCCGGTGATTATTATAACGTGGCCGTTTATGTCATTAATATGTTTAATATTTTGAAAAAATTATTGGCCCTTAAGGAACGGAAACAGAAACGAATCACAAATAAAATTAACGGGTTTGTGATATTATTACCTCACGGTGGGTCCGCCGCTTAGTTGGCGAGCTATCACCTTCTTTTGATGCCGTAGGTATTATAATAGGCAATATTCCACTTTTCCGTTTGGCTAACGGCGGTGAACTCTCGGGTTCTTTTTCGGTCTGCTTTACATCTTCCTCGCGCTTATTTTGTTTTTCAATACGATTAATATTGCTGGCAGATTCTGATTTTCTCAACGTCCTCGAGCTATGAGAAAATATTAATCACGGTATAATTGCAGAAAATAAAATTTCGGAGTGAATCCATCAATTTCGGTTGTATTCTGTACCTCGATGCTCTTCGAGGCTCCATAATATACTAATCGATGCTTTTGATTTGATTAATCTCCTCGCGCTCGCAGATGTGTTAAATTAAATTTCCAGATCGTTTACAATTTTACTTCTCGGTACCAGTACTCGTCCGATAAATCAGAGATAATACAATTAGTACTACTTTAGCCCTAGTATTGAGCACTGAGCACGAAACATAATGCCAAAAATATCAATTTGGTTCAAAGGGGACACAAAAAAATTCAATTTATCTGGATGCGAGATTACTTGCCGAAAATATCGCAGAACATCACAATAGGCACCATTCATATTAGTAGCCTCATAGAGTATACATCTTCCAAAATGATTTTTTTTTCTAAGCTTTTCCGTACGGATGCGACTCCCGAACAGTAAAATTAAGTAAATGTAACACACCATTAATGCCGATACATTCAAGGTACAAGTTTAATCCACAAAACGCGCACAAATCGTAATATAAACTTTTGATTGCAACTTGAACCCCTTTGTAGCTTTTTTAAAAAAAGGTATATTTATCGCATTATATAGACTCGCAATTATATGTGCTCCATAACTCATACAAAGCAAGCAAAAATAACAAAGCAACTTCAAGATCGGGGCCACAACTCGTAAGCGCCAACCAGAGCTGAAATAAGACCGCAAACACCGAGCCAGCCTTCAGAGAATCGTGCTGTAAATCCCGCTGACTGCGTAGCCACGCACAGATCCGACAAATTCTTCAAATAATTCAATGCCAATCGTTTTTTCTCTTTCGCGAGTTGAGTACCTTCAGTTCTAAGCGGATGTCGAGTTAAATAAAAAAAAAAAAATAATACCATTCTACAATAAATAATAACAAATAATATCATCTCACAACACACCATAGAAGTTTATAATTTGTGTTGATAAGTAATTATTTCGTGTTGTTGTTATTGCCACACCATAAAAATTCTTCAAAATTAATATTCATTATATTTGTACGGTTATTAAATTGCTCATATATTAAAGGATTGAAAGTGAAAAAATTTACTAGTGGGATCTACGTACTTTCCGCTGGCTAATTTAATAGTGGTCAAAATGTCTTGAATAACAGCAAACAATAGTGCCGAGAACCAACCATAGCTACTCCACTTGGCATATTTCTTCTCGTCGACCTTGATGGCGCCGATGCGATGCAACCAAACAAAGTGATCCCACCAGAAGTAATTAGCCCAGCCAATGGAGCTAAGGATAGTCAACAAGTTGGCAATGGTTATATTGTTCAAGTTGAGTTCGCCCTATCGACGCATATTGAGATTAGTATTTATTTATTTTTGATTTTTTTTTGGGATCAAATTGTTTTTGAAATGAGCAAGTACGTCCTATACGCACGATTATCGCACACTAAATTAGACGTAATATCCCATTAATGATATATGCTGGGAGACTTCAGTTTACCTTTCGAGTGACCAAGATTTGCTGAATCTTTTGCAAATAAGTTAAAGATCTGAATAGACGCACTAATTTTCTCGCATTTGCTGTGCCTTTTTCAAGGTTTACGGCACGTTGCAGCGACTCTTTGTCTTCAGCTCTGAATTTGCCCAGATACCACTTTGAAAAGCGCGCCGAGTACTGAATCAGCTTAGACAACTTATCACGGCCATTGTTGTTGTCCAATAGCTTGGCAAATGATGCAAGATCAACTCTAATACGAGGTTCAGTCATATTATTTGTGGTTAAGTTAAAATAAATTCGTTATTACTTTGGGCGATTAAAATGTTGTTTGAGGGGCTTGGGATCTCCTCGAAAACCTTGAGAAACCCATTGGTAACAGAATGGAGTGTACCAACCTCGGCTAGATTAGCAAAAAATAAGATTGATTGCCGAAGTCTAAACAGCAATCCTCGTGTGTTTAGACAACTTGCTTATACTAAACATCGACGCTATGAGGACCTCAATACGGAAGTGACACTTGTTCCTTCAATCGGTCCTCGAGAAACCCTCTTGTAAAACAAATCCAGATAGTTTATTATTTATCGCTTTCGAACGGAAGAAGCACAAAATCATAATCTCCAAATGGAGGCTTTCAGAAAGATATATCCTACCGAGTTCTATAAAAAGTTTTTGGTTCAAAATGTAAGGCCAGATGGACGCACGAGCAGTAAAGTGAGAAAAACTACCGTATCTGCAGGTAAAAATCAAATATTATTATTAACGCATATTGTATATATCTTAAATATCATATAATTCATTTAATACTCTTTTTATATCAATACAATTTTTTACTGAATTAATTTTGTTCTTCATCTGAGATCCAGCAGGTGAATTTATCTACAAGCATTCCTCAATGACGTATATTAATTATTACATTAGGGTCAATATCAACTGCCGATGGATCTGCATTTTGCAAATTAGGCAACACTTCCGTAGTTTGTGGAATTAAAGCCGAGATCGGAGAGGTTCCGAATATCAAAGCGACTGGACCACGATTAAGTAAGTTAATTATGATGGCCTTTAATATTATAATTTATTATATTGGCGTATCACTGCTTGAAAAATTTTAGAAACAAATATTGTGATGACACGTACTTAACACGTGTCAAACTAAGTACTGAACGCGTTCCGATAATTGACACCTGTCACAATTAGTTGCCAATCTCGAGCTCTTGCCGCTCTGTTCCCCTCACTTCAAGCCAGGCAAACCGAGCGAACAGGCACAAGCCACAGCTGAGCTACTCAATCGTGTCGGGTATGACTACAAATGCGTTATAATACCGCACATAGGGTGACAATAACCACATTCATCCATACCATATACAAAAATAATAGTCTCGTATTATATGACAAATAATCGTGGAGATTATTCACTGAATTTTGAAATCAATCCCAGGCGAGATTTGTTGGATGAAAAAGAATTGACAGTGTCAATCGCAACGCCACACACCAACAATATGACAGATGTCAGCGACGAAGACGACGACAGGCCGAAAAGTGTCACGCTGAATTGGTTCATTTACGCAGATATTTATTGCTTGGATTACGACGGCAATGTCTTCGATGCAGCACTCATTGCACTCGTTGCCGCGCTCAAAGATTGTACGTGCTTGACTGTCCTTTACTGCGCGTCTTAATCTCAATTTTCGTCTCAAAAGTCACACTGCCACAACTTGAAGTTGACGAGGACGGCAGTGTATTTGCAGGCAAAGCAAAAGGAACTAAATTGAAGTTGAATATTCACCCTGTGCCTATTACATTTGGGCTTTTTGAAGAGTACGACGAGAATTTAGTCTTAAAGTAACATCACTAACACACTCCGCTTTGTTAGTTATGTATTGGCTGATCCGAACATGGAAGAAGAACAGTTGATTACAGGATCCTTCACGATTATTTGCAGCGAACAAGGACTATATTCGTATTTAAAAGCAGGTATGTAGCGATTATTATCACGCCCTTCTGCCATCTAACTCCACAAAAGGCGGTGCACCAATTAGCGAGGACGTGCTGCACGAGTGCATTGATAAGACCAAACAGCGACTTAATGAAGTGCACGAGATTATTAATCACGCACTTGAACACAAATAAACTCGAATTGTACAGACAATGATGCGAAGACAACATATCTTTACTTAGTAGAGTCAATGCCATCCATTATTGATTGGGGAGAGAACATTTCGGCGTTAATTTCATCCAGGCGGGGTGGGAAGTCTAATTCAATCTCGGTGCAGTCTAGTCGCAGCAGATCCGCTTCGCAACCCAACATTGTGGCGATACTAGGCACTGCTCAATTATGAGTACAATGAACAAGAACGAAGTGCAATGAACACATACCAGTGCGACCCATGTCACCATGTACCAGTTCTTTGACGTATGTGCCCGCCTGCGTGACTAGATCCAGCACCAAATAGTGCGGTGATACGAATGTGCATTGCATTGAATGAATAGTTTTTTTGCGCACTGCACTACTGCGACGATGAAGCACACGAACAGGTGTGCGTTGATCAATGACAAACTCTTCTGGTCTATTTAATTTGGAAGCCTCTTCCTCAGTCACCGCACTAGAAGACCACACAACACACCTATTTAAACACGTTAATAACCCAGGTCTCGGTGATAATGAACACTTGTACCTGTAATGTTTCTTCTTCGTCTCTTCGCCTTGCTGAATAATATTGCAATCCTTTCTGTTCAGAATTTAATTTGCAACTCGCGACGTTGTTAAATACGTACCTCTCAATGCCTTGTAGATCATGGACTTTCATCAAATTGGTGCTAGCATTAATTTTGTCGCGCATCTCATTGTATTCCTCGCGAGTGAACGTGTGTTTTCGCGCATTGATAATTTCAACACTGAAAGGACGTCCTCTGCCCAACATTCTGTAAAAATTCGATGTTTGAGATTACTGTGTATCCGGAAGAAAGTACCCTTTTTTTTTGAGATTGCAATTTTACGTTACTATTACATTAATTCTGCATTTCATGCAAACAATCTTTATCAATTACACTAGACGTTTAATTTCGAACTGCT
>Ga0209960_1002979_pt1 | contig 15634 bp, 18 predicted proteins | sample ThiBiot_500_plan_2_FD_183947 | JGI IMG/M metagenome (GOLD analysis project Ga0209960, IMG submission 183947) | Wastewater bioreactor microbial communities from Cape Town, South Africa - Thiocy_expt_500_plan (SPAdes) | ecosystem: Engineered > Bioreactor > Thiocyanate-remediating >...
AAAAAAAAAAAAAAAAAAAAAAATCAATCGATAGCTAACGAGTACGTTGATTTTAGATGATGGACGTCGTCTGTTCAGATGCTCAAATGCGCGTGCACCAACTCGTCAAAGACTTTTTCTTCGCCACACCCAAGCCCACATTCGTGCACAAACCAGTCACAGTGCACACGGTCACGAATGTCCACGCTCAGCCACACCATCACCAGCAGCACGTATTCATCGCCCCTCAGGCCTCAGTTGTGCATCACCACCCGCACCCTCATCACACCGTGCACGTACACCATCACACAGCGCAACACAAGCCGATGAAACAAAAGAAACAAGCGGCCGTCAATCAATCGTGGAGGTTCGAAAACGGATTCATTGTGTCACAGATGACCGGCTTAGTGTTGGACATTAAGGGCGGCAGTCGCGACGCGGGTGCTGAAGTGTGCATGTGGCACCGAAAGAACGGCGACAATGCCAATCAAAAGTGGCGCTACGAGAACGGTTATTTTGTCAGTCAATTGAACGGCCTCGTGTTGGACATTAAAGGCGGCTCTAACGCACCCGGAGCCAAGTTGTGCATGTGGCAAAGAAAGTTCGGATCCGACGCCGAGAACCAAAAATGGCAATTGAGCAAAGCAGGGTATATCGTGAGTAAAGTTAAAGCGAACGGTGGTGGCAAGTTAGTGCTTGATATTGCTGGCGAGAATAGAGAGCCGGGCGCTGAGGTTATTGTTTGGAATAAGAAATAAAACACATACCATTTTTTTTTTCTTTTTTCTTGCAAATAGATCCGATTTCTAAATTAAAATAATTTACAGCGGTTTTTTCGCAGTGAAAAATGAACAATTGTACAACGTGTTTTGCATTGATCGTTTGTTGCCTGTATACGTCGTTGCAACTAATTCTTCGTGCTGCAAAAAAAAATTGGTGTAAGAAAAAAGAAATGGTTTTTCCAAATAAAGCAATTAATAATTATTACTAACCACTATTGTAAATCCATGAGCCTTAGCAACGCGTAGAATTTGTTCGAGAGTCAGTTCAATCGACGTTTGTTTTGGATTGCCTGAAAAATGATACAAAAGTGGTCCTAATTGACAATATTGCACTTAATTTTGGAAACTAAACATGTCTTTTAAATCCGGATCGACCTACCAAAATTGATCCAGACACCCCCAGGTTTCAACATGCCCCAAATAGCTTCGATATATTCAATTATATTCGCCGCTGTATCGATAAAAAAACAAGTGCAAACGGCGTTCCAGTTTTCTGTCGGAATCCCCAAATTAGGTAACGTATTAAAAATAAACAAATAATAATTCCGCACCTTTTTGAGGTTTATACGTAGCTAAAAATTCTCCGCTGTTCTGAGTGAAAATAGATTCTTTTGGCAATTCATTTGGGTTGACGTCTGGGAATGACACCTCAAAAGTTTGATCATCAACACTGACCGTATTAATGTATTGTTGAATATGCGGGTGAATTTTAAACTCATTTGCTCGCTGCGTCTTATTCCAAAGAAATTTGGTCGTCAAAATCATCGGCACTGAATACTCGTTTGCTTCCGTTGCATAGCCTAAATATAAAATTAATAACGTAATAATATTGCAATGTGCGATTAAATATTAAGTATTTTCAGTGCTTACCTGCTTTGCATATTTCCCAGGCCAACCTTCCGAGACCAGATCCAGGGCATAATACTTTAAAATGATTTCTTGTCTCATCTATGACCGGCAAGTGTTTTAAAAGCTGTTCAATGATTGGTCGAAAGCTGGAATCTCTTTCTTCTTTGCCATCATTTGACCACTCTCGCGCAATTTGTTTCAACGTCACTCGTACTCGATCCAAATGAAAATCAGCTGAGGGATTAGCGAAGAATTGCAACTAAAATTAATAAGCCTCCGTACTATACTTAATGATAGTAATAATTTTCGCTTACAAATCCATCATTTTCAGTTTTCTCATCTTCGACGATCCTCTTTAAAAACATAGCATTGACCAATGTGCAATCTCTGAGCGCTTTGGCTCGCGTTAATTGGTCAGGGATAAGACTAAGGGAATAATTCATTAATACGAGAATATTTAAATATCGAGTAACTTGCATTTTGTAAGCGTCTGGAAGCGTTTTAAAGTCGCGTTCAAGTTTGTCTATTCCTTTGAATACGTAAAGAGAGTAACTCATAAAAGAATGTACTATGTTATTATATTGATCCTTCTCATCCTTCGCTGCTCGTTCTTGGGGGCTCACTGCAAAGAAAAATATTGGATTTGACTTGTAGAGGTGTCAAAAAATATATTTCTGGATTTTTTCAACGTTTACTAACACAAAGGTATTGATATTGAAAATGTCCTTTTTTTAAAAATAATCTAAAATTTTTCTGGTTTTTTTTTTTTGCGGATCTTAGATAATTTAGGATTTTAAGATTCCATAATACACATACAAGCAGATTCTGGTGATTGAGGAGGTTGACCGTGACCAAAGCAAGGAATGCCATTATGAGAGTGCACAAACTGCGGATTCAATGGCTGTTTTGCGTTGCCATGATTGTGGCTGCCAAGACCAGGGTTAGGATACATACAAAGCGTTAATGTGGTTATATATCAAATAAAATACAAAATTGAATAAAATATTTTTTTGGTTTATTTACATTTCATTAAACATTCTCTTATTATTATTTAATGCTTAATGACTTGGTCAGACGATTCTTTCTTAGAAGGAGACCAATCATTGCCAACATCCTTTTGAACTTCGACTGGATTCGTGATATCAATTTCAGGACCGACACGCTCGTTGCTCATTTCGGATGATGGAGGCTTGGACTCAATAGTCTTATTAACTTTTGTCTTAGTCTCTTCAATCTTCTCAGGTGCATTTTCTTTGGCGCGAGTTACAGCTTCAGAAACCTTCTCTTTGACGGTCTCGTACATTTCGCCAGCCTTTTCTTTGGCAATTGCGGCGTATTCTACTGTCTTTTCCTTGGCAACTTCACCAGCTTTGCTTGCTAAAATATGAATTGTAAGTGCGATTCCCTTTTTTGTCATATCTATCTGCAAAAATTACCTTTTTCGGCAACTGTGTCCTTTACTTTCACCAAAATGTCGCCAGCCTTGTCCTTAGCCTTGGCGCCGAGATCAGCGGCCTTCTCTTTAATAACTTCGAATGCTTCAGCGGCCTTTTCCTTGGCGACTTCAGCGTACTCGCCAGCTTTCTCCTTGGCAGCGACACCAAGATCGGCAGCTTTCTCTTTCGCGGCTTCAGTGTATTCAGCTGCTTTCTCCTTGGCAGCGGCACCAAGATCGGCAGCTTTGTCTTTCGTGGCTTCAGCGTACTCGCCAGCTTTCTCCTTGGCAGCGGCACCAAGATCGGCAGCTTTGTCTTTCGCGGCTTCAGCGTACTCGCCAGCTTTCTCCTTGGCAACAGCACCCAAGTCTTGCGTCTTATCCTTAGCGTTCTCGTAGGCATTCTGAGCCTTAGTCTTTACATCTTCAGCTTTGTTCGCAGCATTCCTCTCCAAGTCGCGCATGCTCTTTGTTTGCTCCTTCATATTTTCTGCAGTGTTCTTTGCACCTTCCATGACGTCTTCGGCCTTCTCTTTAACCCATTCCTTAGCATCGTCCATCTTCTCTTTGGCGGCCTCGACGGATTCTGATGCCTTGTTCTTGATGTTTTGCATGGTGGCGCTAGGATTGTTGTACGCATCTGCTAGCTTGTCACCCGCGCGATCCGCTGTAGCTTTGACTGTCTCTTTTGCACGTCTACCAATATCGCTTGCGGCAGTCTTCAAGTCACTAGCGGCTTGTTTGGCATCACTCTTGGCGTTGTTGATTTTACTCTTGGCTTTATCGGCCGCGAAATCCACAACATCGTCAGTACCATCAGTCCATGCTGCACGATTAGAGGTTTTAATTCCGAGGTCGGCATTTCTGGTTTCAGGGAAGATCTCCTTGTTGTTATTCTTCAATGGAGAAGTGCCTTTAGCATCGTTGCCCTTTGGCGTGGTAACCGCGTAGTTGCGAACGAATATCGAAGAAGAAACTATAGGACGAGCAGTTCTCGACGAAGCAAGTACCAACTTGTTAATATTGCGTCTAGAAATATTAATAAAGCTCATCTTAGTTGTCTTGTGTTTGTTTGGTTTCAAAATAATATATTTAATATTATTGACGTTTAACTTCATATTTATACTTGCAGGTTCATGCGATAGAAAATATTTTGAGCGAATTAAAAATGAAATCTGACTGAAAAATGCGCGTCTCTCAAATTTATACGATTTTTCTAATACTTTCCTTCTACCTCGCTTAGTTGGTGTGATATTTATCTTACATTGCACTCTCTGAATCTCAAAAATCGACAATGAACAAGATGTGGCACTTCTGGCAACACGAAGCGACATCTGCTCGTTCTATTGTTTCTTTCTCGGCTGTACTTAACTACAGTTCGCAGCGTTAACTATTATTTAGTAGAATTGTGTAGTTGCAAAGAGCACAAGATTGAAATTGATTTTTTTTGGCCGTCTAACACCAAAGGGGTACGCAGGCCATCAACAATAAAAGACTCCTTAGTAATTTAAATATTTTCTTTTGTGTCAATTTCGCTTGTTGCCGTCCGACGCGGAAACACGTGCAAAACGTTAGCGAGTGCTTTCATATGGGATTCATATGGGGAAATGGCTGCGATTGGCCGGGTGTGTTTCGGGCTTGGACTACTACATCGCTACGAGCTGCTCCTTTTCTTTTTTGATAATTCGTTCCAGAGTTTTGAACTTGGTTGTTTTTATTGACCCGTGCGTATACACGTGTACTAATGCTTATACACAACATATGGCAGTTGATGCCGAAGAGTTCTCATATTTATCGCGTCAGTGAGGTTAATTTCCCTGATCGTCAGTTCGTACAATTGGGTCAGATCTTTGAGCGCGTCAACCACGTATTGGTCCTGTAATGTCGCTAGTGAAAGTGTTCTTAGGCCGGTTAACGCTTTAAATGTCTTAATGACACCTGCAAATATATTTTTAGCTGGATCTTGGCAAAAAAATGTGGCTCAACTTTATTACTAAAATTTGTAATTTAGTGAAAAATGGCCTGACGCATATTAAATTATTACCTGACGTAATTTGCGAATAGAAAGATAAATGGCGGAGATCAGTCAAACTGCAGATTTGTTCAGACCAAGTATCTGACTCGACTTGTAATTGTTCAAGACAATCAACTTGGCATAAATCAATATTTTCGTAAATGCACGATGTCGTCAAACTTTTTAATCCTCGTGGTAGCTGGATGCGCTGGTTATCAATCCCTGTATTATTGATTAGCAAACTCGTTAGCTTCCCAAAAGCTGAAAAATCAATGGGATTTCCGAATGCCACGTTAAATTGCAAATGCCGTAGATTGGTCAAATTGGAGAGGTCGACTTGATTTGTTGTTTCCGCGTCACTGCTGAGGGCCAAATATGTTAAATGTGTCAATTGATTTAACACTTCATATTGATATTCTTTGATCGCATCAGACTCTTGAGTCAATGAACTTAATTTCGGCAAAGATTTGAACACGTTCCAATTCAGCACATCCTCTCCTATTCCGGTCACGTTTATTGCTTCCAAATTAGTTAATTTTGATATTTGCGAAGCTTCATCATAAGAAATGTCTGTCCAGCTCACATCTAACGCTGTTAAATTATCCATCTGATTAACTTGGTGAAAAACATCGTCGAGTGCGTAGACTGATATTCCCAATGATTTGACTTGCGTTAATCGGTTATATCCAATTCCTAAAATAGAATAATATATATATATATATATATTAATACACGTAGCTATCGCAGCGGAAAATATTTTTTACCTTCGTTGTACGAGCCGATTTCTAACGCCGTTAATTTCTGGTGATCTTTAAATAACTCGCCAATATTATTGTCAATGGGAAATGATGCGTCCAAGTGCTCAAGCCAGGTCATTTTTTTGACCACTTGACCCAGCTGATAAAATTTCGGTTGGAATCTGCGCTGTTCGTAAGCATTGTGAAACTGACAAACTAATTTCTTCAAATTATGCAGCGTTGAAAGTACTGTAAGCTTTTCAATCCAATCGAGTTGCTTACTATCGTTCTTACTGTTCAAAGTGAAGGAAATATTTAATTCTCGCAGATGGCGCAAATCTCGTGAAAGAATGTTTTCCCAGATTTCAACAGGATGACCCGGGGTTAACCATATTTTTCTATTTATTTCGAAAGAAAGAGATTGGAAAAGCTTGCAAGTTGCGCCAAACCTGCGAAAAATGTCAGATGCGAAAAGAAAAAACAAATTGCGTTTATAAAAATAATAAACAAACACAATATTGTTATATTTAAGACAGTGGTCAGCAATTAAGTAATTACCGAATTATATCTTCCAAAATATTTATATAGCTCCAGATCTCGCGAAGCAGCTCTTTAGGCAACTCCAGAATATTCATACGATTATTGCCAAATAAATGATATTGAAGAGGTAGGTGGTGTGTTGGTAAAACTTTCCAGCGAACAAAAAAAGAGAAATGTTAAATTTAAAAATAAGGGCAACAAAAGCAAAATAACTAAAGATTGCCGCCAAATTATTGGTTAACTTTAGGAAATAAACAACAATCGAAAGTCACCAAACAACAACTTGGATTTGTTTGTGGGCTACTTGCCTATTGGAAGTGAAACACAATTTTGTTAGGTACATTTATTTACATATCATCACTAGCAGAACAATTTAAATGGTAATGCTTAATCTGGAATTTCGTGGATTTTTCTTGTAGCTCAGCGATACATTCGGACAGCTCGACACGTTCAGCACAACCAAAGTTGAATGTTGTTTCGCAGCTTCAACGACGCGATCGGTCACGGTTTGCAGTCCACTGATGCACAACTGCACGAGTGACTTGCAGTTTGCAAGCGCGTGGAGCAATGCATCTTCGGTCACGTGATAACAGTACGACAACATGAGCTCCTTAACGTTTGGCGCGTAAGTAGCGAATGATTTTACCGTTGCAGCACTTAGCTGGATAACAATCAAATTAGAAAATTCAAATGTACTTGATTGATAATACCTTGTTGTTGTAACGCAGATCGATGACTGAAAGTTTGAATTTAGAGCCTTTAATTATTCTCAGAATTTGTTCATCGGACAGCTGGTGACACTCGCTGAGGTGAAGTGTTTCGAGGTGATTGGCCGCAATGTCAAGTTCTCGCAATTGCTGGCAGCCGTCGAGGGTCAGACTGCAACAATGAGTAAAGTGTTCGGCAAAAAAAAAGGTAATGGGAAAGGATTTTTTGGGGGAAATAATGACTTACTTTTGTAAAGGCGCAGTTACTTTGAATGTCTTCAACTGGTGACAGTAGGGAAATTCGAGCATATTAATGACGCTCTTTGAGTCAACTGCTACGTGTTCAAACTGATAACATGCATTCGCCGTCACGTCGTACAATGATACGTCAGTCATACGCACGACATTCAAGGTCGATGCGCAGCTCATTGTCAGCATGAGGGGGCTAGTGACTTGTTCTATATGAAGCTCGGTCAACGTATTGCAGTCGGGAATGTGGAGCTCGACCAAGTTTGGACAACGCAGTACACGCAAAGAATTCATCGCCCCGCACTATAATCGTCACCGTGTCAATGAAATGACAATGAAAATACAAAACCATGCTCAAAACGCATGACTTAGTAAGCGTTAATTGGTACTTACGGCAGGTAATTTAATTTGTTCTAATTTTAGTTTGTTCTCGAATCTTAGTTGACGAATGTTGCCGCTCATGAACACAAACGCCTCGAGATCTTTACACGCGTCAATCACTGCTTGTGCGCCCTTGTCTAATTACCAGCCGATTAATATATTTACAGAAAGGTAAATACTATTCTTACCTGTAATTTGAGACTTTGCGGCACAAAGGCGTCGAAAATTGAGACAATTTTTAGAGATGGCCAGAAGTGTTGCGTCCCCAATTTTAGATTTTTTCCAAAATTGGGATGATCTCGAAGCAACGTCCACGGCAAGGACTTCCAAATTAGGACAACCAAAAGCAATGTTAGCAAAGTCAGTATCTGATCCAACAAGAAACTGATCGCACTCAAGAACCTAAAATAGACAATAATTAAAAAGAACCATCTACCACATGATCGCTTGCCTTGAGATTTCGACAAATTGTCGGCAATGACTTGATGAACACGGCCGTTACTTTGTGACTGCGCCAATGCTTATAGATCGCTAAGCGAAGCAATTCCAATTCCTATTCAATAGGGAATTAATACTAAGGAAGGCTGTCCGATACTTGTTTTAAAACTTTTCGTACTGTATTATTCTTTAGCACCTCCAACAACCCTTCAATCACAAACCGATATTCGGGCATGTCCATGACTTGATAGACTCGCATATCAAGACCTTTCAATGATTTGTAGTCTTTCAAGATGAGTGGGTCCTCGGTCGTGACTGCCAGCTGCTCGATCTGAGTCAACCTCATTAAAGTCAATTCAAAGGACTGGGTACTGCCCCATCTGCGAGAATAACTTTTAAAAAAAGGACTATAAGGACGCGATAGTAATTATATTGGACATACCTCAAATGTGTTGAGGACAAATAAAGTTGTTTCAGACCGGTACATTTCTCGAGCTGTTCAAAGTTCATAAAGTCGCAGAAAGACCTGAAGTCTAGCGAGCGGATTTGCGAGTACGGGATAAAGGGCTTGTCGAGAAGGTACGTCGAGCTTACATCGAAAAGTTTTCGGTGGATGTAACTGCTGTCGTACGAGAGATGCAACAAGTTGGTAAGTTTAGTTAGAGCTGTGAAATCAGTATGGCAAGAAATTGGTGCAACGGCTCGAAACTCGAGTGATACTAGAGATGTAGAGAGCTGGTTGAGCGCGTTGACCAAAGTTTGACCAGAAAAAAAAGCAGCCAGCGTCTTCGTATTTACGTGATTGACGTACGGCCAGATATTAGATGAAGCGTTGCTGAATGTATCCCGCCACTTTTTACATACGAGTCTTGCGATAAAGAATACTGCTGCATCGAGAAACGAGAAAATTGAGCAAGTCATTTCATTAGGCAAATCCAAAACAAAAGGAGGCTCGGTGGACATCTCTGATGAAGAATACTTTCTCTTTCGTCCAATACTCACAATAAAGCTTCTCGGGCTACAATCATAGCGAATTAGCGCTTTATAAAAAAATTTCAATTTTTTCGGATCAACCTTGCAATCTCGTTACCACAAGTGACGACTGAAGAATGATCTTGATCGTTCATCATTAATTCTACGATAAATTTGTTGAATGACTCCGAGCAATTATGAAGCAATCCAAGCGATAAAGGCGTCTGACCATTGACATCCTGAATTTCAAAAATAATTATTTATCTTAGTCTTGGCTCTGTAGTGAATATAAGTACCTTCAAATGGATATCTGCACCTTGGTCTACCAAATATCGAATGCAATCCACATTACCAGCAAGGCAAGCGTAGTGTAACGGCGATCTCTGCAGAGCGTCGAGAGGATCCGTTTGGAAATTGATTTTGTGCTCCAAATATAGAGAACCTAAGCGCGACAGATTACCTGCATAAGCTTCTGCATGTACTTCGCATAGTCCATTCGAGTCCTTTCTCGCCAATGTAAGTTTTCTTCGCTTCGCTTCTGTGTCCTGCATCTTTACTAACAACTATGCAACATAAGCTGCTGGTTCCTCTATCTCATGGCAAAAAATATTGGCTGAAACCTAGCGTAGATAAACAGTAACCTTGTTCAGTTTCTTTTTCGGAATTTGCTATTTTTAGAAGTCAACTTTTTTTTCCACCCGAAGCGCGGATAAACATCTGGCTTCCTTATCAGTTCGCTAGAATTACAAAAAAAAAAAAAACCTTTTTTTACCTTATTAATCTATCATAGTAATGGAGTTTTTTAACAAGGCGCATTACTGGCTCGGGATGCGTTTTCATAGATCATTTAATCCAGTGGAAGTTATCTTACTCCATGGAGATTTATTTGATATTCGCAACTAATTTAGGATTTTCTTTGCTCGATTAAACCAACCAAACAAAGGGGCAATTAAATATTATTAATGTATCATATCATATATTTACAACTAGATATTACATACTCGGAGAAATTATATGGATTATACTTTCATATCATCCTTATTCAACGAGCGATTCTTGAAGCTCGGATGAGCCAGATGAGGGATCTGAACCAGCACTAGTTGTAGTGGGTTTGGTGTCTTCAGGATCCACCTTCGAGTCAACATCAGATTGTTTTGAACTAGCTTGGGTGTAGATTTGACCAGCGGTGCCCAAAGTAGCGGATGTAACGCGCGGTACCGTCGTTTTTCTCGTGACACTGGATGAAGAACCACGGTTGGATTTGACTCCCAAGTAACGCACTTGCACGAGCACTAGTACACCCAATAATATGGCTGATACGATGGCTGAGGCGACGTAGAAGTAATCGCTTGCACGGCCCAATGCGGTTAGAATAAAGTTGCTCCAAGCTTCGATCATTAAAAATACTGAGGAGAGAATAACGCTGCGTCGGATCTACATGAAAATTAATACTCGTTAAGAACGATAATAAAGTTTAAAATTTGTAGCCGTTAAGTTTAAATTGACTTCCCTTTTGGAAAATTTTTTTCGTTGTTTTCCCGTTGCGAAGGGATTAAAATATAAACCATGTATTTTAAAATATTTGTTGATGCCGTACCTTCTTAACGGAATAAACTTTCTTTTCGCGAGAATTATTGTTTTTCATTCTGTTCAACAACCTCACCGACAAGCCAGCTAAAAAATTGTCATCAATACATCTGTACTTTAGCAGGTACAGTCGATAATTTCGAATTACGTACAAACGACGCAGTAAAAAACTGCAACGCCTAATAAAGCTACGCTTTGGATGATGCCAATAGCCGCAGAAAAAGCTGTATTATCTTGATAGGCTGCTGCAAGAATTCCTGCAATAACTGCAAGTGCAACGATGCATCCAGCAATCACGTAGAATGGGATAGCGCATCTGTCAAAAGTTTTTTAAAATGTTTCCTTTTTAGTGTATTACTGAAATAATAATTACTTATTTAAAAACTTGGTAACCTTCAAGCCTTCGTAAGTTCTAACCGTTTCAAGCCAAAAGAAAGCCATCAACAAAGAGGCAGGGACTAAATTACAAGTGCTCGAATTAAAGAAAAGAGATCTCTAAAAAAAATAGGACGCTAAGCAAAGGGGGAGGGTAAAAGAAGGATACAGGCTATTGATATCGAGAAAAGACCTAGAAATGTTCTTCCTGCAAAATCGAAAAGGCCTCTGCTGTTGAACGGGTCGATCCACGTAACGATAACAACTAAAATATTAAAACTCGTTTAGTATCAACAAATAATCTATGGTGTTTACGTTAGAATACTCTAAAATATTATATAAAAAAAAAACATAATGTAATATGATAACCACAAAACATTTCCATTCCCGAGCAACGTAAAATGAACTTACTAACAACATAAACTAAGTCGATCAATAAGAACACATTGCCGATATTCATTTCACATCCCATTGATTTGATTCTAGAAACAAACTTCCATAGTGCGAAGATCAACAAACCAACGTACGCAGCAAGAATGACGGCCTATTAAAGTGTTAAAATGACAATTACATATTGTTTTTCTATCGTAAACAGGAATCCAAAACGAGATCGCGGCAAAATAAAATGCTACTTACTTGCACAATAATAAACCAAACTGCGTCAAATATATCCACAATCCACACGCTCTGTGTAGGAACCAAATTAATGGTCACAAAAGTGCTATTTTTGACCAGGCCATGAATTAATTGTGAACCATGTGCACCTATCTGGCATTTAATAACACGTTAATCTAACTATTGGTAAATGCATTTAAAATAATAATTATTTCATTTAAAATCAACGGGATCCTATCAAAAAAATCATCGGTTAAAAACGATTTAGGTTATTTTTGATCGAAAAAAAAATTGCAACTACTTTTGCGAAGAATTCTCAATGCATTAGCGATACAATTAAAATGACGGAAGTATCCTACCAATACTACAAAAAAAAAAAAAAAAAAAAATAATTTCGAGAAAGCACAAAACTGCCAGCAATTACTATAACGTAATCAGCCACGCAGGTGATTCATGACATTTCGATAAAAATAAAGTTTAATTATGATTGATGCTGCAAAGTCAGCCATTTGTCCCATGATATCGGGTAGTGTCCCATATTTGGAAGATAGGTTAACAACTTACGAAAACCACCGGGAAATCGACGTAGCTATCTACTACTCTAACGCGCACGTATCGTCCAACCTTTCCTTCCGTGGTATCGAGCAAGAGAGCCAAGGCTCCGGCTAAACAACGATTAGAAATGTGATTTGATAAATTGCATCAGCATTGATAAAGCTGTACAGAACGACTATATATATATCCGCTATTTGTTATTTAACGCTATTTAACGCACGTAAAGTATGATAAGGTCGTGACTCAGTGAACGCTAAATCAAATCACAACTTATACAGAACCAAATTCTATTTAACCGAAGAGTAATACATCTATGTAATAATTTAACAAAAGTTGTGTTTTATGCCGAAAATAATGAATCGATACGAATCTACGAACGGATCCAAAAAAAAAAAAAAACTTGGCGTGCACGTGCACGAGCACCAACGAATTGAAATCAATAACACCGTGTATCACGATATGGGAAACAAAGCATATGTAATTAACGTAAATTAATTAAACGATTGATTTTCATGAAGGGATTATTAAGGGGGGGTAGTCAATTCTTCCACTTTGCATTATATATAAAGCTCTTACCCTCCATAGCACGATGAATCTTATCTGCCACTGAGCAATGCGTAGTATGAGGTGTTACTACAATCTCACCGGTAGCGGAATATTGAGTACACCCGCCGTCATCATCCTGCAAGATTTATTGTTAGATTAATATGAATTTAATTATATTGAAATCTAGCTATAGTATCATTGCATGGGATCAAAATAAACCCGGATCGTATTGGGGGGCCCGTTAAACTTCCGAGTTAATGGTTCAAATTTCAATTCAATCTGCAGATAATGCTTACCCTAATTGTCACGTTAGCTGTAATGTTAAATTCTTGTGGAAAATCAAATTGGAGGGGGGCTGCTTCGAAAGTCGAAGATTTTTGACTTAAAAAAGAACAAAATTAGAAAGTAGTAATAACTACATTGCACATACTCAACCGTAGGCCATACTATGCTCGAACTCGCAAAGCTAAAAGCAACTGCGAAAGACAGCAGCATCCAAGCCCAAGCCAATTTTATCATTGAAAATAAATAAAATCAAAAAAGGATTACTAAAAGCCTTTGTACTGCTGTGGTCTCTTGAGCCCTTGTATGTTCTTGTGTCAATAAGATTACTTGCTCTCGTTTTAGCTTTGTCACTTGTCAATCATTCTCCTTATTAGTAAAGTTTCTAATTTTAATAAAAGGGAAATCTGGTGGAGATTTTTGACCTACGCGCGCGTAGTGATAGAAAGCACATCTACACGTACACTCTATCAATAGTGTTCATTTCAACCAAAATTGGACAAAATTCGCCATTCAAATTTTTTCAACGGCAAAACTTAATACCAACCATTTTAAATGAAAGGATTACTTATGCTTGGGTGAAAAACGTATATTAGAGATAATTTTCCTCCAAAAAAAAAATTATGTTTATGCTGGTTAAGTATTTTTTTTTTTTATCAAATTGCCATTGAACTGGGGGCTGAACTTTGCTTCTTTCCTCCTCTTCTCTCAAATAATATATATATTTATAATTTACAAAAGATTAATCCGCATCTTATTCTATTAATGGTGTATTATTGCTATTACGATGAATTTTTGAAGCAAAAACATGGTGTTAACAGTACACAAATCTTTTTAAGTTATTAAATTTTCCCTTCTAGTGTTACCGCAGGAACAATTTTTAGTAATAATTAAAATTCGTGCACCAATTTAATTGATAGTCTCTTTCACATCTGTGCGAATGTTACTTACCAAAGCATAAGCATTCACTCCGTTACTTTTTTTGTTGCTCTCTATTTGCAAAGCTTGCCTTGTTTTATGCTAAAAGACACGAAAGTTTAAAAAATAACTATCGAGTTGAAACTTTTTTTCTATTATTTACAGATGTATTTACAGTACGATGCAATTGAATTAACAAAGTTCACTCACGGATCTCCAAGTTTACAACTCTACCATAAGAAACTTTTGGCGAAGGTTTTTGTTTTTTTTCGGCTCCAGAGAGACGCAGAATTTAACGGCTAATTCTGTCATAATAACCGTAAATTGTAGTCAGTAGTAGAGCGTTCTAAAATGGGCTCGGTTCTCACTCCACAGGCATCGCATCTGAATCACCGTCGCTAAACTTGATCGGAGAGTCATCCAAGCGAATGACACGATGCTCTTCGAATGATTTCGGCTTAATCGGTTGAGGCTCCGAGCTTTTCATAGGCGGAGACAAACTTCCGCCGCTAAAACTAAGCGGAGATGATGTTGGTAAGCTTGGATTTGAAGGAGGTGTGGGCAGTTCTTCAATTAAATCCTCGTCATCCACGCTCGTGTAGAATACCGTGGTGACGTACTTGGTCTTATACCGCAGCGACAATCCAAGCACCAACACGTCTTCATCTTCAATTGGTGTAGCAGATCCGCTTCCTTCAGCACCATGATCCGCCGTTACGTGACGAGATTGGAAGTATAAATGATTTAACATAACGTGATGTGGCAAGGGAAGTGTATCTAACCGCACATCTAAGGTAACACAATCAATATATTTGTTATCAAAAAAAAAAAATTTAACAAAAAAACTTACCTATTGAGTTTTCAGGACCAGCATTCTCCGCTAAATTTTTATGGTTGCAACAGTTTGTATTAAGTAAAGCACGTTCCAGATGCGCAGGAAGTTCTACTGGTTCGATCTTCTTCCGCTCTCGATCTTTACTTGATGCAGACCCTTTTCTAACAGGACCTGACGGAGCGGAACTATTTTGTGTAGTGGATGCACTAAAGTCTATAATTGTTTGTCCATATTCACCAGGCGGACTCGAGCTCAACTCCGCCTTGGCTGGGTGCGAACTAAAGTCGTGTAACGGACGCACTTGAATAATATTGCCTAATTTGGGATCTGATGAATTTGCTATTGGAGTTGTCCCTATTATGGAAGCGGCAGCGGCTAGCACATGGGAGGGCATGGATGTGAACGAATCTTGAGGATTATGGCGGATCTTGCCGTCGACTTTGAACCTATACAAGTAGCGTCCTGGTCTCAAATTATGTACTAACAGATGTTCTCCATCTGATTTGACCATTGGAGACCATTCAGACCATTGCACGCCTAAAAGCAAAACAAAGGATCAGATCCGCTTTTACGCACTATCATTCGCATATATAAATTATATTGATATGTATCATTACTCATACATATCATACCTTGCGGCATTAACTGAGGAGTCATGCTGCCGTTAACAGGGGATTGATAGCTGTGCGGCGTCGCAGGTGTGGAGACGCTGTTGGGCCGCGATAAATTCACCGCTGGCGTACCGACACTATTGCTCGAATATGAGAGTTGTTGCAAGGCGGGCAAAGGTGCTATAGGTCGTAGTGGAATAGGGATTGATGCGGATGGTGGCGAATTG
>Ga0209960_1002981_pt1 | contig 15629 bp, 16 predicted proteins | sample ThiBiot_500_plan_2_FD_183947 | JGI IMG/M metagenome (GOLD analysis project Ga0209960, IMG submission 183947) | Wastewater bioreactor microbial communities from Cape Town, South Africa - Thiocy_expt_500_plan (SPAdes) | ecosystem: Engineered > Bioreactor > Thiocyanate-remediating >...
TGATTTGTTTATTCTTCGTTTATATTTGGGGAGAAAAAAAAAAATGCTTAATGGGCATATTTTTTTGGTCATATCTTCAACTCATAAAATAATTATTCAATTTAAAATAATAAATGAATTACCTGCATTTTTTGGTTTTGAAGAAGCTAAATGGAATTTTTTTCGAAATGTGATCTTGACCATTGTGTATCCTCTAAGAAATGGTTTTCCACCAGTTTACTTGGCATCAAACAAACCGATTTGACCTCTCACAATTCTTCCTAATAGCATCCAATTTTTTTTTGAATTTTTTTTTAAAAATTAGTAAATAATTAGGATTTGATTTTATGATTGATAATAATAATACAAACCTTTGTTTTCTTATTTCCCTCTTCAATATGCCAGATTTTTTTGTTTCTTCCTTCTTCTTTTATGAATTGAAATAATTAACTAATTGGTCCACAAGGTGGGCTAGTCCTTGTATTTCAGTCCTTTTAACTTATACAATTACAAACTGGTTTATCCTTCAAACCTTATTAGAATCTATCAAATTATAATAAAAGAAAAAGAGAAGTTATTGTAATGCATAATAAATATTAACAAAATCCCATTTCAATTATAAAATAATAATTGGGATGAAATTAAAATATTATTTTGAGTAATTTAATGTTAATTCATTGTCGTATTATCTTTGAAAGTTCTAATTGATGAAATTGAAATAGATCACACAACTATTAATAATTCATAAATTCAAAATTAATTAATTTTTAATTATTATTTATTTATTGTTTTCGAACATTAAAGGATTCATTGATTTCAATTGCGAAAACTATTTTCCAAATCTTATTTCAAATCCCAACTCGCAATATCTTTATGTTAATCAAATATAATTATAACTCAAATCATTCTAATATTCATTTGATAAAATAAGAGAACAAGAATCACAAGATAATTATTCAAAAAGAAAAATCAAAATCAAAAAATCAAAAAAAATCCTTTGCATTCTTCAACTTGATTCATTAATCCATTAATCCATTCATCCTTTAAACTATTCAGTTATTTAATCCTCAACTAATTTTTTCCAATTTATATTTGATTGAAAGATGCAGATGGAGAAATAGAGTTTGAGATTCAAAATCAAAAACTCAACATCCAATTTCTTTAGAAAAAACAAAAAAACAAAAAACAAACAACAAATTTTTTTTTTTGTTCCTTCCTTCACTTTCTTTACTTCTTTACTCACTCATGTCTTATTAAACAAATATAAAAGTTATTAAACTTTAAAGATTGATTCAAAAAATGATAAGAATCTTATTCATTCATAATTCTTCTTGAAATCTCTTTAGAAAAATTGACCTATAAAAGCTATCAAACTTATTGAATTTGAATTTGATGATTTGATTCTATTCTATTCTAACTCGAACTTTTTCTAAAACATTTACTTGTATTATAGATTCTATTTGAATGAGTGAGAGTAGATTGTTGTTTAATAAAAAGATTTACTTTTCCTTCTTTTTACTCTTGATATAAAAAATAATTTTGATTGAATAATACATTACAAACACTCTTCAGAGTCATCTTCAGAGATTCTGAAATGCTTTTCCCATTCTTCCAAGCTCCATGGAATGTCATCAACATGTCTTACAAGAAGGTGAGTACCAGGCTCAAATTTCACTGTAAGCAATCTCGCTTGTTCCTCGTCATCGTAGTATAACTCAAGTCGATCTAAAAAAAAAAAAAAGAAAAAGAAACAGAATGAAAATGAAAGAATTGTTTTTTTAAAAAATAAAAAAGAGAAGTAAACTAAAACCTTCATCAATCTTGTAGTGTGGAATTAATTTTGGATTGAAATTAGGGATTTTGGCAACAGCAGAATTAAACCTCTGCAAAAAGGCTTTGACATCTGGATTGGATTTCTTAATTGATACATCAGCCTTAACAGGGTCTCTTGAGACATACTCTGTACTATAAACGAATTTAACATTTGGGAGTTTAAAGTGTATAGCTTGATAACGTTGATTTGAATATTTTGGTGTTTTCATTGTTTTGGTCATGTACCAAATACGATCTTTGAATTGAAATTCGTGATATTCCTTATCATAAGCAGGAAATTTATGTCCAAAACGACACTCACTCAAAAATTCAAATATTTTTGAAGTCTCGCAAAGGTTTGTGAGAACTGATAATTTAAGTTGATTAGGATGAAATTTCTTAGCAAAATCGAGGACAACTATTTGGTTTTTTGTTCGATCTCCAAATTTGATGTGGGTGAAATTGGCAAAAGTAAAATCTTCACAATTTGGCTTTGTTGTGAAAGAAGAAAAGAAAGAGTTTGAGTAAATAAAAAAAGAGGAAGAAATAAATTTGAATTTACCTCTATGCCCTTATTTGAGTGAAGTTTCTTTGTTGAAAAGTGTGCAACCTTTAAAAATAGAACAAAAGATTAGAAACAAAAATGGAAAGAATATTTATCTTACCATTCCAAGTCTGACTGAACTAACTTTTAAAATAGACGAGGAATGAACAAAAGTGGAACAGAATACATGAAATTGTATCATTTTATTGAGGGTATTGTGCCAATTGTTTTCAAAATTTCAATGATTCATGAAAAAGAAAAGAAAAAGGAAAAAAAAAAAAAAAAAAAAAGAAAAAAAAAAAAAAAAAAAAACATGGCGTTTCGAAGACTCTTCTTGCTGCCATTCACTTCGAACCTCACTACTATTAAGCCAAATGTTCAACAACAACTCTCAACACATATTCGAGCCTTTTCAACTCTTTTCTCAAACACAAAACATTGGGAATCTAATTTTGTAAAACCAACATGTTTGAACTCATTCTCTCGACAACAATCTTCTTTGATGGGAATTCATCAAAAAATGAAAGAAGCCTTACAAATTAATCTTGGAAATCTTCAAGCTAGACCTGAAGGAAAAAAAGTAAGTCAAAGATTAATATTTATTATTTATTTAACGTTATTATTTTTAATTTTAATTATTAGCTTTAAAAATTTTTTTTTCATGAAATTTTTTTATTTAAAATTTTGAAAACTTTTATTTGTAATTAATTTGCTAAATAATAGTTTAAACGTGTTGGAAGAGGACCAAGTTCTGGTCATGGTAAAACTAGTGCAAGAGGTGCTAAAGGTCAACATAAACGAAATAGTGTTCCAATTGGATTTGAAGGAGGACAAACTCCTTATCATATGAGATTTCCAAAGAGAGGAGCACGAAATATGTTAAATTCTCTCTTTTTTTAATTAGATTTTATCTTATTTTTTTATTTAAATTTATTATTAACTTATTCTTTGAAAATGAATTTGAATGTCCCTTTTTTTTTTTCTTCTTCTTCTTCTTCCTAGATACGCTCGCCCATTAGAAGTTCTTAATCTTGATCGTCTTCAATATTGGATTTCAACAGGAAGAATTAGCGCTGAGCAACCTATAACATTGAAAGTTTTACAAGACTCTGGTTGTGTCACTCGAATTAAACATGGAGTTAAATTACTTGGACAGGTTAAAAATTTTTTTGAATCCATACTTTTTTTTCTTTGTTGAATTTTTTTTTTTTAAAAAAAACAGGGATCTCATCTTTTCGAATCAAAAGTTGAAATTGAAGTGACAAAAGGTATCAATTAATTTTTTTTTATGAAAATTTTTAATTTCATTTAATTTTAATTTATATTTAAATTTTTAATTCCTTTCTTTTTTTTACTTTTACTTTTACTAGCAACAAAAGAAGCAATTTCAACCATTGAAAAACAAGGAGGAACAATCAGAACTCGATACTTTGATAACCTTGGTTTAAGAGTTCATCTTCATCCAGAAAAATTTGATCCATTAAGGCTACCTCGTTTAGCTCTTCCAAACAAAGCTAAAGATAGAGAATATTATGGATCTTGGGAAAGAAGAGGATATCTTTCAAATCAAACACAAACACCTGCAAATTAAAATAGAATTGAAAAAAAAAAAAAAAAAAAAAAAAACTTTTTTTTATGTAAGAATTTATATTTTTTTATGATTTAATACTAAATTTAACATCAGTTCTTTTTAATACTCTTCTTTGAGATCTATCCATTTCAAAAACAATTGAAGGGTCTACTGAATTTCTGACAAGGTTCAAAGTTTTTGTAATTAAAGTATCAGTTCCTGAACTGCTTTCTTCAGCAAAACTTTGAAGCCATTCGGTATGACTTGCATCAACAGTATAGTTAACACTTTTTTCTCCTGCTTCACCTTCAACTTGAAGAATTGCTGATTTACTTGCTTCTTGAATGGCATAATCCAAAACCATTCTCATTGCTTTTGAGACTTCAAGTTGATATTGTTCAGCCATTTTCTTGAGCCAAGCTTCATTTTCTTCACCAACTTTGAATTCTACAGCTACTTTACGTTTCTCACTTAATCCTTTTCTTGGTCCCTTTATAAAAAAATTCATTTTTTATTGAAAAAATAAAAAATAAAAAAGGAATGAAAGGAAATGAAATTTTAAAAAAATGAAATGTTCACCTTTCCTGATTTTGTTAACCAGAAATAACCTGTAAGAGCTCCAATTCCTGCAGCCTTTTTTGTTTTTTTTGAAAAAGGAATGATAATTAATGCCAAATGTTGAACAAACAAACAAAGAAATGAATGAGATTTTTTTTTAGTACCACAGAGAGGAAAATTTTATTCCTTAAAGCAAGTTGTTCACCAACAATAGATTCGTCAAAAGACTCTAATAGTCGCTTGAATAATGAAGAAGTACTCATTTTAAACTGACCTAAATAAAGAAAATAAAGAAAAATTGAATTAATTAATGAGTCAATTAATGAAGTTGTGAGAAGAAAAAAAATTGAAAGGGTGCGAAACAATGCACAAACCAACAAAGAAAGGAAGAAGAAAAAAGAAATGTTATAAAAGAAGCATTGAAAATCTTGAAAGAAATAAACTTTTGTTAATGTTATTAATTAATATGATGGAGAATGGAAAGTGTTGAGCGAAAATCTCATTATGAATGAACTTTTTTATTTATTTTGTTGTTTTTTGTATTTCACATGATTTTTTTTTTTTTTTTCATTTTTTTCTTTCTTGTTCTGGGTTTCCCTCTCTTTGACTTCTTGAAACTCAACCTGAAAGACTTCTATGTTCCTCAATCATTACAATATTAGAAAAAATATACTATAACATTTTAATAAGTTGAATTTCAAATATTTCAAATATTCAACTTTTTGGATTCCAAACCAGATAAATCAAGAAGAAACTGAAAATCAAAAAAATTGCCGCCATGTTTTTTATTTTTTGAAAAAGAATCTCAAAGCCGCCATTTTTTTATTATTTTTCAAATTTTTTTTTTCTTTTTCTTTTTTTCTTTTTTTTTTTTTTTTCTCTTCCTCTTTTTTCCACTTTCTCTATCAAAAGTAAAGCATGAAGTGAGTCTCTTTAATTTTTTGTTACTTCTTTGTTATTTTTTTGAAAGATGAAGAATCTCAAAAAAGCTTTAGTTTCAATTTATTCTATCTTTGTTCATTCAAAAGATTGGAAATTGAAATTATTGTGTTTATTTTTTATTGGATGGATGGATGGATGGATTTATTGGATTGGATTATATTTATTATCCCCTCATCCACTTCATCCCATTTTATTCATCTCATCTTTTAGCATTTATTCATTTAACTAACAATCATTTCTTCTTTTTTGAAAGGATCGAAGTTTGTGTATTTAGTGGATATAAAATCTACCCCGGACACGGAAAAAGATATGTTCGTGCTGACAGCAGAGTAAGTTTCCATTTCTTTAAAATCTCTTTTTTCTTTAATTATACTACATTATACTATCTTGATTCATTAATCTTACCTTGTGTTTCTCAATTGGATAATTTGAAAAAATGAAAATTAAATCAACATCAATTATTCAACAAATTTAATGCACTCAAAATTTTACGTGTGGATCTCATTCTTATTTATTCTTCTTATTTATTCTTATTAGTCATTCGTCTTCTTGAACGGAAAATGTGAAGCTTCCTTTTTAATGAAATGCAACCCACGTCGTACAAACTGGACTGTTGTGTACCGCAGAATTAACCGCAAAGGTGCTGCTGAAGAAGTTGCCAAAAAGAAAAGCAAAAGAACAAAGAAATTCCAAAGAGGAATTGTTGGTGCTTCATTGGAAACTATCCGTGCTAAAAGAAACGTCAAACCCGAAGTTAGACAAGCTGAAAGAGATGCTGCTTTAAGAGCTTTCAAAGACAAAAAGAAGGAAAAACAACAAGTAAAGAAGGCTGAAAAAGAAAAAGAAAAAGAAAAAGACAAAAAGAAAGCCGCTTCTGATAAACAAGTCAAACAACCAAGAGGAAACAAAGCTCAAAACCTTGGAGGAAAACAAAAACCCCAAGCCAAATCCCGTTAAATAGTTATGTGTTTTGTTCTCCCATTTCATAAATATTTTTCTTGTTCCTCTTTTTCTTTTTCTTTTCAAACCTTTTTAGAAAAATGGAATAGAATTCAAGAGCAAAAAATATCAATAATTCAAATATTTTTTATCCAAGCATTTCACAATCCACAACAAACTCTCACAAATGAAACTTCAATAATGTGATGTTCTTCTCAAAAACATATTAGACAATCTCAAAGCAAAAAAAACAAAATTCAACTGTCCTATTTCAGAAAAAAAATTAAAAAACTTCATTGCTAAAGTTTGAGCTTTGAATATCCATCAGATTGAAAGCTATTGATGTCTTGTTGGTTATTGGTTTGGTGACTTTGACTTGTTTGTGTGTGTGGCGAAGGAATCAAAACAAACAAAATCAGAACAAAAGAGTTTTTCTTGAGAACCAGAAAGAAAGTGAGAATTTTTTTCTTGTTCTGCATTTCAAACCATTCCTTCTTATTTCTTACTTGCTATCGAGAATCATTATTTGAAGAAAGAGAAGAAAGAAAGATGGATGATTGTTTATTTTGTTATTTCTGATTATTATGATTTTTTGGTTTGTTTGTTTGTGATTTTCTTCTCTCACTATTGATTTGATTTGATTTCTTTAAAATGATTGTGTTTGGAATCTGAATTTGGTTTGAGTTGGAACTTTGGATTGTTAATAGAAATCTACAAAAACAAACAATTGGATTGATGGATTTATTTGATATTGATGATTCAGATTGATGTAATTTGATGTTATTTGATTATTATTTTTGAAAGAGATTGCACTTCCAATCAACAATTTGTTTTGAGTTTCTCATAAACATTTCTCATAAATGCAAACATAATCATTTTTTGTTTGTTTGATTGAACACTTTCATTTTCATCAGATAAAGTATTAACAATTTTAATTATTAGTCTTGAATTAAAAATTTGTTAAAGTATAAATGTTGTATCAACAACAATAATCAAAATAATTGGTAATGCACAAACAATTTTACAATTGGAATGATTATTTAAGATCATTAGCTTTTTCTTAATAAACTAACTTGTTTGTTTTCTTTAATGAATTAGAAAGATGAACATCGACCTTTCAACTCACTCTGCTGCCATTAATGATGCTATTTCCAAGGTCCGTGATGGAAAAGGAATTGACTGGTATTTTCAATTATTTTCCCTCTTATTTATTGATATTACAAGATTTTCATTTTTATAATCAATAATGCAAAAAAAAAAGGGTTATTTTGAGCCTTGATTCAAAGACCAATACTTTGGTTGTAGGAGGTACAGGAAATGGAATTGAAGAATTAGAAGAAGAATTCAATGATGGAAAAATTGAATTTGGATATTGCCGTGTTGTTGATGAAAACTCTCAACTTCCAAAAACTGTGTTTATTTCATGGGTATTTTTCTTTCTTTTATTTTCTTTTTTTTATATCTTTCAGAACTAAACAATTTCTTTCCTTTTTTTTTCTTTCTTCTATTAGTGTGGTGAAGGTGTTCCAGAAAACAAAAAAGGATTCTTACAAATCCACACAACTGCTGTTGAGAAACTTGTCAAGGTTTACTTTCTTATTCTCAATTATGAAATTCTATTCAAGAAAAAAAAATTTTTTTTTAAAAAACAATAAAATAAAATAAAATAAAACAGGGATATCATGTTCATATTTCAGCAAGATCAGAAAAAGATGTTGATAAGGCCACAATTATGAAGAAAGTTAGAGATAGTTCAGGTGCAAATTATTCATTCCATAAAGAAACTGCTAAACCACAAGGAAATTTTGCTCCAGTTGTAATTTTTTTCTTCTTCTTTCTCCTTATTTATAAATCATAAATAAATTTCAAAAAAAAAATACTTGTAATTGTTTTTAGGGTTCAAACTATCAAAAACCCGAAATCATTGGACGATCAAATCCACCACCAGTTGCCTCTAAGTCTAATGCTAATGATGTTGCTGAAAAAAGAAGACAACAAGAACAAGAAGAAAGACAAAGAGCTCAAGAAGAACAAGAAAGACAACAAAGAAAAGAAAGAGAAGAAGATCAACAAAGAAGAGCTCAAGAAGACCAAGAAAGACGTCAAAGAGAAGATCAACAAAGGCAAGAACAACAAAGACAAGATCAACAAAGACAAGAACAACAAAGACAAAATCAACAAAGACAAGATCAAGAAAGACAACAAAGAGAAGAACAAGAGAGAAGAGAAAGAGAGGATCAACAAAGAAGAGCTCAAGAAGACCAAGAAAGACGCCAAAGAGAGGAACAAGAAAGACACCAAAGGGAAGAACAAGAAAGACTTCAAAGAGAAGAAGAAAATCTTAGAGCTCAAGCTCAAGCCCAAGCTCAAGTACAGAAAAAAAAAGATTTTTTTTTTTCCTCTTTCTAATTTTATAATTTTTTTCTTCTTTCTAGGCCAGCCAAACTGGAGCATCCTCTGGAGGACTCTCTGCTACTGTTTTGTATGATTATGAAGCTGGTTGATATTTTAACTCAAGACAAGACAAACTTGATTTTTTTTTTTTCAACACTAATTTTCTTTTTTTCATCATTAAAGGTGAATCAAATGAACTTTCTCTTCATGCTGGAGATACAATCTCAAATATTGAGATGATTGACGAAGGTTGGTGGCAAGGATATGATTCACAAGGAAACTTTGGAATGTTCCCATCTACTTATGTTCAAATGAATGAAGGTGGAGAAGCAACTCCCGCTCCACAAGCTCAAGTTGAGACACAAGTATTCTTTTTTTTTTTTTTTCTAATTTTTATTTTTGTGATCTAAATTTAATCCTTTTTTTCTCATAAAAAGGCTGAAGAAGCAGGAAAACAAAGTGCTACAGCACTTTATTCATATGATGCAGGTATCTTTTTCTCTTTTTTTTTTTTTTTTCCTCACAAAAATTACAATAACTAACCTTCATTCATTCAATTTTTCAAGGCGATGAAGGAGAAATTAGTTTTGCTGAGAATGAAATCATTTCTGATATTAACTTCATTGATGATAATTGGTGGCAAGGATATAATTCCCAAGGACAATATGGAATGTTCCCAGCAAATTATGTTCAATTGAACCAATAAAAAAAATCCTTTAACCTTTATTATCAATGAATTTCAAGAAAGATTCAAAAACAAAAAAGAAAGCCAAAAAAAATTACAAAACACAAAACACAACACAAAAAGTCAACACCAACAAAAAAGATTGATTCCAACCTTTTGTTTTCAAAAAAGGTTTCCATTCTTAACTTGAATAACTCACAATCATTTAAAAAAACTCATTATTTATTAGGATTCTTCTAATCAAGAAAAGAAAAAGAAGAAACGGGGTGGAGTTGAGTTGGTCCAAAAAGAAGGGAAGAAAGGAGAGAGAAAAACCAGAAAAACAAAGAAAAATAAAATAAAATAAAAAAAAAAAAAAAAAAAGAAAATGATCAGCGGCATCTTCCTCTTCAATCACAAAGGAGAGGTTCTAATTTCTAAAATATATCGCAATGATATTCGGTAATCTCACTTTTTCCATCATCTATCTATCTCATCTCATCATCTATTCGATCTTTTCTTTATTTTATTTTCAATGATTTTCCACTTTATTATTCTTATTTTTTATTTTTTTCTGTTATTCTTGTATTTTTATATTTATTATTTATTATTTTCCTTATAATTATTGTATAACTGACATCTATCTTATTTTATTAATTGAAAGCCGGTCAGTTGCTGATATCTTTCGTATAAATGTTATCTCGAACCCTAATGTTCGTTCTCCTGTATTAACTTTTGGATCTACAACCTTCTTTCATATTCGTAACGAGAATATGTTCATTGCCGCTGTTTCAAAACAAAACGCTCTTGCTGCTTTGGTTCTTCTTTCTATTCCTTCTTATACTCTTATACTCTTCTTCTTATTTCAAATTCTTAACTCTAAACATTTTCTTAAAAATACTAATAATATATAAATATAAAATAAAAAGGTTTTTGAATTTCTTTATCGCTTTGTATCTATTGGAAAATCATATTTTGGAAAGTTTGATGAAGAAACTGTGAAAAATAACTATGTCTTGGTTTATGAGCTTTTGGATGGTAATTTCTTGATTTTTGTTTTTTAAAAAAAAGAAAAATAATGAAAAGAGTAAATAATAATCACAAATAAATAAATAAATAAATAAATAAATGACAATAATGAAAGAATAATAATCATAAATTAAATCAAATAGAAATTCTTGATTTTGGATACCCACAAAATTCTGAATCAGAAACATTAAAACTTTACATTACCCAAAGTGGAGTTGCTGGCGATAAACTTGCTGTTGATTTTCTTTTCTTTTATATTTTATTTCTTTACTTCATTTGAAATTTAATTTTTCTTTTTCTTCTTCTTCGATTTTAATAGAAGGAAAGCCAAAAGATTTCTATTAAAGCTACTGGAACTATTTCTTGGAGAAAAGAAGGAATTAAATATAGAAAGAATCAATGCTTTATTGATATTATTGAGTCTTTGAATCTTTTAATGTCAAATAAGGGTTTGCTTTCTTTTATTGTTTCTTTCTTCTTTCCCATCTTTTTTGTCATTAAACCTTTCTTTTCTTTTTTTTTTTAAAAAAAACAAAACAAAAATAGGAGCAATTTTACGTGCTGATGTTTCAGCTGTTGTTGTTGTAAAAGCATATTTATCTGGAATGCCTGAATGCAAATTTGGTCTCAATGATAAAGTTTTAATGGAGAGGGCAAATAGAAAAACGTTCATTTTTTCTTTTTCTTTTTTCCTTTTTCCAAGTTGTAACCATCCTTAACTCTTTCTCTTTTTTTTCTTCTTTTTTTTCCTGCTTCTTTCTTATTTAGAAACAAGACTACAGTTGAATTGGATGATTGTCAATTTCATCAATGTGTAAAACTTGGACGTTTTGATAATGATCGTACTATTAGCTTTATTCCACCTGATGGTGAATTTGAGTTGATGAAATATAGAACAACTGAAAATATCAATCTTCCATTCCGTGTTCACGCTATTGTGAACGAAATTGGAAAATCTAGAGTTGAATATAAGATCTTGATCAAAGCTTCATTTTCCACAAAACTATTTGCTTCTAATGTCAAAGTTTATATTCCAACTCCACCAAATACTTCTGGTGTTAGAATTCGTGTTTTAGTTGGAAAAGCTTCTTTTAAAGCTGGTGAAAATGGAATTATTTGGAAGTAAAATTCATTTTATTTTTTTATTTTATTATTATTTTTTTTTTAAAAAAAATAAATAACCGAATAAATATAATAGGATCAAGAGATTCCAAGGTCAACATGAACTTTCATTAAGTGCAGAAGCAGATCTTTCCTCAACTGTAACTTTTTTTTTTTTTCTCCCAAAAACAAACGAACAAGAAATTTTCAAAAAAAAAAAAATGAAATAGATTGCAAAAAAAATCTGGCACAGACCCCCAGTCTCACTTGATTTCCAAGTTCCCATGTTTGCTGCTTCAGGTCTTCATGTTCGTTTCTTAAAAGTTTTCGAAAAGAGTGGTTACCAAACAGTCAAATGGGTTCGTTATATCACAAAAGCTGGTTCCTATCAATACCGTCTCTAAGTACTCTACATCTATCTATCTCTTTTTCCCCACACAAAAAAAAAAAAAATCAATAAAACTTATTCAAAAAGACTTATATATTTAATTTAATTATTGTCAACTCTGAAATCTTAGATGGATTCAAGAAAGACTGAAAAACTAACTGGAGAAATCTTTAGGATCTTTGCACTTTGAACTCGAGTTATTAAATTTTTCAGAATCAAAACCATCAAAAATACTTGATCAAAATAAAAAACAAAACATAAAAAAAAAGATAAAACAAGAGTTAAATTTCGGAATAATTTATGAAACACTTTTTAAAAAAATTTTTTTATCTAATAATGTCCTTTAATTTGATTCATCTTTAAATTTTACAATAAGAAGTTGAGAGAGTTGAAAAGATATTCAAATCGGTTATTGTGGTTCGGGAGTATTCCAAAGATGATTTTTGAGAGGCAAAATTTTAAGTTGAGAAAAGGGAGATAAATTTTTGATCAATTTGTTTGAAAGTAGGTCTTTTGCTTGGGTTTTGATTCCAAGCTATTTCAATGGTTGTTGATAAAAGTACAAGGTATTGATCGTCATTAGCATTTGGGATTTCTTCTCTTTTTCCTGATCGTACTTGAAATTCTATTTCTGATGCTTCTTTCACTAAGTTTGTTTTTGGAAAATAAATAAATAAATATTCTATCATTTTTTTTTAGAGAAACAATTAAATAAATACGATGAGCCCAAGGAGTTTTTCTAGTCATCATTTCCCAAAGAATGATTGCATAAGAATAAACATCTCCTTTAATTTCATCTTCAATTGAAACATCTCCCATATTTGATGTTACTCTTCCAAATACTTCTGGTGCTGCATATCGTGGTGAAAATCCTTTAATATCAACGATCTTTTGGGTTTGAATCTAAATAATAATCGTTACACATGAGTTAAAATACCAAGAAAGAAAGAAAAACAAAACAACCTTGTATTCAGATTGTTGAAATCTTGCCAAACCGAAATCGCAAATAACTGCATTTAATTTACCTTTATCGTCTTCTAATAATACATTTGATCTATTTTATTAATTGAATTAAAATAAAAAAGAAAAAGAAAAAGAAAAGAAAAGAAAGAAATAAATAAAAATAAAAAATAAAAGAAAAACGATTTGAGATCCCTATGAACAATTCCAGAAGAATTCATCATATTCATTCCTGATGCAATATCACTTGCCAATTTCATAATAATTTCACTTGGAATTGCTTCTGAATGACTTTTAATAAACATGAACAAATCCATTTTATACAACTATAAGTTTTTGTTTTATTGTTCAGTTTTTTTTCTGAATTTATCAAAGAAAGAAAAAAAGAAAGAAAAGAAGACTTTTGTAATAATACATCTAGGATCATCAGAATAACCAATCAAAGTAATAATATTTGGATGAGATGAAATTCCCCACATAATTGCAATTTCTTGTTCAAATCGAATATTATTCTCTTCATTTGAAAGGTTGCTATCTTCATAAACTTCTTTTAATGCCACTTCTTCACATTCAAATTTCTTTAATTTTTAATGAAAAAAAATTATTAAAAGAGAAAGAAAAAGAAACGGAAAGAAAAGAAAAAAAAAGAAAAGAAAACCTCTCTTAAAAAACGATCTAAAATGACACCTTTATAAATGGCAGCACAACCACCGCCTCCAATTTTTTCACCTTTTCTAATTTGATTTAAATAATCAATTTTCATAAATCCTGGAATTGATACTTCAATTTTTGTGTTCATCAATGTCGCATCTCCAACTATCATTTTTGTTTCAAGAAAAATTAATTTAAATGTCTTTTTTTTTTTTTTTTTTTAAAAAAAACCTATTTTGGGTGTTTGAAAGGCTATCAAGTTCCCTAACCCTAACCCCAAATGATGATCAGGGAACAAAGTTTTATCAGATTCAAATCAGAAATTATAAATTTGTTTGCAAAAAAGAGAGAAAAGAATAACCTTTGACAAGAACAAACAAAGAAAATTTCTAAAAGGATCTAAGAATCTAAAAGATTAAAAAAAAAAATCCTTTTGAATCATCTAAAATCAAATGGTACTCCAGCATTTTTCATAACTTTTTTTTGAGGACATGCATTAGACAGGATATACCAGAATGGATTAGAGGTAATCTGGATTACCTCAAAACTTACAATATAAACAAATCTTTTCACTTAAGCCTAAACCAGGACAAGGGATAATGACTGTACTTTTTCTTTCTTAATTTTTTCCTAAAATATTTATTGATATCTTTTATTTTTTTTGAAAAAAAAAAACTAGACCAACCTGAGGAGGAAAAAAAATCAAAAGTTTATCCAAAAAAACGGGACCACTGTGCCAAGGATGATAAGAGAAACATTGAAAATGGACTTATTCAAGTATCTCTTCCGAAAAAAAAGAGTTATCGACTACTTTCGAGTAAACTGAAAAAAATTGTTTGAAAAAAAAAAACAAAAAAAAAAAAAATTTAGCAACTGCTGTATTTATAATTTTATAATTTTATAAAAAGCAAAAAATTAATAAAAGAAGAAAGAAAAAAATACTTGAAATCATGAAAGCAGCTGAAGCTCAAAAACTAAAAGAAGTTCAATAATGAAAAAACATCTCAAGTTGGGACAAGAAATTGTCAAATAAGGAGCAAAAAGTGGATGATTTTGTTCAAGAATTTAACAATGGATTGATGAAGAAAGCTGAAGAAATTGAGAGATCTAGATTGATGATATTAAAGTCTAAAGAAGAATAGTTAGAGATTTGAAAGTATTATTTTTTAAAAAAGAAATATAATTGAAAGGAAAACGAACAGGAAATCATACTTTCAAGCATAATGAATTCTTCACTTCACAAGAAAAGAAATAAATAGAACATTTTGAATTGCTGTCAAACAAGAGGCGATAATTCCAATATTTTGAAGTTTCAACCAAGCAAATGATCCTTTAATTTCTTTTGTTTGTCCTTTAATTTGAGTCAAGATAGATAGCCATCAATGAATCATCACATTTAAGAACTCTTCTTGATGTGGGCATCAGGAAAATCCTATCAAACAAGGTGCATCAATCAATCAATGGGTCGCTCGAGTGTCAAGCCAAGCAAAAGATTAACATCTTTAATTGAGACAAAGAGATAGAGGACTCTCATTAATTCTTTTTTTTTTTTTTAAAAAAAAAAGTGGTTGAATAGAAAGAAAACCGAATTATTAAAATTATATTTTAAAATTATATTACTTGAAATCATTGCTTTGCAAAGAAAATCCAAACCCATTCCACCATATTTTTTCAAATGATTTGGAGACCCTTTGAAGATTCAAGACTTGATATGCAACAATTTGAAGTGAAATTTTGTTAAATGCTACAAAATGGATAACTTTTATTTAGATTCATTGGATTTGCAAATATTTGTTGTTTTTCATCTCAAAAATAAATTTTCATTGATTAATGATATCCCTTTAAATTTCGCAAACCCAAATTTTTCAAATTTCAAAACCCGCCTCCCTCATTTTTCAACAATTTTTAGGAAGAAATGAATATCAATCGATTCAACAACTAAAATTTTATTAATAAAATGTATTATTTATTTCAAAAGATAACCAAAGCTTGATTTTTATTCAGGGAATGAGTGCTTGTTGAATCATTGATTTTTTTTTTTTTGGGTTTTCGATTAACTTATCTTTTTTTTTTTTTTTCTCGCTATTTTTTTTTTTTT
>Ga0209960_1002983_pt1 | contig 15622 bp, 19 predicted proteins | sample ThiBiot_500_plan_2_FD_183947 | JGI IMG/M metagenome (GOLD analysis project Ga0209960, IMG submission 183947) | Wastewater bioreactor microbial communities from Cape Town, South Africa - Thiocy_expt_500_plan (SPAdes) | ecosystem: Engineered > Bioreactor > Thiocyanate-remediating >...
TTTTTTTTCATTAAAAACAAATAAAAGGAAATAAATATAAATAAATAAAAAAAGGAAATAAAATAAAAAAATAAAATAAAAATATTTACACAAGTTGCAATCCAAAAAAATTTTCGAAATCTTTTTGCAGTGACCCTAAGTCTATCTGAAAGTAAACTAAGTTCTCTTCTAATATCTGGGATTGAAAAATCAACTTTTCTAAAGAGAAATCTTAAGTGATTAATATTCATTGAATGGGATACACAAGCACACCAAAATACCATTGTCATAAAGAAAACAGGTGATAACCAAAGTAAGACTAGGAAAAAATAAACAAAGATAGTCCATTTTGTAATAACTTTTGAAGAAAGTGTAACTTGAAGTGTGACAGAAAGAATTGCTACTACAACTAATAAAAAAAGACAACATAGAACGAGTCTTTTTGTTTGTTCTGAATAATATCTTGCAGCTTTTTCCATTAATACACAAATTTCATTTGTTGGTGTTGTACCATAAAATTCATTAATTGTTGTATTAAATAATCTCTCTTTCAAATTCTCAATTACTTCTTTTTCTGAGAGTCTATTATTATTTCCTTGAATATCCGTTTCATATGAGTTTCTCTCCTTTTCCGACCTTCTTTGTCTTCTAGACTCTCCATACTCCTCTCCACTTTCATCATCCTCATCATCTCCTTCATTTCCATCTGGTGAATCTTCTTCTCTTTCCTCACTTCCATTTCCATTTTCTTCACTTCCACTCTCAAAGTCTTCACTTTCAATACTTTCAATATCTTCATTATCGCCTTTATTTTCTACCTCAAATATAATTTGTTCTAAAGTTTTTATACTTTGAGGTGGTGTACTTTTTTCTTCCCATAACTCAACAACTTGAATTGGTTTAAAAGTTGTTGCATTCTCTTCTTGATCTCCTTCCGATTTTCCTATAAATATCAACTCTTCCTCATCATCACTTAACAATTCAACTTCTAAATCTTCCTTTGCTACTGAGATCCAAAAAAATATATAATGTGGAACCTGTTGAATCAATTTATTAAAATGACTCTTCTTCTTATTTCCATTCTCATCTCTCTTCGCCCTAAACGATGGGAACTTCAAATGGGAGTGAAAGTACTCAAATCCAAATATGAAGCAACAAATAGGAAAAATATTTAACAATAATGCAGGAAGAAAATCCCCAGCAATAGAAGTACTAAACTGAAACGGCCACTCTTTAAACACATCATTTAACAGCTCAGCCAACCACAAAGGTAAGATATGGAGAATGAAAAACAAGACCAGGACTGAAAATACAACTCCTTGCCAGATCCATAAAAAGAATGAGAGCTTAGTTCTTGGATGAAATATTCCAGAGAGGGAGAGGGAGAGGTATAAGGGAAAGAGGAGAGGGTGAGTGAGGGAGTAGTTTTTACCAAGGAAGCTAAATGTACTGGAGTGGTCATAGAGAGAGGTGTAGGAAGAGGAGGAGAAGAAGGAGTTGTCTACTGAATCTCGCCGTTCAACCTTCATTTTTTTTTAGCTGTTTTTGCTTTGTTTTTTTCAATTTATTTATTTTGAACCTTTTTGGTTTTGTGTTGTGTTTGATGAATTCTGATTTTTTATGATACGAACAACACCAACAACTACAGTCGACATCAACCAGGAAAAAAAAGAAAAAAGAAATAAAAACCTAAATTCAATTTAAAGTTTTAGAATAAAGTGAATGAATATAACATTTGAACATTATTCTTTTCTTTCAAAATTTAATTGATTTTGAGTTTCAGAAATATTGTCATCAAATTTGATTTTTGATTGTTGATTTCATTATATAATTTAACAGGGAAGACTACTCTTCTGAACCGATTTCTCGAATTCAATAAATGTTTGAATTAATTATTATTGAAATCTAAGTAATGATCTGAAAGGAGAACTATCATCGCATGTATACAAGCAGCTTCATCACCTTATTAAAAATTGTGGATAAAATATAAGAAGATTTTAAAATAAAAAGAAAAAAAAAATTAAAAGAAAAAAGAAAAAAGAAAAAATTACTAGCAATTCCGAGTTGTATTCTCAATTTAATTCCTGTTTCAGTTGGATCTCTTTTATATGATTCCAATAACTCAGTTATATTTCGAAGGTTTTTATTTCTTTTCTGATATTCCTCTTCTGTTTCAAAACTGTATTTTTCTCTTTCTTCCAATTTTCTTATTGAATCAAGTATAGTTTTTCCATCCTCATCTTTTTCATCTACATTTTCCTCTTCCCATTGCTAACATGAATTTCACAATTTCAATGTGTCCTTCTTGACAAGCAACATAAAAAGGGGTTTGATGTTGATAATTCGCTTGATTAACATCAACCCTCTTATCATTTAATAATAACTTTACAACTTCAATCTTTCCACCCGCACATGCATGATCAAGAGGGTTTCATTATTCTCATTTACATGATTTACATCAATTCTCTTGTCATTTAATAATAATTTCACAATTTCAACGTGTCCACATTCACATGCAATAGATAAAGGTTCTGTACCATTCTCATTTTCTTGATTTACATTAACTCTATCATCATTTAATAACAACTTAACAATTTCAATATGTCCTTTCTGGCAAGCAGTAAAAAAAAGTGTCATATTATCCTGACCAAGTTTATCAATTTCAACCCTTTCATCATTTAATAATAATTTCACAATTTCAATGTGCCAATTTTCACAAGCTACTATGATTGGTATTTTATTTTCTGAGCCAAAATATCGAGATTTTCCAGTTGGTTTATTAACATCAACTCTTTCATCATTCAATAACAATTTCACAATTTCAATATGTCCTTTTTCACATGCAATTACAAGAGGTGTTTGACCACCAAATATACTTACTGTATTGAGATTAACTTTCTTCTCTCTGCTTAATGATTTCACAATCTCAACAGTTCCGTTTTTATAATTAATAAAAAAAGGTGCGCACTCAAATCGACATCCTCAAGACCTTTTAATATTTTCTTCGCCTCTTTAACATTTCCTTTTTCGCAAGCAGCATAAAAAATTGAATCCACACAATATGTATTTTCCTGGGTGATAATATGTAAGTTGTTGGCAACTAATTCTTCTACCAATTGAGTATTTCCAATCTGAAAACAAGCAGTAAGTTGTCTTTTCAATGTTTCAAGTTCTTCACCCCAATAATCATCTTCAAAATCCTCCAAATCTTCCAAATCTTCAACTTCCATTTTACTTTGTTAAAGATAAGTATTAACGTTTCTTGAAATTGATTTCAAGAGATTTTCAGTTAGTTGAAATTAGATTTCAAATTCTAATGGACTAAAAATATTGGAATCTAGTGAAATATAGAGTTTTATGATTTTTATGCTCAATGATCAGTTAGAGTGTCTGACTCAGTGATTAGGGTCCAATGGTCAATTTTAACGGTTATTTTTTAAAAAAAAAATTTTATTTTATTTTATTTCATCAACACAAGCCTAAATTGGAATAAATGAAGAAGAATAAAACTGGAGATTTTACTGTTCAAGAAGTGTTGTGGAAAGGCAATTAAGAAAAGTATCCAAGCATAAATTGAATTGACTTTGGTCACATAATTAATATAATTCCAGTTGCTCTTTCAAACAAAATTGAAGGAACAAAATCTGCCATTTTCTTTTTCATTTGATTACGTCATCAATATCACGTGATGTAAATAGAAGAAAATCGAAGGAATCGAAGTCAATAAGTGTGAGCTTTGCTATTTATTGGGACACATTCGAAGGTAACTCTCTCATTCATAACTCAGAAATAAGATAAAACAATAGCTTTTTGTATTTTTATAGCTGGTAGAAATTATAACTGAAGAATCGAAAAAGGAAAATAAATAAAGTTGAAAATTGTGAAGAGAAAGTTTTTTAGAAGACAGACGTAGGAAAGAATGAATATTTCGTTTACTGTTGAAGGGCAAGATATTTTTCAACTCCAGTTGGATCCAGAAATTGAGGTTTGGATTTCATTTGTTTTTTATGTTTTTAGTTTTGTGTCTTTTATCTTCCTTTTGTTTTATTTATTTATTTTATTTATGCTTTAAGAAATTTGGAATGCACTAACACATTTCTTTTATTTCTCTTAGATCGAAAATATTAAAGCTTTGATTGAAACAGAGGTTCATTTCTTTTTCTTTAACTTTTTTCTTTTGCATAATGTATTTATTTTAATGGATTCAATGTAGTCTGGTGTTCCAGTTCATCGACAAGCTTTACTTTATAATGGAAATATTCTTTCAGATCCAAAACAAACTTTAAAACAAATTGGAGTTCAAGATAATGATATTATTCTTGTTAGAAAAACAGCACCTGCTCAACAAATGGCTGGAAAGTAAATTTTCATTGTTTTTTTTCTTTTAATGTTTTTTCTTTAGAAATCTTAATTCCATTCAATTAAAATTTTGTAGTCAACAGGATTCAATTTCTCAACAAATTGAACAACTTCGAAGAGAAATTTTATCAAATCCACAACTAAGTGCTCAATTACTTCAGGTTTTTTATTTTATTTTATTTTATTTTTATTTTATTTTTATAATAATTCAATATTTACAATCTTGCATTTTTTTTTTTTTGAACAAAAAAGACAAATCCACAACTTTTGGAAGCAGCTCGTGATCCAAATCCTGCTCGATTTTCTCAATTAATCCAAGAAATTGAAAAGAAAAAGAGAGAAGAGGAGTATCGAGCAATGATGGAAATAGTATTCATTTTATTTTTTGATTTTTATTTATTTTTTTTTTCTTATTTGAAAAAAAAAAAAAATAGGAAGCATTGAATCAAGATCCATTTTCAATTGAAAATCAACGTCTAATTGAAGAAAGGATAAGAGCTGAAAATATTCACTCAAATTTCGAAAATGCAATGGAACATATTCCTGAAAGCTTTGGAAGAGTATTCATGTTATATATCAATTGTTCAATTAATAATACTAAAGCAACAGCATTTGTTGATTCGGGTGCACAAATGACAATCAGTATTTTTTTTTTTTTTTTTTTCTCTAGATAACCCTTCTTTATTTGTGAATAAATCAAATCAATCATTAGTAAACTCAACTTTTGCTGAAAAATGTGGTTTAATGCATTTACTTGATAAACGTTGGACAGGAATAGCAAAAGGTGTTGGAAGTGCAAAAATTTTAGGAAGAATTCATATTGCAACTTTACAAATTGGAAATATGTTTTTACCATGTTCTTTTACTGTTTTAGAAGATCAATCAATTGATGTATTATTAGGTTTAGATATGTTGAAGAGACACCAGGTATTTTTTATTTTCTTTCTTTTATTTTATTTTATTTTTATTTTATTTTGATCAAACATTAAACACTAAATTATGAATTTATCAAGTGTGTCATTGATTTATCTAAAAATGTCCTTCGTATTGGAGAAACAGAAACACCCTTTTTAGGAGAGAGTGAAATTCCAAAATCTTTTGGATTTGATGAAGAGGAAACAAAATCAACTCCAAAAGAATCTACTTCATCTTCAAATATAACAACTTCATCTCCAAAAACAACAACAACAACAACTCAAACAAATACATCTCAAAGTTCAAACACAACAAGTTCACCTGTAAAATCAAACTCTAATCCTACACCTAACACTAGTTCTAATCCCCAAAGGAATCCTCCAACATCAGGAAATAATCCCTTTGCATTCCCTCCCTTAGACTTTTCATCAATTCAAATTCCTCAATCAAATCAACAACAACAATCACAACAACGTCCACCTCAAAGACCTCCTCAACCATCTACTCAACCACAATTTCCTGAAGAAATGATTCAAAGTTTAATGAATTTTGGTATTTTTTTTTTCGATTTTTTCTTTCTTTTTTCCTTTTTTTTTTTTTTTCTTTTAATTTCGCCATTATTTATTATTTATTTATTTATTGGAAACAAAATAGGAGCTACAAGACAACAAGCAATTGAAGCATTAATTGCAAGTGGTGGAAATGTTGATATTGCTGCAGGATTTTTGCTCCCTTAATTAATTGGAACTCAAAAAAATAGTTATGTAATGAAGTTGAAGATAAAATTTAAAAAAAAGGAGAAAAAAATTTTTTTCACTCCAAGTGCCAAATTTAATAAAACTTTGTATAAATCTTTCTTCTATATTTCTATCTATCTAATTTTCTGCATTTAATTTCACTTCAAATTTTTCTCCAAGAAGTTTTGTAAGTTCTCTGGATAACAACTCACTTAATGCTTCATTTGTTCTATGATATTTCCATTGGTGAGAATTGAAATCATAGTCATATCTACAAGGTCCACTTTTGAAAAAGAAAAGAAAAAGTAATTCAAAGGAAGATAAAATTGATGAAATTTGCAATAAACTCAAAAAAGAAAAAAATGAAAAGAAAAAGAAAAGTCGAAAATAAAAACCTGACTGGTGAAGAAAGCCAAATTTGTTTGTTTGGTGGCTGCTTATTAATGACATAAGTTCCCTTTGAACCCAGTTTCAAAGTAAGGACTCCATTCTATTACAATAACTCTCAAATTTGTTCAAAGAATATTTGTGAAAAATTCTTACACTGTACTGTAAATCAAAACCAGGAATTTCTTTGTCCAAATTATCAATCTCATTTAATTGATCTTCGAGTTGATCCATTGTTCTGTCAGCAAATTTTCTGTACAAATCCTCTGTCCTTTTGATAACAATAATTACAATATTAAATTGAATATAAAGTGAAAAAAAGAAGAAGAAACAAAGTGAAAGATTCTTACAATTGAGGTGTGCTTGAGAAGCTTCGACATGGAAAAACCAGACTTGATCTAGTAGAAATAATACAACTTGTGAACTATTATTTTTCAAACAAAAAAAAAAAAGCTTAAGTAGAACAATCTTAATTATAAAAGGTATATAAAAAATTACATTTCTCTTTTGAATCGGATTGAAAAGAGAAGGTCTAATAAGAAATTGTCGAGTCAAATGTGAAACAGGTGGAGAGAGGAAGCGAATCGCGAGAAACATTTTTTCCATTTTCGCCATGTTTTTTTATTTTTTGTTTTTGTTTTTGTTTTTGGCAAAGATTTCAGATAGAGAGATAGATAGAAGAATTGTTGAGTCCATAACCAATTGTTATCACAATTAATTGTTCGAAGAAAGAATCAAAAGGGCGACAATAAGTAATTAATTACAAAGAGAAGTAGATGAGTTTAATTTTCATATCTCGATGATATGTGAGGTTTTTAGTTTGAAGAAGGGGAACTTTTTGAAAAAAAAAAATTGAAAAAAAGCGAATTTGTCCCATTTCCGTTGATTCGTACCTTGGTCAACTTCCAAAGAGCAAACATTGACTTGTTTTTTTTAAAAAAAAAAATGAATAATGAATAATTAGTAATTGCAGAAAGAAAGAAAAAATTGAGGAGGATTTCAACTCCTATTTTTCATCAAATATCAATTACAAAAGAGAACTCAAAACGAACGATTCCATTGTATTTATTGTATTTGGGTTGGGTTGGGTTGGAGGTTTGCAAATTTTTTTTTTTTTCTGGTTTGTTTTTTTTTTTTTTTTTTTTTTTTTTTTGTTTTTTTTTTTTTTTTTTTTTTTTTTTTTTTTTTTTTTTTTTTTTTCTTTTTTTTTTTTTTTTTTCCTTTAGATTTTTTTTCTTTTGTCCTTTTGTCCTCTTCACCAAGCACACTCAATCATACATCCCATCCCCTCTCTTATAATCTGATTTTAACAAATTTAAAAAAAATCCGAGTTAAATCATTTATCATCAAGTATTATTCTTTTCATTTAAATAATTTTTGATTCATCTAGTAATTAATTTTATTATTTTTTGAAAAAAACAAAAGAATGAAATAAAAGAGAATTTGACTTTGATAATCTTTTGTTTTTGTTTTTGATTTTTTTTTTTTTTTTTTTTTTTTTTTTTTTTTTTTTTATTTTTTTTTTTTTTTGAAAACAAAAGATCAATAATAGTTGTTTTTGTAATTAATTAATCAAATTTATTATTGTTTTTATAAAAGAAATATTGATTGGTCTCTTCAATTTCTTGCATCTTTCAATAAAAAATAAAAAAATAATATATAGAATGGATAAAAAAGCGGAGTTTGATAGATATCTTAGCCAGGCAGCGAAGCAAATAAAAGACTTCTTGCCTCAAGATCTTCAAGAGAAGATGAAGAATTTGAATTTGAAAGAAGATAAAAAAGAACCAGATGAAAGTCTTGCAACAGAATATTTTAGACTTCTTGCTGGAGGTATAAAATTCTTTTATTTCTCTTTTTTTTGAAAAAAAAATTTTTAAAATAATAATACTAATAAACTTGAAGGTAAACCTAATCCTTGTTTTGAAGAAAAACGATACCGCCTCCTTGTGGAAGACAGTTTAAAGGAAATCCGAAATAAGATAGATGAGGGCTTACATTTAGAGTTTCTTTTTAAATTGTTCCAATTAGGTCCTTTATTTTTTCCCCTTTTTCATTTTTCATTTTTTTTTTTCCTTCTTCTTCCCTTCCTTCACCTCTTCAATGTTTTTCTAATCCAATCATGTTAATAATAGATTTTGGTCTTCGAGATTTTTTTGCAAAAAATAAAGAAATTCTTGAAGAGATTACAAGAGTTCAAATTAATGATAGGGCGATCGCCATGCAAGCCACATTAATGAATTATGCAAATCAATACTTTGGTGGGGCTCTCTCCAATAATAAAGAAGACGTATTCATTAAGATCGCTAGCGAACTTATTACTAAAATGAAAGCTGAATATCGACACCAAGAGGGAATTGATCAATTACAGCCACTTACTTATCCTTTTACTTTGAAGATACCACCCAATCCTTGGGCAGTAATGGAGTTAAAGCAAGTTGAAATTAATGTTCGTTTCATTTCCTTTTTTTAAAAAAAAAAAACAAAAAAAAAATAACAATCTTGCCTTAAAAAAAATCAATTCAGAAATATGAGAAAGAACTAAGTCAAACTAAACAAGATCTCGAAAAAGTGACTCAACAATGTAAAGAGAAGGAAACTCAGTGTTCAAAACAGGTTCAAGAAAATGTAGCTAACTTAAAAAAAATTAAAGACTTAGAATATGAAATCTCAAAACCAAAAGTTGATGCTTCAAAGGTTTATTTTAATTTTTTTTTGATGGAGAATTCGTTTTTTCGTTATTCTTTCTTTAGTTCTATTATTTTACTTAGTTTATTATGATTTAACAAAAAAAAAAAAAAAAAAAAATGAAACTTCATAAATAGCTTTATCCAGGGCTTTGTTCAATTACTAAAGAATTTTCAGAGGTTCAACTCAATACTCCACTTGTACTGACTATTAAAACTGCTAGCCTTGATGGTGAGATTAAACACTTTCCTGATGCTTCATTTGTAATCCAAAATCCAAGTCCAAAATTTAAGGTACTTTTTTTTTGTTTTTTGTTAATTAATGAATTAATTATACTTTTTTATTTTGATCAAAATTTAAAATTTAAAATAAAATTAGGGAACTATTGTTGATAATAAAAATGGAACTTATGAAGTAACAATAACTTTATTAACAAAAGAGCCTGCTCAAATTTCTTTGGGCCTCAAGTGTAATACTTCCTCAAATGCTTCTGCGTTTCCAGGATCTCAACTCTCCCTTGTTCCACCCATTGACTACAAAACTATTAAATTTCAAAAATCAATCAAGAAATTTGAAGGTTACACATCATTTTCAGGACCTTGGGGTATTTCTTTTGGAAGTAAAGGAAACTTACACATTGCAGATACCGATGCACAAAAAATTCTTATTTATGATGAAGAAGATACATTCGTTCGCTCAGTTATCTTTCAACAACAAACTGATAAACCTTACCCTAGAGGTCTTGCAGTCAACCCAAATGGAGATATCTATATTGCTGTATCAAATTATGGAGAAATTCAAGTTTTTAGTTCTCAAGGTATCCCTACTAGAAAGTATGGAACAAAAGGTACAGGAGTTAGCCAATTTTTACTTCCCAGATCAGTTACCCTAGGCCCAAATATGGAGGTTATTGTTGCTGATACTGAGAATCATAGAATCCAAATCTTAACAGATGGAGATGCCCCAAGAGTTTTTGGAAGAAGAGGAAAAGAGAATGGTGAGTTCATTTACCCAATCTGTGTTGCCTGTTTTGTTCATCCTCAAGCTGGTACAGTTCTCGCTGTGACTGATTGTGATAACCACCGTATTCAAATGTTTAATTTACAAGGAGAACATATTCGAACATTTGGTACTCTTGGAAGTGGCCCTGGTCAACTTAACACACCAATTGGAATTGGTTTTGATTCTCGAGGAAATATGATTGTAGCAGATTCCAGAAATAATAGAATCCAAATCTTTGATTTCAATGGAAAGTATATTCATCATTTTGGACAAAAAGGACAAACTGAAACAGACTTTGATGATCCAAAATGTCTTGCAGTTGATAAAAATGGAAGAATTGCTGTAGCAGATTTTAGAAACAAGAGAGTTCAAATTTATAGTTAATTTGTTTTTTTTTTCCCTAAATAAAAATTTAAAAACAAAAAAAAAAAAAAAACAAAAAATGAATAAAAAAATAAATTTTTTCAAAAAATCAAATGTTTGTTTTATTCTTTTATTTTTTCAAATAATTTTTTTGATTTCTATCGTATTTTAAAAAGTTTCAAAAAAAAAATAAAAGAAAATAAAATAAAACAGAAAAAAAAATGCTCAATACAAGGGTCGAACTTGTGACCTTGGCGTTATTAGCACCACGCTCTAACCAACTGAGCTAATCGAGCTTTTATTTTTCTTGTTCGCATTTTTTAAAAAAATGCCTTTAAAATCAATGAATCATCATTTTTTGAATAAGAACAAAAAAAAAAAAAAGAGCCCAATCATGGAAATTTTTTTGGTTTTCCTCACCACCTTTTTTTTTTCAATTCTATAATACTATAATATCAGTTCTTCTTCAAATTTAAATATTCCTTCAAATTGAAGTTCAATTTTATTTCTTTTGATTCATTTTTTCTTTTAGGGATGTCCATTACTGTTGACTCAATGGTCAAATCTTTTCTTTTTCTGAAAGCAGAGAAGCATGAAGAGAAGCAGATTTGGAGCACTTTTGAGTAGCATTCCACAAATTACACATTTATTTATTATTCACTGAGTCATGATTATGTATATTTTTTTTTTCCTGAATTCACTCAAATTTTTTTTTTTTTTCAAATACAAAATTCCTCTACTATCTTTCAAAATAAAAAAATTTTTTATTTTGTTTCTCTATATTGTTTTAGGATTGAAATTCTGTTAGTTGTTGTTAAACCACTACCTATTTGTTATTCTGACTGGAGAGTAAACCAGAAAACGAAAACTTTTCTTCAAATATGGAGAAAACTTCGAATGTAATTTTTTTTTTGTTCTTATTCCATTATTTTTTCTTTTTTATTTGACATTAACGAAATTATTCTCATTTTTTTTAAAAAAAAAAATCAAACCAATAAATAGAAATTGGAACTTTATAATCTTGCAATAAGGACATCGTTATATCCATTCGCCTTGGTCTCAGGTTTAAACGAAGGGTTTCAAGATAGTAACTCAGTGAAAAAACTTGAAAGAGCCTTCATTGTCCAATTTGGTGATTCAAAAACAAAAAAATTTACAACGAATGGATTTGAAGCTTTCACATTAAAATTGAAAAGCTATTTAAAAAAAGTAATTTGTTCATTGATTTATCTTTTCTTTTTTCTTTTTTCTTTTTTCTTTTCTTTTTTGGTTAAGAAAACATCTTTTAATTTGTTTTAAAAAAACAATATTAACAAAAGGAATCTTCATCAGACCCTCCTGGCTTTCGAGAGACATTGAACGCATATTACATTTTCTTGAAGTCAAGAAAACAAAAATCCATAAAAAATGAAAAATTTTTGATTCTTGACTTCTTAACAATTTTTGCACAAACTCTCAAGGTTTATTATTTTCATACTTATTTTTTGATACATTTTTTTGAATGATATCACTTTAAATAGTTGGAGCTTGATAAGATTTCATCATTACCAAAACATTCATATGATACTTGTATGAAACAGTTTATTAAAATTTCAACAGGTCAAGAGTTGCTTTTTACAAGATTCACATCTGCAAATTTGAATCTTTCTGATCGAGCCTCTGTGTAATTTTTTTTTTTTTTCTATTCTTCTTCTCTTAAATAAATCCAATAAATAAATAAAATAAAATAAAATAAAAAATAAGAATTTCAGAAACTACAATGGAAGGAGAAAAAGATAAAATTAAAATGTTATCACCAGAAGAACTTCAAGGAATCTTTCAAATTACACCTGATCAACAAAAAATTGTATTAGATTCTGAAAAGAAAAATGCCGACCCTGAGGTTTATTTATTTATTTATTTATTTATTTGGACTTCAAAAAATGATTCCTTCAAATAATGTTAGATGATTTTAAGAGAACTCCAACTCAGAATGTTGACACTTGATTCTCATCCATTTTATGATATAAATTCATTTAAGGTAGTGATTTACTTCTTCTTTTCTTCTTTTTTTTATTTTATATATTTTTTTTAAAAAAAGGAATCAATTTTCAAAAAATATTCTAGAATCAAAGTGAATTTGAAGAATGGAAAAGAAAGGAAACCAACAAAATTCATGATATGATAAATCGACTTTTGACTTTAAACGAGAGTCAAAAGGAAGTGGTTTCTTCACATGAATTAAATGAAGCCGATTCAGATTGGACAGGAAGGATAGAAGTTGAAAGTAATTTTTTTTTTTTTTTTTTCTAAAGTTTCGAAATGAAAACATATCATTCTAGTCCTTGGAGCCAAAAATTTAATGGGAAAAAATTCTTCAGGAAGTTGATTTTATTAAATTTCATTTATTGGTTTTAATGTGAAAAAAAATAACAATAAAAATAAAAATGTAGTGGGAACAAGTAATCCATATTGTACCATCAAACTTGGAGATATAAAATATAGAACCAGGACAGTCCCTTCATCTATTAACCCAGAGTGGAATGAAAAATTTACATTTGATATTGCTAAACCAGAAGGATCCTTGAAATTTAAAATTTGGTAATTCTTTATTTTTTTTCTTTTTTTTTTGTCAATATTATTCCAACAAAGTAAATAATAATAATAATAACAGGCATGATGGAGGAAAGGTTCATCTCATTCGAGATGCTTCTTTTCTGGGTCAAGTCAAAATTCCTCTCTCTGTGATCTCTAGTTATACTTCGGACCTCTGGTTTCTTTTTTTTTTTTTTTTTTTTTTTTTTTTTTTTTTCAATAATTATTTTAATTCCAATTATTGTTCAATAGGTTAGATCTAGAAAAAAGATCTTCAAAGTCCCATGTCTCGGGACAAATTCATCTTCGAATTCATTCTATGCAGCTAGATCAAGTATCTCACCAATTTTTATTTATTTATTTCTTTATTTATTTATTTTACTGATTTATTTATTTTAATAGGTTGACACAATTGAAATTCCAAATTATTGTGAATATTTTTCTGAGTTAGCAACATTTCTTTATGATCGCACAGTGACTTCAATTGAACTTAGAAGAAAATGTTGATTTAATTTCATGATTCTTTCCTTCTTTCTTCTTCTTTTTGTGAAACTAAAATATTTAGCACATAACTTGCTTGAAGAATTCGGAAAAAGATATGGTGTTCGAAAATTTGATCGATTTTTAAAGTTTCTTTCATTTCATCTATTCTTCCAATTCTTTCAAAATTCCTTTATTTTTTGAAATAGATATTTGGAATTGGAAGTGAAAGAAAAAAGAGAACACAACAATTCTTATATTGATTATCCTGATATTAAAACAACAATTACAAAACTTATTTGTATGTTTGAAGACCTTCAATTAACAAATTTTGAGGTATGAAAAAAAAATGAAAAAAAGTTCAAATTAATTTTAATTCTAATTCTAATTCTTTAATAATAATAATAATAATAATAATAATAATAATAATAAATTCAAAAGTCAACTCGTTGGTGTCGAGTTCTTGCACAACTACATTCATTTTATCACATAAGACTTACTTATTTTAGGGTAAGTTTTACTAGTACTTTATTTATTTTTTCTCAATTTCTCAAAATTATTTCTTCTTTTGTCTAATTAATAGGATTTTTTCCCTATTGAAAGACCAGATGGAGATCTATTTGTTGTACTTGATACTCTAAAAATTATATATCAAGATGATTTGTATCAATCCGCAAATCCTCATATTAAACCAGAAGAGTTTGTTGATTATATCCTGGAAAGAGTAAAGGAAGGAACGACACTCCTTTATGACTCCAAAAAAGAAACTCGTCTAGCAACATCAGGAAATGAAGATCTTGAGGCTACTCTTCAAAAATATGAACCTTTACTTGTTCAAGTTAAAGAGATAATCAAAAATGATTGTGAATATTTTAAAGATTTTTTTGTTGAGTACTTTTCCTTCTTCTCCCTCTGATTTTTTTTTTCTTCTAATAAATAATAATTTAATAGATATTTTGAATTGGGAGATCAAACCATTCCATTGTTATTACATTTATATTATTCTGATGTAAAATGTATACTTCACAGAGCGAAAGATATTCCAATTGACAACCAATATGTACTTGATTTGCTTTATCTTATTCAATCATATCAACCCGAAAGTTCACATTTTCTTGTTGATAAGTAATTTTTTTTTCTTTTTTTTTTTTTGAAAATTTAGATTTAAAATCATGAAACAATTCAAAAATAGGAACTTAAATGTACAATTTGATTTTGATCTATTTGGTCCAAATATTGAAACTTACCTGAATAATTCTCAAAAAACCTGGTTGACATTGGTTGAAGCATATCAAAATGATGCAAATGTGATTTTCTTTTTATTTAATTTATTTATTTAATTTTTTTATTTATTTCTTCGTGATTTTTTTTTTTTTTTTTTTTTTTTTAAAAAAAAAGTTAAACAAATAAAACATAAGGTCACAAATCTAGAATCATTAACAAATCCTGACTATCTTCAAACAATGTTGGAAAGTTTTTCATCAGTACTTCTTCTTTTTCCCTTTTATTATTTTCTTTTTTTTGAGAGAGATAGAGATTTTAATCTACTTCTTGAATGGAATTTAGGTACAAAATTTCATATTCGAATTGGATATAATCAGTTTCAATGTTCTTAGATCTTTTGTTGAACTCTTCCTTTTTGTATAACTTTTTTTTTCTTTGACTCTTATTCCATTCTGATTTTTTTTTTTATATAAAAAGCATGTTAGATTTGTATTTGCACAATATTTTTCACTTTTGGAAACTAAATTTGATGAACAATTTTTGGAAACATCGATATATCCAATTGAAAAATTTCAAGTTCCACCACAAGTAATTCAAGTTTTGAATGCAATCTATTGGGTTAAAGAGAAGGATCATGAAATAATAAATTCAGTAAATTTAAATCTTTTCAATGTTCTGAAAAAAAATCCCAACTGGTTTTTTTTTTTTTTTTTTTTTTTTTTTTTTTTTTTTTTTTTTTTTTGATTATTTTCAAGAATAAAATCATTTTAAAAAAAAATATAAAAACAGCATCCCAAAAAAATTTTCATTTGATACATCAATTGCCAATGGTGTTGAACAACATATTATTGAATCATTAGTATCAAAGGTAAATGATTAAATTGAAGTAATTTTTTTTTCAAAAAAAAAAAAAA